>Ga0209648_10002811_pt1 | contig 14509 bp, 17 predicted proteins | sample GraSoi2013_115cm_FD_185830 | JGI IMG/M metagenome (GOLD analysis project Ga0209648, IMG submission 185830) | Grasslands soil microbial communities from the Angelo Coastal Reserve, California, USA - Sample 9_17_2013_115cm (SPAdes) (version 2) | ecosystem: Environmental > Terrestrial > Soil >...
ACCACGGTTACACGATTGCCGGCGCAACCCCCAATCCCCAGAATGACGATCGCTAGAGCACAGGCTACTGCCACGCTCAATGTTAGTTTTCGCGGAGAATCTTGGCGCATCGCACTATCGTCGGCCATAGGTCACTCCTTTTCTCAGCTGATGCAGGCGTACGTTTACACCGCTCCTCCTGGAGCGTCAATAGGATTGTCGAGCCTGCGCCCTATTCAGTTGGCTAGCGCTCTTAAGTTCTTCTGGATCGGCTAATCGTAATAAGCGGGGGATTTCTTGAGTTTTTCATTTGCGGTTAAATCGTGCTGAATCCAAAGCTGCGCCCCGGTTTTCTTCAAAAAAGCCTCGATCACAACTCTGCTGGTGGCAGTCTGATCGCGGTTGAAATCTGTCTTTGGAACCCGGTGCTCTGTGCGTTCCTCAGGATAGTGATACAGATCGCCGGAAAGTAGGATGAGGCCAGATTTGCGTAACTTCAGAAAAAGAACCTGATGACCGGGGGTATGCCCGGGAGCAGATTTGATGATCACGGTTCCGTCGCCAAAAACATCGTATTCGTCACGCTTGAGGATGACCGTCTTGCTATTCTTCAGCGCGCTAAAGGTTTCCGAAGTAAGGCAGCGCGCGAAGCTAGGCGGTTGAGCAAACATCGCGTCCCGTTCTTCCTGCCGCACGAGCCACGTAGCGCCGGCGAAATCGTTGGCGTTCGCGGTGTGATCCCAATGGCAATGTGAGAGCGCCAGGTAGGTAATATCTTGTGGCGCGTATCCGAGTTCGGCCAATTGCGTTTTCAACGGTTTGGTCACTGTGGCCATCGCCGAGCTGCCGGGATTGCCCTGCGTTACGCTCCCGCCCGACGCCAAAAGCCTGTCCGGCAAGACGCCGGTGTCCCATAGGAGCGTTCCCTTCGGGTGCGCCACGAGAAAGCACGGCACGGGCATATCAGCTGAGGCCAGATCGCTCGGCGCGAACCCGTACACGCTCGTATCGCTAATCTTCAACTTCCCGCAATCGAAAACGTACAGCCTCAGCGACGTCGGAGCTGGCGCGCGGCGTTGCGCCTGCACTGCGGATCGCGCAAGCGCATTTTGACGCACCGCGACGCTCGTCGTGAGCAAAACGCTAATGAGAAAGAGCGAGGCCCCCGTCATGCGCGCCCCGGAGCGCACTCTATGATGTGACATTGATTGCCTCCCGCTTCACATTGGGACCAGCGACGCGGACCCGCCAGTCACGCCTGCACAATCTGGACGTTAAGTCCTTCTGGATCCTTGATGTGAAAACCCGCGTCAATATTTTCTTCCGGACTTGCACCCCGCAGCTTCAAATCGCGCGTGACCGATTCCTTGTCGAAGCGCTCCACCCCGATCGCGAAGTGATCCACGATTCCGGTAGGGTTTTTGTGGTGAAGGGAAACGAGGGTCTTCGTAATTCCCAGGCGCACAATTTCGTTGGTCTTATCCTGGCTCACCACAGAGAAACCAAACATTTTTTGGTAGAAATCGATCGAACGCTGCAAGTTGCTGACTTGAATGCTCACGTGGTCGATTTTGGCGCCTTTGAAACCGCTCTCCTCAGCTGCTGCGGCGACGGTTCCGCCCGCGGCAGCCAGCATCGCCAAACCCCGAATCAATTCTCGACGCGTGAGTATGCCTTTCTCGAAGCGCCTCACAAGACTGGAAATGATCGCTTCCACGTCGGCCTCCTTCCGCTAGAAAAATCGAATTCACCAGGATTATTTGCCGATATGGCATCGCCCGAAATCCGGATAGCCCCGGCGCGTGATGGGAGTATAACCGAATTGAGTTCGGCAGATAGACAACAGGGCGGGTCTATCATTCGTGGCCGTGGGGTACGGGGCTCGGGGGAATGCCCGAATGCCCCACATCAACCCGGGCAGTCTGAATCCGGCTGCTGCTTCGTGCCCGCAGGAAGTTCGTAAGCTGTGATGCGGTGGTAGTATCGGTGGATCAATCCAGCCAGCGGGCTGGCCAAATCCGAGCAGAGTTACTTCGGCCCATCTCGGAGGAAAACATGAAAGTGGTGTTGAAGATCACTGGAGCTTTAGTGATTTGTGTTGTTCTGTTGCTGTTGACGGCGCGTGTGACTGGCTTCGAACCTGGGGCATGCCCAAACCCCGGCGACTCTTGGACGTGCAGGGTCCCCGGTTTGTGGCTTAGAGGCAATCTTGTAACTACTCCGGTCGCTGACTGGTCGTTCACCGATCAATATCAGAACGCCAGATTGCAGACGAGAGACATATTCGGCTTTCCTCATTCAATTGGGACGTATATGGTCGCCTATAACGGGCAGCTTTATTTGACTTCCGTTTATGCTCCGGGACTGCCGCCGTATCCGCATGGCAGGCGCTGGAACGAAAATGTCGCCCGCGATCCGCGCGTGCGAATCAAGATCGGAGATAAATTGTACGACCGCACCCTGGTGTACGTCGCTGATCCTGACGAAAGGGCAGCGGTGATCCAGAATAAGAGGAAAAAGTATCCCCAGCAGATTATCAAGCCTGGTTCGTACATAAATATTTTTCACGTGGTCTCGAACGACGAGCGCGTTCCCGATTGAATGGTATCGAGTTTTTTGTGAAGTGACGCTTGCCCGGATGTTCGATCAGTAGCCGGTTGCGCTGACCGGCGCGTGGTTCGGGGCCGCGCCGGATATTGGCATTTGGGCGCGCGGCAGGAATTCTTCCGCATCCGGATGCTCAAAGACTTTCCGGATTTTATAGGTAGTCGAACGCTCGGCAGGAATCCGGTTTATGGTTCGGATCAATGCGCGGAACTCGCCGGGAGAGACGTACTCGCCGAAATTCGCCCCGGCCGCTTTTGAAATGCTTTCCTCCATCAACGTGCCGCCAAAATCGTTGGCTCCCGCTTCCAAACATGCCAAAGACTGTTCATATCCAAGCTTGACCCAGGAAACCTGAATATTAGGTATATAGCCGTGCAGCAAAACACGGGCAAGGGCATGGACAATTAAATCCTCGTAAGGCGAATGTCCCGCGCGAGCGCCGCCGATCTGGAAGAGCTTGGTTTGAGAATGGATGAATCCCAAGGGAACGAATTCCGTAAATCCACCGGTTTCCTTTTGAATTTCGCGGAGCAAAAGCAAATGCCTCACCCAGTGTTCGGGAGACTCGGTGTGTCCGTACATCATCGTCGACGTGGAGGGAATCCCGAGGTTGTGCGCCGTCCGAATCACCTCGATCCACTGGCGAACTTTCAGTTTGTTGGGACTCAGAGATCTGCGCACATTGTCGTCGAGAATTTCAGCGGCTGTTCCCGGAATACTGTTCAAACCAGCTTCCTTCAACATCAGCAGGTAATCGCGCAAAGGGAGACGCGTTTTTTCCACGCCGTATGTGATTTCCATGGGCGAATAGGCATGCACATGAAGTTCTGGCAGGCGCGCCTTGATGGCCCGAAGAAGTTGGACGTAATAATATCCGTCGAGATCCTTCGGGAGCCCGCCTTGAATGCACACCTCCGTGGCGCCGTGCTCAACCGCCTCGATCGACTTGGCGAGCAGCGTGTCGGTGGAATGAAAATAGGCATCGGGTGAATCAGGCCCGCGGCTGAATCCACAAAAAGCGCATCCGACGATACAAACGTTCGTGAAATTCAAGTTCCTGTTCACGACGTAAGTGATCTGGTCGCCGACCGCGCGCCGTCGAAGCTCGTCTGCGACTTTCACCAACGCTACAAGATCGTTCCCTTCGACCGCAGCCAGCGTCAGCCCTTCCTCAAGGCAGAGGTCGCTCCCAGCAAGCGTTTTTTCCAGAGCATGGGCAACGTTCGGGCTCGCGGCCGCGAGCGCGCGATCCCAAGTAATTTGCCTCCACTCAGGATTCATCGGCTTTAGCATTCAGCACCGTCCCGGGCATAACCATCCTCTCCCCTGAGCTTCCAAAGATGAGCTTGCAGGCGGTCGTTTACAAACTCCGGCCGCGAAGAAAACTCCGGATAGATGGCCAGCCGTTCGCGTAACACAAATCCCGCCGAGGCCGTTCTCGCTGTCAGCGAAGAGATTTGCGGCCACGCCGCTTCCGGGTTGATGAAGTCTTTGGTCACCGGAGAAATTCCGCCCCAATCATTGATACCCGCCTTCAGCAAATCTGGATAATCGTCTGACAGCAGATTCGGCGGAGATTGAATATTCATCTCCCCGCCGAGGATCAAGCGGGCGACCGCAATCGTGCGCTGCAAATCTTCCTTCGAAGGCTCCGGCGCCTCCGCCATTCGAATATCAGCCTTAACGCGAAACGGCTGAATGATCACTTCCTGAATGTGACCGTCCTTTTCATGCGCTGCGCGGATGGCCAGCAGCGCGTCGACGCGTTCTTCCAGATTCTCACCGATTCCGATGAGGAGGCCCGTCGTGAACGCCATCGACAATTCTCCAGCGTTCTCAATTGTCCGCAGGCGAAGAGAGGGGACTTTATCGGGTGCTTTCCAATGAGGCCCACCGGCACGGCCGAGCCGCGGGCTGGCGCTCTCAAGCATCAGTCCCACGCTGACATTCGTCTCCCGCAAACGGCGAAGGTCCTCCAGGCCCATCAAACCCGGATTGGAGTGAGGAAGAAGACCGGTCTTCTCGAGCACGAGTTCGCACATCGCTGCAAGATACTCGAGCGTGTGATCGAAGCCCTGCCCTTTCAGAAACTCTTTCGCTTCGGGGAACACTCGCTCCGGCTGGTCGCCCAGGCTGAACAAAGCTTCTTTGCATCCCGCACGGCGGCCCGCTTCGGCTACCGCCAGCACCTCATCCGGTGTCATATAAGGCTGTACGCCGCTCTGGGGATCGGACCGGAAGGTGCAATAGCCGCAATAATCGCGGCAAAGATGGGTCAGCGGAATGAAAACTTTTCTGGAATAGCTGACGGAACGGCCCTTGAAGCGGTCCCGCACGGCGGCGGCCTCATGAAGCAACGCGGCCAGCGGGGCATCATTCATCAACGAAAGCGCGTCTTCGCGCGATACGCCACGGCCCTCTGCTCCTTTATCAAGTGCCGCGTCCACATGGTAAGGAGTTGTCAGAGGAGGCATTGGGGAGACCTTCGGCAGAGTTCTCCGTTGCAATCTAATTCACTCAAAAGCATATGCTTGGCCATCAGTGGTGTCAACGCGGGCTCGATGCTATGCTCCGACCGTTTGATCCGCCTCATCATCACCTTCGGTTTGACCGCTGATGGCTAATGCGCTGACCGCCATTCGCCTGCTTCTTGTGGTTCCGTTCGCGTTCTTCATGGCGAGGGGAGATTCCCACTCGGCGCTTTCCGCATTGATCACGTGGGTGGTGGCGCTGGCGACAGATTTTCTGGATGGACCCATCGCGCGCCGCAGAGGCACAGTGAGCCCGTTAAGCGGGGCGTTTGATCACACCAGCGATTTTCTATTTGTCGTCAGCGGCATTTTCGCCGGCGCATTCCGAGGCGCATTCCCATGGATCTTGCCCGTCTGTATCACTGCGGCATTCGCTCAATACGCAGTCGATTCCTACTGGTTTCACCGGCAGCTCAAGTTTCGGGGCAGCAAGCTCGGCCGTTATAACGGCATGCTCTACTTCGTACCGCCCATCATGGACATTTTGGTTCGCCTGGGTGCAGGCTTTCTGCAACCGTTGCTTACGATATTGGTTTGGGTCCTGGTGCTTAGCACGCTGGTATCCATGGGCCAGCGCTTGATGTTCGGCAGGTTAGCCGATAACGTCCCGAGTCGCTCGCCGCAGAAATAGCAGGCCGATTCCGGCGTTAAATACGATAAAGAAATTGTGCATGACCAGGCCAAAGGCAGTCATCTGTCCCGGCCTGTCGGGGAAGAGCAACACCCAGAAGAGGATTGCCACCGAGTGCATCGGTCCAGGCATGGCTGCTCCAAAAAAAATCACCGGCAGATATCCCAGCATTTCACCGAAGCTTACCGAGCCCCCAAATAGCCTCAGCGCCAGCGTATACACCACGACACCCGCGATCACCAGCGGCGCGCGCATCGCGATTACAGCCCCATAGTGCCAGACCTTGGCGAGCCGGAACGCGCGGAAGATCGGACGCTCGCGCAAAGTGATTCCCGAGCCAATTCTGCCCGTGAAAAATAGATGGAAGAGCACGAAGAAAACGCCGGAGCCCAGAGCAATCCAGGGAATTATGTGAAAGGCGGGTTGGAAGCTGCCCCATCGCAACGTCACGCCGATCGTCGCCCAAAGCACCAAGCTGTAATACTCGCAAAACATCAGGAAGAGCATGCTGGAGCCCACTTCCCATCCGGGTACCCCGTCCCGCCGATTCAGATACAGTGCGATAGCGCCTTTACTCACTTGCTCATTCACAAGCGAAAGGATGTAGGCGCTGGCACGAATGGGCAAGATATCGGCGTAGCGAATTTTCGCGTTGAACCAGTTGATCACGCTCCACACAACCAGGCTGTCCAAGATTAGGTAAAGAAAACAATATGGAATCATCATGGCGAGCCAGCGCGACCAACTGACATTCTCAAAGCTCCTCAACAAATAGGGAAGCAGACGACTGCCTTCGGCCGCGGCGGCACGGCTGAGGCGGCTGTAAAGATAAGCGAAGCAAGCTAACGTGATCAGGTATGGCAAGAGCCGCTGCCACGGTCCGGCCTTTTTGGCGGCTGTGGAGGGAATGCTCGCTGCCGGGACGCTCTCGTTCATGTTGGTCATCCTTCGCCTAAGCTCCGTTGAATCATCTCGTCGATTCCCGTAAGTTGAATCCCAAGTTTACACGCGGCCGGCCGGGGATCGAGACGCGTATCCGCGGTAACGACTTCGAGAGCGTCCCGCGAAAAACCCGGCTTGCCCATGCGTTGGCGAATGGCCAGCGCCAAGGAGAGCAAATTTTTAGGAATCGAACCGATGCGGACTTCGCGGCCCATCAAACGAGCGGCGCGCTCCACGAGTTCTCGTTCCGGCAGCGACACAGGTCCAACAACGTCCAACGTGAGGTTGTTCGCAACTGCTGCTTGTGTAGCTGCCGCCACTGCGGCTCCCGCCAGGTCACCCACGTACAGCGGTTGCTGAAGATTGCGGCCGCCGCCGATTAGCCTCGCCCTCCGCTGGCTCACGTTGCGCTTGAGCGCCGCTGCGCCCGCCGTGCCCGGACCAAGCAGAAGCGGCGCACGCAGCACGGTGTAAGCCAATCCCGATGTGCGCACCAGGGCTTCCGCCTGCCCCTTGGTGCGGTAGTAGCGGTTCGAAGACCTCTCATCCGCTCCCGTTGCGCTGACCAAAATGAATTTTTGCACTGAACACCGCCTCGCCGCCTCAACTACGCTTTGCGTCGACGCAACGTTTGCCTGCTCATAGGTCGAATCCGGGCGTTCCACGAGAATTCCTGAGAGGTGGATGACTGCGGCAGCCCCCTGAAGCGCAGCGTCTAGGCTGCCCGGGTCATCGTACGAAATACGCACCGTACGGTTGGCACTGCCTACCCGCGAGCGGATCTGTTCGGCCGCACGGTCGGAGCGGACGGCGGCTACAAAACTGTTTGGCGTGCCTCCTTGCTTCGGTCCGCATCTCAGGATGGCCAGACCGACCGCGCTATTGGCGCCGGTAATTACTACCATCATTCCGGATCACCCGACGACGTGAAATACGTGAATCGTCGGATTCGCCGGAATTTTCAGCTGCGGATATTTCTTGTGCCTGGCCTCCAGGACGCCTTCCTGCTCGGCCTGATCTGTAACGAGCGACACGCTACGGTCATATATTTGGTCGCCAATCTTTACACGCACGTGTGGGTCGCGCATTACGTTGTCATTCCAGGTATGCGTCGTGCCTGCGGGATAAACAGACACCAGGTAGAGCTGGCCATTGTAATCGAGGCAATTAATGTCCACTGAGTGAGGCAACAGGTACCACGTTTGGGTTTGCAGCTGGATTACAGGAATATTATCTGTGAACGACCAGTCGGTCACCGGTGTGGTGACGACGTTCCCCTGGAGCCATAGACCTGGCGTTCTGTCATGAGGTCCGAAGCCTGTTATTCTCAGCACCACAAGTAGTACGATCAGGCAAACGAGAATTGCTCCCACGGTTTTCAACAACGTTTTCATAAAGGGCTCCTATGAGGCAGACTAGATATCATCTCAGGCCCGTAAGTTCACCCAAAATCTGCTTAAGTTCGTCTGGGCGCCAGGAAGCGACCCGGCAATCGTAAAAATAGCCGCATTTCCCTGTTAAGGGAAAAACCCCGAAACACCCGGATTCTGAACGGATTTCTTTCAGCCGCGGCGCGGTCTGACCACGAGAGTGGCGGGTGGCTCGGACTCGGCCGCCCGGTTATCGGTCACCGTAAACAAGAGGGTCGTAGCCCCGATGCGAAACCTGGAGAGATGCTCCAGTTCGTATCGATCAATGCTTTTGTCGGACACAAAGGTTCCATTCGTCGTGCCTAGATCAATTAAAGTAGCACTCGAGCCGTGTACCTCGATAGCGCAGTGTTTTCGAGAGACCTCGGGATCGTACAGCACGACATCCGCGCCTGATCTGCCCAACACCATTCGAGCCTTGTTCAACCGAAAAACTTGGCCCCTTCCTGGCCCCTCGATGACCGCGAGTGCCACGGTGTGGTCGATGGGAAGCTGAGGGAGCTTAGGCGAAGCCTTGACGATGAAATTGGAATTACACTGTTTGCATTGAGCTTGCAGCTTCGATTCGCTGGCGAACTGCTTCTCATTCACGGGGCAGTTCGCGCCACAATGGGGACATTCAACGATCATGGTGACCTGGTCTCTTGATGCTAACACGATGCTGCGCAACGGTGTCCCTCTGCGCGGGAACGATCATTAACTCACCGAACACATGATTTGAAGGCAATAAGCGGATAGCGCCTTCACGAACTACTCCCTACGCTGCCAGTGTGAGCGCCAATCCTCACGCATCCGGCCCTTGATCTGGCCTTTCGTCCAATTTGGAAGCGATCCAATTTGGAGCGCAAACCATTTTGGCCGCCGACCAATATGAGTCTTGTTCGTTGGCGTGCACGAGCTGAGGATGGCTTCGCACCAAGGCTCACAAGGAGGAGTCGTGAAAGCGGCAAAATTGAGTCTGCTCATTTTGGTTACCCTCGCGCTGACCCTGTCGGCGTGGGCAAACAATGGCAAAACGCTCTCTTTTCGCACGGAAGTCATCCTAAACGGGACTAAACTTCCCACGGGGTTCTATGAGGTCAATTGGGTAACGCATAGTCCCGAAGCCACCGTTACGTTCGTCAAAGCCGGCCAACTAATAGTGACGGCCATGGGCAAACTTGTGGATCGCGACGTGAACTACAACGCCGATTCCGTGGTCTACACCAACAATCCCGATGGCTCGCACACACTGCTCGAGATTCGTTTGGGAGGCCGCAAACAAGCGCTGGTTTTCACAGGCGTGAATTGATAAGCCTTATGCTAACAATCGCGTGGCGCTCCATTCGGGAAGCGCCGCGCGGTTGTGTCTTCTTTCCCGTGCGTTTGCGGGGCGAACTCTCAGCGTGTTAGCATCGTCACCGCGAAAAAACCGGCGGTGGGCGTAGCCTAAACTGATACAACCAGCAGATCCCGGCTCTTTGCTGAATTGCCCGCCGCGAACGCTAATGAGGAGCGAATAACGATGAATCGGCTGCTTTACAAAATTCTCATGGCCGGCGCGCTGATGAGCTTGGCGATTTCTTTGCACGCACAGACGCGCCCGGTTCAGAACTTTGACACCTCGGCGGGGCAGGTGAAGATCACTCCGATCTATCACGCCACCTTGCTGATTCAGGCGGGCGGCAAAAATATCTATGTCGATCCGGCCAAACCGGCCAGCTTCACTGGATTGCCACCTGCAGACCTGATTCTCATAACCGATATTCATGGCGATCATGTGGATCAGGATCAGAGCTCCATCAAGACCATCAGCAAACCGGACACCGTCATCTGGGCGCCGCCAGCGGTGCAGAAGTTCGTGACCACTGCCAGCGTGATCTCCAATGGCGATAAGAAAACGTGGGATAAGTGGACCATCGAGGCGATTCCCATGTACAACATGACCCGCGGTCCTGAAGCCGGCAAGTATTTCCACGATAAGGGCCGCGGCAATGGCTACGTTCTCACCTATGGCGGCAAGCGCTTCTATATTTCCGGCGATACCGAGGCCATTCCCGAAATGAAAGCGCTCAAGAACATCGATGTCGCGTTTGTGTGCATGAACCTGCCCTACACGATGCCACCGGACGAGGCCGCCGATGCCGTCAAGGCGTTTCACCCCAAGGTGGTGATTCCTTACCACTATCGCGGCAATCCACCCAGCGATTTGAACGTGTTCAAGCAGAAGTTGGATGGCAGCGGAATCGAAGTGCGGTTGCTGGAGTGGTATCCGAAGGCGACTTAAACCCGAGAACGTCGCTTGGGGATGAGACGCGGCATTTTTGGAATTCGCGAGCGGGCAAAATCGGTTTTCCCCGCTCTTTCCTTTTTTTTGGACCTCTCGATTCAGCGACAGCACTGGTTCGGTCGGAATTGTTCTTCCGCCAATACCGGGCGATTTACTTCTCGTCTCCGTACGTACCTGCCGGCTCTGGCCGTGAGCGAGCGCGCGACGTCTTCGATCACCGCGCTCGGGGCCCGATTCAGGATGGTTTCGAGCGCCGTATAGAGCTGGTCCTGCAGTTCCTCGGAGACGCGACGGGAATATTTTCGCGCACGGGTGCCTTCGAGAAGGTCTCGGAGCGATCCCGCGCGTTTGTATTCCTTCCAGGCCCATTCCCAGATCATCTCAATGAGCTCGGTTCGGTATTTGCGAACTTCCTTCTTGGTGGCGCGTTCGATCTCCTCCAGATGAGCCGGGGAAACGCGGAAACTGAGAGGGATAGTGATCGTATTGGCCGCCTTCGTTTTGATCATAAGCAAATATTGCCTGAAAAGGACATGCTTGACAACGGCGTGTCTCTGTTGTACACAAAGACTACAATGTATACACACCAACAGAGAAAGGAATGCCGTGGTCCCAAATAGCCGAACCTATGGAAGTCCGATGAACGAGAACCTTTTCACGGCGAGGCTGGTGTCCAGCAGCGCTCCCGATTTACTCCAAATCAGTGCGGACCTGCTGTGGTTTCGCATCGAGCAGCGCATCCGCCGCTCGGGTGCTCTGGACATGTGGAATTCGCTTTCGGTATATTGCGAGCAGGAAGCGAATGGCGCCCTTCTAGTGCGGGTAGTCGTCTTCAATCCCGATTGGGACGGCCCGTTGCAAATCGCCGCCATCCGCTCTTGGCCCTACGATCCCTCCAACCTGATCCCCCTCGCGTGTAATCTCGACCACGTCGCCACCTGACCAGATTGATGACCAGGGACTCGTGAACCGATTGACTTCGGGTCTTTGCCGGGGGCGATGCTCGTATTTCGAATTGAATCTTGTCTGCAGGTGCGTCGATTGAGAACAGTCATTTGATTGACGAGTACCATATGTGGTTATATGCATTTTCGATCGAATCACTGCAGAAAAGTGTTGTTGGATTGTCCCGCGTGCTCTTGCCGTGGGCCGGCTTCGAGAAAGGGCTCATAGATATGAGTGAGATTGTTACAAAGAAGGCTATGCGTATGGAATCCGATAGCATGGGGCCGGTCGAAGTTCCCGCGGGTGTTTATTGGGGCGCGCAGACTGCGCGTTCGCTGGAGCATTTCAACATCGGCCGGGACACCATGCCGCCGGAGCTGATTCGCGCCTTCGGTATTTTGAAAAAGGCCTGCGCTCAGGTAAATCAGGAGCTCGGCAAATTGCCGGTCGAAAAAGCGCGCCTGATCATGCAGGCCTGCGACGAAGTCATCTCCGGCGAACTGAATGACCAATTTCCCCTGCGTATCTGGCAGACCGGCAGCGGCACGCAAACCAACATGAATGCGAACGAGGTCATTGCCAATCGTGCGATCGAGCTGGCCGGTGGCGTGCTCGGCTCGAAAAACCCGATACATCCAAACGATGACGTCAATATGTCGCAGTCTTCGAACGACACTTTCCCCGCGGCCATGCATATCGCCGCCGCCGAACGCATGCACGGCGCGCTGATTCCTTCCGTGAAGCGCGTGCACCAGGCGCTCGAAGCCAAAGCCAAGGAGTTCGCCGACGTGGTGAAGATCGGCCGCACGCACCTGATGGATGCCACGCCTCTCACCTTCGGTCAGGAAATGGGCGGCTGGGCCAGCCTGATCGAGCGTGACATCACGCGTCTCGAGCAATCGCTCGACGGAATCTACGATCTGGCCATCGGCGGCACTGCCGTGGGCACCGGTATCAACGCCCACCCCGAATTCGCCGAGCGCGCCTCGAAAAAGATTGCCGCCATCACGCATCTGCCGTTCCGTTCGCATCCCAATAAATTCGCCGCACTCTCCGCGCACGACGAACTGGTTTACGCTCATGGCGCGATCACCACACTCACCGGCTCGCTGATGAAAATTTCCAATGATATTCGCTGGATGGCCTCCGGGCCGCGCTGCGGCTTGGCGGAAATCTACATTCCCGAAAATGAGCCCGGTTCCTCCATCATGCCGGGCAAAGTGAATCCCACCCAGTGCGAGGCCATGACCATGGTGGCCGTGCAGGTCCACGGCAATAACGCGGCAATTGCCTTCGCCGGTTCGCAGGGAAATTTCGAGCTGAACGTGTTCAAGCCCGTCTTGATCCACAATTTTTTGCACTCGGTCACGTTGGTGAACGATGCCTGCCGTGGATTTGTCGATTACATGGTGCGCGGCATAACGCTCAATCGCGCTAAGATCGACGAATACGTGCGCAATTCCTTGATGCTGGTGACCGCCCTGAGCCCGAAGATTGGATACGACAAATCGGCCAAGATCGCGCATGAGGCTCACGTCCAGGGAATCAGCCTGCGCGAGGCCAGCTTGAAACTCGGGTATCTCAGCGCCGAGGAATTTGATCAACTCGTGCGGCCCGCCGACATGACGCATCCTTGAGGACTCCCATGAGGACTCGTACGAGAATGATTTTCGCGATCCTGCTGCTTACGATTTGTGGCCTGGCCGTTTCGCCTCGCGTGTCAGCGCATCACGGCGATGCGGGCTACGACACATCGAAGCTGGTCACCGTCAAGGGAGCAGTTACGGAATTTCACTTCCAAAATCCTCATATCGAGATTTTTATCGACGTAAAAAAGGAAGACGGTTCCATCGAGAAATGGCACGGCGAGCTCAACAGTCCTAATCTTGTGGCCAGAATGGCCGGCTGGAACGGCAAAACGCTCAAGCCCGGGGATGAGATCGTCATCACAGGGTATCGCGCGAAGAATGGCTTGAGCGTCTTGCGCCTCGACAAAGTTCTGTTGGCAAACGGTACCGAAATTTTTCCGAAAAACGGCAACGGCGTCACCGTGTTCTGACCTTCCGCTGCACGCTGTAAGGAGTTTCTTAGCTTTTGCGGGTGCCCCACCCTTGATTTTTTAAGGGTGGGTTCAGTGCGTTTCGCCACCACCCCGCGCCGCGCCACAGGAGAATGCTGTCATCACGAGGCCCACTTCGCGCGTAAGGCCGCCGTCTTCGCGCGTTAAAGCGGGCCGAGGGATCTGCCTTTTTCGTAGCGCCGCCTTCCAGGCGGCCCTCCGCCCCTTCGACCGAGACGCTTTTGCGGGTGCCCCACCCTTGATTTTTAAGGGTGGGTTCACTGCCCTCGGTTACCGTTACCATCCCGCCCCGCATACCCCAGAAGAATGGCGTCATTCAGAGACCTCCGCGGCGCACGCACTTCGTGCGCCGTTCGTCTTTTCAGAGGGCGAGGAATCCCTCCTCGCATCTGAACACAGGAAACGAATCGGGCCGATCGTTGCGCCTTTTCGTAGCGCCGCCTTCTAGGCGGCTCCTCCGCACCTTCCGTATGCCCGTGTTACTCGTCCCATCGGTGAATCATCAAATCCACAGCAAAAAACACATCGCGTAAGGAGCCTCTATGCGCTACACGCGTCTTGGAAACACTGGCCTCATTGTTTCGCGCTTCGCTTTCGGGACCATGACCTTTGGGAGCGACTCGCGTTTTCCTGCCGTCGCAAAGGTAGATCTCGATTCAGCAAAAACGATGGTCGACCGCGCCTTCGATGCCGGCGTGAATTTCTTCGATACCGCTGACGGCTATTCCGGCGGCGAATCGGAAAGCTACTTGGGTAAATTCCTGGGGCCGCGGCGCAAAGACCTCGTGGTCGCGACGAAAGTCGGCTTCCGTGCAGGAGATGCCATCACTCAAGCGGGATTATCTCGGCGTCACATCTTCGAGGCTTGTGAAAGTAGCCTGAAAAAGCTCTCCACGGATTGGATCGATCTTTATATCGTGCACAAAATCGATCCCTTCACACCCGTCGAGGAGACTCTCGAAGCGCTCAACGATCTCGTGCGCTCCGGGAAGGTGCGCTACGTCGGATTTTCCAACTGGCCGGCGTGGCAAGCCGCGTCCGCGCTCCAGATTCAAAAAGAACGCGGCTGGGCCTGCTTCACCAGCGGGCAGATGT
>Ga0209648_10002814_pt1 | contig 14494 bp, 11 predicted proteins | sample GraSoi2013_115cm_FD_185830 | JGI IMG/M metagenome (GOLD analysis project Ga0209648, IMG submission 185830) | Grasslands soil microbial communities from the Angelo Coastal Reserve, California, USA - Sample 9_17_2013_115cm (SPAdes) (version 2) | ecosystem: Environmental > Terrestrial > Soil >...
GCGGGATCGACGGCTTCCAGGATGCGCTTGGTGTCCACCTGTGGCGGAAGGGGAAGCTGGACGAGAATGCCGTCGACGTCGTTGTCGCGATTGAGGTCTTCGACGACGGCGAGCAGATCGAGAGTGCTGGCCGTTGCCGGTGGCGTGAGGAGCGCGCTGGCGAGGCCGAGTTGTTCGCAGGCTGCGATTTTACTTTTCACGTAGACCTGCGAAGCGGGATTTTCGCCGGCCAGGACGGCTGCGAGGCCAGGGCGGACGCCAGCCGCCGTGAGCAGCCGGACTTCGTCCTTCAACTCAGCGAAGATCTGGTCCCGAATTTTGGCGCCGTCGAGGATCCTTGCGGTCATTCCTGGCTCGCTTTCGTTGCTGAAGCGCAGTCAGCACCGCCGATGATAGCACAGGGATGCATACTGGCTCTGAAGGCTGCCCTTACCGAGGGGTCCCGACGATTTGGGTCGGGAAACCCGGCGTCTTCTCCATGTTTTTTCACTTTGTAGTCTCCGTTCGGAGATGCACTTCAATGCATGGCTGGCCCACCAACTCCAGTATTCTTGCCCAAACTCTATGTCGCAATACTCGCTGTGCTGTAGACTATCGACCAGGCATCTCGGGACCTTATATGAGCAGCAACTCGAAAATTGAATGGACAGAAGCTACGTGGAATCCCGTTCGCGGATGCACCAAAATTAGCCCTGGTTGCAAGCACTGCTATGCAGAGACGTTTGCTGAACGCTTTCGCGGCGTACCGGGCCACCCTTATGAGCAAGGTTTTGATCTGAGGCTTGTTCCTGAAAAGCTCACGGAGCCATTGTCATGGCCCCAACCAAAGATGGTCTTCGTGAACTCAATGAGTGACTTATTCCATCATGGCGTCTCCGAACAATATATTGTTGCTGTTGCGCGGGTAATGCAGGCAGCTTCTTGGCACACCTTCCAGGTCCTTACAAAGCGATCGGGTCGACTCCGAGAGATGTTGACACAATCGCTGCGATTCGCGGCGCGACTGCCAAATGTGTGGTGGGGGGTAAGCGTTGAGGATCGAAAGCATGGACTTCCTCGAATTGAAGACCTACGACGAGCACCGGCCCGTATTCGATTCTTATCAATCGAACCGCTATTGGAAGATCTGGGCGCTATCGACTTGAGAGGAATGGATTGGGTGATTGTCGGGGGCGAGAGTGGCCCGGGTGCCCGCAAGATGGACCGGCTGTGGGTGGAGGAAATACTGAGGCAATGCAAGCAGGCAGACGTACCATTTTTCTTTAAACAATGGGGTGGAGTTCACAAGAAGAGGACTGGCCGTAGTCTTCACGGTAGAACATATGATAATATGCCGCCACGTTACGTAACGCCCATACCGACGAGGGCTGCACGAATGGCTGTTATGGTTGAGCATTCATATGGGTCCGCCTTTGTGCCTCTTAAGCGTCTCGTAGCGGGCTGAAGCGTGTGTCCGTCTAGTGAAAAAACGAAACCGATCCGCGGATGCTGAACATCCTGCCGAGCGCCTATTATTCGAGCTTCCGCCCAGACTACCCGAGGACCTCAAGCTTCCCCGCCTCCGCCATCCGGTCTGGACGGAGCACAAAGCCAATTTGATCGCTCGATACCTCTATTATTTTGTTCTGATCACGAAGCATGGCACCTACATAGATGGCTTCGCGGGCCCGCAACGCCCTGAGAACCCTGAGATGTGGTCGGCGAAACTTGTCCTTGAGAGTGAGCCGAGGAGGCTACGGCATTTCTATCTTTTCGACAGATCGGCAGACCAAATCGTGCTCTTGAATGCATTGCGTGCCTCCCAGCCGAAGGTTCAAGGTCGCACGGTTCAGATATTTGAGGGTGATTTCAATTCGAAGGTTCTTCAACTACTCGGATCAGGAAGGATTAAACAGACCGAAGCAGCGTTTTGCCTCTTGGATCAGCGGACATTTCAGTGCCATTGGAAGACGCTCGCTCGCCTCGCGCGGTACAAGAAGCGGGGCCGACCGAAGATCGAGCTTTTTTACTTTTTGGCAGTCAGCTGGTTACCCCGCGCTTTGTCCGCTGTAAAAGACAGCCGTCTCCTGCAGAATTGGTGGGGTCGCGGTGACTGGGCACAGCTGAAAACTTGGCCGACCGATCAGATTAAGGACAGCCTTATCGTCCGCTTCAAGAGCAAACTCGGTTACAAATACGCATTACCGTATCCAATTTTCGAGGCAGTTGGAAGCGCAAATGTCGTCTATTACATGATCCACGCCACCGATCACGATGAAGCTCCGAAGCTGATGACGCGCGCATATAACAAAGCAATTCAACCTCGTGAAACCCCCGAGCAGTTTTTGATGGACTTTGCTCGGCGAGATGCGAAAACCTAACGTCACTTTATTTCGGCTTATAGACAGGAGGAAAAATGGCGGCAAGGGATGCCGAAGACTCTATCGTGGAAGCATTAGAGAAAGAAGCCGGGAGGCTCGTTAAGTTGCTGAATTCGCGGGAAGCTAAACGACCGCTTATTATGGAGTTCAGTGGTACCCCAAAGTCTGGGAAAACCATGGCAATTTCCGTCCTGCGTCTCTTCATGAGGCGCAATGGTATTCGCGTCGAGGCCTTTACCGAGAGGGCATCCGTAGCCCCATTGAAGGCCAAAGGGCACATAGATTTCAACGTATGGGTTTCATGCGCCAGTCTACAAGGAATGCTGGAGGCCCTGGACAAGGAAATCGACATCTTCATTCTCGACAGGGGGATATTCGATGCCTTGGTGTGGAATCATTGGCTCGACATGACCGGAAAGATTAAGAAAGAAGAAGCTCTGGCCGTATCTTCATTTTTTACAATGAGTAGATGGATGAGTCTGATTGACTTGGTGTGTGTGATGAAATGCAGTCCCAAAGCCGCAATTGAGCGCGAATACGCAAATCAACTGACGACGAAGCCGGGCGCCATCATGGACGAAGTGATTCTGAGTCAACTAAATGAAGCGATCGATAAGACCGTCGAACAATACCGATCACAGTTCCGGAAACTATTTGTAATTGATACAACGGAGACAGCTCCGAAGACGGGCGTTACGAGGATTACGACCGAAACGCTTCAGAGACTGAATGAATTCTTGGACGAACCTCTCTGCGTTGTGCCCAAGGAGGCGATTGATTTTGAAATTCCCAAGTACGGCTTTGTGTCAGATCGAAGCAAAGTCCAGGTATTTTCCGAATTGATAGCGAAACACAGCCTTTTCATTCCGCGCTCAATCGCTGAAAAAGATCCAAAGTATCTCATCCCAATACCATGCGCGGTTGTCACGCACAAGAACCAGGTGCTTGTTCTCAAAAGGAAAGAGCAGGGGCATTCTTTGCACGACACTTACGCCATTTGGGCTGGTGGTCACGTTGTGAAACCGGATGCACTATCCCACGGTATAGAAGGCATCTTGACGAGTGCACTAAAGCGAGAGCTATCAGAAGAGATTTTCATTAGAGACGACTACGAGGTTTCTCCGTTAGGACTTGTTAGAACGAGCGAAGACGAACGCGCGTCGCGGCACATAGGTGTTGTCTACAAAGCCGAACTCTCTAGCCCTCATGTGGCTCTTGCCCTCCACCAGAAGGAATTTCGCGAGACCCGAGGGAAATCCATGAGTGGTCGCCTAGTACCAACCGACAGGCTGCTGGAAATCTACGACGACATGGGAGACTGGTCCAAGTATATCGTTGACGACTTTTGGCCGGGCCAAAGGGATCTTTTCACAGCACCGGTCGCATAGAACGGGTGGCGGCTTTTTCCTTGCCGCGGGTGGCACATCCGAAGTGCTTGGCATTCAACGGGGTGCCCTACCCTTTGCGATTCTGTTTTTGCAAAGGGTGGGCTACTCTTCGCGTCGCCTCGTTTCCGCCGACACCGTTCAACCTGCCTTAATAGCCGTTCAACACCCAATTCTTGCCGTCCACTGCATAGTACTTGACAAATTAAATAAGACGTATTACGCTCATGTGTGTTTACTGAAATTCATCCTCGCGGTTCAGGTTTCCCATCCCCTAAATCCTTACCCCTCAATCTTTTTGCCGACCCCCACCCTCTAAACCTATACGCTACAATCCTTTACAAAAAAGGTGGGGGCAGGGGGGTGTCTGCAACCGCCACTCCAACACTGTCCCGCTGTTCCCTAAGCCGTTTAGATGCAACACTTATGCACCTCTTCGCAAGTGTTGCAAACAAAAGACTTACGGCCAGGCTAAACCCTTTAGATGCAACACTTACAAAAAACCGGGGGGTGGGGGTATTCTTCTCATTCTGGAACGAGTCCGCTCACGCCAAACCGGACTCGCCTCAGTTACCATGGGCATCCAATTCGCGGGGGATGGTGATGGCACTGTTTGGGGATTTGCGCGACCGAAGAGAGCTGGAGAAAAAGGCGAAGGAGGAGGGGCGGCTGCCGCCGGGGCAGTCGCTGACGCTGAAGTGGCCGGTGCTTCATAACGGGAGTGTGCCGCATTTTGATGCGGCGAAGTGGGACTTTGAAATATCGGGGCTGGTGGAAGAGGCGGTGCGGATGACATGGGAAGAATTTCGGGCGCTGCCGCAGACGGAAGTGACGTCGGATTTTCATTGCGTAACGCGCTGGAGCCGCTTGGACAATCGTTGGAAGGGCGTGCTGTTTATGGATTTGATGAAGCTGGTGAAGACGAAGCCGGAGGCGCAGTTCGCGCTGGTGCTGGCGGAAGAAGGTTACACGGCGAATGCGCCACTGGCGGATTTGCTGCGGCCGGATGTGCTATTCGCGCTTGAACATGATGGCGAGCCGCTCGCGGGGGAGCATGGCGGGCCATTGCGGCTGGTCGTGCCGCATCTGTATGGGTGGAAGAGCGTGAAATGGGTGCGCGGGTTCATGCTGCTGGATCACGACCGGCTGGGCTTCTGGGAGCGCAATGGCTACCATGCTTACGGCGATCCGTGGAAAGAGCAGCGGTATTCTGGAAGCTGAGGCGTGGAGTTCGATGAAAGACGCCCGCGCCAATCCGACGCAAGGGCGTCTTTCGCCCCACTAATCCGCCGCGGCCTGGGATTTGGCCGGGTCGATCTCGATGCGGCCTTTGAAATGGGCGCCGTCCTCGATGCTGATGCGCGCCGAGGAAATATCTCCGATGATCGAGCCATCCTTCTTGATATCGACGCGGCCGCGCGCATGGAGATTCCCGACGACTTTGCCGAAGACAACCACGTCACCAGCTTGAATTTCGGAATTGAGCTGAGCCGTGGAGCCAACGGTGAGTTCGTGGCCGCGAAGTGAAATTGGGCCATCTACTTTGCCGTCAATTTGCAGGTCTTCCGTGCCGGTGATGTGTCCCTTGATTTCAAGGCTTGCGCCCAAACGCGCGGAGCCGCGCGGACTAGGGCTACCGAGTCGCGCCGCCGAAGGTGCGTTGAAAGGCACGACCGGTGACACTGCGGTTTGAACTGGCGGAGCGGCGGGCGCTTCCGTTGCGGTTTGTTGCTTCGTCCACATACTTCCTCCCTTATTCGATTCAGAAGAGTCGATGCGGCTCCGGGTGGGAGGGAGCAGCGTGGATTCACTTTAGTTGCGTTTGGCGAGATGAGGCAACCACGAAAAAGTGCCGCTTGTGCAAATCAAACACTGTCCGGGAGGACAGGTCGGGCGCTCCAGGCTTCAAGCGATGTCTTGGACGCGATTGAGGAAGCCGACCAGATACTTCCAAGCGAGGTAGTAGACGATCAGCGCGACAGGTGCCAGGATGGGGAAGGCGTGGACGATAAAGTTGGGGATGGGAAAAAGAAGACTCGCGACAACGATGCCGAGGGGCGCGAGCAAAATTGGCAAAAAAGCGCCGTGGAGGCCGATGGAGAGTTGCAGACGAGTACGCAGCGCCACGAAGAGGACATTCCAAAGGCCCCAGGCGTTGGGCACCACGGCCATCGGAAACACGATCACGCGCTCCACGGGGACGGGGATGTTGTAGACGTAGCGGGCGATCGTAAAGACCGTGGCGACGACGAGGAGAAAGATCGTGGGCACAACGATGCCCGCCATGTACGCACGCAGATAAATGTGCTGATTCATAAAGCCTCCCACTTCACAGGTGATACAGCAACGCCGGGATAGAACCGGGAAAGAAAACGAGGACCGCGCTCAAAATTGCGGCGAGCGCCCAATCGAACCAGGGAACACTGACGAGAGGGACCGGCTGTTCCTCGAGCTTGCGTAGCATTTGTGGCCACAGGTCGCGGCGGAGTTCCGTGTCCTGCGTGGGCGCGATGGCTTGCTTGAGGAGATTTTTCAGCTCTTTGTTATTTTCTTGTTTGCTCATTTCGCGTTGACCTCCACTCCCAAAGAATTGAGTTTCTTGCGCAGCATTCGAACGGCCCGGAACACGCGGACTTTGACGAGCGCGACGGATATGCCCGCGGCTTCGGCGATGTTGATGTACGGCTCCTCTTCGATCAAGGACAGCGTGGCCACCAGGCGATATTTTGGGGGTAGTTCACTGAAAGCTCTTCTGATTCGGTCGCGGGCCTCCCGGCGGACTGCGGGATCCGCGCCTGTTGCGCAAGGGAGATCCTCGGGGAGCTCAGTTTCGCGGCGCGAATGCCGGAGGTGGTCGAGAGCCGCGTTAGTCGCGATTCTTCGGGCCCAAGCGCGGAAATTTCCGGCCCGGTCGAAACGCGCTCGAGATTTGTAGATGCGCCAGAAAGTTTCCACAGTCAGATCCTCAGCAATTCCGCTGTCGCGAACGATGCGGACAGTCCACGCGTAAATTTCCCTCTGGTGCTGTCGAAACAGCGCCTCGAAGGCTTCCAGGTCGCCCGACGCGAAACGCTCCAACAGCTCCATTTGCCACTCTCTGTACGTAATTACTGGTTTTTCCCACTCTTGGTTACAGTTTTTTCTAAGTCCAGGCCGATTCCATTCCTGAGGAAATTCAAGCTGGCGACTGGTACAAAGAAATACAAAGAAAAAGGCCCGGACGGTCATCGCGTTCGGGCCTACTGGTTTCTGCTGAACCGAGGTTAGTAGATGTCGTACTGCTCCCAGTGGAGCGTGGCGTCGGACTGGATGATGATGTGTTTGTGCGAGGTCTGCTCGAGTTCATCGATGAGCATGGACTCGCGGGTCTTCAGGGCTTTGGCGATTTCGGGATTCACGCGGATCGTAAGGTTCGGGCCTTCGTGATCGGCGGTGGCCATCTTGCGCGCTTCGGACTGGATTTCATAGCAGAGCGTGGGGATGGACTTGACCATACCAGAGCCGGTGCAATACGGGCAGGGCTGGCAGAGAACGCGCTCGAGCGCCTGTTTGGTGCGTTTGCGGGTGATGCAGACCAGGCCGAACTCGTTGAAGGACAGCGCCTTTGACGGAGCCTTGTCTTCCTCGAGAGCCTGCTGCAGCGCGGACAAAACCCTCTCGCGGTTGCGGCGCTCCTCCATGTCAATGAAGTCGACAACGATGATGCCGCCAAGATCGCGCAGGCGAATCTGGCGAACGATCTCCTTGACGGCTTCGAGGTTGGTCTTGACGATGGTGTCCTCGAGGCGCGTGGAGCCCTTGCCGACGAATTTGCCGGTGTTGACGTCAATAGCGACTAGCGCCTCGGTGTGATTGATGACGATGTAGCCGCCGGACTTGAGCCAGACCTTTGCGCGCAGCGCTTTGTCAAGCTCGTGCTGGATGCCGAACTCTTCGAAGATCGGCGTTTCCTTGGTGTAGAGCTTGACCTTGTTGACGAGTTTCGGCTGGAAGCGGCTGACGAACTCGACGATCTTGCCGTACTCTTCCTCGTTGTCGATCCAGATGCCGGTGAAATCGTCGCTGACGTAATCGCGGAGAATGCGCTCGACAAGGTTGAGGTCGCGGTGGAGCAGAGAGGGCGCTTTGCGTTGCTCGCTGCGTTCCTTGATTTCGTTCCAAGTTTTCCCGAGGAACTCGATGTCGGTTCGAATCTCGTCGTCGGTGGCGCCGCCGGCTGCCGTTCGAACGATGAAGCCGCCGGGATAAGCGCCGCCAGCTTCGCTGACTAACCGGCGCAAGCGCGAGCGATTTTCAGCGGAAATAATTTTGCGCGAGACGCCGGTGTGATGGACCGTGGGCATGTAGACCAGGAAACGGCCGGGCAGAGCGACGTGGCTGGTAATGCGCGCGCCCTTTTTGCCTAGGGGCTCTTTGGCGATCTGGATGACGACGTCCTGGCCGGCCTTCAGCATCTCGGAGATGAGCTGCGGACGGCGCGACGGGCCGGAACGGCCTCCCTGATAGCCACGGTCATGCCTGGGGCCACCGGGGCCGGGGCGGCGTTCGAAACGCGGTCCACCGCCGGGGCGACCGCTGCGGTCGGGGCGCCCGCCACGGCTGTCGGGACGTCCGCCGCGGCTATCGCGACCACGGTCGCGGCCACCGCTGCGGAAGGGCCGCTGGAAGCGTGAACGCGGGTTGCCGCCGATGCGCGCCGAGTCGCGCGGAAAATCTTCACGTGGAGCGGCGGGGCCGCCGACACGCGGGGCGCGAGTTTCGCCGGGAAGGAGAATTAATTCGGCTTCGATGGCCGCAGCGCCTTCCGCGACAGGTTCCTCAGGGGCTGCAGAGATCATTTCCTCCTCGACATGCTCCGTCTTAACGTGTTCATGCTCGGCGTGTTCCTGCTCGCCGAGCTCGTGCGCACCGTGAGCGGCGTCGTGTTCGGCGTGCTCATGAGCCATGTCCGCAGCGAATTCCGCCCGGTTGGCCGCCCGTCCGGCTTCGACTTCCTCGGATTCTTCCTCGGAGAGTCCAGAAACTTCGGCAACTGTTGTTTCTTCCGCCTCTTCCGTTTGTTCTTCTGTTTCTTCCTCGTCGAATTCGGCGCCACCAACGACCGCATCGGCCTCCGCTTCTTCCTGTGTCTCCTCGTGCTTGGCCTCGACGAATCCGGAGGCGAGCGCGGCGACTTGATCCTCGTTCAGATCAGTATCATTGCGGGCTTCCGCGTTGTTTCCAGACGTCTCCCGTGAAGGTTCCACGAGTGCGCTACCAGCGGCGGAAGTTTCATCCGCGGCTCTCACGGCCTCCCCGGAAGGTGCTGCTTCGGCTTCGGCGCCAGCGTCGGCCAGGAGCCAGCGAGGCAGCCCACCGGAGAACCGGCGAGGAATGCTGCCGCCACCCGGAGCGGTGACGGGCAGATTGCCTGTTGGGCGCGACGCAGTTTCTTCAACAGTGGGCCGCTCTTCTTGCATTTGATGCTCAACGCCGGGAGCAGGCGCTGGTGCAGCGGCAGACTTGCCGCGATATTTTGCCAGCGATTCACCGGGAAGAATGATCTCTTCCTCGGAAACACTGGTCAGGGGAGGTGCCGGGCTGCGCGGAACTTCCGAGCGCCGATTGTCATAACTGCGCGGGTGTCCACCGCGATTATCGTATCCCCGGGATTCGCCACCTTGCGGCGATGCATACTTCGAGGGAGGCAGATTGCGCCCGCCCGGAGCACCCTGCGGACGTCCGCCGCGATGGCGTCCGCCACGGCGCCCCCAACGGCCGCCTCGGCCACCATCTCCGCCGCGATCACCGCTGCGACCAAAATTCTGGCCTGGACGGTCGTTACTGCTGCGGGCAGGGTAGTTTTGCGTGGAATTGTAATGCGGCGCGAAGTTCTGGGGCGCGGAAGCATTGGAATCCGGCTGGCGTTCCTCGCCTGCTTCGGCGCGCCGGTCTTGCTCGGGAACAGGCTGAACAGCGTCGTGATGTTCCTCGAGATGCTGGTCTTCAGCGGCGGGCACTTCCTCCTCCAAAGCGCGCTGCTCGCCCACAGGATGGGTTTCGTCTTGATGGAACTCCTCAGGACGCACCACTTCGTGGTGTTCGCTGGCACGCGCCAGGGATTCGCCGGGAAGCACTTCGACCGGGGAACCAATCGCGGGCGGCAGTGAGGCCACGGAAGTTTGCGGCTGGTCGTGCGGATGCCCGTGGTCGTAGTCCTCGAGGTTTTCGAAAACATCGCTGACGTACAAGAAGGCGTCGCCGTCGAGACCAATGTCCACGAAAGCGGACTGCATGCCGGGGAGGACGCGGGTGACTTTTCCTTTGTAGATGCTGCCGACAAGCGCGAATTCTTTTTCGCGCTCGATGTAGATTTCGACTAACTGGCCTTCTTCGAGAATCGCGACCCGCCGTTCGTGGGAGGCCGCGGAAATAACCAATTCTTTGGACATGAAAACTCCTTATGCGTGATCCCGGCGTGGCCGGAATCACCCTTCTGTGCGGCCCCGGCTTGGCCGGGACCGCCAGGACGCATCGCCGCGAGCTTCTGCCCGTCGGAGTTTCCAAAATTCGGCGCCGCTCCCGGCAATGCCGGAAAGCACGTTGGCCACACCTGTAGGAAAGTGGCTTGACGTTCGAAGCCAGAGGGGTCGGCCCCGACCAAGTCGGGGCCACTTACAAAATGATTCCTCAGTCTGTCGAGGCTGGTCCGTCGCCGGAAACGAGCCGGGCGATCGGCGGACGATGCTGTCCTCACACTAAAATCCTTCTTACTTGCAATCCCGGCCGAGCCGGGATCCGCAATTCCAATTTCTTCTCCGGTGCGCTCCGAGGAAGCGGAGACGTCACACGGCACTGGCGGCTTGGTCAGTTGACGAAGCGGCGAAGCCGAACATTCATCACCAGGCCAATCGCCAGGAAAACAAACAACGTGGCGGAGCCCCCGTAGCTCATCAACGGCAACGGGATGCCGGTTACCGGCATAGCGCCGATGACCATAGCCACGTTTACCAGTACATGGAACCCAAGCGCCGCTGCGACGCCCATGACCAGAAACATTCCCGCGCGATCTTTCGCGCGTTGAGCATTCTGCACTAAACGCAGCAGAAGCGCCATATACAGTCCGAGGGCCAGAAGCACGCCCTTGAATCCCTGTTCTTCAGCCCACGCCGACATGATGAAATCCGAATACCGGACGGGGATGTAGCCCAGTTGGTTCTGACTGCCATTACTGAACCCTTTGCCCCAAAAGCCGCCCGAGCCCACGGCAATCTTCGATTGCAAGAGTTGATAGCCGGAGCCTTTAGCGTCCTCTTCAGGGTGCAGGAAAGAGGTGATTCTCTCCCGTTGATACGGCTTGAGGATTCGCCTGCTGACGGGAGGATAGAAAACAGCCCCCACCAGCAAAATCCCTGCCAACGAAAACACCGCCGCGTGTTGCCACTGCAAGCCCGCCAGAAATGCACCAACCACCACCAAGGGGATCAGCACGAGCGCTGTTCCCAAATCGGGCTGCTTGAGTATCAAGACCAGTGGAACACCTACCAGCAATCCTGCCTTGATCAGATCACGCAGGTCAAGCTGATCGGAGCGCACTTCCGCGAAGAAGCGCGCCAACACAATGATTATAATCAATTTGACCAATTCCGACACCTGAAGAAGCTCTCCAACAGCGGGAACGGAGATCCAGCGCTTGGCGCCGAAACGGGTGTGCCCGACGAGGAGAACAGCGATCAGAGCCGCGATTCCAAGGAGGTAGAGGATGGGGGCCTGATCGAGAATCAGGTGATAGTCCAGCCGCGACAGCGCGAACATCAGGATGAAGCCGATGACCAGCCAACGTACCTGCTTCGTGTGCATGCCCGCCAGCGAGCTGCCGTGCGTGGCGGAATAGATTTCGATCACGCCGAGAGCGCAGATGGCTGCGAGGATGGCCAGGAGCAGCCAGTCGTAATCGCGCGTTCCAGGTGCGTCTTTCATGGGAGAAGTTGAGAGCCCAAAGTTGAAAGTTGAAAGAGGCGAATCAGCCCGGCAGCGCTGGAGACACGGACCCGAGAGCTTCGCCCTTTTTGAAATAAGATCATGAAATCCTTCAGCGCTGCGGCTCCGCGCTGGAGCGTGCGGGCACAACCGCGGCAGTGTCCTCCGGCTTCAAGGCCGCCGGAGGAGCAATCGCAGCCACGGGAGCTGGGCCATTCCGTGAATCAGACCGTTTGTATTCGGCGGTAACTTGACCCTCGGTCTTTTTGTTCTTCTTGTCGTAATAGGCCTTGATGACTTCCTTCACTACAGGCCCAGCCGCTTCGCCACCATGTTTTCCGCTTTCCTGTACTAGCACGGCAACGACAATTTCGGGATTGCGGCGCGGCGCGTAGCCGACAAACCAGGCATTGTCTTCGAACCTTTTCTGTTTCCCAAACTTTTCGCGAGTTGCGTAACCGATCACCTGCGCGGTTCCCGATTTTCCGCTCACTTCGATTCCGGGCAGCCTGACGTTTCGCGCAGTGCCACCATCTTCGTTGACAACGCCGTACATCCCGTCAGTTATTTTCTCGACCGTAGATTCGGAAAGCGCGACCCGTTCCTCGCCGACGGTGGGCGCGTCCTTCAGCAGATGTGGCTGTTTAAAAACGCCGCCCATGGCGATTCCGCCGATCATTCGGGCGAGCTGAAGCGGAGTTGTCGTGACGGCGCCCTGACCCGTGGACACGGAGATCGTCTCACCCGCATACCACTTGCGATGAAAGACGCGCTGGACCCATTCGGCGGAAGGCATCAGCCCGGGCACTTCCTCGGGGAGATCGATTCCGGTCTTGTGTCCGAGGCCGAATTTGCTGCCGTAGTAAGAAAGACGGTCGATGCCCAAGCGCATTCCGACGTTGTAAAAGAAGACGTCGCAAGACTCGAGGATTGCTTTGTGCAACCCCACTACGCCGTGAGCGCTCTTCCCGTAAACCCAGCACTTGAACTGCCGGCCGTAAAAAGTGGCGTAGCCTGGGCAAAACGTCGTAAAGCTTTCCGGAGGATTTTTGTCCTCCAACATGGCCGTGGCTGTCACGATTTTGAAAACAGATCCCGGAGCAAGCTGCGCCTGAATCGCGCGATTGAGCAACGGCTTTTGCCGGTCTTCGTTGAGATTCTTCCAGTCGTCCCCCGAGATACGCACGGCGAAATCGTTGGGGTCCAATGCGGGATGGCTGGCCATTGCCAGGACTTCGCCTGTGCGCGGGTCCAGCGCAACTACAGCGCCGGGGCGCGGCCCCAGAGATTGCTCGGCAACCTGCTGCAAGTCGTAATCAATGGTCAGCTGAATCTGCTTGCCCGGGATGGCTTCCTGAGTGGAGAGGCGGTCTACCTCTTTACCGATGCTGTTTACGACCACGCGCCGCATGCCGTCCGTGCCCTGAAGCAGGTCGTTGTACTGGCGCTCCAGGCCGCTCTTTCCAGCGAAGTCGCCGGGGCGGAGCTTGCCGTTGCTCGATTCGATCTGCTGCTCGCTGACTTCACCGACGTAGCCCGCTGCATGGGCGAGGAATCCGTTCGGCAGATAGCGCCTGCGGGAGACGGAAATCATTTCCAGGACTGGAACGTCGGACCGATGTGATTCGATGAAGGCGACATCCGCGGGCGAGGCGTCAGGCTTGATAATGATTGGCTGGAATTTTGGCAGATTCTTTGTATTCGTGAGCTGGTCACGCAAATCATCCATGGGGATTCCCAGACCGTCCGAGATGCCCGGGAGATGCTTTTCGACCAGGGCTAAATCATCGCGAAGCAGGAGCACGCTGAATGACGGCCGATTGTCGACCAATACGCGGCCATCGCGGTCCAGCATGCGGCCGCGCGGCGCAATAACGGGAATGTAACGCACACGATTACGCTCGGCCAACGAAGAGTATTTGTCGGCGTCAATGACCTGGAGCTTCCAGAAACCGAGCAGCAACACGCCGATCATTCCCACAATGATGTAGGAGGCCACGGCCAGCCGCGCTTGCGGCAATCGATTGTCGTTGCGAAACCAGTACGACACGAAAACCCCGCGCGCGAGTACTTTTATCTCAGGGCTTTCGCCCGGACCGGGCCAATTTGACTAAACTGGCCGGACTAAACTCGCGTCACGAAAAATCCCACAGCGTGGGTTTCGAGTTGACTCCAACTTGGTCAGAGTCACGCCGAAAATGTCCATCGAAAATTTCCTCGAACCTGGGAACCGAAAAAATCTCCCCGGAACTCCCGAATCACCGCCGGACTGAAGCTGCGTGAAGCAGCAAGAGTCTTTTCAAACGTATCACCTGCCAGAGTGGGCCGCAAGCCGTCCGGGAGGACAGGTTCCAGGAATGCATTTTGGTATTTTTGCGCGACCGCTGCGTTGCGCTTGTTGCCGTGGTTGTGCGTATCACGCTATCGTAGGCAATTCACTATGACCGCTGAAACGAACAGGGAAAAGCCGGTGCGGCTGGCGCTGATCGGCATGTCCGGCGCTGGGAAGACGTTCTGGACAAAGAAGTTAGCTGCGAACGCGTTTGCCACGGTTTCCTGCGACGACCGCATTGAGGAAAAGCTCGCGCCGCGCCTTGCCGCTGGCGGCTACTCTGGCATCAACGGTGTCGCCGCCTGGATGGGCTGGCCGGACTCCGCGGCGTACGCCCAACGCGAGTCCGAGTACCTGGCCGAGGAGATTCATACGCTGGACGAAATCTTGACGGAACTCGAGAAGCATCCTGAGAAATCCCTGGTGCTCGATACCACCGGAAGCGTCATTTATACCGG
>Ga0209648_10002815_pt1 | contig 14493 bp, 17 predicted proteins | sample GraSoi2013_115cm_FD_185830 | JGI IMG/M metagenome (GOLD analysis project Ga0209648, IMG submission 185830) | Grasslands soil microbial communities from the Angelo Coastal Reserve, California, USA - Sample 9_17_2013_115cm (SPAdes) (version 2) | ecosystem: Environmental > Terrestrial > Soil >...
CCGCCATGGCCAGGCCGCTCGCAGCTCAGCCAGCCGCGGGCACGCTGGTCACCGTGGGCAGTCCGGTATCTCCGTTCTCGCAGAACAAGCAGAACGAGCCGGCCGTGGCGATCGACGCGCACGATCCGTCGGTGGTGGTGGCGGGTTCCAATGACAACATCGACATGGAGGCGTGCAACGCGGGTGATCCGACAACCTGCCCGTTCACGCACGGAGTCGGGGTCTCCGGGGTGTATTTCTCGTTCAACGGCGGTCACTCGTGGGCGCAGCCGACGTACACGGGATGGAGCGCGCGGGGCTGCCTCGGCCCCGCCGCCTGCGCGCCGCATGCCGGGCCGATCGGCACGCTGCCCCATTACTTCGAGAACGGCCTGGTCTCCGACGGGGACCCGGGTCTGGCGTTCGGCCCGCGCCCGGGCGCGGGCGGCAGGTTCTCGTGGGCGAACGGCTCGCGGCTGTACTACTCGAACCTGACGTCGAACTTCGCCACCGCCAAGCGCGACGAGACGTTCAAGGGCTTTGAGGGAATCGCCATCTCGCGCACCGACAACCCGCAGGCGGCCGCCGCCGGTGACGCGTCGGCCTGGATGAACCCGGTGGTGATCTCCAGGCAGAGCTCGACGACGTTCTCCGACAAGGAGCAGATCTGGGCGGACAACGCGCAATCCAGCCCGTTCTTCGGCCACGTCTACGTCTGCTGGGCGAGTTTCGGCAGCCAGGAGAAGGGTCACGCGCTGCCGACCCCGCTGATCGTCGCACGATCCGCCGACGGCGGCGGCACCTGGGTGCGACAGCAGGTCGGCCCGGCGACCGATAACGGCATCAACAGCCAGCCCGACGGCTGCACTGTCCGCACCGACAGCCACGGCAACGTGTACGTGTTCGGCGTGGGCAAGCGGGGCGGGGTGTCGTTCGAGATGATGTACAAGTCGACCGATGGCGGGGTGCATTTCACCGGCCCGAAGCTGCTGTCGGCCGTCGTCGACCCCGGGGTCTTCGACCCGGTCATCGGCCGCCCGGTGATGGACGGCATCGCGGGCGCGCGCAATGATCTCGCCGACGCGCCCAGCGCGGACATCGCCAACGGCGCGCCCACTGGAACAGGCGCGACCGACCGGATCGTGCTGACCTGGGCCGACGGCGCGCGAGGGCTCAACCACGAGCAGCTGCTGCTGATGACCTCCAGCAACGGCGGGGCGTCGTTCAGCGGGCCGGCTGCGGTGCCGCTCACCTCAGGTGACCGGCCCTATTACACCGCGCCGGCGATCTCACCCAACGGCAGCGACGTGTACATCACCTACAACGCGTTCACCACCCCGTACCGCAACGACACCAGCTCCCCGCGGGGCCTGGTCGGCGTGATCCTGCACGCGGACGTGACCGGCGGGACGATCGGCGCGTTCGGCACAGTGGCGCGCGGTGTGGCCGGTGACCCGCGCGCATCGTCGCAGAACAACCTCCAGGCGGAGTTCCTCGGCGACTACGTGTACACCGCCGCCACCCGCACGGGCGCGGTCGGGGTCTGGAACGACGTCCGCAACGGGGCCGACTGCCCAGCCATCGACGCGTGGCGGCTGTCACTACGCACCGGCACGCCGGTCCCCCGGCCCGCCCCGCAGGCCGACTGCCCCGCCACCTTCGGCAATTCGGACATCTTCGGCGCCGCGGTCCCCGACCCCACGCCCTGACCCGTCCATGGCCGGCAGGGGCCCCAGTGCACGCCTGGGACCCCTGCCGGGCAAGGACAGACGTCCGCTGCCGCCGGCGCCACTCCGCCCGCAGGCGGGACCCAGCCCGAAGGCCGGGCTGTCGTCGGTACGGTCGTGGTCCAGGAGTACGATCCGCGGGAATCCACTGCCCGTTCGGCCAGGACAGTGGCGGGAGCCGGGACATCCAGAACCAGACGACCTGCGTCCGGCAACCGGTGCGATGGGCGCAGCTGCCTGCTGCATATATTCGGCGATCCGGCCGCACGCCGGGCCCGAGATCAGACCACGCTCAGTGACTGGCGCTGGTCAGCGCCTGGTGCGCAAGTATCCGCCGATATGCGCGCCAGCCTCTGTCCACTGGGACGCTGTCGGTGCCGCGCCGAACAGGCTGATCTGCGCGCCGATCCCCTCTCTGCCGCGGGTTGGGCTGGTTTCACGGTCATGCGTGTTAACCGAACTACGGCGGGTCTTCGCAGCTCAGAGGACTAGGCGCGCACAGCCTCAGGCCTGGCTGGCGCCCGGAATGTCGTGTTCAGCAGGCGTGGACACTACGGAGAGCGGATATCTGATACAGGTCACCTATCTCCTCCTCGGTGCCGCTTGTTGGCATCAGCCACAACCGACCCGCAACGTTCGTACAGCTGCCGTCACCTGCGACGACACCCGAACCCTCAAGTTCACATTGATTGTTCAGAGAATGCCAATGAGCGGACGTCCTGCGGTGGCAGCTATCGGCGGAGATCCCCGGCCAAATCAGCGCGGTGGGTGTCGCAGCAACGTCGCGTCCCGCCGGGCCCGGTCACGCTTACTACGACCGGCCTACCGCCGCAGTAGTCACACCGCTCCTTTGGGTCGGCAGGAGTCGCTGCATCTTGTGGACGCCGCGGGCGCAAGTGCGGCAATGCGTACTGAATCTCGAGGGTTCTCCTCACTCCAGCGTCGAAGTCGATCCAGACGGCAGGCACTGTCTTGTAGTCGCCGACGTGTGCGATCGTGCCGGTCCCAAAGGTCGTGTGAACTACTTCGCTCCCCTTGACCAGCCAGTCATCTCGTGCTGGGGTCTCATCTGTCACGACACCCAGCGCCCGGTTCCGCCGCCATCTCATGGCCTCCATCCTGAACTATCGGATCGTTCGAAAGCCTCGCTCATGACACCAACGGACGCTGCTCGGTGCCGCGTTGACGCTCGCTCTTGCCGCGCATCGGATACATGCTGTTTGATCATCGGCAGTGCTGCGTTAGCCGGCGAAGATGACGCCACTTACGGGCTCGGGTTCTCCCACGCTGGTGGCGGAGGCGCCCCGGCGGATGAACTCGCGGGCCGACGGCCACATGGCGACATGCTGGTCCCCGGTCGCGTCGTCATAGCGGATGAATGTCACCTCCTCGATACTGACAGCAAACAAGTGGAACCGCCCTGGCTCAGGGCCCACCCCAGACCGCCGGCCACCGCGTCGGCGTAGCGGTGCTGGACTGCCAGTTCGTGCTCGCTGCGGGCGGTGCCGCGGATCTTGAACTCCCCCTCGCCGCCGTCTCGGCTGGTGACCACGCTGTGCACCAGGATGCGCGGATCACGCATCAGGTCAGCGGCCTTCTTCGACTGCCACAGCATGGAAAGCCACAAGACGCTGTCCAGCACGAAGGGCTCTACCGGGCTGACCCTGGGCGCGCCGTCACCGCGGATCGTCGCCCGAGCAGGACGCCCGGCTCCAGCAGCCGCCGCCGGCCCAGCCCGGCCAGGCGCGGCTGGCAGGTCTCCATCTCCGACCAGTCCACATCCACTCCGATCACTGGCACCAACGCCCCGCCTCCTACCTACCGCAGCCTGCCGACAGTTCATGACCCGCCTGAGGCAGCGGACGAGAACCCTGCGGGACCGTAGCTGCGACTTATTCTCATGCCGCCGGCGGCGTGTTGGCTCAGGTTCAGGTCTAGCAAAAGGTGAAGAGCGGTCCCGAGGGCAGCCCAGCGCGGGCAGGGCCGCGGAGCCGACCCACTCCGACGGCCGCCTGGGCGCTGGTGTTCAGAGCGTCGAATGTCACCTCGTCGAAGCCGGCGCCGGTGAACCAGGCGCGGATGCGCGGCGTGATGTCGGGTGGCCGGCGATGCCGCGTCCACATCACCGTGGCGCCTGCCGCGCACAGCGCCGGCGCCGCGGCTGCGGTGCGCTCGATATCACCATCGCTGACGTTGCCGAAGATCCCGCACAGCAGCAGGACGTCAGCGGGCAGGGCATCAGCGAAGGATTCCGGCCAGCCCGCGTCCACCTGGCGCACCCTCACCTGCGCCAGCCCGGCCGCCGCGGCCCGGTGGCGGGCCAGCTCAGCGTTCCGCGGCTCGGCCTCGACTAGGACCGCGGTCACCTCGTCCCGGCGCGGATGGTTCTGCAGCACGCCGATCACGTCATGCCCCTGCCCGGCGCATCATTTGATCACCGAAACGGCTTGTCACGCCGGTCACCGGCGAGCGCGCCCGGCCAGCAGCCACACGACGATAAGCCAGTCCGAGGGTCGGTCCACTACCCTGGTCGACAGCATCGCACCGCGTGACGGGGAATATCAGGGGATAACGCGCGCGTATCCGCCGTTCTGATCGGGCTCATTGTCCGTCTGGTCCTGGTCCTCGACCGCCCGGATCAATTCTTCGGCACTAGGCCCCGACTTGCCGGAGGCCGGGAGTACGTCGACGCCTTCACCCGCCAAGGGGCGCAGTGTTGTGTTAAGTGCTTGGCCGTTCTGTCGTAGGCGGCGCGAGGAAAAGCGTGCTCGCCACCCGTCGATACGCACGGGAGTCCGCTCATGACCCCAGCTCTGGGCCGGATGCCCGGTGAACCCTGGCTCTGCTCCCAACGGTAACGGCGCTGACCGGCCGGCTCGCGGCTAGTAGATCTCCCGTAGCCATCCTGATCTTCGCGTATCCCGTGCCAAATGTACGTTGATGCGCACTGGTTTCCACTCGGTCGTGCGGCGAGCCACCATGGTTGCATGACGACCAACGTCGTCCTGACCCACTGGGCGACCGATCGTTCCGTCCATGAGACGGCGGTGCGTGCTGCCCGGGGCGCGGCCCGCACGGCGGTACGCGGCTATGTGGGTTACGAGGAGTGGCCTGCCTGCCGCATGGTCCGCCGTGAGGTCGCCCGGTGCGGGATCGCTCTCATCCTGGCCTTCGGTGACTCCCTCGACGTCTGCGACGGGATAGGCGGCGCGGTCCGTTCACTCGGTGCCTTCGTGGTCGGCAGCCAGTCCCGGCCCAGCCTCACCCAGCTCGGCGGCCACCAGCACGGGGTGCAGGTCGAGCGGTCGGCTGGCGCCGCGCTGGCGCTGCTTGGACCGGTGGGCGAACTCAACAACGCCGCCGTACCCATCGAGGAGGTCCTGGACCGGTGGGCAGTGCGGTTGGTGGAACAGCTGGGCCACGCCGCCACCTGGGAGGAGCGCTTCACCCTGCTCGATGGCGTCTTCAGCGCGCTCGATGTCCCCGAAGGCGAGGGGACTTCGCAGGAAGTGTCCTGGCTGCGGCGCCAGTTGGTGGCGAGCGGAGGTCAGGCTCGGGTCGAGCCTCTGATGGACGAGACGGGATGGAGCCGGCGCTTGGTCACCGAGCGCTTCCATACGCAACTGGGCCTAGCTCCCAAGGCTTACGCCCGCATCGTCCGCTTCGAGCGTGCGGTGGGCCTGCTCGGAGGAGTGCGCGACGGTCACACATTGGCCGACGTGGCCATCGAGTGCGGGTACTACGACCAGTCCCACCTCACCCGGGACTTCGTCGCCCTCGCCGGGTGCACCCCGACTGCTCTCATGGCTGAATACACCGGGCAGCCAGGGGTCAGGTTTCTCCAAGACGACGGGATGGTCGGCTCGGTACCTTCAGTGCATGACGATTGAGCAGGGCACCATCACCCAGACACCGGTCATTCCCATCCTCGTCTACGAGGACATCGAGGCGGCCCATGACTTCCTGGTCGGGACCTTCGGCTTCACCTCGGGCGGGCTGCATCGGGCCGAGGACGGCACGGTCGTCCACGGCGAGGTCCGGATCGGAGATGCCGCCATCTGGCTGCACGCAGTGACCGAAGAACACCAGATGGCGTCGCCCCGCGGGTCGACACAGTCGCACGGAGGGCTCGAGGTCATCGTGGACGACGTCGACACCCATTACGCCCGCAGTAAGGCTGCGGGCGCCCGCATCGACCGCGCTCCGACCGACCAGCCCTACGGATTGCGTGAGTACGTCGCTATGGACCAGGAGAACCACCGCTGGTGGTTCTCATCGCCGTTGGCCGGCTGACCGAGGGAGCCTGCCGGCGTCGACTGAAGTGGGAGGGATCTCGCGCCCGATAGGGCTTTCGGTGTATCTGACCGACGCTTCGACGGTGCATGATGGCCGCGCCCGAAATCGGCGCTCGGAACCCCGCGGGTCGGTCTGCCAGTCACACGCAGCGTGATCAGCCCAGAACGTCGCACGCGCGCGCATTGCCGCCGATCTGCGCGGCCGACTGGCGCATGACAGCGCGCCGGTGATGGGTGCAGATCTGGTTGATCTGTGTTCCACGCCCATCTTGGCCCTAAACGCAGGAAGGAGTACAGAGTCGGCAGGGATCTGGTGCCGCGCAAGCGCTTAGGGCACCACCGTGGTACTCACCGGCCGATTATCCCCACTGCCCGGGCTGGTAGTCACCGGCGGGCTGCCGTGTTATGACGTTGATGCGGTTGTAGGTGTTGATGAGGGCGATGAGCGACACCAGCGCCGCGAGCTGGTCATCGTCGCAGTGCTTGGCCGCATTGGCCCAGGCCTCGTCGGTGACACCGTCGGCGGCGTCGGCGATGCGGGTGCCCTGCTCGGTGAGTTCCAGAGCGGCCCGCTCGGCCTCGGTGAAGATCTTTGCCTCCCGCCACACCGCGACCAGGTTGAGCCGCACCGAGCTTTCCCCGGCGTGGTCGGCGTCCTTGGTGTGCATGTCGGTGCAGGCGGCGCAGCCGTTGATCTGGCCGGCCCGGATCTTCACCAGCTCCTGCGTCGCGGCTGGCAGGGTCGAATTGGACACGACCGCGCCAGCGGAGTTGATGTACTTCGCGAACTTCGCCGCAACGGTGTTGCCCTGGTAGTTGAAACGAGCGTCCATGGTGACCTCCGTGCCGTTCGTGCGGGTTACGCCTTACTGACACACCGGCCCGGCACGATGTGACAGCCGGGCAAACGGCGGCCGATAGCGTGGGGCATGAGTAACAGATCCGCGGCTCCGCCGTCGGCTGTCGCCGCCCTCGGGCTCGTCGGCGGGTTCCTCGGCGCACGCCGAACCGGCCGCCGCGACCTGGGCGGCGCGCCGTTCGCCGCCGCCGGCGCATGGTGCGCGCGGGAGTGGTACCGGGCATCCGGGCCGGTCGCCATGGCCGGGCTGAGCGCGCTGTACGCGGCGGCGATGGGCGGATCGCACCCGCTAGCGAAGAAAGCCGGGGCGTGGCCGTCGGTGGCAGTCGCGGCGGTCCCCGCGGCCGCCAGCGAACTGGTGACCCGCATAGTCCCACCGCGGGATCCGACCACTGGCCGGTAGCCGTCACGGAGCGGGCACCAGGTCCGATCTGGCCGTGTGGGGCTGCGCGAGGGGCCTGACCGGCTGGCTCAGGTCTACGGTGGTTAAGAGCCCGGCACGCCGGCGCAGTTCGCGCGGGTCATTCAGCGACGGCCGGCCGCCGCCCGCCTGACGGGAGAGGACGAGCATGGGTGAGTTTTACGGGATTGAGCCGGGGACGATTCCCGGCTTCGCCGACGCCGGCGACGGAAGGTTCATGAGCGTGGGGGGCCTGCCCGGCCGCACGGTGACGAAGATGGCGGCGTTCATGCAGAAGCTGCGCCAGATGCACGAGGATGACCCCCTGGCGTTCGAAGTGTGTGTGCGGCATGTCGCTGCCGCCATCGAAGACCAGCGCAAGGGCGAAGGCGGGGCCGACCCCCGGGATACCATCTCTTGACTCCCAGCAACCGGCGAACGGAATCCTCCGCCCGGGTATCAGCAGCGCCGCGATACTGGGCCATCCTGACACTCGAACGGTTCTTCAAGCCGTCGTCACGATTCTGGAGGCCACGAGGTCATCGAACGTCGCCCTGCCACCTGCTGCGTCACCGCAGCTACACCGGCGGGTTAGCCACGCTGCCCGGGGTCACACAGAACCTCCTGATCTGCCGGGTCACTCCCAGCCGAACAGTCTGAGCCCATCCCGTACAGAATCGGCAGGGATATGTGCTGATCGTCCGCTGTGTGCCCGGATGAATGGTCACTCTCCGTGACGCCCGCCGGCTCGTTGCCGAGCCGCGACGGCGTCCCCCGGATCAGGCGGCGGAGCCTATGCGCCCGAGTCGGCGGCGGTGTCGTCGTGCCGGGCCACTGCGTCCGGTTCCGGCGCTGCGGCGGCATCTGCGGCGTCTGCGGCGGCGGCGGCCAGCTTGGGGTCGCTCACCTGCATGGGCAACTCGGAGATCGGCGGAACTTCGGGTATCTCAAGCGGCGCTCCGTTGGTGATCTCGGCCTCGGCCACATCCTCATCGCCGAAGTCCGCGAGGGACGCCGAATCCTCGGCCGACTTCCTGTCGCCCGCAGCCGCGGGGGGCGTGAACTTGTCGAAGAACCTGAGCAGCTCGACCGGTACCGGCATGACCAGCGTGCTGTTGCGCTCCGCCGCGACCTCGACCACCGTCTGCAGCAGCCGCAGCTGCAGCGCGGCAGGGTCGCGGGCCATGACGTTGGCGGCCGCGGCGAGGCGCTTGGACGCCTGGTACTCGCCGTCCGCGGTGATGATCCGCGCGCGGCGCTCCCGCTCCGCTTCCGCTTGCCGTGACATCGACCGCTTCATGCCCTCGGGCAGCGACACGTCCTTGATCTCCACCCGCTCGACCCGGATGCCCCAGGGGCCCTCGGTCGGCTCGTCGATGATCCGGCGCAGCTCCCGGTTCACCGTGTCCCGCTCGGCGAGCAGCTGGTCCATCTCCGACTGGCCGATGATCGAGCGCAGCGAGGTCTGCGCCTGCTGGGAGATCGCGAACATGTAATTCTGCACATTGATGGTCGCCTTGATGGGGTCCACCACCCGGAAGTAGACCACCGCGTCGACCCGGACGGTCACGTTGTCCCTGGTGATGCCGTCCTGCGCCGGGACGGCCATGGCGACGATCTGCATGTTGACCTTCTGCATGCGATCGCCGATCGGCCGGATTATCGTCAGCCCAGGCCCGCGCGTGCCGGGCAGCACCCTTCCGAACCTGAAAATGATGCCCTGCTCGTACTGCTGCACAACCTTGAACGAGCGGCCGGCCGCGATGAGCCCGGCCACGACGACTACCACCAGGATGACCACTAGGGCAACCATCACCAGCACCTCTTCTTCGGTCACGCCTAGATCTTCGTGAACCAGCCTAGTGACATTTCTGCGTAGCGCCACGGCCCGCGCGTTCCGGCAGGCAGCCGCGATTCGGTAGTGGCCCGGGCGCGCCGCAGCCGTTCGCCGTATACGAGTTGAACCCGCGCCAGGTCGAACGGCCAACGCTCGATGCTGGGAATGGCGAGCGCTTCCTCGAACAGCCCGGGGGCGCTCCGCCGAACGTCACCGAACTCCACCTAACTCAAAGCGCCGCTGACCTGCCGTTCCGACTGCCACCACCAGCGAAGGGCAGTCGGGCGGTTACGATGCCGCAGATCGGGTCGGGCCCGTGCGGCATCGTGCCGCAGGTTCTCAGGAGCGCTGCCGCGAGCGCTGCCACGTCGGCGGCGCTGATGCGGATGGCCTCCCTGGTGACGCTGCCGTCGCGGATCTCGATGGTGAGCACCGGGCCGGGGATGACGTGGATGTGCCGACCGTGGCCTCCGCTGCACGGAATGGTAATCTCGGGACCTGTCACTGGCTTGCCTTTCGCCGCTGCGGTTCAGCGTAGGCGGGCTTGAGCGGGGGCTGCTGTTCCTCACCGACCGTAGGGCACGGGTGCAGCTGCCGCCTAGCGACCTCGGCCCGGGCAGCGGCCCGGGCCCGGCATGCCAGGCGGCCCGTGGGCGCCGCACCAGCTCCGCTACTCGGCGCTCACCCATGCCAGTACTGAGGAAGGTGCTTCCACAAGCACCCCGCTCGCATACAGCGGCCACACGAGCGTCGCCAGCCTTTGCGAGGTATGCACCGGTCAGCCGTGACTCGGCCGCTGGCAGGCTGAGCGAGGGCCCGCACGACTCCGGCAGAAGTGCCGGGCGACGGGCACTCAGTCAACCAAGGTCAGATGCGTGGCTTGCCTGGCCAGCATTTTCCTCAGCGCCGTCAGCTGCGCGGCGGTCAGCGTGTGGAGCTGGCCGCCGTCTGTGCGGTGGATCCCGTCGGGGTAGTGGAGGATCTGGGGACCGGCTTCGCCGAGGAGGTCCGTGGTCTTGATTTGCGCGATGGGCTGGCTCATCTGCTCAGCTCTCCTCTCCGGTGAGCCAGACCTCTGCCTCGTCGAGGCTCATGCCGAACCGGTCATGGCCCGCGACGATGACCTTGGTGGCAGGGTCGGTGATCCAGTACCTGCCGTAGTCATAGGCGCGCGGGTCCCGCCGCCGTGACTTGACGAGCTGGTGGCCCTGCCGCTCGGCCATGCGCCGGAGCCGGTTCTCGCGTACCTTCTCGGCCGCGTACCCGGCGGCGTAGTCGCCATCGCGCTGCGTGGTGGTGACGCCGATCTCGTTGCGCCACTTGCGCAGGCCCTCGGCGAAGTAGGAGTCGCTGTCGTCGATGTCCTGCTGCTCTTCGCCGGTGACGCACCGCTCGCAGACGTACTGGCCGCCGATGGATTCGCCGTAGATGAACTCATTCGCGCCGATGTCGAACTCGCGCTTGCAGCGGCTGCACGTCTCAGTCGTTCCCATGCCAGAGACGATGCCACAAGCTATGCTGCCAGCAAAGCTGGAACCTATGCCCGGCCATTGGAGAGTCGCCTGCACCTGGCTCGGCAGCCAGGCCCGCGCCGATGAGGGCCTGAAGCGCTTGGCCACGGCGAGCGTGACCGACTCTCCGGTCGCTGCGGCGAGCTTGGCCCGCAGCGGCCGGACCCGCCGGACGAGCGCGTCGTCGGTCACCGCCGCGGCCACCGAGATCGCGCCGTACCCGACCGTGTAGCGCTGGGTGATCGGATCGCGGTCGACCAGCCCGTGGTGCTCGAGCGTGCCGAGCAGCCGCCAGGCCGTGCTCCGGTTGATCCCGCAGTCCCGCGCGAGCTCCAGGACCGTGGGTGGCGTCGCGCTGGCCGCCACAGACTTCAGCAACGCGACCGCCCGGTCGGCCGCCTGGATGCGCTGGGTCCCGGCCCCGCCGTCGGCCGGCCCAGCACCGGCCGGCCCCGCGGGCCCGCGTCAGTGGGGCGCGGGGTCTCAGGTGCGGCAGCTGCCGGGCGTGGCACAGGTGCAGCATAGCCACGGACCGCCACGGCGCCGCGATCACGTTGCTGACACGAGCACGTCGACGGCCACGCACCCGGACGGCCCGGCAATCAGAGGGTTAACGGTCGCCGAGGTCCGCATCCAGCGTCGACAGCCAGATCAAGGCCCGTGTGACCGCGGTCACGTCGCAGGCTTGCGCGGAGCGGTAGCCGACCAGCAGCCTGCGCGCCTGGGACCTGGAGGCGGCCGGCCGGGCGGAGCAGTCTGGGGGCCACAGGCGGCCGATGGCAACTTGGGATCTTGCCAGCGCCTGCTGCGAGATGGCGCGCACGTACCGCTCGCGGGACCCTCGGCCCCTGAGGCAAACGGGCATCAGGGACGGGGACGGGGACGGCTCACCGGCCGGCGAACTCCGCCAGGAGCTGCTCGCGCTGACGGGCGCCGAGGCCGCCGACGCGCCGGTCCAGAATGATGCCGGCGCGCTCCATGGCAGCGGCGGCGCGGGCCGGGCCGACGCCGGGCAGCGCGCGGACGACCTGGGCGACGCTCGTCCGCCTGGCTATGTCGTCGTCGCGGGCGAGCACGTCGGCGAGCGTGAGGGTGCCCGCCTTCAGGCCTGCCAGCAGGGCCGATCGGGCGGCGCGCGCCTCGCGTGCCTTCTCCAGCGCTGCCTGGCGCTGCTCGGGGGACAGAGTCGGGAGTGCCATGGGGCCTTCCTCTCAGTGAGGCCGCCCTGGGGCGCGGCGGCTTCTCACGGCCATCATGCCGGGTGGCAGCGACCGTCCGCGGCTGAGCGTGGCGCTTCAAGAAGCCGGTCAAGTGGTCGCTCTCCACGCAGGTGATCGCGCATCCGGCCCTCTCGGCCGTTCTCGCCGTTCACTGTCAATTGCGCTGACCGGCGGGGGTGAGCCGCTCCATGCGGTGGCGCGGTGGGTTGTTTCCAGTGAGTGCGGGCCGCTGATCGGGGTCGAGAAGGCGGCTGGCGGTAGCTGCGACCGCCGGGGAGTGGGTGAGGGGCTGACGGGTGAGGACGGACAAGAGGGAATGCGCCGCCTGGGCCAGGGCGGGGTGGCTGGTGCCGGCATAGGCGCGGGCCAGGGCGTGCAGGGCGGCGGTGAACTGGCGGTGGGGGTCGGCGTCGCGCCACGCGTCGGCGTGCATGAGGACGGCGGCGATCGCCGGGCGGAGCTCACCGGCGTCGGCGGGGCACCGGGTTTTCCCGGGCGCGGGTTCGGTGTGCACCGTGGTGGCGGCGGTATCCATGTACGCGTCAGCTGTGCCGTCCGGCCGGCGCTGGCCGCGCCCCGGGCTGGTGATCGCGGCCTGGACTGTGGGGAAGACATCGAGCCGGCGGTGGAGGCCCGTCATGCGCAGGACCTTGGCCACCGCAGGCGCAGGCGCGGCCAGGTGCAAGAACCCGCCGAGCAGCCCGGCGCGGCGCCCGGTGCCCACCAGTACGGCGAGGCCGCTGGCGTCGGCGTAGCTCACGCGGGACAGGTCGATGACGAGCCGGCCGGTGCCGCGGCGGAGCAAGCCAAGAAGCTGCTCGCGCAGGGCTGAAGCGCAGGTGATGTCGAGCTCGCCGGTGAGCGCGGCGATGACGCAGGCGCGCTCAGACCGGGAGGAAACACTGAGGCCAGGACCGCTGAAGGCGTTCATCGTGTCACCGCTTCCGCATCTGCAGCCGTCAGGCCAGGGATCTGGCCCGGCGGCCCGCACGAGGCGCCGGCAGCGTCAGCCGGATGCGCCGCAGTGCGAGCGCTCTGAGCACGGCGACGCTGATGACGAGGCCGATGCCTGCGCTCCTCCGGTAGCCCCGGTTAGCTCGCCGCGCTGGGCGGCTGACTCCGGTGCCTCTCCTGCAAACTACACCCGCATCAGGAAACTAGCAACTTATTTCCAGAATCTGGTAGCCTGTTGCTGATGGCGGCGAACTGGACCTTCCTGACCAGCCACGCCCGGGTGCTGCTGTGCATCGCCCGCGACCCGGGGGTGCGGCTGCGCGACATCGCGGCCAGCCTGGGCATCACCGAGCGCAGCGCCTACGGCATCGTCACCGACCTGGCCGAGGCCGGCTACATCGTCAAGCAGAAGAACGGCCGCCGCAACCGCTACCAGATCCAGGCGCACCTGCCGCTGCCAGAACCCGCCAGCCGAGAGCGCACCGTCGGCGAAGTCCTGGCCCTGCTGGCCGGCACCGGCGCGAGGCCGTGACCGGCGCCGGGCGGAGGCACCTAGAGCCGCCGCCGCCCAGCCACGATGCCGCCGCACGCCCGCCACCTCGCAGAGCGCCGGCCGGGCAACGCCGGAACCCTGACATGGATGTCGCCACCTGGTTCAGCCGGACCTGGGCGCCCGCCACGGGCTCCGGCCGCCGCGGGGCCGCAGCTCCCCGGGCTGGTCGGCTCCGCGGACGCCGGACGTACGGATTCGCTGCGCCAGCCGGTGATCGGGCCGGGGGGATCATGCGCGCGACGTCAGGTTCGGTGGGACAACGGTACGGATGCTGAGCGTCGCGGGCTGATTCCGGCCAGGTTGCCGGCGGCCCTCCCGGGGTACCGTTGAGACAGGCACCTCGTCCGTCCGGGCCGGCGGCGCAGGCATGACGCGGCTACCGGGCACCGGGATTGCCCGGCCAGGACCCAGGCGGCACAGCAGCTGACCGCCGCGATGTGCTTACCAGGAGTTCCCGGTGCGACCTCCCGACGCGGCAACTGCCGTGACCCGGCAGATCCAGCTGGCCCCCGCATCGGCTGCGCCGGCGCGCGGCAGCGAGTACGCGGAGCTGTCCCGGCAGGTCAGGCAGGCCGGGCTGCTGGAGCGGCGGCCGGGGTACTACGCGTGGAAGATCGCGGTCACCATCGGGCTGCTGGCGGCCGGATGGGCCGGTTTTGTCGTGGTGGGCGACTCGTGGTGGCAGCTGGCGGTGGCGGTGTTCCTGGCGGTGGTGTTCACCCAGATCGGGTTCCTGGGCCATGACGCCGGGCACCGGCAGGTTTTCGGCACCCGGCGGGCCAGCTACGTGGCCGGCGTCCTGCTCGGCAACCTGGGCATCGGGCTGAGCTACCGCTGCTGGGTGGACAAGCACAACCGTCATCACGCGCATCCCAACACCGAGGACGCGGACCCGGACATCGCCGTCGGGGCGCTGGCCTTCACCGCCGCCCAGGCGCGGGCCGGCCGGGGGGCGGCCCGGCTGGTGTTCCGCTACCAGGCGTACCTGTTCTTCCCGCTGCTGCTCGGCGAGGCGGTCAGCCTGCACGTGGCGAGCGTCCGGGCGCTGACCCGCCGGGCGGCCCGCGGCCGGTCCTGGGAGCGGGCGCTGATCACCGTCCACGCCGTGGGTTACCTCACGGTGGTGTTCCTGGTGCTCTCACCCGTCAGGGCCGTGGT
>Ga0209648_10002817_pt1 | contig 14491 bp, 8 predicted proteins | sample GraSoi2013_115cm_FD_185830 | JGI IMG/M metagenome (GOLD analysis project Ga0209648, IMG submission 185830) | Grasslands soil microbial communities from the Angelo Coastal Reserve, California, USA - Sample 9_17_2013_115cm (SPAdes) (version 2) | ecosystem: Environmental > Terrestrial > Soil >...
TGGCCCAGAAGTTCACGGCGACGTTGACAATGGTATCTGCGATCCAAGCCGCAACGATTATTGGCGGAAAACCCTCGCTGTTCAGCAGTTGGACCATCACAGTTTCGATTCCCAAGAAATATGTTCCTGGCATCAGCCATACAAAAGGGGCAACCGCCGGAAGGAAGTTTCGCCCGAATGCGATGGAGATGATAGGCGCCGCGGCCAATGCAGCGATCACGACCACCGGCAACATCAGCGCTGCCGTAACAAGCACGGCTTTGTTCGCCAGCCGTGCTTTTTCTTCCTTCTCTTTAGTGGCCGAGAGCTTGGGAAACAGGAGCAATCCCACGACGACGGGAAACATCATGGTGTTCTCGGCGAGAACCTGGCTTATCGAATAGTAGCCCGCTTCCGTCGCGCCCAGCATGTACTTGACCATGAGCAGGTCAATTCTCAGCACAAGAAAACCGAAGAATAGGATCATGTACGCGTTAATGCCGGTGCTGATGGTCCGACGGAAAACGGCCAGTGATAGCTCAGGAGGCTCCATCGAAATTCGTCTGAGGCGCAGAAGAGCCCAAAGGAAGCTGAGCATTACGGACGACAAAGTCATGCCGAAGAGCAATTCCACGGTGCCACGGTGAACCAAAGCGGGGACGCAGATCAGCACAAGTGCTATGAATTTGCCGCTACATTCGATCTTGTTGTAGGCCCGCACCTCGTTAACTCCGAGCAGCAATCCTTGAGTGAGCATGTAAGCGAGGCCGACCGGGACCGAGGCTAACGCGAGCAGTAAGAGTGTCCCGTGGACCGGTGACAGATTCGGCCAAAAGATCAGGCCAATGCCGCTTAAGGCTGTGACGACACAAGCCGCAAAGACGACCGCTAACGTATTACCGATGAGCGCCGGCAGGAGCGCCCGGTCTTTTGCAACGTGGTAGATGTTGGAGGCATGCAAGCCAAGATTGCCGAATTGTATGCCGATCGCGCCCAAGGTTGCGGCGACTGCGTAGAATCCACGACCAGTGGGACCGAGTTCCCGGGCGATCACCACGGCGGTTGCAAATGTCACTGCTAACACAAGCACGCGGGTGGCGTAGGTCTCCAAGACGCTGCGGCGAAGCTCCGTGCCTGCCGCCAGGTGCCATAGCCGAGTAGCAGCAGTGGATACCTTAGCCGTTATCATAGTTTCTGCTCTGCGAGGTCTGTGCTGCGGGATGATGACGGACCCGCGGCAGCAGCAGTGTGCAGCGCGGATTCATCCCGGGCCCGCCAACTGTCCGCAGAATAGGCCAGTACGCGCCTGGCATTTTGCCGCCACGTATGGCGCGCCAGAGCCATTTCGCGAGCGTTGCGTCCAAGCTCGATGCGTAGTTGCGCATCAGCAGCAAGTCGCTGGATGGCCTCAGCTAGTTCGTTGGGGTCGCCAGGCTTGACCAGCAACGCCGTTCTACCGTGCTCCAGCACATCAGCGATCTGGTCCAGGGCACTGGCAGCAATCGCCTTGCCCATCGCCATGTACTCGAACAGTTTGGTGGGCGAGCCGAAAAAGGGACTGCCGCCGGGCATGGGGATATGCGGCGAAACGAGAATGTCGGCAGCATCCAGATGGTCGCGGACGGATCCGTGGGGAATTGCGCCGGTAAAGGTGACCAAGCCGCTGCGCGAGTACGGCTCGAGAGCATTCCGCATCTGCGGAGCAAGCGGTCCATCACCAACCAGAAGGAATCTCAGCGGGCATCCCGCGGGCTGGGCTCTGTCCAGCAACAAGCGGCTCGCCTGCTCGAGCACTGCGACTCCGTGCCAGTAACTGAATGTGCCGACAAAGCAGACGATTATGTCCACCGAACGAAACCCTAAGTCCTTTCGCAGTTTCGCACCGCCGCAGCGGGGGTGGAACCACTCCGGATCGACTGCGTTCGGATTTACCAGGATGCGCTCCGCCGGCACTCCAGCTTCCATCAGCTGTTGCTTCAACGGATTTGAAACCACGACCATCAAGGACGCCGCCTTTACCGAAACTCTCTCGCACAGCCTGAGCCACGGAGAGAAACGTGCGGGGTCCCAGTACTTCGCCATCCAATCTTCAGAAGCGTTGTATTCGAGCACCAAAGGAATTCCCAACAAGCGGGACAGAACTGCACCGGCAAACAGAAATCTTCCGTGCCTCTGATACAGCAGGCGCGGCCTTTTTTGCGCCAGCAACTTGCGTGCGGCGGCAATGAACCGGATGTTGTATGACAGGGCCGCCGCTTCGCGGAGCAGGTGGAGGTAGGAAGATCCCGAGATGTGGTGCACATCGCACGCGGTCTGCAGCGGCCGCCCGGAAAATACTTCCGATCGCGCTCCCTCCTGAACCAGCCCGGAAAGGAAACCCGTGACGTGAGTCCGCGCGCCACCGGGGGTGTCCAGACCCGCTTGACACGGAACCAGAAACGCGAGGTCAAGCAAGCCGGCGCGGGCCTCAGGTTCACCAGCAAGCTTGAGCCATAGCTGAAATAGCTGCAGGCCGATCCAGGCACAAGCAAGTACGATCCCATCGGCCAGAATGGAGATGAGACTTCGCGGTAGTAAACCTAAGAATCCAACTCTGCTGATTACCTCAAACGATCCGGAGGGGTCTGCAAGGACGGTTTCCCGGCATCGATGCACGAGCACTGTCCATTTGAGAAGCATCGCCTCCTGCAAGGATTCGAGCGAATCGGTAAATATGAGGAGCGCTTCGCCCCTAAGCTGTCGCAATGCACGCAGCTGTCCCTTCCAGCCGCTCTCGCGCAGCTTAATCTTCGAGAGAATTACAGTCTTGCACGACGGATAGCGCCGCTGGGCGAAGGCGAGTGCATCTCGTTGCTGGCCGTCCAGAACGAGGACGTAAACATTAGATTGTCGGCTCATGGGAGAAACTCAGGCTAGAAGATTCAAGCGGGCGCGCTGAAAGCTTCGTCAGGAACCTGGACTTCCGCAGGCTGCATTAAACCGGGTTCTGCCAACGCGTACTTATAAGAAACAGCAATCGCGAACATGTACCACAGGTTTACAGGACTATAGCCCGAGCCTTCAGTGAGCCCGGTGAGCCAATAAGCGAGGAACATATAGAGGGAGTATTTCCACACCAGGCACCCTGAACTGTTCAACTGGCGCAATTGCCACATGGCCATTAAGAGGAGAACGTGTGCCATCACGTACGGCACGAAGCCGAGAATGCCAGTTTCCGTGAGTACCTGGGCCAGGTTGCTGTGAGGCGTGTCCACAGAAGACACGCCGCGGTAAGACGCAACGTAACGGGGCTCTCCGGTTACGTAGCTGTTGAAGTTTAGGAATCCGACGCCTAGCATGGGGTGGTCCAAAAATACTCGAAGGCTCTGCTCATATTCGGCGACGCGGACGTACGCGTTTTCTGGCCTGCTGCGGTCTTCGAAAACTTCAGGTGCAAATACGGGGGCGAGGAAAATCAGCACGGCAGAGGCAACTATGAGCCCAACGCGCCAGGCACGGGGGGTCGTCTTTTGTTCCCAGAAGGTGTCGATGATCAGCACGAGAAGCAGCGTGATCGCGACGGAGCGGAACATCGGCATCAACGACATGCCAACCGCAGCGGCCAGCCCGATGGAGTGAAGTATTCTGCGACCAGCGCTCAACCTGGGCCCCAGGCCTGCACGAAGTAAGAGGAGGAAGAAAAAGCTGACAGCACCGACGAGTGCGAGGGCGTCATTGGTCTCAAACGGCCCGTTTGGTCGAGCGATACTTCCCGCAAAGAATATTGCCGAACTTTCGGTCGGAAGCAAATCCTGCCCGGTGACCACTTCACCGGCCGCCACCGCTGCGCACAGGATTGAGGAGATACACAGCACCGTGTGTAGCGTTGGAAGCCGTCGGCGAACATCGAACCGCGCAATGACGCACCAGCCGAGCAGGAGCGGTAGCAGGAAACCATCCACCAGAATCCTTGCTTCGTTCCTAGGACTCGGCGATTTTCCGAGGGTGAAGCCCGCAACCACAATAAAGGCGAACCAAGCGAGTCCTGCCCAGCGTAACGCCTTCGGCACTGCGATGAGCATGCTGGGCTTGACGAGAAATAGTCCCATGAACGCGCCCAGGATAACCACGCGGTCCAGCGTCACGATCGAGTGTTCTCGGGGAAACGATAGGAGGCAGTAGCCGAACGGAAAAGCCAGGGCGTAGCATAACAATATTCCGTCCGAACTGCCGCGAACCGCATCAACGACCAGTGCGAGGAACCACAGGGCCGCGCAGCCGCCAACAGCCACCAAGCCCGCCTCGGGTACCAGGATACAGCCGGCAACGGCAATCGCACCCACAAGGACAAAGAAAAGTTCCAGCGAGAAAGTTCGCTGCTCCGTCGGTGTGGATATGACACTGAACATACAAATGAAAATTGTGCCGTCAGCCTAAGACAAGCTCAAACAGATCGAATGTGAAGGAACAGATACTTGCAGAGCTCTAGTGAGGCGCATGCACACCCCCGTTGGCGGCAGAGTGTCGCTGCTCCAAGCTGCGTATTTCGGGAAGCGGCGCGTCGGGCGCTGCGGAAAGCGCGGTCTGCATCAACTGGATGGCCTCTCCCGTGGCGAGCGCCTGCTGAACCAGAAAAGTCGTCTCGGTAACCTCTACAAGTTCTTCGAAAGAAATGGGTGACGGTTTACCGGAGCGGATCGCTTCGATGGTTAACTGAAGCTCACGGCGGTGGCCTTTGTCTTGCATGCTTTTGAGCTTCTGAATCCTTCCATCGCGTGCTAATTCGAGCGACCGAAAATCGTGCAGCCGCGCGATCGCGCCCTGGCAGAACACTTCGAAAAATTCCTTTGGAATGCTACGGTCGCCGTTAGCCAAATAAAGCAGATTGGCAACGGACCCGTCGGTGAACTTCAGGGTGACCGCGACGTTATCCGACGCGAACTGCGTGCTGTTCGGCAGGCCTGTAGCAGTCACGCTCTGAATAGGAGAGCCGATTACGCAGCGCGCCAAATCCACAAAATGACAGAACTCGCCCACGATTCGGCCTCCCTGGGCGTAAATCCAATGGTCGTGCGGGATGTACCCGGCATTAATACGTGCGTGCATCAACATCGGTTCGCGGCGGTCGGCGAAGAACTGACGTATTTTTTCGGTGAAAGGTGCAAAACGGCGGTTGAACCCCACCATGACGAACGGCGCACGACCGGCCTGCAATTGCTCGGCATACACCTGTTGCAATTGATCCAACTGTTCTTGATCGATCGCTAGAGGCTTTTCCACGAACACAGGCTTACCCGCGCGCAATGCCTGGGCCGTTTGGGTCGAATGTGTGTCGTGGCGCGTCAGGATAAATACCGAATCAACATCGGAATCATTCAGGAGTCCCGAGGGTTGCTCCGCAGTCTGAAACTTGAAGGCGCGTTGCGCCGAAGCAGCTCCCGCGCCCGAGATGGTGGCCACGGATTGCAGGCGCACGCCCTTGATGGCCTGCAAGTTTGGAAAGATTACGCTCGCCGCGAAACTGCCCGCGCCGATGCAGCCCACTCTCACTTCGTCGCCGAGGCGAGGCCGGGCTGCCGCCACGTTGGGGAGAGCTGGCGGTGGCGTTGCTGATGCGCCGTTGTACTTCAGAATCGCTGTATACATGCCACTCTTTAAGTCAGCATAAGCTCTTGCGCCCTCGCCGATTGTGTACTGATGTTCAATGAGTGGCGCGACGTCTGTCTGTCCAGTCGCCAGCAGGTCGAGGAACGCTTCCATATTGCGGCGCTCGGTCCAGCGGACATACCCGATGGGATAATCGGTTCCTCCTTCCTCATACTGAGGGTCGTACCTTCCCGGTCCGTAAGAGCGAGAGAGAGTTAGCGACAGCTCTTTCATGTACATGTTGTTGCGCGACACTCCCATGCCGACTGCACCGACGACAATAATGCGGCCTCGATCACGCAAAATTCTGGCGGCCATCTCAGCGGGCTCAGCGGAGTCGGTCGCGGCGGTCAAGATAGCGGCATCAACGCCATATCTGGAGAACTCCGTGATGCTTGATACCAGCATCGGATCATTGGCAGGAATTGCGAGCTGCGCGCCGAACTCCGCCGCTCGCTGGACACGCTGGGGCGAAAGATCGATGGCTACAACACGGCATCCGGCAGCGCGAGCAATCTGGATCGTCAACACCCCTACGAGCCCAGCACCAATCACCGCGACAGCTTCACCGATGCCCACCTTGGCCTGTCGAAAGCCTTGCATCGCAATGGCGCCAATCGTAGTTAAAGAGGCCGCAGCCATCGATACCTGCGACGGGATATGTACAGCGAGGTTGCGGGGAACAAAGTTGATCTCAGCATGGTTGGCGTATGTGCCGCCGCCGCAAGCGACGCGATCGCCTGCACGGAATTCGTGCACGCCTTCCCCCACGGAAATTACTTCGCCGGCGCAGCTGTATCCGAGAGTCGTCAGGGTATCCAGCTTCACGTGCACCTTTTCGTACGCGGCTTTAACTCCATTCTGGCGGGCGTACTCGAGGACCTGTTTGACAAGATCGGGACGCGCTTTAATTTTTGAAAGAAGCGACTTTGAACTTAGCTCGAGCGTAGCGCGCTCAGTGCCGGCGCTGATTGCTGAATATTGGGTGCGCACCAGGAGGCCCCCAGGGCGCAGCTCCGGCGCGGGAACATCGTATGTGGACACCTCTCCTGATTTCCTATCCGTCAAAAGCGCTAGCATGAGTTCCTCTGGTTCGGATGCGGCATATGCGAATTCACAACGCACGGTCCAGGATTCGATCTTGGAAACAACTTGTCACTGCGCGACTCTCCTTTCGCTGTACTGCTTGGAGTAACTTCCACCTCACGGTATGCGCCATATCGCCACGCCGGTGGCCATTTGCAGGATCGCCTCAGCTCCCCGTTTGGCCGCGCTTTTCCCTGCGCTGCCCGGAACAAAAACGACGTCGTCTGCCTGAAGTTGTATATCCGGAGCCTTTGCGGCCATAATTTTCTTGAGCGAAAGCGGAACATCTTGCGGACCCTCGGGAGTCTTGCGGATGACCCTTGCCGAATCCAGTGCGGCGTTGGGGTTGGTGCCCTGAGCGAGGGCGATGGCCTTCAACACAGTAATATCATTGCCGTTTTCCATGACAAAACCGCCGGGCTGGTGGACATCACCGACGACGTAAACGACACCCGCTTTGCTCACCAAAATTGTGTCACCGGGCTCAACAGTGACGTTATTCTCCATCGACTCCGGTGCACCGGTCAAAAGCGGTACCCGAACCGAATGTTGCGGATCATTGCGGCGTGTGATCAGCACGTACCGGCCCGCTTTAGGGGTAGTGCCACCGGCAGCGGATATGGCGTCGTACAACTTCCTCGAGCCCAACAATGGATAAATGCCGGGCCTCTGCACCTCGCCCAGTAGCGAGATCCCTTGCGTCGCATACTCCTTCTCGAAAACCGTGACGTGTGGATCATTGAAAAGGCTCTTTTGACTGAGCTTGCGTTCAATCAGTGTTTCAGCCTGTTCCACGGAGAGTCCGGCCACAGCTACTGTGCCAAGCATTGGCAAGGAGATCTCGCCGCCAGAACTAACGCGTACTTCGGTTTTGAAATCAGGCATGCCATACAGGCTGACCTCGAGCAGATCGCCTGCACCTATCAGCAGATCCTTCGGCGAGCCGGCAATGCGCGCCGCGACGGGTGTGGCCTGAGGGGCGGACGACGGCACCTCTGGACGCACTTCTGGTGAACCGACCGGATCCTGGGCGAAGCCATAGGTCGATGACAGCGCTAATAACAAAAGCGCAGTGAGAGTGGTCAGTTTGGATTTCATAACAACCTCCATGGATCAGAACAGCAAGCCGAAGTCGCTACCCCTGCAGGTTTCCATCTGCTCGATGCCGCTCCGGGCCTTCCCAGGTATTCACGGCGCAGACTCACAGACAGGAGGAACGGGACTGATCAACACCGCACGACCTTCGGCGAATCGATGCCGCGTGTAGCATTGCGAGTGTCAATGACCAGCTGGGCTTCGCGTACAATGGCTGTGTAATCGTAATCGGAATGATCCGTGATGATTGCTACGCAATCGTATTCGCCGATGTTGTCCAAGGGAACGCGTTCCATCTGCAGGTCGTAATGACGTCCTTTGAGCAGCACCGGGAAATACGGGTCGTGATAGTTAACAATCGCGCCCCGCTGCTTCAACAGCTCGATTATGGTAAGGGCCGGAGATTCGCGTAGATCATCGACATCCTTCTTGTAGGACACACCAAGTATGAGCACGCGTGAGCCATTCAGCGGTTTGCGCGCATTGTTGAGCGCCATCGAAATCGCGGTCACCACGTGGTAAGGCATCGAAACGTTTATCTCACCGGCGAGCTCAATGAAGCGGGTTTGGAAGTCTAACTCCTTCGCCTTCCACGACAAGTAGAAGGGATCGACTGGTATACAGTGCCCACCAAGGCCGGGTCCGGGATAGAACGGTTGGAAGCCAAAGGGCTTCGTCGAAGCGGCGTCGATGACCTCCCATACGTCAATTCCCATGCGTAGAGATAACAGTTTTAGCTCGTTGACCAATGCAATGTTTACGCAGCGATATATGTTCTCGAGCAACTTAGTCATTTCCGCTACCGCAGGCGTAGAGACTGGCACGATGCGGCGAAAAATGGCTTGATATAGCAAGCTGGCGATCTCAGTCGCTCTTCTACTTAGCCCGCCCACAACTTTCGGAATGTCGCACCTCGCGATGATGTTATTGCCGGGATCTTCCCGTTCAGGCGAGAATGCGACATAAAAGCTATCGTGCTCAATTCCGTTGCTCTCGTGTTGAGCACGCATCCCGTGCGCATTTTTCTCGAGAATAGGCACCAGGACTTCCTCCGTGGTTCCCGGATATGTGGTGCTTTCCAGCACAACGAGTTGGCCCGCCCGCAAATGGGGAGTAATCGCCTCTGCCGTATTCGTAATGTAGCTGAGGTCGGGCTCGCGTTGCTCGTTCAAGGGAGTCGGCACGCAGATGATCACCGCATCCATACGGGCGATGTCCGAATAGTTCACTGTGGCCGAGAACTTCTTCCTGCGCGCGGCTTGAATTTCGGTGGATGGCACGCGGTAAATGTAGGATTCGCCTCTGGAGAGTTTCTCTACTTTTTGGGAGTCGACATCGAAGCCGGTGACAGGAAAACCCGCTTCCGTGAAGAGCAACGCGAGGGGCAATCCGACATAGCCGAGTCCGATAATCCCGACGTTTGCGGTACGGTTCGCAAACTTCATTTCGAGCGATCCAAGTTTGTCCGCTTCCAAGGAAATAATAGTCTGGGTAGTTACACTCATGGCTTCGATCCTCCGGATGATGAAAACCGCGTTGTTGAAGAATGTGGCTATTTCTTCAAAGAATTGTTGTTGCTCCCGCAGCAATTTCGTTAGCCGCCGTGAGCAGCAGCCGGCTGGCATTGTGCGGTGACATCAGCCTGTTGTTTCGCACCAGCCATTCAAGCCAGGAGCGAGAAACAGAGGGAAATTTGAAATCCTTACCCGCCTTCGCCGACATGTTTTGAATCATCTCGACTGTAGTAGCCGTAAAAGTACCGGAAATCTGACGACTCCAGCTCTGCGCCATTCAGGACGAAGCCCGTAAGGCGGGCGTTGACCTTGAGGAGCACATCCTGAGCGCGCAAGAACTCGTCTTTTGCGATCAGGCCAGAACGGATGACCAGGATCACCGAATCCGCCTCGACCGACATGCGAACTGCGTCGGTCATCGCCAGGACGGGCGGGGTGTCGATGATTATGTGGTCAAATTGTTCCCGCCAGCGCTCTACCAAATCCTTGAAGCCGGATACCAGCAATTCGGTATCCTCCTGCAGGTTAATTGGCCCGGCCGGAAGAACGTACAGATTGGGCACATCGGCGCAGCCGACCACAAGCTCATCGAATGTGGCGGCCTTCCTGAGTAGCGCACCCAAACCGGCTTTAGCACTCAATCGCATGGCACGGTGGACGCTGGGACGCCGGAGGTCGGTATCAACCAGTAGCACGCGCCTGCGCAGTCGCGCGAGCACAATCGCCAAGTTCGTACTGACAGTGGTCTTACCCTCCCCAGGAAGGGCGCTCGTCACCAGGATCACCGCGGGGTGAGTCCGGTGCGAAAGCAAGATCGACGTCACGATGGCCTTGTAGGATTCCGCCGTCAGGGACATGGGCCGAAGGGCGCTCACTAACTCGGGTTTCACGCCGCCGTCGGCGTCATTGAGTTGGGGGGACGCGCCATTCTTCTTCTTTGCTCCCAATAACGGCACAACGCCGAGTGAAGGCAGTGGCGACGCAATGGCTGCCTGCTCCAGACTGCTAATCTTTTCGTTCATCTTTCCCAGACCGAATGCCATTAACACCCCGCCTAAGATCCCGAACAGGAGAGAAAGAGCGAAGTTGCGCAGAATATTTGGCTCGGCAGGCCGTCTCGGCGGTCTGGCCGGGTCGACGATCCAGATGTTGCTCGATTTCAAGCTGGCTGAAATGCTCACTTCTTTCTGCTTTTGAAGCAGATCCTCGTAGAGCTTCCGGTTTGTCTCAAACTCGTGCTTAAGGATGTCGGACTCGATCACATTTGCATTCAGCTTGTCCGCCGTCTGTTTTTGCGCTTCCAGCGCATGCCGGAGCATCTGTTCGCGTCCCACTGCGCTTTTGTATTCATAGGTTATCTGCTCACCGACTCTGCCAATTTCAGTGTCCACCGACTGCCGCGCCTGAGCAATTTGCTTCGAAAGTTCGACTATTTTCGGATGCGCCGCGCCTAGCTGAACCGACGCTTGGGCCATCTGGTTTTCCAGATCCGCCTGTTGCCCACGTAGCTTGGTGACGAGGTTGTTGGGCTCTAATTTCGCAATCAGCTCCGGCTGCCCCGAGCGCGCTAATCGATAGCTGACTTCCTTCTGGACCCTGTCGCCTTCCGCTGCGGTAAGCTGCCTGTTCAGGTCGTCCAGCTTTGCCGTCACAATGTTCTGCTTATCGTCCAGGCCAAAGATTCCATTTTCTTTCTGGTAGTCAATCAGCTTGTGCTGCGATTCTTCAACCTTGGCCTGCAGTTCCTTCAACTGACTCGCAAGGAAGTCAGAAATCTGCGTACTGGCCTGGATTTGACTCTTATAAAATTGGTCTAAGTAAGCGTTGGCTAGCTGGTTTACGACGTCGGCGGCCAGCTTTGGATCTGTGCTTCGGAACCGAATCTCGATAAGCCGTGTCCCTTTGACTTTCGATATCTTGAGGTTTTTATGGAATGATTCCACCAGTCGATCTTCGTTGTTGGATTGCCCCGCGCGGCCGGCGAACTTCGGGTTTTTGTCGAGGTGGAGATCATTGATAACCAGCATGGCCAATGCGTCGGTCTCCAAGATGCCGATCTGAGTGTCAATAGCCGCACGATCTTCTGGGTCTTCCACTAGTGACGCATCCACACCCTTGAATCCCAGCACGCCGCTGTCGTTCTCCCGGTGAAACACCACCTGTCCGACCGCCTCGTATTGTGGCTTCATGAGGAGCGATGCAGTCACGACGACCACGACAACAACGAGCGTAAACGCGGCGACCGTCCACGCGCGGCTCCGGATGATTCGCCACAGACTTGCGGCGAACTTTTCCTCCGGCACATCTCCGATCCACTGGGTGTCGCGGTTTGGCAGATTTACTTTGGACCTTAGCGCACCTCGGGTGGCAGGCTGGACCGCCCCGGAATCTTGCACGCCCTGGTTCATCAATTCAAAATTCTTGCTCATTGCTTTCCGCCTTGGGGCCGGCTGGCAGCATCAGAGTTAACTGCATATCTGCGGGGCGCTCATCAGCTCGGGGAACTCCTAAGTTGCGCTGGGGTTAGCGCTCGATGAACTGCCTTGTCCTGTCGCGAACTCGCAATGGCGTACAATCCACCTAGAACAGGCCAAAGTCGGAATGAACGATATTGGATCTCGAGGCGCATAAGGCTATATGTAGCTCCGCCATTCGAGTCACATATACCCGGTGAGCAGAAGCTATTTTCAACCTTGTGCTGGGAAAAGGAATCGGGTAAGAAAGGGGTATTCAACGCAGTAAGAATCATGAAAAATCTATCGGGTAAAGACCTGTTATGAATGACGACGGTCGCTCATTGTCCTTCATGCTAGTTCGTACACCAACCGGCCACCGTCAAGAGAGGCATAGGCGACCCGGGCTTTATCCTTGTCTGGTCCTTCGATCACCCAGGTGTTTCCCTGGCGCGCCAGCTTCATTTGGCTCCTCGCCCGCCACCACTGATTGACTTCCCGTGGAAGAGCAGCCCAAATCTTCCTCTTCGAACGCAAATCAAACAGATAGGCCAACAATGATTTGTACGTATCTCTCGACCGGGACTCCAAAACATAGTCTGGGTGAACGATGAAGCTGGCCATTCCATGCTTTTCCATGATCTGTGAAATTTGGCGTTTCCAAAGATCGATCGAATACTGCTTGAGGATATGAAAAAGGGAATAATCCTGGGTAGTGGTGACGGGCAACTCTAAGATCTTGCCGATGAAATATGGCACCACGGTACAGCAGCCGCCCCGTTGTGGATCCAGATGCGCTGTGTTGGGCACGGACATATCGTAGGAAAATTCAAGAGCGCCGTACCAGGAGAGATTCCGGTAAAGCGCGCCTGAGCGAAATCCCTGCGCGCCAAGCGCGCTACCATAATGGTTAATGCGGCGTACCCGATCGAAGAACTTCGCCTCGCTGGAATATAGCCGCCCGTCGTGATTCAGGTCGTGAACATTTACTTCGAAACCCCTCGAACGGATGCTTTCGACAAACGACGTACTGAGGCCATACCGTTCTTCGGGAACCAATTGAAACGAACTTTTTATGCCAAAGTTCTCATCGACGTCCATCAGTGCCGGGCAGAAATCACGCCCTTTGACGGCTTCTACGTCGTGAGTAACCACCACGCAACTTGGAAATCCCTTGGGCCAAAACCAGATGAACGGCACCCTCTTGCCATCGTGGGCCTGCACGCAGAGATGGAGCATGGTCTCATGCACTTGCTCGACGGTTCGATCCACCGGCCAGCGCGGAAACGGAATCGATCGCCAATCGGCAAGCCTAAGCTTCTGGAGGTGCCGGCGCACGGCTACACCTAGAATCGGCCGTGCGAGGTAGTACAGCTTGTTAGCGAGCCCTCCTGACAGGAGCGAGTGTCTTCCCGAGCTGCCACAATAGCGCTCAAAACGGAGATTGTTGACTACCTGGTCGGGATCGAAAGACAGGTCTACCGCTCCGCGTTTCACCACGGCATCCTTCAAAGCGTCATGGAGCTCTCCATCCGGGCTGGGGTGTACTGCCCCCTTGCTGATGGAACCATAACAGATCGCATCGGCTCCAAACCGGAAATGACCCAAGGGCCCGGACTGTTCGCCATCTAGAAAACAACTGGCGAACTCTTCCGGACAGCGATAGTAATCGACGAATGTTCTATTCATTGGGTGGTGCTTGCGAATCGGAAGGCACAATGACGGCGCCTGGACAAATCCTGCTATGCCGTCTCGCCCAAGAAGAATATGCACGTGCCATCTTGACGCCTCATCTTTTATTCGGTGAGGAACTGAACCTTACATGATTTCTGTCTCCGTGTGAGTCTCTATGGTCCCTCCGGGCCACGGGGCACTGCGACTGTCTGTGCCGTCTGGAGCGCATCTGTAATCGGCCGTCCAACGACGGAGCGGCGTGCACCCACGACGGACTTGGACACTTCACGTACGGCGAAATCAGCTCTTGCAACAAAGCGCATAAGCGGGCCGTAGCTACTTCCTGCCGGAGCGCCCAGAAAGTGCAGGCCAGGAACCAAGGCAAAGCCTCTCTCCAGTACCGAAGAACACCAGAACCGGCCGCTGACACGGCTGGGATCCCCTAACTCATAGCCGTGGGGGAAACGAGTGGCTCATCACGCCTCCCGTTAACTCTTTGCCGTCTCGTTCCCGCTCCTCAGCAGATGGGACTAGCCTGGCGGCCGATTCCAATTTCATAGGTTATAGCCGAATCTCTGAAGGACATGGCGCGCCGTCCGGCGTAAGAACAGTTCCAAACCACTGCGGCGTCGAAAACCGATGTTCAACCCGAGATGCTTGATCTGTTCCGCAGAAAGCTGCCAACCCGAAGCGCCGCAGTTTTCTGCGACATGAGCTTCAGATGCGGCCTTGGGGATTACAATCAACGAGTCGTGCCGCAAGCACCAGTTTAGGGCTAGTTGTGCTTCAGTCCTGTGCACTTGTGCCCCCACATCTCCTAGGACGCTTCGAGGGTCCCGCCTCTTGATGTTATAGAATCCAGTGGCCAACGGACTAAACACAATGACGGTAATTTCGTTTTGCTGGCAGTATGGCAGGACTCTCCTCTCGATACTCCTCTCCACCAAGTTGTAACAAACTTGATTTGAGACGATCCGGTTCTTGGAGAGAGCTGCTTGTCCCTTCCGGAGTTCAGAGACAGAGAAATTGCTTACGCCAATGAACCGAATCTTGCCAAGCTCCACG
>Ga0209648_10002818_pt1 | contig 14489 bp, 10 predicted proteins | sample GraSoi2013_115cm_FD_185830 | JGI IMG/M metagenome (GOLD analysis project Ga0209648, IMG submission 185830) | Grasslands soil microbial communities from the Angelo Coastal Reserve, California, USA - Sample 9_17_2013_115cm (SPAdes) (version 2) | ecosystem: Environmental > Terrestrial > Soil >...
CGCTGCCCTTTTGACGGGAAAGATGTGTCCACTGGCGTGCCAGGCGCGGCAAGTCGTACTCGATTTGCGCCAGCTCGACCTGCAAGCGTCCTTCTCGCGTGTGCGCACGCTGGCCGAAGATAATGAGCATGATCTCCCCTGCGGTACGTACAGCTGTCTTCCGCTTACTACATACCTCCCGGTAGGCACACTTTCTGAATAGATGCGGGAATCACCTCCTTACTTGATACTGTATCATGCTTTTTCTCGCCTCCTCACGCCGAGACGCTGAGGACCGTGCGAGCAATGTATATCGATGCGGGCAAGTGTGATGAATTTTTCCTCGACCTCGGTGCAGAAGCATTTCGGAGAGCGCTGGAACGCATTGGGGTTACCGATGTATTCTTCGAACTGTTCGATGTGAGCCACTTTGCTATCGAGTACCGCTATCCCTTGGGAGAAGCACTCCAAACGCCGTAGTCGCTACATTTTCCCGTAGGGGTCTCCGGGCCGCAATAGGTTCCTCCAATAATGCCATCTGACTGTATTCGCCCTTCAAAAGAGAAAGTATATTGCCCAGCCTCGGCTGTAACGATGAACTGTATTTGTTTGGCTGTGTTAACAGTTCCCGTGAAAGGTCCATTCTGGGGTATTCCGTTGAAAAGACTATTCCCGGGCATTCCACCTAAATAGCCAGCAATATCCCCATGCTGTTGTTGAATGTGCATGAGAGATATGTTTGTAGTCGTGCCTGTTGGGATATCGTGAAGCGTCCCAACATACAGTGCCACTATAATTGGATAAGGGGATGGTGCAGTGACAGATGTTGATGTGATCCTTGAAGGAGGACTGGCAGTGGGATGTGGGGATGTCTGCCCAACTTGGCGTGCTGAAGTTGGAAGGGCAGAACTATGACCACGGTGGTCCGCTGCGTAGAACAAGAGATTTATCCCAACTCCTACGCTAGTGAGTAGTATAACGAATAGAGCAAACGAGACGAGTAAGAGCAGACTAGGTTTTCTAAAACGTTGGACTCGCGGCCTTTTTTGTAAAGACAGAGTAACAGGCATTTTAACTTCTTCACGGATAACAGGCATGTGAGGTGAGTCTGATGGTGCAATGTTGGGCTCTGGTATCTGTTGCATCGTTGTCTTGGTAACGAAAAGCGGGTCTACCTCATTTGGCACCTGCCATAACGCGTCCCAAAACTGCTCCATGGTAGAGAAACGGTCGTTAGTGTTTATGGACATAGCACGGTGGATAGCCTGGGCTACTGTTATAGGAATAGTTGGCACTACCTGATTCACTAGCAAGAGAGGATCATGCTGCTTGTTGCCCAGTTTTGCCGATCGATGGGATGCATCTATGGGAACAATACCCGTCAATAGCATGTAGAGTACTGCACCAAATGAGTAAATATCAGTACGCGGGCTAGTTTCGCCACCGTATTGTTCAGGTGCTCGATAGCCCGATATACCCTGGAGAGCAACGGCAGCGATTAAAGCCGAATCGTACTCAGTGGCAATGCCAAAATCTACTAACATGGTCCCGCTATCCGCCTTTGGCAGGATGATATTTGATGGTTTGATGTCCCGATGGACAAGAGGAGGATGTCGACTGTGCAAATAGGTAACGGCGTCCATAATAGGTGCCATAAGAGTCATAACTTCAGGCAACGAAAAACGCTTCTCCGGCTCCAATTGTTGGGCTATCTCCAGGTTTGGCCCTTCGATGTAGCCTGCGAGAATATATAGCCGGTCATGCCTGTTAAATACATTATTTACGCGTGGTAGCGCCGGGTGATGCAGGCGTCTGAGCATCATAGAATCAAAAATAGATCGATGCAGCTCTTTTCTACCCGGATAAATCACCTCTTTGAGGGTAAAAAGTTTTTGGTCATCACGCACATCTCTCACGAGATAGACGGCACCAAATTTCCCCTTGCCAAGTAAATCTTCTACAACATATCGGCCTCGTATAATCGTCCCAGGAGTGAAAGTGGATTGTGTGTCTTGCACTCTACACCTCATCTAGGCAGCATGTCGCTTTGTCAGAGCGGTGAACAGCTACTGCATCTCAAATTTTACATGTATTATACAACCAATGGTGCCAGTTGAGGAAATCATGAAGGTCGTTCTAAGGATTGAAATCCAGCCTACACAAGAACAGAGAGCAGCATGACTAACTGGACGCTATAATTCAGGTCTACATGGTGGGCGTGAGCTTAGGGATCGTCAGGGGGTATGGGCTGCTGCTTCACCTGCTCAAGAAAGCGCGCGGTTTCTGCAAGGCGTTTTGTGATCTCTACTTGTGCATCCATGACAGCAAGAAGTTCGTTCAAGAGTTGCTTGCGCAGGCGTTTGAGTTCAGCACGTCGTTGTTTTAAAGCCCGTTGTCGCTTTAACGCTTGTAGCTCCTGTGTCACCTGGTCAAGTTGCGGGAGTAGCTGCAGGTAGCGCTGCCGTAACCGTTCCTGCACCTGTTCCAGGCGTGCCAGGTCATGTTCCAAATGCTGCTGATCAAATCCGCGAAGCATCTCTCACTTCATCCTGCTTGATGGTGATCAAATTAAGATACTTGCCTCCGAGGTTGCCAAAGATATCCTGGAGACGATCAAGGTGTCCATCGATGACCGCGCTTCCTCGTTCGCAGGGATGGGGTCCCAAATCGTACCAGCCCACATCTTCCCAGGGATGGTGCGTTGGCGTTGCCAAATTGCCATCAGATCGAACGCCCACTGACTCAACGAGCGCATTGACTCCTATGGCTGGAATGACCAGGCGTACTAGAATGACCGGGGTATTGGATGCATCCCCTCGTTTCCTGGCTGTAACGAAAGAACGCTTGGTATTCGTGTTTTACCATAGCTTGCTGGTTTCACACCGGACTCCATCTTGGAAACAGCAGAGCTACCACACGCACCAAGTAGGAGAAGCATCACCAGTGTGACCAGGCGTAGTATGAGTCGGACAGGATACATAAGAAGCATATCCATCTTACCGGCCACTAACCTTTCGCTTCGCTGTGACACGGAGAATAAAGAATCCACTCCCGATGAACAGCAGCGATGCGATGCCTAGAGGCCATAGCCAGGGAAAGACGGGTTGCCCGCGCGCCACATCTCCCTGCGAAGCCGCGTTGGGGTCGCTGCCGGTGTTTGGTACGCCGGGCAGGCCTACAGTCTGCGATGTAACAAGCTCGCTCTTTGGCGATCCATTGAACATCCCAACAACGAAGAGACTTGCTACCATATTGGCGTTGAGCGTGGCCGAAGTCGAGAGCGTCGCGTTGTTGGTGGGAGAACTCACATCAAAGGCATAGCCACCTGCCGGGATCACGAGGTAGTTACTGGCGTCCTGGTAACTGATCCCGCTTAGAAGCGTTTTCCCTGCTGCAGCTACAGTAACGAGGCCAGCATCAGGGGAAAGCTCATACGCACGTAATTTGGCCGTGCCGGGAGAGAGGAAGTTGTTATCGACAAAGACTTGCAGCGACAGGTTGCTCGGTTGCGTGCCAATGGCGGCTACCGTATAAGCTGCACCGGGACTGACGGACAGGGTCTCAGTGAGTGCAGCCGCGCCAATCCCTTTCCCGACTAGGGCGATCTGTACCTTGTGAGGCCCTGGTGGGATTGACGCGTAACCTGTAATCTGACCGAATGGGAAGCTGCTCAACAGCTTCGAACCATCCACGAATACGTCAGCAGTCCCCACAAACGGCGAAGCATGAATTATGCGCACAAACGACGAACTGGTAGCCTGAGACCCTGAGGCCGAGACCGGCTGAACGCCAAAAAGAACTGTGAAACCGCATATCCAAAGCAGACTAAGCCCTAAAAGTAGGTTTCTCACGAGAAAAGCTGAAAGCTGTTTCATAGTCATGGCTGTGACTCCTTTCACTCACGCTGTTGAATCTTATTGTTGGAGAGCAACCGCCAGCTGTTCTATGGTTGGCCTCGCAAACAGGATGGTCAGAGGAATCTTCTTTCCAAAAACCTGCTCTATTCGAGCACTGAGCCTCGCAGCAAGAAAAGAATGCCCTCCCAAATAGAAAAAGTTGTCCCGAATCCCAATAGGCCGTGCGTCCAGCAGTTCTTCCCAGATCTTAATCAACTGATAATGCGCTGGCAACGTTGGAGCTACAGAGGTCTCTTCCTCCGTACGTTTGGCAGACTGCGGGGCTGGCAGGACCCGCCGATCTATCTTGCCATTGGGGGTTAGTGGCAAGGTATCAAGTAGCACGAATGACGAAGGTACCATGGACTCCGGCAACTTCTCTTTCAGAAAGCTGCGCAGGTCTTCAATGGCGGGGCGCCGCCCCTGAACTGGCATGACATAGGCCACCAGGCGCTTGTCGCCGAGGGTGTCCTCCCATGCCACCACTACCGTCTCACTCACCTCTGGGTGCTGTATGAGTGTCATCTCGATCTCTCCCAACTCGATACGGACCCCACGAATCTTCACCTGGTGGTCGATGCGACCGAGGAACTCGATGTTGCCACTGAGCTGGTAGCGAGCCAAGTCACCGCTCTTGTAAAGGCGAGCACTCGGTCGTCGGCTAAAGGGGTTGGGGATGAACCGTTCAGCAGTCAGTCCCGGACGGTCGAGGTAGCCCCGCGCCAAGCCATCTCCGCCAAGGTAAAGCTCGCCCACTACTCCAATGGGAATGGGCTGCAAGTGAGAGTCTAGAATGTACACTTGCGAGTTGGCAATAGGGCGACCGATAGAGGGCTCTCGTTCTTCTTTCTCCACCAGAGTATATATGGAGTATGTCGTGACTTCAGTGGGTCCGTAGAGGTTGAAGACCCTTCGAACTGTATCCTGCTGATAGAGCTGCTGGACGAGTGTGTTGTGGAGGGGTTCACCTGCCAGGTTGACTGTGCGTACTGAAGCAGGGAGGCTACCACTACACATTAACTCGGCCATCGCTGAGGGCACTGTATTTATCAGGGTCACCTGTTTGCTGGTAGCTAAGTGAGGCAAGTGCAGCACGTTCTCAGCCAGGATAACAGTGCCACCACCACACAATGGAACAAAGAGTTCAAAGACCGAGAGATCAAAGCAGATGGAGGTCGAAGCCAATACTCCAGCGAGTTCCTCCGGAGTGAAAACACCCAGTGCCCAATGTATAAAGGCAACAGTGCTACGGTGCGCAATCGCCACGCCCTTTGGTCGCCCAGTCGATCCAGAAGTGTAGATGACATAGGCGAGATTTTCAGATGTTGCTCTGCTGGTCAGGTTCTGATCGCACTCTTGAGCAATACCCTCCCAACCAGTGTCTAGATAGAACACGTTGACTGTATGTTGAAGCAACCTCTCTGCCAGTCCCTGCTGAGTCAGCAGCACGGACACCTGAGCGTCTTGCAGCATGAAGACCAATCGGTCTTGCGGATGAGCTGGATCGAGGGGCACATAGGCTCCTCCTGCCTTGAGGATGCCCAGGATACCCACCACCATCTCCAAAGAGCGCTCTATACAGAGGCCGACCAGCACCTCTGGTCCCACGCCGAGCTGCTGCAGGTGGTGCGCCAGTTGATTCGCCAGTTGGTTCAGTTGCCTGTAGGTCAGCTGCGCGTCCTCGAAGATCACCGCAACAGTATCGGGCGTGCGTTCCACCTGGGCCTCAAAGAGTTGATGGATACACCTATCCACGGGGTACTCCGTCTGGGTGGCATTCCATTCCACCAGGAGCTGGTGTCGCTCCGTCTCTGTCAGAAGTGGCAACTCTGAAAGATGTCCATCGGGATCGGCCACGATGCCCTCCAGCAACGTCTGCCAGTGCCCAACCATCCGATCAATGGTCGCTGCATCAAACAAATCGGTGCTGTACTCGAAGCGACCGATGAGGCCCTCCGGTCGATCGTCGAGTTCGAGGTACAGGTCGAACTTGGCCGTATCGGTCTCGACATCCATCTGGGTTAGGGTCCACCCCGACGGGAGAACGGGCAGCGAAGGTTCGAGGGTCAGCATCACCTGAAAGAGTGGATTCTGGCCCAGATTTCGCCCTGGGTGCAGTTCCTTGACCAGATACTCGAAGGGCACATCCTCGTGAGCAAAGGCCGAGTTGGTCACCTCGCGCACCTGCACCAGCAGTTCGCGAAAGGTGGGATTGCCGGATAGGTCGGTGCGCAGCACCAGCGTGTTAAGGAAATAGCCCATCAGCCCCTGGATTTCCGAGCGCTGGCGGCCCGCTGTGACTGTGCCGATCAGGAGGTCGTCCTGACTCGTGTAGCGGTAGAGCAACGTGCTGAACGCCGCCAGCAGAGCCATGAACAGAGTAACTCCCTCTTGCCTGCTCAGAGCCTTGAGGGCATCGGTCAGGCACTTGGACAGCGCGAACGGACGCATCGCGCCGAGGTAGATCGGGACCGGCGGACGCGGTCGATCAGTTGGCAACTCTAGAGCCGCAGGAGCGCCTGCGAGTTGCTGCTTCCAGTAGGCCAGTCGGTCTGCAAGTGTGTCCCCTTGCGGCCACCGGCGCTGCCAGACTGCAAAATCGGCGTACTGGATGGGCAGATCCGGCAAAGGCGAAGGCTTCCCGCTCGAGAAGGCCTCGTAGAGGGCGCGCAGTTCTGGAAGGAACACTCGATAGAGGGAGACGCCATCGAAGATGCTCTGGTGCAAGGTCAAGAACAAGCGATGCTCCGCGTCGCCTAACCGCATCAGTGTGGCGCGCAGGAGGGGACCATGGGCAAGATCGAAGAGGATGCAGGCATCCTCTGTCGCCAGACGCAGCGCCTCGGCCTCTCGCTCAGTTTCGGGAAGGTACCGCAGGTCCACTACCGGCAACGTGATTGTTGAGGGTGGATGGATCATCTGGATAGGCTGCCCATCCACTATCGGAAAGCTGGTGCGCCAGGCTTCGTGTCGTCTGATGATCTCGTTAAAGCTCTGCTCGAGCGCGACTCCGTCGAGCGGACCGGGCAGGTGAATGGTCACGCACTCGTTATACACGGGGCTATCGGGCGCAAGTTGGGCGAGGAGCCACACTTGCTGCTGCCCAAAGGACAAGGGCAAGGGACTTCCCGAGGCACGCTGGGTAATGTTGCCCGCAGCCCTGGCCCTCTGCGCGAGATCTCCTCGCAAATACTTTTCGAGCAGGGCGCGCCTGGCTTCCGAGAGATCCGGTGTATTTGGCATGATGTCACTCCCTCTTGCGCCTTGCTGAGACACATCTTCAAACGTTCAGCCAACCCGTGGAGATGTTCGGTTTTCCAGGACGCTTGGGAGCCAGGAAGGACATAAACCTTTACCTCTTGAGCTCCTTTGGATTCAATCATTTTACGCCATCCCCCTGAGATGGTATGCCAGGACCCATCACGGGGCCAAAAGAACGTGATCTTGCCAGGATAAAGGCCGGGCGGCACGTAACCCATATCTATCCATTCAAATATGCCAAGATAGTCTTGGCGGAGGACTTCAGCTGTTGGGACCAGCGAATCGGGGCGCGGAACTGCAGCACGCCCTTGGTCGCGTCTGCGACCGGGTTCAAACTTGCAGGCCACCCTCCTTATGCTTGTCATCGTTTTCCGTCGCACCAAGCTGATCATTTCATCTACTATCAAGCGCACGGACTCTTCCGAGTTCCCGTGGAGGGCATTTCTCAGGCGTCTATACACATATGGCAGAAGTGCCGCACGTTGCAGGGGTTTACACACATAGAGCAGACGGAGAAACCGGTCCAACTGCTTATCTTGGCCGAGTCCCATCAGGTCGCCCAAGCGACTGATTACCCCGCGAAGCAATCTGCGTCGGGTACGATAGCCAAGATACATGGGATCCATCAATACTAGCATGTCAACCGCCTGCCCTGCGGCGTGAAGTTGCCGGGCCATTTCATAGGCCACAAGGCCGCCATTGCACCAGCCCCCCAGGAGGTACGGCCCCTCTGGCTGAACAGAACGCATTGACTTAATGTGAGCCACCGCCATAGTCTCGACTGTGGGCGGGACCGGTAAGCCATCAAACTGATATGGTTCGAGCGTGTAAAATGGTTGGTCCGATCCCAGTTCGTGCGCTAAGGAGAAGCAAAAGTCAGGGGTACCTTTCCAATGCCCGTGCAAGAAGAAAAAAGGCCGTTTTGATCCCCCAACTTGAATCTCCATCACAGGTTCACGTGGGCTATCCTCCTCTGCTTCGACGTGCTGAGTGCCAACGCTCGCGGCCTCTGCGGCCTGTGGAAGATCTCCCCGCAGATACTTTTCGAGCAGGGCACGCCTGGCCTCTGAGAGTTCTGGTGTATTTGGCATCATGTCACTTCCTCATTATGACAGTTGGGGTCACTCAACATTGATTGCAAGTTTCCAAAGCGATTTCTACAATCAAGCGCCCCAGGATAGAGAATACTAAAACGTGACCGGTAGGGCCGTCAGGCCCCGAAACCCCAGGTTTTCTCGCCAGGTCACCGGACCCGGCTCCAGCCTCAGGTTGGGCATGCGCTGCAATATCGTCTCGAACGCGATCTCGCCCTCCAGCCGTGCGAGCGGGGCACCGAAGCAGAAGTGGGCGGCCCACGCGAAAGCGAGGTGACGGTTATCCTGGCGACAGATGTCCAGCCGATCGGGATCGGGAAAGCGCTCCGGATCGCGGTTCGCGGCACCCATCATGGCGAACACTGCCTGGCCCTTGCGGATCGTTTTCCCCCCCATCTGTACATCGTCTGGCGCCAGGCGCGACGTATACTGGATGGGACTTTCATAGCGCAGCAGTTCCTCAATTGCAGAGAGGATCAGGTAGTGATCCGTCCGAAGTTTCTCCAGCTGATCAGGACGACGCAGCAGAGTGAGCAACCCATTGCCGATCAGATTGGTTGTTGTCTCCTGACCACCGGTCATCAACATAATGCTGTTGGCAACTACTTCTTCCTCGCTCAGGCTATCTCCATCCTGTTCGGCAGCCAGCAGAGCACTAATGAGGTCTTCGCGTGGATGCTCCCGGTGCTCGCGGACCGCGGCACGAAAGTACTCGCACGCCTCTCCCAGGCTGCGCAATACACGCGGGGCATGGTCCGGATCGTGCTGCAGGTTGCCTAGCGCCTCGGAGAAATCTGCTGACCAACGGGTCAACTGCTTCCAGTCGGAGGTAGGCAGGCCCAGCATCTCAGCCGTCACGATAGCGGGTAAGGGATAGGCCAGGTCCGCGATCACGTCCATACGGCCCCTTGCCTGGACCGCGTCTAAGAGGCTATCGGTGATATCCTGAATGTGCGACCGCAGGGTCTCTATCCTGCGAGGGGTAAAGGCCTTCGCTGCCAGACTGCGTATGCGACCATGCGCAGGTGGGTCCATAAACAGCATCTGGCGCACCAACACCTCGGCCAGGGGCACCAGCACCGACAACCCCAGGGCGGTCAGTTGCTCGGGAGTAGGCGTGCGGATGGCAGAGAAATACTGGAGCACCGTCACCACATCCGCGTAGCGAGTCACTACCCACGTATGCAGAAAGCGATCCCAGTGGACCGGGTCTTCGCTGCGGAGTCGATGGTACAATGGGTAGGGGTTAGCGAGCACCTCGGGCTCCAGCAGATGGTAGAGGCTGAGAGCCGGGTCTTGTTTGTTCGCCATGGGAGACGATCCTGTGTGTATGTTCATTCTTGTTCCTCCAGGTACCGGACAACCCGGCGATACTATGTGTTCTGATCTTGTGCCAGCAAGCGCAGGACCTCCTCGTCGCTCATCGCCTCTATCCTGGCAAAAATGCGCTGTTCGACCTCGGTCGATAACTGCCGAATTGTGGGAGACTCGAACAGGGTACGCAGGGTGAGATCAACCCCGAAGGTATCGGCTATCCGTACAATGAGCTGCGTGCCCAGCATTGAGTGTCCACCAAGCATAAAGAAGTCGTCATCTATCCCGATCTGCTCCAAGCCCAGGAGCGTCGCCACAACCCCAACCAGCCGCTCTTCGGTAGGTGTGCGAGGTGCAATAGTAACCTCATCGCGCACTATATTGGTCGCGTCCGGCGTCGGTAGTGCAGTGAGATCCACCTTGCCATTGGGCGTCACTGGCAATACTACCAGCCGTACGAATGCTGCCGGGATCATGTAATCGGGCAGCCGTGTCATCAGCGTATCTTGCAGAGAACTAGCGGTGAGGTGTGTTCCGGGAACTGGGACGATGTAGGCCACCAGGCGCTTGTCGCCAGGAGTATCTTCGCGGGCCACCACCAGGCTCGTCTGGATGGCAGGGTGTCCATTTAACACGGACACAATCTCATTCGGTTCGATGCGATAACCCCTAATTTTGATCTGATGGTCGGTGCGCCCCATAAACGCGATCCGGCCATCCGGAAGGTAGAGAGCTAGATCACCTGTCTTGTACAGGCGTGCATGAGGCTCATTGCTGAACGTATCAGGGATGAACCGCTTGGCGGTGAGTTCAGGGCGGTTAAGGTAGCCCCGCGCCACCCCTACTCCCCCGATGTAGATTTCGCCCGACATACCGATAGGAACCTGCTGCAAGTTCTCATCCAGTATGTAGATCTGGGTATTAGCAATGGGGCGACCGATCGAGGGCGGTCCATCGGCATGCATAATCGGGGGAACACGCCCGAATGTGGCCACGACGGTCGCCTCGGTTGGGCCGTAGTTGTTGATCACTACAAAGGGCAAGTTGGGTGGTGGATAGTGGTGGAGTGTGTCGGCCCCGGTCAGCAGGAGGCGCAGCGAGGTTGTCTTCGGCCATTGCAGGGTCATGATACTTTCGGCTAGTGGAGTCGGCAGGAACGTGATGGTGATTTCGTTGCTCACCAGCCAGTCGCGGAGCGATGTGGGCATGGCACGAGTGTCCTCATCGGGCAGATAGACGCTCGCCCCAATCGTGAGATAGGGCCAAAGTTCCCAGCCAGTCGCGTCGAAGGCGGGACTCGCCAGTTGGGTCGCCCGGTCGGAGGATGTCACCTCGTAGGCACGCTGATGCCAAAACACGAGGTTGAGCAAACCATTGTGGATGATCTGCACACCCTTGGGCTGGCCAGTCGAGCCTGAAGTGTAGATGACGTAAGCCAGGTCATCGATTGCGACTTCAGAGATCGGATCGGCTACGCTCTGCTGCGCCAGCGCTGCCGCATCAGCATCCAGGCAGACGATCCGAGCTCCCTGGATTGGGAGGTGCGCAGCCAGCCGCTCTTGGGTCACCAGCACGGGGACATGTGCATCCTCCAACATGAAGACGAGGCGCTCGGAAGGGTAGGCCGGGTCCAGCGGCACATAGCCACCACCAGCCTTGAGAATGCCTAGTAATCCTACTACCATATCCGGGGAGCGCTCTATACACAAACCCACGAGCACATTGGGCCCCACACCAAGTGCCCGCAGGTAATGGGCCAGCTGGTTGGCACGCCGATTAAGCTCCCTGTAACTGAGCACGTGGTCGCCCGCGACAAGTGCCACTGCGTCAGGTGTGGCTGCGGCCTGCTTTGCCACCAATTGTGGAATGCAGAGATCCCTGGGATAGTTCTGTTGAGTAGCATTCCATGTTGCCAATTGCCGCTGCTCAATCTCCGATAGGAGCGGCATATCGTGTGGCTCCTGCGCCGCTACAACAACGTCATAATCTTGTATACCGCGAGAGTATTCTGCTACCTCGCTGTTATCAGCGTACATGAATACCACCTCCTAATTGAGAGTCATGTCGGTTTTTTACTAAAAAGTATGCTCTACGGACAACCAGTGCTTCTAGGACTAAATCTCTTCAATACCGCCTTCCAGTTCTAGCTCTCTTTAAGAGTTCCCTTGTAAGCCGAAATGGTGGGCGTGCTTGCTCAATGAGCCACATTAGCGGACCTCGTCGAGCTGTTGCCCAGGTTAAGTCACTCTCTGTGTTTGACAGTTGCTGTTTATACAGCCCCTCCCCTACTAAGAAATCATATGTTACGAGCCGGTGTTTCCTACATTCTTCTTCCGAAAGATCAGATTGTTTACACTTCTTCTCTTCTAAGAGACCGCGGCGCTTACATTCCGTCATGCATATGACATGAGAGACCAATCCAGGTTTCAGCCTATTATCATCAAACAAAGGAAAACCGCTTTTATAAAACCTTACATGTCCATCTTCAACAAAGTGAAAGAGGCAGCCAATGGTTGTCTCGCCTTGTTTTAGGCGAAAAACAATTAAAGAGCCCTGAGGCCAGAGCGAGAGTGCGTCAACAAGATCCTCATGATAGCGCCTGACACGATCACTTTGGAAGGCGCCGGGCTCTCCAACGGCTTCCAAGCGTTTTTGATGGAGATGAATTAATTCTCGCAAAATATCTCTTGCTTGCTCTGGAGTTTCTGCCCACTCTACCCTGCGTTGACCAAAGTTAGTATCGAACAAACGCAAACTACGGCGGATATTATATCGTGTGTTCTTTCCCAATGCTGAGATGACATCCTGATTTCTTTCATTTGCCGCCTTTTGAAAATCAAATACAGGAAAATTCCTCCCGTCTATCCTAAACTGCAAATCCGCTCTGGCGCAAGCTCTAATCAATGCATCTGCATGTTCAGGAACAAACCCATTTAACCGTAGTGCTGACCAACGAAACTGATGCTGGAGGGTACATACAAGTCCCGCTGCAAAGGCATCGAGGTTCTCAGGAGCGACAAGCAACCGGTTATATTCTACGGATGTTCGCTCTTTTTTCGGTTCGCCGGCAGTGCCGAGGTGTATCGCTGGGATGGGAATACCCTTGATTCTATACGTCGCTTCTGTTATTAATGCAGTTCCAATAAGCTGATTGCCTTGTTTCCCAAATGCGAAAGTAGGCTGCACTCTATCGTCATAATTATCAAGCCAAGTTTTTATCCAGGGCCAGGAATTTGTCAGGCCGGTATTTCTCATACTCTGTTCCAGACTCCACCACCTCTTACCTGCTTTAATTCGTTGCGAAGCGGGTAGAAGTTCGATTACTACCGCTTGAGTATTTTGTCTTTCATAATCTGGCATTTGCCTTTCTCCTTCTGGCATCCACTCAGAAATGGGAACCCGGTGGGAACACCTGCTAACAAAATTAGCCAGAGCTGGCGATGGAGCATTCTCGACCACATGCCTCGCACCAGCCTATGAGTTCGCCCTCATGCTCCCGCACATTGGTGAGACGACGTGCACAACGACAAACATAGCCATGCTGACGAGCAGGATTGCCAAAGACGAGGACATGTGGAGGAACATCTCGCGTTACCACGGACCCTGCACCGACAAGGGCAAATTCCCCAATGGTCACACCACAGAGGATGACTGAGCCAGCACCAATAGATGCGCCAGATTTCACCAGCGTCGGCGTAATCTCCCAGTCATCGGCACTTTTGAGCCGCCCATCGGGAGTGATAGCGCGAGGAAGCAGGTCATTGGTGAAGCACACGTGAGGACCGATGAAAGTGCCATCCTCAAGTGTTACTCCTTCAAAGATAGAGACATGGTTCTGGATTTTTACCCACGAGCCGATGCACACATGCGTATCGATATAGACGCCCTTGCCGATATTACATGCCTCGCCAATGGAGGCATGTTCTCGCACCTGGACCTGGTTCCAGATACGTGTACCTGCTCCGATGTGCGCATCGGGCGACACTTCGGCGGTTGGGTGAATGTAGAAAACCGAATTTGTCATGAGTGACTCACCCATCCTTTTGAGCTATAAACACGATCATCGGGCTGAGGCTTACAATGTTACTCTGATTCATTGCTTGTGCTTCGTGCTACATCCTTCATTACACTTGTGTCGCCCAGTATGCAGGCCAGTACGCCGCCTGCTTTCTTGAGCCGGCGGTTCCCCGGCCTGAATCGAAGCGCTGTGTTCACCCCCCAGAGCATCAACCGATTGACGAACAGACGCAGCAGCGGATGGGGCACGAAAGCGCGATGCACCGGTCGAGCTTCGAAACCAGCTTTCGTCTTAAATCTATGGAGTCCGACGGCATTGCTCTTGGTCTGAATCGAACTCACACCATAACTCACCATGCGGAATCCCCGTTCAACCAGGTAGTGGGAAAGCACAGTGTACATCAAGGTATCATTCGGCCTGTAATGGAGCAGTGTATCCCTAGAAAAGCATCCGATCTCCGCCCAGTCGTCCACCTCGGTGATGGTCAGAAACGCGGCTAACTGATCATCCTTCCAGGCGCCGAGGAAGCTAACCTCTGGCAGCCTCGCGCGAGTGGCGATGCGTTGGTGAAACGCTTCAGGAGTTCCATCACCGAGTCCAACACGGCGTCGCGTCTCGCAATAGGCCTGGACACCGTTCGCCAACAACTGTTCGGTTGTGAGGGGTGCAATCTTCAATTCCTTGAGTCCCCGGCGCACGTTCCGGCGCATGGCTGGAGCGAGTTTATCCAGTGAGTAGGTTTGGTCAGTGCAGATATAGAGCCAGGCGTTGGCCGGATGGCGTTCATCTGGTTCCAGAAGGTAGCTGGCAATCGCTGCCCGCCCGTGCCACAGCACCTGCCGGACTTCTTGGGGAGCAGGAGGTCCCAGGTGAAATACGGGAATGCGCATCATTGCACCCGCCTCGTATCTCGTCCAGAAGGTTCCC
>Ga0209648_10002819_pt1 | contig 14489 bp, 11 predicted proteins | sample GraSoi2013_115cm_FD_185830 | JGI IMG/M metagenome (GOLD analysis project Ga0209648, IMG submission 185830) | Grasslands soil microbial communities from the Angelo Coastal Reserve, California, USA - Sample 9_17_2013_115cm (SPAdes) (version 2) | ecosystem: Environmental > Terrestrial > Soil >...
GACGGTCTATTGCGACGATCGGTGTTACGAGAGGAGCCAAGGCTTGTATGACACTGTCGGCAAAGGCTCTGCGACCCCGGAGATACGGCAAAATCCTCTCTGCCACGGCGCGGCGAAGAGCGAGACCGGACGTGGGCGGCATGCCCCAGAGCATTTGCGGGGCGCTCAGCGACATCTGCGAGGCCTTCCACCCGGATACTAGTTGGCCTACAGCAGGAACAGGTCGCATCATCCGGAGCGACCCGTCAGTTGCAGTTAACCGGTGAATTGCAAAGCCTGCTTTTGGCGCATGCACGAAAGCCTCGACAAGTTCGTCGAGTTTAGTCGGCAGGAATTTATCGTCCGAGTCGAGAAAACAAATGATTTCCCCACAGCTCGCGCGGAATGCGGCAAGAATTGCGTCGGATTGCCCCTCGTTGTCTTGAAGCAGGACCTTGAGCTGGCCATTTTTCCGCCGGAAATCCGTCAAAATGTCTCGCGACTCATCGGTTGACCCATCATCACAAACAACAATTTCAAACTTCTGGTAGGTCTGCTTCAGAACACTTTCCATAGCCTCGCCAAGGAACCGGCCGTAGTTGTAGTTGGCGACCAAAACGGAGACTAATGGACCGTTAGGCAGGGAGGGGAGGGCAAGAGGTTTCAGATGCTCACCCCAGGACTCCATCATTGGCTTCATCCTCGCCTCACTCCGCCGTGCCACGGCATCCATATCTCGTAATTCCTCGAGGCTCGTATTATTGCGCGCACCAGTTTGCGCCCTATGACGAACGCTCATTCTCCTTCTTCAAATAGCAACGCCCATCGCGCATCTCGATCCACGGCTGCAATTCTCGTTTAGAGATCGCGCAGAAAAATTTATTCCCCTGCGAACGCACCGGCGGAAGCAAATTCAAGACCGCCTGCCCCAGCTGCAGCAAGCTCACAAGATTTCGCGGCCCAATTATCTTTGCCAGTTTAGCTACTCGCGTTTCCTTGCGGCTCACCAACTCGTATTCGTTCACGTAAAAATCCCAGTAGGGATGCGCGCGAACCAAAAATTGCCGTTCTGGGTGATAGGATGCGACGGATTTCTCCACCTCATGCCCTGTCCATCGATAGATATAGTTGGGGATGGGCCCGTCTCGCATGCCGCCGTGCAGGTATTCATGTGCCGCCACTGCCGCCAGCTCATACGGAAACGAATACCCCAGGCGCACCAGCATGCGCACAGCCCAGGAATCATTCGGTTCGAGAAAGAACACGTGCTGCCGGGCGACGCGCACCATTTCTCCAATTGCCTTATGCGGGCTGCGACAGTGGTGCAGGACAGCGTGGGCGAAGACCACGGGGTAACTGTTATCGGGAAGCGCGATGTTCTCCGCATCTAATGCGAGACCGGGGGAGTCGATATTGGACATCACCATTTGTTTGAACCCGCAGGCCGTGAGAATGTCAAGGTCCTCCTGCCCACCCCCCAAAACCAATACCGGCTGGTTCCCGTCAACTCCGCACGCCTCCCGGTAGCGCCCAATTACCTCCAGGAGGCAGGACTTATCTTTGGACGTCCGAGAAACACTGTTCTCAACTTCCCGAAGATCCACAGCTTCAGCCATCTTTCCTTTCCTGCCATGCCGTAACCAAGACTCCACCAAACTCTTGTTCACTCTGCTCGCATCGCCACAAGGCTTGTTCCCACAATAGGAAATCCCGTCGAAACGATTCTTGCCCCTGGAAACAGTTCCCGCAAATCGCGAGCCTTGAGCAATCGGATCTGCTCGTATACATGCTCGTAATACGGCGAAATGCCAACCACCTTGCGTTGCCAGCGCTCAGGAAGAAACTGATAGAGCGGCAATAAAGTATGCGGCTCAATCGGGAAAAACTTGTTCGGCGTCGTCACAAAATATCCCCGCCGCGCAACCCGAGCTATCTCGGCCCCGAACTTCCGCTGGCTCTCGATTCCGCCAACATGCTCAAGCACCGCATTCGAAAATACCCAATCGAACGACCGGTCGCCAAACGGCAGGCAGCATCCATCCGCCAGCATCCGCCGCACATGCGGTAGAGTCTGCCGATCCGGAGAGGGGTCCAAATTCACGACAGTGACTTCGCGGAACGCCTGGTACAACGGCAAAAACTCGGAATCCATCCCGGTGTTACCCCCCACGTCCAATAAAGTGTTCCTCTCCCGGTTTGCAGTTAGTGAGAAAAACAGGTCCAGCTTTTCTTGGCGCAGACGCCTATGGATCGGTCGCCCCAGCCGAATCACTACCGCTCGAAGTGCGCCTGTCCACGATTGCGAATGTTGGTCCACCGATGGTTGCCCCATACCACCTACCTCAGTGCTAACCGTTCGTCCTCGCATCAAACTACTTTCAAAGCCAACTTGCTTACCGTCCGATCGGCAGTTTGACCTCCGCCGCGCCGAATTTCTCTCATGACCTCATTCGCAGCTTCGATCACCTGCTCCGGTGTTATCGTCCGCAAGCAATGCGGCTCATCGAAAATGCAGTAATCGAAACACGGCCGGCACCAGAACTCCGGCTGAATCACAACACGATCGAGCGCGCCTCGCGGGCCGAACCATTCGGGTTTCTGTGGTCCAAAAACAGCCACTACCGGCACTCCCAACAGCCCTGCCAGATGCATCGGCCCGCTATCGTTGCAAATGAGGAGCCGGCAAAGGGAGAGCACCGCCAGAAAAGCGCGAAACCGCAGGCTTACTGCATGACAGCGCTCCAACTCGGGCGCGTCGGACGGATTGTCCGCATCCAAAAACCACAGGATGTGCGCATCGGTTTTTCTCAAAATGTGGCGCGCCACTTCGGCGAACCGCTCGTCGCCCCACCGGCGCACCGCGTTTCGCGCCCCGGGATGGACTCCAATCAAAAGCGCCCCAGCAGCTATTCCCCGTTCGCGGAGGAACGCTTCAGCCGAGGCAAGCTCACTCCTTGTCAGTCGGAAGCCACTCAGGTCTCGATTTGGGGGCTTACCGGCGGCATCCAGCAAATGCAGCCAGATGTCCGCGCGATGTGGCCGCGTCAGGTCCGGGGCCACGCGATCCGTCAGCAGAAAACCTCCTCCGCCAAGGCCGTAGCCGATCCGCCGACCCGCCCCGCTCAGCCACAGCAGAAAATTGTCACGCACGTCCATCCGGGCCGAAATTCCCCAGTCGAATTGCCTTTTCCTTATCCCGAGAATCGTGCGTGTAAATGAAATCCAATGAACCGAAAGGGGGTTGTACTTCTTCCAGCGCGAAAAATGCTGCGCCCAGGGCACGCGCACCGGAATGAACTCATCCACCAGCTCTTGCCCTTCCAAAAACGTCTTCAGGCTAGCGTTCACGAGGAGACATATCTTCGCCCGCGGGAACCTCGCTCGAAGATTCCTGAGGAATGGAACAAGGATGGCCAGGTCCCCCAGATTCCAGTATTCCACCACCAGGATGGTTCTCGGCTGCGCAGGGGAAGCTTGTGAAGCGCGCGCCGGCAGCATCGGCAGGATTAGCCGCAACACCCCTTCAAACGCGCACACAAGCCGCCACTTCCATGGGGGCATCTTCAAAAAGATCGCCCTCGCCGCTGCTTCGCCGTTTGCCTCGAAACGGCTCCGTTCGAACCCGTTCCTCATCAAGCCCTTCTTCTTTCGACTGAAGGCTTAGAACTGACCTGCATGCTGACTTTGGATATTGGTTTCCTCGCGAGCACCGCCAACTCTGCTTCTTTTCCCCTCTTCGACATCCATCGCGAAAAGAACCAATCAACAGGCATTGTTCCAATTTTGATTAGCCCCTCCACTGCCCGGTACCAGAGGCGGTCTTGATAAACCGTCGGACGGCTGAATCGAAACTGCTCGCTTGGATCTGCACGCCCGTTGGGCGCCGAGGTTAGCGCCATTTTGATCCGTGCACGAAGAACCTCAAACCAGATATTGCGCGAATTCCCTCGAGCCGTCCGCGAAGTAAGAATCTCGAAGCCACTTTGAACCAGGAATTGGGAAAGAGTATCCAGCGTGTACATGCAAACGTGCTCCGGCGGAGAAAGCCATTGCCAGCGGGATCCTGAGAGTTTCGCAACGGTGCTGTTAAGATTCGGAACGCGAAGCGCCAGAATTCCCCCGGGTCGCAGCAGGTCATAAGCCGTCTCTATGAACGCGTACGGATCAGGATCGTGTTCCAGGACATGCCACGCTACGATCGCGTCAAAAGAGCAGGCCGTTGTGTTGGGCAAGTCGAGAATGCGGCCCCTCTCTACAGGTAAACCTAGTTCATTGCGCGCAAATTCTGCCGCTTCTTTACCCAGTTCGACACCGCACGCCGACCAACCTCTCTCTTGCGCGGCGGCCAGAAAATAGCCATAGGAGCAGCCAACCTCGAGCAAATTCCCAGGACACTGACTAAACTGCTCCAAGAGATCCAGCCACACGCGGTCCTGCGGAATCGAATCCCTATAACGGCGCAGATCGTAGTTGTAGCTGTGATCGTAAAAAGTCCCTAATTCCTCCTCGGTAGGTTGTGGGTTCAGAAACACCAGCCCGCAGTTCCCGCAGCAGACGTAGCGCCATCCACTAACATCCGCATACGGTCGAAACTGTTCTGGCGTCACCCCACAGAGAACGCAGTTTGTGACTAGCTTCGGCATTTACTCACCATTGCGAATTCGATCGACTCCGGCTTGAACGCGCGATCGATGCTCGATACCGTCATCATCTTCAAAAAGCTCGCACGAGGCGTCGCATTTGAAGCGAACGCGTCCTTCGACTTGGCTTCATTCCGCCGCATGAACTTCGTTTTCCCGGTGTTCCACAAAACTACCTACGCTACTAGCCGTTTCGAGCATTCGCTGGCGTGCTAGGAATACAAGCTGGCCCTCTAAACGGCACGAGACCAAGGCATGATGAACGATCCGCTGGACAATCCGGTGTCCCGGATACCTGATGGAAATCTGCAATTCGCTCACATCGGAAAACCCAGCTCGTCTCAATGCCGCCTCAAGCGACTTCCGTGTGAAATAGTAGAAATGTGTGGGGTTGACGATATTCTCCCATCGTTCTCGCTCGACTCGGGCCCGCAGGGAAGCCGCATTCGGTGTCGAGAGCATGAGCCATCCTTCCGGCTGAAGCGCATCCGACAAATCCTCCAGTTCCTTCCACGGTTCGCGAAGATGTTCGATGACATCCCACATCGTCACGATGTCGAATTTGGAGTAGGGATGCGCCTCCCGCAGGTCACGGAGACTCGCGTAAGTTCTCAAGCCGATGGACTCGCAAGCTTTCTCTCTTGCATTAGCGTCAGGTTCGATACCCACGGCGCGGATGCCGTATTCACTCGCGACCTTACACAAAGCGCCCACACCGCAGCCGAAATCAAGCAGGCTCTTACCTGCAAGCGGCCCCAATTCAGCTTCCGCCTTGTCAAATGCCTGCCGCAGAATTTGTTCGGGGGTATTTTCGTAGGCAGCGATACCCGTATCAGGGGCGGGATAGTAGAAGTTCTGGTAGGCCGCACCGAGAGCCAAGTCATCTAGTTGAGGAAAAGCAAACATCAACGCGCACGAGGGATTTAGGCACTTCCACACTTCCGTATGGGGCAACCGCATACAATTCCTTGCGCTCTCGCCGCAAAGAGGGCAGGGCGGTATGGATACTTTTTGCTGGCGCCTATCGCTATATACATCTCTTTTCATATAACTATCTCACGCAAAATCTTACGTTCTGAAGCGCTACCAGGGCCCCGGAGGCCGCGCCCCGCCGGACGAATTTCTCGCCACCGAGCCGCATTCAACTTCCCTTCATGCGATTCCCAAGCCCGTTTAGGGCGAAACGGCCACAGGGTGGGTTGCGGCCGGGCCGAAAACATAAGTCGGCTGTATCAAAGGCTTCTTATCTGGACTTAATTGACTGTCAAACAGAATGCGAGCAGCTATCCATCCTGTTATGAGATAAAAGGGAATCGCTCCGTATGGACTTTCCCCCAATGGAAAGAACATTCCATACGTCATCATGGCTACCCAATACGGCACTCCAAACGGTTCTCCGGTTGTGCGGTTCACTTTCCAGAGGAGTCTTAGAATTCCCACTTCAAAAGCGAAAAAGAGAGCCACACCTATCCAGCCGGTATATCCCAAAGCAAAGAAGAACTCATTGTGTGGTGTTCGGATAAATTGTCCCGCTAGATAGGGGACTAAATCCCCGAGCGGGAATCCGTAGCCATGTCCTAATATGGCTGCATGTCCATCTTCAACTGCGGAATTCCAAATCGCCAGCCACCAGACCGTCCTCCACACGAAAGTTGCTTCCTGGGAGTCCGTTTGTCCAAGACCTGCGGCGGCACTCTCGTCGCTCAAATCTGCACGAAACACGGCCATGCCACGGTCTGCGAGTTGCCTGACGGAGATATCTTCTTCGGCGCGGCCCTCCGGGCTGGGCAAAGTGAAATTCGTGAGATACATCATGCCAAGCAAGGCCCCTACAATCGCACCAGCTTGCAGCAGTCGCTTTCCCTGTTTGGTAATAACACCCCAAACCAGCACTCCCATTCCGAACGCGAGCCATTCGGTGCGGATTTGCATTCCGAGCATTACAAAGGCATTCAGAAATAAAAGGTGCCAGATTCGCCACAAGTGCTTTTCATAAGCCAGCAGCCCAAGCAACGCGACAAAGGAATAGATGGGCTGGCCGAAAATCGCGATTGGCGTAGTTTCATCCCCAACTCCCGGAATGAACCAGCTGACTCGATTTAAGTAAAGTAGGAAAAGGACTCCGTAGATTCCATTGAACCACGCGAAACACCGAATCAGGCGGGGCAAGAGATCAGGCCGCGTAACACCCGCCCAAACCCCAAGAAAGAAATAAATCGGATAGTAGTTAAATGCAAAATCCCGCATCGCCACTAAAGGAGGATTGCCCACCAAAATCCCGTGAAGGACCTGAAGAATTCCAAATCCAAAGAAGAGTGCGTAGGTTACGGAGAGGCTCTTTAGCATGGGCAGCTTGAGGGTGACCCAAGGCCAGAATTTCCCATTCATTTTTGGCCCCCAAAGGAACGATAGAGCCAGCACGACCTCGCCTATGAAAACTTTCCATATTGGAATCCCCACATAGGCAAATGCGCGGCTGACGGAGAGATATCCCACAATAAGCACTGCGAACACCCTAGGCCACATACGTCAACCCTTTCAAAAACAGCACGTCGCCCTGCTGCAAATTGAATTCCCAGGGGGATGCGCAGCGTTTCCTCATTACATCAATTGCAATGCCTCCCCGCATCTTCACACCGCTTCCTTACTCGAAATGCTTTGATTCGTCCGATGTCCGAACCGCAGGTAGCAAAAAATAGTTACGATGGCGATCGAAGAACAGCTAAGTACCAAACTCGTGGCCGCGCCACCGATGCCCCTCCACCGCATCAAGACAATCGCAGAAACAACTCCTATCGGCGCGGCTACGGCATTCGCGATTAAGTCAAAATGCGGTCTCTGCGTTGCTCGCAAGGCTAGTGAGAATCCTTGATTGAAGCCAATCGCGGTCGGCACCAGGGCCAGCAAAGGCATCAACCATGCGTAGGGCCCGTATTTCCCCCCAAAAAAAATGTGCTCAATGGGGCCAGCGAAGGCACCGAGCAGTCCTGCGAAGCCTAAAGCTGCGGCGCCAAGTCCAAGGCTGACTAGAAGCGCCTTATGCTGAATTGGCTTCGTCACTCCGCGGCCGAACTCGCTGGAAAAAGCGGGAAGAAGTAGAGGCCCCGTCGACATAACTACCTGCATCATCACCAGCGACGGAAGCTGCATCGCCCGGAGGATTCCTGCCGCGCCCAGACCTAACATGCCGGCCACTAGGAACATCTGCGTCTGACCGCATATGGAGGACAGCACCGTGCTGCCAACCAGCCACCGGCCGTAACTCCAGTTCTCCCGCAATGCCTCGCGCCACGAAACGACCAACTCGGTGGCTGCCTCTTGCTTCCACAGTGCAAGGCGCCAGAGCAGAAGGCACGCCGCAAAAACGCTTCCGATTCCCAAGAGCAGAAATGCCGTGAACGATCCCAGGCAGCCGTAATGCCTCAGCACAAACAGTCCGGCGGCGACAAACAATAGATAGAACCCGCTGCCCAGCACCGCAGCGGAAGGCTGCTGCACCACGTAACACATCCTCCGCACCAGCCAGGCCAGCAGCAGAAACGGCAGCGCCAGTCCCGCTCCCACTACCGCCCCGATCAAGGGACTGTCTGGAGCCACCCGCCATAAAACCACGGCCACCAGAAGCACCGCCGCCGATAGCCCGCCAACCAGAAGCCCGTGCACCCTGATCTGTGAGCGGAAATACACTTGCAGGTTCCGCGCGTGGCGCGAAGGTCCGAGCACGGTAAGCGGTTCGAGGAGCAGCACGTTGTGAAATCCGGAGACGAACAGGAATCCCGCAAACGCCACGGCGAAAGCCCCGTACACGTTCGGCGCCATCCATCGCGCCAGCAGCAGGTTCACCCCAAAGCCAGCGCCCGACGTCAGACCCTGATCGACTAGGGACATTGCCGAACGCCACCCCCACACGCGGAGTCTCGCGGGCGTTAGCAGGAGTTCCGTCGCTTGCCCATCCGCCATCGACGGACTTCCGGTCACGGGTTCAATCAACTGTGGTGGTGCGACACTCATGTTTGCGCATGTTCCTTCCTCGTGCGGCTCCCGCATAGGCCGGCGCAGGCCGATCCTTCCCTGGCTCAACGATCCGTTCCAGAATTTCTTCTACTGTGACGCATGCCGTCCCGCGCTTCCCCACCTCGATTCCCGCCGTTACATTCGCGAGTTGCGCCGCCTTCTCCGTCAGGACGCGTTCGCAATACCCGCTTACGATGTGCCCTGCGAGAATGTGGCATTCCTGGATGCGCGACGTTGTTGCGGACGGCACGGCCAAACATAAGTCGACGGCGCCCCGCAGCGGACCGTCGCCGCCGCCGGTGAATCCGATGGTGAACATCTCGCGCTCGCGTGCCACGGAAATTCCGCGCAACACACTTGGCGAATTCCCGCTGGTCGAAATGCCGATCGCGGTGTCATGCTTCGTTCCGAACGCAGCCACTTGGCGGGCAAACACTTCGTCGTAACCGTAATCATTCGCCACCGCGGTCACCGTCGAGCTGTTCACCGTCAGCGCCATCGCGGGGATCGCTGCCCGTTCGCAGCGGTAGCGCCCCACAAACTCCGCCGCTATGTGTTGCGCGTCCGCTGCGCTCCCTCCGTTTCCAAAAAGGAGCAGCTTCCCGCCTCGCTCCAGCCTCTCGGCCAGGGCCGCGCAAATCGCTGCCAGCGGCTCCGCACACTCCTGTAGGAACGCCTGCTTCACCCGCAGGCTTTCCCCCACTTCTTCCTCAATCCAGGCGATAAGCTCCCGTGAGCTGCATTCCTGTTCCGTCGGCATCCTTCTCGATTCTCCTTGACTTCTGTTTATGTATATGCTACGATACTCTGTGATGTACTTGAATCCAGCCTCCGTCCCGCTGCGCATCCCACTGGGAATTCTCCCAACTCCTTTAGAATCCGCACTTGCGAGCCCCCCGTCCCGCAACTCCTTTATTCGCAACACTTACAAGACCCCCTCGCAAGTGTTGCTTCTAAAGGACTTAAACCCCTTTAGATGCAACACTTACAGAAAATCCGTCCGCAACTCCTTTAGAAGCAACACTTACAAAAAACATAGGGGGTACCCCATCTCTCCATTTTCAAGTCCACCTTTATCTCCCATCCGCTCGCAGAATCGCTGGGATCGTCTTCAACAAAATCCCGAGGTCCATCCGCAGGCTCCAGTTTTCGATGTACTCGAGATCGCGCGCCATGTTTGTCTCAAATGATGGATCGCGCCGCGCCTTGATCTGCCACAAGCCCGTTATGCCCGGCTTCACATCCAGCCGTCGAAGGTGCTCGAGCGTGTAGCGCTCGTAATCGTCTACCGGATGTGGCCGCGGCCCCACTAGGCTCATATCCCCTCGCAGCACGTTCACGAGCTGCGGCACTTCATCGATGCTATATTTCCTCAGCAACCGCCCGCACCGCGTTACCCGCGGGTCGTTTTCCATCTTGAAAAACGGCCCGTTCCGCTCGTTTGCGTTGCGCAGTTTTTCCTTGTGCGCATCGGCATCGTCGACCATCGTCCGCAGCTTGTGGCAACGGAACTTTCTCCCCTTCTTTCCCACCCGCAGCGCGGAATAAGTAACTGGCCCACGGGAATCCAACCGAATCCAAAGAGCCGCAAACGCCAGGACAGGCGCCACAAGAATAAGCCCGACGGAGGCTACAACGACGTCGATGACGCGTTTCACGGCCAGCCCGAACGCTGGAATCGGCCGCCCGTGGAGTTCGATCACCGGGAAACCACCGATCGATCTTAGGGGCGCATGCCACCCCAGTCCGTCGTAGATATCCGGTACCACGTTTAAATTGAGACGCAATCGCCGTGCTTCGACGCAAATTTCCTTGACGACTTCGCGATCCGCGGGCAGCGTCACAAACAATTGGTCAGCGAACTGCTCGAGAGCGACTTTCTTAAGATCGTGGATTGATCCCAATACCCGCGCATCGCCATTCGGATGCGCATCCAAAAAGCCGCAGACCGAGTAACCTAATTGGCGGTTATTCTCGAGCCAGAGAGCCAGCGTCTGCCCCAATCTCCCCGCCCCGACGATCAGTGCGCGTGATACTCCTTCACCGCGGCGTGCGCGTTTTAGAACATAAAGCCGCCTAGCGTAACGCCAGCCGGCCAAGGCGCCGATATTTGCGACGCCGGCGGAGGCAACAACCATTCGGGAGATTTCCTTGTTGCCAGAGACGAAGATGAAAAGAACCAGCAAAACGGTGGCAGATCCGACCGCTTTGGCCACCTTGAGGCTTTCTTCCAGCCCTCTAATTTCTGTCGATGTGCGGTACAGATGTTGGCTCATGCAAGCCATCACGATCAGCGCGACGTAAAGCAGAAGGAAGGCGGGGTAGGTTTGGGTGTATGCCTGATGAATGAGCTGGCCAGCAGAAGCGCTCTCTATGCCCAGAAGGTGCGCGAATCCGAAACGTGCCCCATATACGACAGTTGCCCCGAGACAAACCAAGATAACATCCATCGCCACATAAGGCCCCTGGCGAAAGTATCCTCTTCGCCGACGCTCCGACTTTGCTCGAACGGAGAAACTGTCTCTGCCGTCAAGCCAGGCATCTGGCGCAAATTCGCCCGAGGGAGCCCATCCTCGGATCGGCGACGCTGGTGATTGGGGCGCGGCTGTTCCGATCATGGCCTAAGCCCTATCACTACCTTGATGAGCGTATGTGCATGTGTCCCGTTCATCTGATTTCGGTTCTCATATTGCTATCGCTCGCTACGCGCGATAGTTCCGCGGCAGTCGAGAGATTTTCCTGCCCCGGCTGTTCCACTCGACGGGGCTCAGATTCAGAACTATCCTCACGTCTTGCCACGGTCCGAGAAATCCGAGCGCTTGCAGGCGAAAGCCTCGCAACTTCGAGCCGCAATGTGCTCACCACTTCCTCCGCGAACTGCTTGCCGGGATCCTGTGGGTCTACCGCTTGCCAAGATCGCTTCGCAAAGAGCCACGCGCAGACAGCGAGAATTGCAACGATTGTTCCGGCTATGATGAAAATCGGCCGGTTTGGGAACGACACCTTGGTTGGCACGACTGCGGCGTCTAATACCTTTACGCTGGGGATCTCTTTCGCTTCCCGCACCTTCGCTAATTCGTACTGCTGCGTCAGCAGTTCAAAGACTGTTTCCTCGATTTTCGTTTGCCGATACAGATCGGCGTAGGTGACTCCCAACATCGGCAACTGACGGATCGATGGGTAGAGAGATGGGTCGCTCTTCGGCGAAAGGGCTCCCGCGGCGTCAGAGTCTCCACCGATCTTTCCGAGTTGTCTGCGTAGCTCGGCAACCCGCGCGCGTGTGGCACGCACTCGTATATTTTGATTTGTATAAATCGCTTCCAACCCATGCAGTTCTGATTCTGCGGCTATTAGATCCCCCTGCAGAGTAGCCGCGGCTTCGACCATCGCCTTGCCCTGTGCCGGTATGTCGATTGCGGTGTTCTTGCTGGCAAACTCACTGAACTTCTTCGCCGCGCCGTTGAGATCCTGCTTTACCGCATGTAGCCGCTCTTCCAGAAAAATCCGCTCTCGCCGCGCAGAAGAGGTACTCACTTGGGCTACTAGACGGTCCAGTTCGGTGACATACGCTTGTGCGAGCGCTGCAGCGCGTCGGGGATCGTGATCATCCACTGTAATCGTGATAATTCCGCTCTTGCGATCCTCATAAGTGCCCGTGTGATTGGCAAGTGCCTGGCGCGCATCTTCACTTTCCGAAGCGTGATAAACACGTTTTAGCCCGAACTCTTCGATCAAACGATCCCGGACTGTTCGGCTCTGGATGACTCCGACAAAGAGTGCTCCAGAATGCTTTACTCCTAGAAGGTCCCCGGCAACTCCGTCAAGACCTCCAGCACCTCCAGCGCGACCTGTAACCGCGGAGAGGAGAGCCATACCAGTTCCGGACTGGTTGTCAGGTGGCATAAGTTGAGTTGTTGCGTCGTAGCGGGCTGGAATGAGAAATGCAATCACTGTACTTGCGAGTAGGGCAAGAAGAAACGTGCGCAACAATAGACCGCGATGTCCCCAAAGAAATCGGAGGTGAGCAATTGTGCGGGCCCGAGGAGACCCTGACTCAGTCGTTCCTTCCAGCGGAACACCCGTACCGTTGCCCTCAGGGCCAGTGCCAGGCTGCGCGCGTTTCGCTGTTTCAGTCTCATTCACTGAAGAAGTCCATTCCATGAATCTATTTGCTCCACGCTTGCGGCCAAAACGCGATCGCCACAGTTGATGTCCAGTTCGTCTGCGGAGTCGGCGCCAATAGTGGCGCCTTCCACTTCTCGTACTGCACGAACGTTGAAACACTCAAATCGCGTCGTACCCACCAATCCAGCTTTACTGAGCCATCGTTCACTGTTTCGCCACCGGGTATGAAATTGCTGTCTACACTTGCGTGCCGGTACCCGAATTCAAGGGTGTTACGCGGACTAAACCAATATTTGCTCCAAGACTGAAACCCTTGGCCATCCCTTCCGATCCAGTTTCCGATGATGTTTTTCTTATTCGTGTACAAGTCGTGGTAGAAAAGCTCCCAATAAACGTACTGTCCGCCGAAGTTGCTAGGATTGCGGGAGGGGGTGTTGGTGTAGACCGCCTCGAATCGTAAATCCAACTTGGGCAAACCGGGGATCCGCGGCATGTAAAAACCAGGATTCACGGCCGCACGCCGGGGTGCAGCAATGGGTGAAGGATCGTCCGGCGACAGGGAATCCACGAAGATCGTCAGCCAATTGCGCACAAAGGGAACTTTGTACGAGAACTCAAAGCCCCCTGTTCGTTTCCCGGGATTCCCGGCGGGTCCGTAGTTCACTGACGACACAAAGCTGGTATAGCTGTGCCAAATTGCTCCCAGTGTCATCGGCCGGCCAACCCCTCCGAACTCTGACGTGCGTGAAAAGCCAAATTCCAGGTTAGGTGTCGGTTTGAAACTGATTTTCTCGCCATGAATGAGAGGCCGGGGCGGAAATTCGTTGCCAGAAAGTTTGCCAAAGAAAAAATCCAACTTCACCGGCCCCATTTTGCGAAAGAGCCACGGAAGCGTGAAAGGCGTCACCCGGCTGGCCCTGAACATATAAATTGGATCGGCATTATTACTGAACAAAAATGCACCACCATACCCGGGTCCCCACCAAAGACTTTGTTTTCCGAAAGTGAGTTCCCAATTCTCCAGATTCACGCCAACGTAGGTATCGAGCAGGTCAAATTGATTTACCTCTGGCACGGACGCAGCCGGCTGGAGCGGATTCTGATCGACGGTTGCAATGGCTTGGCGCGCGGCCAGTGGGTACGCTGGAGCAGAGGGTGCGTGCTGGAACTCTCCCCGGACATAAAGGGAATATCTGCCTTGGGTCGCAAACGCGGAAAATCCCGTGAAACTATTGAATCCTGCCTGATACGGGCGCCCGTAGTTGTTGATGATCGTCTGGCCGAAGTGATAGCTGTCGGTTAATGGCGGCCCGTCGATGCCCGTCACCTGCGTACGAACGGATTCAATTCGAAGCTGTTCGTTGGCCCCCCCTGCCAGGGCCTTTAATTCAATGGCAAATTCAAGTTCGAGTTCACGAAGCGACGTATGGCTTCCGGCGGAATTGGAATTGTCTTCCGTCAGTTTATCGGATGCCTCTCCGATCAAATACGCGCACTCAAGGCGAGTCCACGGCCGCTGCCCCAGAAATCCCTGATTTATGTAGCCAAGAGCTATCAGGCGGTCGAAGACCGGATACACCCAGTTATCAAGCGGCACATACGGCGATCCGATGTTTGCCGGAGAGGAGCTTCCATCGCCCCGAAAGATTTCCCTGATCGATCTCCAGTTGTCACCGCCCAGCTCTGGATCATGATGCCGGCTGTAAATGTTTTGTGCGACGAGATTGCCGA
>Ga0209648_10002820_pt1 | contig 14482 bp, 12 predicted proteins | sample GraSoi2013_115cm_FD_185830 | JGI IMG/M metagenome (GOLD analysis project Ga0209648, IMG submission 185830) | Grasslands soil microbial communities from the Angelo Coastal Reserve, California, USA - Sample 9_17_2013_115cm (SPAdes) (version 2) | ecosystem: Environmental > Terrestrial > Soil >...
CAATCAACGTATCGGTCGTCCATGCGTGACGCTTCACCACGTTCACTACGCGCGGCTCGCCGAACGGACTCTCGCAAAGGACATCCTGATGAAGCGGCGCGCCCGGCAACCTGCCGGCGCCAGCGCGTCGCCCTAGCCTGGATTATGCGTGAACGATGAGACAAGAGAGCCATCGAGTCCCTCAAGTGTGCGATAAAAGCGGTGATTGGACGCTTGCTCGCACCACCAGAAGGAGGCTCGATGGCTACAGACTGTATAGCGCAAGTCACGTTCAACTTCGATCCGAAAAGGAAGCCGGTCGTCGCAGCCTTCGACGCGGAGCACGCCAGCTCCGACGGCGGCGCGATCTTGCTGAAGGGGATCGATACCCACCTCGGGCTGACCAAGCGGTTGGCCGCGTGTCTCCAGGACGAGCGGCAGCCGGGCAAGATCCAGCATCAGACGCTCGAGCTGTTCCGGCAGCGCGTCTTTGGGATCGCCTGCGGCTACGCCGACTGCAACGACGCGGCCCGGCTGGCCGACGACGCGATCCACAAGCTCCTGGTGGACCGGGATCCGATCGCGGGGCCGGCCCTGGCCTCGCAGCCCACGCTGTCGCGGTTCGAGAACGCCGTGGGGTGGCGGGAGTTGCTCACGATGGGGCACGGGCTGGCCGAGACCGTCATCGAGCACCATCGCCGGCGGCTCAAGGGCCGGGCCCGGCGCATCACGATCGACCTCGATCCCACCGACGATCCCACCCACGGGCAGCAGGAGTTCACCTTCTTCAATGGTCACTACGACACGTGGTGTTATCTGCCGATGGTGGCCACGGTGACGTTCGACGACGAGGCCGCGCAGTATGCCGTCGCCGCCGTGCTGCGCCCCGGCAACGCGCCGGCCAGCCTCGGGGCCCGCGGGCTCTTGCGGCGCCTGATTCGGCACGTGCGTGCGGCATTTCGCGCGCCCACGATCCGAGTGCGCCTCGATGGGGGCTTTGCCACCCCCACGGTGTTCACGTTCCTCGAGGCCCAGCAGGTCGAGTACGTCGTGGCGATGGCGAGCAACGCGCGGCTGGAGAAACGGGCCCGGCGCTTGATGGGCAAGGCCCGGATGCGCTCGAAGGCGAGCGGCCGGACCGAGCACCTCTACGGGGAGACGCGGTACGCGGCCAAAACATGGAAGCGCAAGCGGCGCGTGATCATCAAGGCCGAGGTCGTCCGGCATCCGGGGCGCGATCCCAAGAACAATCCCCGGTTCGTCGTGACCAACCTGCCCCACGCGCCCCGGACCGTGTACGAGCAGATCTACTGCCCACGGGGCGACGTGGAGAACCGGCTCAAGGAGTTGCATCACGGGCTGGAGCTGGACCGGACCAGCTGCTCGCGATTCCTGGCCAACCAGTTCCGCGTCTTGCTGACGCTGGCCGCCTACATCCTGTTCCAGGAGCTTCAGCGCCGGACGCACGGCACCGCCTGCGCCGACGCCCAGGTCACCACGCTGCGGGAGCGGCTGCTCAAGCTCGCCGTCTGGGTCGAGCGCTCGGTGCGCCGCATCGTGCTGCACCTGCCGGCGTCCTTTCCTTGGCGCTCGACGTGGCAGCGCCTCGCCTGCGCGGTCGGCGCGACTCCCTGAGGCGGTCGGAGCAATCCGCTCGACGCTGGACCGCGGGACAGGTGTCGGTGCCGCAGGGTTCTTCGGTGTGGCCACTCGCGCAGCGCCGAGCGTATACGGCTTCGTCTCTCGAGGTGACGCGCCGAAATCGTCGTGTAGGGCCGAGAAGACGTCCCTACAACCCATTGCGGGCCCCCCGTGATCCTGGACGTGCACGTTCATGAATGAAGCAGGCTAGGCTTCGCCGATGAGGTTGCGCACGCGCGTCAGCAGCGCGATGTCGCTGAACGGCTTCGACAGGACTTCGGTGTCGGGCGCGCCAAGCGGCGCGATATCGTCCTCCGGGAATCCACTCGACAGGATCACCGGCAGGTGCCGCCACGGCGCGCGCGCGCGCAGCCGCGCCAGGAACTCGCGACCGTCCATCCCCGGCATCGACAGGTCGAGCAGGATCAGGTCGGGACGGATGTCAGCGAGCCGGTCGAGGGCCTCACTCGCCGTCTCCAGCGCGGTCGCGACGTAGCCGGCCGCGCTCAGCACGAGGACCTGGATGTCTCTCAGGTATGGCTCGTCGTCGACCACGAGGATCTGCTTGGCCACGCGCGCGCCGAAGATGCAAGGGCGATGCCCGACCGTCGCGTGCGCGGGATAGCCGGGTTGCACGTCACCGACGCGTCCGCGCGTGTCGCGCTGACGTACCGGGTGTCAGAACGGCGTATAAGAGAGTCCATGGCCGCCGATCTCCTGCTGCGCGGCAAGCGCCGGCGGCCGCGGTGAGCGCGGAGGTCGTCGGCCGCCTCGCCGGGCTCGTGACCCTCGGCCTCCTCACGCTCCTGGTCCTCGCCAACGGCATCGCGATGCCGTCGGGCGCGATCCTGAACTTCCTGCACATGATCGATCTCTTCCACGAAGCGGGCCACGTGATCTTCGGTGTCGTTGGTCTCGGGAGTCAGTTCATCGCCGTGCTCGGCGGCTCGCTGAACCAGGTGCTCGTGCCCGCCGTGTGCACAGCCGTGTTCTTCAGGCGAAAGCAGTACGGCTCGGCGGCGGTCACGCTCTTCTGGGTGGGTCAGAATCTCGCCGACGTCGCCGTCTACGTCGCCGACGGCCGCGCGATGGCGCTGCCGCTCCTGGCCGACGGGCTGATCCACGACTGGAATTTCATTCTGGGACGGCTGGGCCTGCTGTCACGCGCCGAAGCGCTCGGCCGGCTCATCTTCGGGCTCGGCGCGCTCGCCATGCTCGCGGCGCTCGCACTCCTGGGATGGGACGCGTGGACGCGCGTGCTATCCTCCGAAACGCGGAGCAGCGAATGACGTCCGTCGATCCCACCATCGTCCTCGGCGCCGCGCTCGACGCCCTCGTGGAACCGGTGCTCATCACCGACGCGCAGGGAGGGCTGACGTTCGCGAACGCGACGGCGGCGCGCGTTCTCGGCGCGGCCCGCGAGGTCGGGCGCCCGGTGAGCGATCTCCTCGATCGGCTCCCCGCGCGAACGCCCGACGGCGGCGCGCTGGCGCCCGCGCTGCATCCGATCCGGCGCGCGCTCGCCCAGGCGCAGGCGGTGATCGGCGCCGAGCTGACGATTGACCTCGAGGGCTGCCCCGCCACCTTCCTCGTCAACACCGTTCCGCTGCGCGATGCCGAGGGACGCCTGACGGGCAGCGTCTCCGTGTTCCACGACGTGACCGGGGCGCGCCAGCTCGAGCGTGACGCGGCCGAGCACGCCGCGCGGCTGCGGACCCTCGTCGACCTCGTCAACGAGGGCATCTTCATCATCGCCGCCGACGGCGTCCTGCTGTTCACGAACGGCGTGGGCCGGAGCCTCCTTGGCGCCATGCCGCCGGGCGAGCGGCCCGCCGATCGCATCGAGCGCCTGCGCATGCGCGCGGTGGACGGCACGCCGCTGCCCCCCGAGCGGCTGCCCTCGTACCGCGCGCTCCACGGCGAGACGGTCTCGTCGATGGTGCTGCTGATCGCCACGGCGAATGGCGCGACCCGGCGCGGCGAGGTCAGCGCCCACCCGCTGCGGCGCGACGGCGCCGTCTATGCCACCGTCGTCACCTGGCGCGACGTCACCGAGGAAACGCGCGCGCGCGCCGATCTGGAAGCGGCGCGCGCGGCGGCTGAGGAGGCCAACCGGCTCAAGGACGACTTCATCGCCGCGCTCTCGCACGAGCTGCGCACGCCGCTGCAGCCGATTCTCGGCTGGACGGAGGTGCTGCGCCGCCACGGCAAGCTCGACGACGTCACCACGCGGGCGATGGAAGTGGTCCACCGCAACATCCGCCAGCAGGTGCGCCTCGTGGACGACCTGCTCGACCTCTCGCGCATCCTGCACGGCAAGTTCATGCTGCGCTTCGAGACCTTCGACCTGCGCGAGCAGGTGCGCGTGGCGATGGAGGCCATCGAGGAGGCGGCCCGGGTCAAGAGCGTGCGGCTCGCCTCGACCCTGCCCGGCGATCCGGTGGCGATGGTCGGCGACGCCGCGCGCGTGCAGCAGGTGGTCAGCAACCTCCTCGAAAACGCCCTCAAGTTCACACCCGCCGGCGGCCGCGTCGGCGTGCGGCTCGAGACGCGCGACACGCGCGCGGTGATCGAGGTCGACGACAGCGGCGAGGGCATCGCGGAGAGCGACCTGCCGATCATCTTCGAGCCGTTCCGCCAGGGCCGGCAGTCCACACGACGCGGCGGTCTCGGCATCGGTCTCGATCTCGTGCGCCGGCTCACCGAGCTGCACAACGGCACCGTCACCGTGGCCTCGGCCGGCCTCGGCCAGGGCGCGCGCTTCCGCGTCGAGCTGCCGCTGGCGCGTTCCGAGGCCGCTCCCACCGCGCCGCCCGCCGGTGGGCGCCCCCGCCTCGAGCGCCACTCGGTGCTCATCATCGAGGACAACGCCGACACGCGCGACGTGCTGAAGCTGATGCTGGAGGTCGACGGCGCCACCGTCGAGACCGCCGAGGGCGGCGAGGCGGGACTGCACGCCGTCGAGCGCATGCGCCCGGACGTCGTCCTGTGCGACATCGGCCTGCCCGACATCGACGGATTCGAGGTCGCGCGCCGTATCCGCGCTCGCGCCGACCTCGCCGCCACGCGGCTCATCGCCCTGACCGGATACGGGCAGGCCGAGGACATGCGGCAGGCCCTCAAGGCCGGCTTCGAGGCGCACCTCACGAAGCCGGTGAATCTGGAGCAGCTCATGGCACTACTCACCTCCGTCTCGCATTGACAGGACGGTCGCCGCGCGTGTAGAGTGACGAGCAATCCGACGTGCGCTTTCCTTTAAGCGGGCCCTGCGAGGTCCGTAAGGAGAGGATGATGACCACCCGCCCGCCCCGCTTGCGCGAAAAGGCCGAAGTGCTCGACACGGCGGCGCTCGATCGCGCGCTGACCCGCATCGCCCACGAGATCCTCGAAAAGACCGGCGGTGCCAAGGACGTCGCCTTCGTCGGCCTCCGCACCCGTGGCGTCACGCTGGCCCACCGCCTCGCCGCGAAGATCGCGGCCATCGACGGCGCCTCGCTGCCCGTGGGCGCCCTCGACATCACGCTCTACCGCGACGACCTCGGCCTGCGCGGCGCCCCCGTGGTCCGCGCCACCGAGATCCCGTTTCCGATCAAGGACAAGACGGTGGTGCTGGTCGACGACGTCCTCTTCACCGGCCGCACGATCCGCGCCGCTCTCGACGCGCTGATCGACCTGGGGCGCCCGAAGATGATCCAGCTCGCCATCCTGGTGGACCGCGGTCACCGCGAGCTGCCGATCCGCCCCGACTACATCGGCAAGAACCTGCCGACGTCCCGCCGCGAGACGGTCGCGGTGCGGCTCACCGAGCACGACGGCGAGGACCGCGTCGTGATCGAAGAGCCCGAGGAGGCCTGAGCATGGGCTGGACGCGCAAGGATCTCCTGACCATCCGCGAGCTGGAGACGGCCGAGATTCTCACGCTGGTGGACACGGCGGCCTCGCTGCAGGAGATCGCCACGCGCGAGATCAAGAAGGTTCCCGCGCTACGCGGCAAGACCATCGTCAATCTCTTCTATGAGAACTCCACGCGCACGCGGACGTCGTTCGAGATCGCGGGCAAGTGGCTCTCGGCCGACGTCATCAACTTCTCCGCCTCGGGCTCCAGCGCGGCCAAGGGCGAGTCGTTCGTCGACACCGCGCGCAACATCGCGGCCATGAGCCCCGACGTGGTCGTCGTGCGGCACTCGTCCTCGGGCGCCCCCGCGCTGCTCGCCCGCGAGCTGTCGTGCGCGATCGTCAACGCGGGAGACGGAGCCCACGAGCACCCCACGCAGGCCCTCCTCGATCTCCTGACCATCCGCGAGAAGAAGGGCCACTTCGAGGGGCTGAGCGTGGCCATCGTCGGCGACATCGCGCACAGCCGGGTCGCACGCTCCAACATCCACGGCATGAAGAAGCTCGGGATGACGGTGACGGTGGCGGGGCCGCCGACGCTGATCCCGCCCTACGCCCAGGAGCTCGGCTGCAAGGTCTCCTACCGGCTGGAGGACGCGATCCGCGACGTGGACGTGATCATGATGCTGCGTCTGCAGCAGGAGCGGATGCACGCCGGTCTCATCCCGTCGCTGCGCGAGTACTCGCGCTACTGGGGTCTCACGCTCGACCGGCTGGCCGCCCACGCGCGGCCCGACGTGCTGATCATGCATCCCGGCCCCGTCAACCGCGGCGTCGAGCTGTCGCCGGAAGTCGCCGACGGCCCGTACTCGGTGATCCTCGACCAGGTCTCCAAGGGCGTGGCCGTGCGCATGGCGGTGCTCCTGCTGCTCGCGGGCGGCCGGAACGCGGAGGCGCCAACCCCATGACCCGAAGGGGGGCGAGTCCGATGACGCTGCTGATCCGCGGTGGGCGCGTGATCGATCCGGCCGCTTCGGTGGACGCCGTCCAGGACGTGCTGATCGAGGACGGCAAGATCGCGCGCGTGGGTGCCGGGCTCGCGGCGCCCGCGGGCGCCGCGGTGATCGACGCCGCCGGCACGTGGGTGTGTCCCGGCTTCATCGATATGCACGTCCACCTGCGCGAGCCCGGGCACGAGTACAAAGAGACGGTCGCGACGGGCACGCGCGCGGCGGCGGCGGGCGGTTTCACCGCGGTCTGCTGCATGGCCAACACGCAGCCCGTCAACGACAACCGCGCGGTCACCGACTACATCCGCGGCAAGGCGGAGTCTGAGGGCGTCGTGCGCGTGTACCCGATCGGCGCCGTCACGCGCGGGCTCGAGGGCAAGGAGCTGGCGGAGCTGGCCGAGCTGGCCGAGGCCGGCTGCGTGGCGTTTTCCGACGACGGCAAGTGCGTGATGAACGCCGAGCTCTACCGCCGCGCGATGGAATACACCCTGCCCTTCGGCGCGCCGGTGATCAGCCACGCCGAGGACCACACACTATCGCGCGCCGGCTGCATGCACGAGGGGGTCGTGTCCACCGAGCTCGGGCTGCCCGGCATTCCGGCGGCGGCCGAGGACGTGATGGTGGCGCGCGATATCGTGCTGGCCGAGCTCACGGGCGCCCACGTCCACATCGCGCATCTCTCGACTGCCGGGGCCGTCCGGCTGGTGCGTGACGCGAAGGCGCGCGGGGTGCGCGTGACCGCAGAGGTCACGCCCCACCACCTGCTGCTCACCGAGGACGCCGTGCGCTCGTGGGACGCGAACATGAAGATGGCCCCGCCCCTGCGGAGCAAGCGGGACACGGAAGCGCTGATCGAGGCGCTCGCCGACGGCACGATCGACTGCGTGGCCACCGACCATGCGCCGCACGCGGTGAGCGAGAAGGAAGACGAGTTCGACCAGGCCGCCAACGGCGTCGTGGGGCTCGAGACGGCGGTGACGCTGCTGCTCGACCGGCTGGTGAGGCCGGGGCTGCTCTCCGTCGCCACGCTGGTGTCGCGCCTCTCGCGCGATCCCGCGCGGCTGCTGCGGCTGCCCGGCGGCAGCCTGGGCGCGGGGGCGCCGGCGGATCTCACGCTGATCGATCCCGACGGCGCGGTGACGATCGATCCGGCGCGCTTCAAATCCAGGAGCCGCAATACGCCGTTCGCGGGCTGGACGGCGACGGGCCGGCCCTGCAAGACGATCGTCGGCGGCAAGGTCGTATGGCCAGCGTGACCGACCAGGCGGCTCTGCTCGTGCTGCGCGACGGGCGCGTCTTCCGCGGCCGCGCCCTCGGCGCCACCGGGGAAACCAGCGGTGAAGTCATTTTCAATACGGCCATGACGGGATACCAGGAGATCCTCACGGATCCGTCGTATCGCGGCCAGATCGTGACCATGACGTACCCGATGATCGGCAACTACGGCATCAACGAAGAGGACGTCGAGTCGCACCGCCCGTGGGCCAACGGCCTCATCGTCAAGGAAGCCTCCGCCTGCCCATCGTCGTGGCGCGGCCGCGTCAGCCTCGACGACTATCTGAAGGCGCACGACCTCGTGGGGCTGCAGGGCATCGACACGCGCGCGCTGACACGCCATCTGCGCGATGCGGGCGCGCAGGACGGCATCGTCTCGTCGGTCGATCTCGACGTCGCCCGGCTGCGCGAAAAAGCGCGCGCGCTGCCGGGGCTCGTCGGCCGCGACCTCGTGGCCGAGGTGACGGCGGCGGCGCCGTTCACCTGGACGACGGGCGCGTGGAACCTCGCGAAGGGCTACCGGCCGGCGCCGGCCGCCCGCTTCAACGTCGTCGCGTTCGACGCCGGCATCAAGTTCAACATCCTGCGCCAGCTGCGCACGGCCGGCTGCGAGGTGACGGTCGTGCCCGCCAGCACGCCGGCCGAGGCCGTGCTGGCGTACCGGCCGGACGGCGTGTTCCTGTCGAACGGCCCCGGCGATCCGGAGGGCGTACCCTACCTGGTAGACAGCGTGCGCGCCCTGATCGGCCGCGTGCCGATCTTTGGGATCTGCCTCGGGCATCAGATCATCGGGCTCGCGGCCGGCGGCCGGACCTACAAGCTGCCCTTCGGCCACCACGGCGCCAACCATCCCGTGAAGGATCTCGCGACCGGGCGCGTGGAGATCACGGCGCAGAACCACGGCTTCGCCGTCGATCCGGCGTCGCTCGCCGGCCGCGGGTGGCAGCCGAGCCACCTCAACCTGAACGACGGAACGTGCGAGGGCCTGCGGCACGCCGAGCTGCCCGTGTTCTGCGTGCAGTACCACCCCGAGGCGTCGCCGGGCCCGCACGACGCGAAGTACCTGTTCCACCGCTTCACGGACCTGATGGAAGGAGGCTGATTCCTCCATGCCGAAATACCTGATCTCGTACCGGAAGGTCGAGGGCGCCGGGCAGAAGCCCGAGTGGGCGTCGTTCACCACGCAGAGCGAGGCCTCGCTGGAGGCGCACACCATCAAGGAGCGCGTCGAGCGCCGCATGAGCGTGCTCGGTGAGCAGCTGTGGGGCGACAGCAAGGTGATCTGGGTCGGCGCCGGACGCATCGACGACGTCCTCTACAAGCGCGAGGAGGCGGCGCCGGACACCTCGATCGTCTACGGACTGGTGGAAGAGTAGCGAATGCCGAAGCGGACGGACATCCGGAAGATCATGATCATCGGCTCGGGGCCGATCGTCATCGGCCAGGCCTGCGAGTTCGACTACTCGGGTACCCAGGGCTGCCGGGCGCTGCGCGAGGAAGGCTACGAGGTCGTGCTCGTGAACAGCAACCCGGCGACGATCATGACGGACCCGGAGATGGCGGCGCGGACGTACGTCGAGCCCCTCACGCCGGAGTTCGTGGCCAAGATCATCGAGCGCGAGCGGCCGCAGGCGCTGCTGCCCACGCTCGGCGGCCAGACGGCGCTGAACCTGGCCGTCGCCCTCGGCGAGGACGGCACGCTCGACCGCTTCGGGGTCGAGCTGATCGGCGCCAAGATCCCCGCCATCCGCAAGGCGGAAGACCGCGAGCTGTTCAAGCGCGCGGTGGAAGGCATCGGTCTCACGCTGCCCCGCTCGGGCTACGCCCGCACGATCGACGAGGCCAAGAGCATCGTGCGCACCACGGGCTACCCGGCGATCATCCGGCCCTCGTTCACGCTCGGGGGCACCGGCGGCTCGATCGCGTACAACCCGGAGGAGCTCGAGGAGGCGGTGCGCTGGGGGCTCCAGCAGTCGCCGGCCGGCACCGTCCTCATCGAGGAGTCGGTGATCGGGTGGAAGGAATTCGAGCTCGAGGTGATGCGCGACCTCGCCGATAACGTCGTGATCATCTGCTCGATCGAAAATGTGGATCCCATGGGGGTTCACACCGGGGATTCGGTGACGGTGGCTCCCGCCCAGACGCTCACCGACAAGGAGTATCAGGTGATGCGCGACGCCGCCGTCGCGATCATCCGCGAGATCGGCGTCGAGACGGGCGGCTCCAACATCCAGTTCGCGGTCAACCCGGACGACGGGCGCCTGGTGGTCATCGAGATGAACCCGCGCGTGTCGCGCTCCTCGGCGCTCGCGTCGAAGGCCACCGGCTTCCCCATCGCGAAGATCGCCGCCAAGCTCGCCGTGGGCTACCGCCTCGACGAGGTGCGCAACGACATCACGCGGGAGACGCCGGCCTCGTTCGAGCCGGCCATCGACTACTGCGTCGTGAAGTTCCCGCGCTGGGCGTTCGAGAAGTTCCCCGAGGCGGACCGCACGCTGACCACGCAGATGAAGTCCGTCGGCGAGGTCATGGCCATCGGCCGCACGTTCAAGGAGGCGCTGCAGAAGTCGATCCGCTCGCTCGAGCAGGACCGCTTCGGGCTGTCGCTCGACCGGCCCCTCGCCGACGACGACCTCCAGGCGCTGCTCCGCGTGCCGAACCCCGACCGGCTGTTCGCGATCGGCGACGCGTTCCGGCGGGGGACGAGCACGGCCGAGATCCAGGCGTTGACGTGCATCGACCCGTGGTTTCTGGAGAACATGCGCGAGATCGTCGAGTTCGAGCCCGAGATCCGCCGGGCCGCCCTCACCGACGCCGCTGTGCTGCGGCGCGCCAAGCAGCTCGGCTTCGCCGACAAGTGGATCGCGCGGCTCACCGGCACGCGCGAGGGCGAGGTCCGAGCCCGGCGCCTGTCGCAGGGCATCCGCGCCACCTTCAAGACGGTGGACACGTGCGCGGCCGAATTCGTCGCCCACACGCCCTACCTCTATTCCACGTACGAGGAGGAGGACGAGGCGCCGCCGACGAACCGGAAGAAAGTCATCATCCTCGGCTCGGGACCCAACCGCATCGGCCAGGGGATCGAGTTCGACTACTGCTGCGTCCACGCCGCATACGCGTTGAGAGAACGCAACATCGAAGCGATCATGGTCAACTGCAACCCGGAGACGGTCTCCACCGATTACGACACCTCCGACCGGCTCTACTTCGAGCCACTCACGCTCGAGGACGTGTTGAACGTCGTCGAGAAGGAGCGGCCCTTCGGCGTCATCGTGCAGTTCGGCGGCCAGACGCCGCTCAAGCTCGCGGTGCCGCTGCAGCAGGCGGGGGTGCCGATCCTCGGCACCTCGCCCGATGCCATCGACCGCGCCGAGGACCGTCAGCGCTTCAGCGAGCTCATCAACGAGCTGGCGCTGAACCAGGCGGCCGGGGCCACCGTGCGCTCGCTGCCCGAGGCGCGGGGGGTGGCGCAGCGCCTCGGCTACCCGGTGCTCGTGCGCCCGTCGTACGTGCTGGGCGGCCGCGCGATGCGCATCGTGTACGACGACCAGGACCTCATCCAGTTCGTCGGCGAGGCGCTCGAGGTGGCGCCCGACCATCCGATCCTCATCGACAAGTTCCTGGAGGATTCGATCGAGATCGACGTGGACGCCGTCGCGGACGCCGAGCGCGTCGTGGTGGGTGGCGTGATGGAGCACATCGAGAAGGCGGGCGTGCACTCCGGCGACGCCGCCTGCGCGCTGCCTCCGTATTCGCTCGACGAGGGCCAGGTGAAGGCGCTGCGGACCCAGACCAGGGCGCTGGCCAAGGCGCTGGGCGTGGTCGGGCTCATCAACGTGCAGTTCGCGATCCGCAACGAGACGATCTTCGTGCTGGAGGTCAACCCGCGCGCCTCGCGCACGGTCCCCTTCGTGTCCAAGGCCATCGGCGTGCCGCTCGCCAAGGCGGCGACGTGGGCCATGCTCGGCGAGTCGGTCGGCCAGCTGGCGCCGATCGAGGAGCGCGAGTGGCGCCACATCGCCGTGAAGGAGTCGGTCTTCCCCTTCGTCAAGTTCCCGGGCGTGGACATCGTGCTCGGGCCCGAGATGAAGTCCACCGGCGAGGTCATGGGACTCGACCGCGACTTCCGGAAGGCGTACCTCAAATCGCAGATCGCCGCCGGCTCGCCGCTGCCCACCAGCGGCAAGGTCTTCGTCTCGGTGAAGAACCGCGACAAGCGCGCGGTCACCACGCTGGCGCGCCGCCTCGTCGAGATGGGCTTCACGCTGGTGGCGACGTCGGGCACGGCCCGCGTGCTCGAGCGGCACGGCATGACCGTCGAGCCGGTCCACAAGGTGCTCGAGGGCCACCGGCCGAACGTGGTGGACCTCATGAAGCGCGGCGAGATCGCGCTGGTCTTCAACACGCCGGAGGACGGGCGCGCGCGCAAGGACTCGGCGGCCATCCGGCGCGCGGCCGTAAGCCTCAACATCCCCTATTACCTGACGATGGACGGCGCGCAGGCGGCCATCGGCGCCATCGAGGCGCTGCTGAAGGGCGAACACCAGGTGCTGAGCCTGCAGGAGTACCACGCCGATGCGTGAGCGTCTCTGGGTCGCCCTCGACGTGGAGACGCTGAAGGAGGCCGACGGCCTGCTCGAGCGGCTGGGCGGCGCCGGCCCGGCCGGGACGATCGGCGCCAAGATCGGCAGCCAGCTCTTCACGGCCGCGGGGCCCGCCGCCGTCGAGACGGCCCTCAAGCGCGGCTTCGCCGTGTTCCTGGATCTGAAGTATCACGACATCCCGAACACCGTCGCCGGCGCGGTGCGCGAGGCGACGCGCATCGGGGTGGCGATGCTGAACGTGCATGCCGGCGGCGGCGGCGCGATGATGCGCGCGGCGGCGGAGGCGGCGACGAAAGCCGCCAAGGATTTCGGCGTCGCGCGGCCGATCTGCCTGGGCGTGACGGTGCTGACGAGCCTGGATCGCAAGGGACTCGAGGAGGTCGGCGTCACCGGCAACGTCGAGGCGCAGGTGCTGCGGCTGGCCGAGCGTGCGCGGGAGGTGGGGCTCGACGGCTGCGTGGCCTCGGCCCAGGAGATCCGGCTGCTGCGGCGCGCGCTGGGCCCGCGATGGACGATCGTGGCGCCGGGAATTCGTCCAGCCGAACGCTCGGACGATCAGAAGCGCGTGGCCACGCCCACCGCCGCGATTCGCGCCGGCGCCGACGCCATCGTCGTCGGCCGTCCGATCACCGCGGTCCCCGATCCCAAGGCCGCGGCCGCCGCCATCCTGTCAGAGATCGCCAACGTGGGGGGCCCCGAAACGGCCCCCCACACTGATCGAGCGAAGGGAGCTACGCCCCCCTCGGACACCCCCGGCCCACGCTCGCGCCTCGCCCGGCGCCCACGCCGCTTCGATCAGCGCCACCGCGTCGGCGAGCGCGCCGCGGATCGCCTGCACGCTCACCTGCGCCTCGGCGAGCACCACGATGTAGCCGATGCGGCTGGCGGCGAGGAACATCGTCCCGTCGTCGGCCGAGAACAGCGCGGTGGAGAACGCCGGCCGTCCCATACGCGTGGCGCTCGTCTCCAGCTCGCGGCCGAGCGTGGCGGCCAGCGCCGCCAGCGAATCGACCTCCACGGTGCCGGGCAGCTCGGCCGCGATGACGAAGCCGTCCGGCGCGACGATGAGGGCGCCGCGGACGCCGTACAGCCGCTTCAGTTCCTGGACGATGTCGCGCACGTGGCGCCCGCGCGAGGCGCTGTCGTACTCGAGCGCGAGCTTGAGGCGTGGTCCGCTCATGAAACCCTCCGGGTCGGAGCAGCCCCCGGCGTATCCGCCGGCGTGGATGAGGGCGCCGCGGCAGGCGGCCCGGCGGCCAGTCCGAGTTCGTGCTGCGTGGCGGACCAGAGTCGATTCACGTCGAGCAGGCCCTGCGTCGGATCCGTCGCGCGCGGCAGTGCGAGCGAGACGATGAGCTCGCCGTCGGTGCGGGTGAAGACCGCGTCCCGACGGTCCTCGACGATCGCGCGGTGCAGCGGGCCGAGAGCCGCGCGGCGCAGCACCGCGGTCGCCACCTGCAGCGTGTGCGCCAGGGCCTCCGAGACGTCCTTCGCGTCGTCGGTCACGGGCTGCGAGGCGATCAGCCCGCCGTCCGCACGCCCGATGATCAGCGCGCGGCCGGTACCCGGGAGCCGCAGCCGCTCGATCCGCGGCGCGGCGGGCACGGCCGGCGCCGGGGGCGCCGCCTCGCGCGCGCGCACCAGCTGCAGCAGTGCGCTGGCCTCGGGAAACTCGGGATAGAAGCTCAGGGCCCGACGCAGCAGGTCGTGGCACGTGCGCGCGTCGCGCTCTTCGAACGCGATGCGCGCGAGGCCGAGCAGCGCGCGGGCGTGGTTGGGATCGTGCCCCAGCACCCAGTGGAACTCCTCCTTGGCGGGCGCGGTGGCGCGACGCGCGACATGCAGGTAGGCGGCGAGCAGGTGCGCGTGGAGGTTGCCGGCGTCGATCTCCAGCGCGCGCGCCACGAGGGCGCCGGCCTCGACGTAGCGGCCCTCGCGACGCCGCAGCTCGGCGCGGCGCAGCGCGTCCGGCACCGACAGCGGCTCGCGGCCGTCCCGCGGCGTCCACAGCCGCCTCAAGATGGTCACGGCACGGCTCGCCTCATGCGAGCGTCACGCGCACGACCTCTTCCACGGTCGTCACGCCCTCCAGCACCTTGGCCATGCCCGCCTGGCGCAGTGTCTTCATGCCTTCCTTCT
>Ga0209648_10002822_pt1 | contig 14470 bp, 13 predicted proteins | sample GraSoi2013_115cm_FD_185830 | JGI IMG/M metagenome (GOLD analysis project Ga0209648, IMG submission 185830) | Grasslands soil microbial communities from the Angelo Coastal Reserve, California, USA - Sample 9_17_2013_115cm (SPAdes) (version 2) | ecosystem: Environmental > Terrestrial > Soil >...
CTTCGCTGAGCTCCTCGTTGAGACAGCGGTCAACTCGTTACACGATTCGTGCAGGTCGGAACTTACCCGACAAGGAATTTCGCTACCTTAGGACCGTTATAGTTACGGCCGACATTCACGGGGACTTCGGTTCAACGCTTCGCCTTGCGGCTGACGTCTTGCCATAATCTTTCCGCATTGGTCACGTGTCACACCCTATACGTCGTCTTCACGACTTGGCAGAGTGCTGTGTTTTTGTTAAACAGTCGGTTGACCCATTTCACTGCGACCCCCCTGCATTTTGAGCAGTGGCTCAAAAGCAGAAATCCCAATTTCCAAAGGTCCAAGCTCCAAACAAAGTCAGTTTGGGATTTGCCATTTGGGTTTTGGATATTCCCTGCATTTTGCTCTGCGCAAAATACAGGGGGGCACCCCTTCTTCCGAAGTTACGGGGCTAGATTGCCGAGTTCCTTAACGAGGTTTCACTCACGCGCCTTGGCACAATTATGCCCACCCACCTGTGTCGGATTACGGTACGGGCAACCGTGGGAACATTTAGTTGTTTTTCTTGATACAAGTTTTAACAGATCCGCTTCAGCCGAGGCCTCCACGTCCTTGCTCTTGCGAGCAGACCGTCACTTTCAACCGACGGCCTGTCTCTACTCATATGTCACAACTAAACTTAACCACAGCCGGTGCAGGAATATTAAACCTGCTGTCCATCGTCTACGCCCTTCGGCCTCGACTTAGGTCCCGACTAACCCTGGGAGGACGAGCCTTCCCCAGGAAACCTTGGGTTTACGGCGGACAGGAATTTAACCTGTCTTATCGCTACTCATGTCTGCATTCTCACTTCTTAACGCTCCACCGCAATTTCCATCACGGCTTCGATGCATTAAGAACGCTCCCCTACCAATCCGTCCTGGCGAACCAGAACGTCTTCCAGAGCTTCGGTATACCGCTTATCGCCAATCATTATCGGCGCGAGATCGCTCGATGAGTCAGCTATTACGCACTGTTTAAATGATGGCTGCCTCTAAGCCAACATCCTCACTGTCTGTGCAACCTCACATCCTTTCCACTGAACGGTATTTGGGCACCTTAGCTGCTGGTCTGGCATGTTTGCCTCTCGCGCGTGAAGCTTATCCCCCACGCACTGACTCCCGTGTTACACCCTGCGGCATTCGGAGTTTGATTGAGTTCGGTACCCTGGTATGGGCCCTAGTTCATCCAGTGCTCTACCTCCGCAGGTCAGCACACGAGGCTAGCCCTCAAGCTATTTCGGGGAGAACCAGCTATCACGGGGTTTGATTAGTCTTTCGCTCCTACCCACAAGTCATCCCAGAAGTTTTCAACCTTCACGGGTTCGGACCTTCAGTTGCGGTTAAGCAACTTTCATCCTGCTCATGGGTAGATCACCTCCGCTTCGGGTCTACTACCAGCGACTAGGGTCGCCCATTTCGGACTCGCTTTCGCTTCGCCTCCAGCGCAGAACGCCTTAGGCTCGCCACTGATAGTAACTCGCAGACTCATTAAGCAAAAGGCACGCCATCACCAGCTTGCGCCAGCTTTGACACCTTGTAAGCACATCATTTCAGGTACTATTTCACTCCGCTCACAGCGGTTCTTTTCACCTTTCCCTCGCGGTACTTGTTCACTATCGGTCGCCAATTAGTATTTAGGCTTACGCCGTGGTCGGCGCAGATTCATACGAAGTTTCACGTGCATCGTATTACTCAGGAAATCCCTAGGCGTGCTCGGGTTTTCGGTTACGGGCCTTTCACCCTCTGGGGCGCAGCTTTCCAGAAGCTTCACCTAACCTTTGCACTACCACATCGGGCTCCTACAACCCCGATCGATAAATCGATCGGTTTAGCCTGTTCCGCTTTCGCTCGCCACTACTGACGGAATCTCTTTCGATTTCTATTCCTCCGGTTACTGAGATGTTTCACTTCACCGGGTGTCGCGATGCTTCTGCTATGAATTCACAGAAGCTCGAGCAAGTGTTAGCTCGCTCAGGTTATCCCATTCGGAAATTCACGGGTCAAAGCGTGTTTGCCGCTCTCCGTGACTTATCGCAGCTTACCACGTCCTTCATCGCCTATTGGCACCAAGGCATCCATGATGCGCTCTTTGTAGCTTGATCAATCTGTTCCGATCCCTTGCGGGATCAGAGATTCTTTGATAACTGAAACTCTCCGGCTGAAGATCTTAACCTTCAGCCGCTTTGATTTCAGACTCAGCTCTTAAAGTTGTACTTTCTTACTACCCTGTATGTAGATGTCAAAGAACCAGCCCCGAATTTCTTCGGGGTAAACATTCACGTCCATTTCAGAGCACAAAAAAACTCAACCTCGTGCCCGACCATAATTTCAGCCTGCCCGCCGTGGCGGGTTGCCGATAATCATGCCGGGACAAAATTGAGTCCAATTTGCAGTCCCAAATGTACAAGAACGACCCCGAACGCATTCGGGGCCCGCTTCCAGCGGGATTACGAAATTAGCCCAGATTGAGCCGTCGTCAACGCTGGTTTTGTTAATTTTTGGTGAGAAATGCTTGCCCCGCATGTAGCCATGTTCAAGAGACTTACGCAGGCATCCTCCGCGGAACAACTTTACGCCAACGGAGGCATGGTCGGGAATGGCGAGACCGACATACAATTTGCGCGGTTGCAGCGGGAACGTTTAGCATGCGGACATGCAACGCACTGACGGCCGTGCAGCTGATCAAGTCCGCGATGTGAGTTTCGAATTGAACATTGCGCCGCATGCAAGCGGCTCGGTGCTGGTGGCGATGGGCAACACCCGTGTGATCTGCGGCGTCATGGTGGAAGAAGTCGTGCCGCGCTGGATGAAGGAGCAAAACGTCACCGGTGGCTGGGTGACGTCCGAATATTCCATGCTCCCTTATTCAACGACCACGCGTAAACCGCGCGACATCATGAAAGGCCGGCTCGATGGCCGCAGCACAGAAATTCAGCGATTGATCGGACGATCGTTGCGCGCGGTTGTCGATCTCGAAAAACTCGGCCCGCGCACGATGTGGGTCGATTGCGATGTGTTGCAGGCCGACGGTGGAACCCGAACGGCCGCGATCACAGGCGCGAGCCTGGCCGTTACGATCGCGTGCCGAAAATTGGCGAAGGAAAAAAAACTCGATGCGCCGCCGATCAAGAAACTAGTGGCGGCTGTTAGCGCCGGCATTCTTGATGGAAACGCGATTGTCGATCTTAATTACGAAGAAGACAAAGCCGTGACGGTCGATTTCAATCTGGTCGCGACTGAGGATGGCGATTTCGTCGAAGTGCAAGGTTCGGGCGAGGAAGCCATCTTCGCGCAGTCCCAGCTCGACGAGATGCTGGTGCTCGCGCGCAAAGGTATTGCCGATTTGATTTCGGCGCAGCGCGCGGTGCTGGCGCGGATCATGGTTTCACCTCCGGATTAATGGAGGGAGCGACAACGATGAATTGTAGGGCGTCTGTCTCAGACGCCATTATTATTTCGGTGGCGTTTCACAGAAACGCCCTACAATTGTTCCGCTCATGAAAAAGGCGCTGATCACCGGCATTACCGGCCAGGACGGAAGTTATCTCGCCGATCTTTTGCTGGAAAAAGGCTACGAAGTCCACGGCATCATTCGCCGCGCGAGCACGTTCAACACGTCGCGAATCGATCATCTTTACGCCGATCCGCACATCAACGGTGTGCGAATGTTCCTGCACTACGGCGACCTGGCGGACTCGGTGAACCTAGTAAAGCTGCTCTACGAACTTAAGCCGGAGGAGATTTACCATCTCGGTGCGCAAAGCCACGTCCGTGTCAGCTTCGATATTCCGGAATACACATCGGATGTGACCGGCGTCGGCACGATCCGAATTCTGGAAGCGATTCGCGAGGTCGGATTGCGTTCACGTTTTTATCAAGCTTCAAGCAGCGAAATGTTCGGCAAAGCACAAACGGTTCCGCAGAATGAAAAAACGCCGTTCTGGCCGCGCAGTCCGTACGGCGTGGCAAAAGTTTTTTCGTATTGGGCGACTGTCAATTATCGCGAGAGTTACGGTCTCCAGGCGAGCAACGGAATCTTGTTCAATCACGAAAGTCCGCGTCGCGGCGAAACTTTTGTCACCCGAAAGATTTCGCGCGCAGTCGCCGCGATTAAGCAGGGTCTGCAAAAGGAATTATTTCTCGGAAATCTGGAAGCGAAACGCGACTGGGGTTACGCGCCTGAGTACGTGGAAGCGATGTGGCGGATCTTGCAGCAGGACGCCGGTGACGATTTCGTGATCGCGACCGGCGACACCCACACGGTTCGCGAGTTCGCCGAAGCCGCATTCGCGTACGTCGATCTTGATTGGAAAAAGTACGTGAAACACGACCCGCGTTACGAGCGTCCGGCCGAAGTCGACTTACTAATCGGGGACGCGAGCAAGGCAAAGAAGATTCTCGGTTGGGAACCGAAAGTGCAATTCAAAGACCTGGTTCGCATCATGGTCGATGCGGACATGGAATTGCTCTCGCGAGAGACGCCGCGAAAACATCTCGGCAAGCTGCCGTAAGTACTTAACGAATCACGCCGATAGCGTGGTTCGTCTCCGCCATTTGACTGGCGGAATTCAGCTCAGGAATAACGGTGACTAACGGAGATTGAATAATCGAAACTTGCGCACCCGGACCCACCTGACTGTAAAGATTGATGATGTCGACTGAGCGCATTCGAATGCAGCCATAACTTGCCGGCCGTCCAATGTTCCGCTCTTCCGGAGTTCCATGAATATAAATGTCGCGGCGAAATGCATTCGCATTTTGAGCTTCTCGTCCGCGCAGCCAGATGATTCGCGTCACGATCGGGTCGCGCCCAGGCGCGTCCACTGGAATTATTTCGCCGGTCCGGCGTCGATCTTTGAAAACCGTTCCAGCCGGAGCGCCATCGCCAATTTTGTCCGCGACCTCCAATTCACCCAAAGGCGTACCGTAACTTCCGGGCCGATCGCTCAATCCGAATTTGGAAGTCGAAATCGGATAGGTGGAGACGAAGTTGCCTTTTTGGAGCAACGCCAGCTTTTGATCGCGGACACTGACGACGATGTGGTGCTCAGTGTCGCGAGGCGCAGCACACGAAGCGAGGAAAAGTGCCAGGGCGAAAAATGCCAAGCGTGGGTGGATCGGCCGCTCCGCGGGCGATGGTAAGTTGGGCGCCGAAGGCGCATTATTTTTAGCATCGAGCAACGAGCTGCTCGATCCACCTTCAATGCTATTCGCGCTCAAATCGGAAGAATTCTTCCGCAGTTGCCGTTGTTGCGCCAGCGATTTCTTCCAACGAAATGGCGCGAGCTCTCGCGATCTCTTCCGCGACCAGCTTCGTATGCGCCGGCTCGGAGCGTTTTCCGCGAAACGGAACGGGCGCAAGATATGGGCAATCGGTTTCGACCATGAATTTATCGAGCGGCACCTGAGCTGCGACGTCGCGAACTTGTTTGCCGTTTTTAAAGGTGACGATTCCGGTAAAAGAAACGAGATGCCCGAGATCGATGACTTCGTTGGCTTGATCGAGCGTGCCGCCAAAACAATGAAAGACGCCGCTGACTTGCCGGCCATAATCTCGCAAAATCTCGAGCGTATTATCCCAGGCGTCGCGTTGATGAATCACAACGTTGAGGCGCAACGCCACGGCGAGATCGAGCAGTTGCTCAAATAACTCGGCCTGTTTCGATTTATAAGCGCCATCTTCAATTCGCGCTTCGACTTGTTCTTCAGTTTCGCTTTGAAGTGCGTTGAAAACCTGGACGTGCTTCTGTTTCGCGGCTTCCACGCTGGGCAGACGATGATAATCAAGACCGATCTCACCGATCGCCACAACCCGCGAATTTTTCGCGAGCTCGCGCAATGGCGTGATCACATCCTCCGGTGCTTCGTGCGCGTAAGTCGGATGAACTCCGATCACGGCGAAAACGTTCGGATACTTTTCAGCAAGCTCGATCGCGCGCCGGCTGCTTTCGATGGAAGTGCCAATGGTGATGATGCGCGTAACGCCGGCATCGTTTGCGCGGCGAAGCACATCATCGAAATCGTGTGCGAAATCCGGATAATCCAGATGTGCGTGGGTCTCGATTAGCATGACTCGTTGAAGCGTTGAAGGGATGAAGCGTTAAAGGGTGCGAAAGCCGCAGGGCCGGGAATCTTCCGCTTCAACACTTTAACCCTTTAACGATGATTACCATTCGATGACGGTGCTCGCCCAAGTCAGCCCTCCGCCGAACACCACCATCAAAACGTAATCGCCATGTTTGATACGGCCGCTGCGATTTGCTTCGTCCAGCGCGATGGCGACGGCCGCGGCCGAAGTGTTTCCGTACTTGTCCAGATTCACGTAAAATCGCTCGAGCGGAATTTTCAATCGGTCGGCGATGGCTTCGATGATGCGCAAGTTGGCTTGATGTGGAATTACGCAAACGATGTCGTCGGCAGTCAAGCCGGCGTCGGCGAGCGCCTTTCGCGAGGCGTTGACCATCGCGGTGACGGCTTGCTTGTAAACTTCCTTGCCGGTCATATGAATGGTCGCCAGATTCATATCGACATTGTCGCGCGTGATTGGGCAGCGCGATCCGCCGCCCGGCATGAATAAAATGTCGGTGAATCGGCCGTCACTGCCGATATGCGTGCTGATAACGCCGTGCGCGCGACCCCGATGTTGCAGCACCGCTGCGCCGGCGCCGTCGCCGAATAAAACGCAGGTGTTACGATCGGTCCAATTTGTGATGGACGTTAGTTTCTCCGCGCCGATCACCAGTACGGTATCGTGGGTGTGCGAAGTGATGAACTGCCGCGCGATTTCGATTCCAAAAAGAAAACCGGCGCAGGCGGCGGAGACGTCGAGACAGGCCGCATTCTTCGCACCGATTTTCTTTTGCACGAAACAGGCCGTCGCCGGGAACAGCATGTCTGGAGTCGCGGTCGCAACCAGAATAAGATCGACATCTTCGGGTTTAACTTTTGCCTGTGCGAGAGCGTTGAGGGCAGCCTTGCTCGCCATGTCGCTGGTGGTTTCATCTTTTGCGGCAACGCGACGCTCTTTGATTCCGGTGCGGACGGTGATCCATTCGTCGCTCGTGTCGACTATTTTGGTAAGGTCGGCATTGGTCAGGCGCTTTTCCGGCGTGTAACTGCCGGTGCCGACAATCGAAACGGTCCGGCGCGTTTTACCGGAGTGCGGCCGCGGGTTCGAGCGAGGCTGTCGTTTCATGATAACGGCGGATTTCCTCGACGATATGCGGGTTGAGTTGATGTTCAATCGACTCGGCCGCCACCCGGAGCGCGTTCTTGATCGCGAGCGGGGTGCTCGCGCCGTGCGCAATGATACAAATGCCGTTCACTCCCAGAAGCGGACTGCCGCCGTAGTATTCGTAGTTCGTTTTGTCTTTGATCGCTAGAAACGCGTGCTTGGCCAGAAATGCGCCGGCCTTGCGTCTGGTTGAACGTGTTAATTCGGCTTTTAACCATTTGAAGATCGCGACCGCGATCGATTCACACGTTTTCAAAATCACGTTCCCCACGAATCCGTCGCACACGACGACTTCCACCGGGTCTTCGAAAAGGTGACGGCCTTCAATGTTGCCGCGGAAGTTAAGTGAAGTCTTCTTCAACATCTTGAAAACCTCCTTGGTCTTTTCAGTTCCTTTCACGTCCTCCTCACCGAGCGAAATCAAACCGACCCTCGGACTTTTGTATCCAAGGACATGGCGCGAATAGACCGAGCCCATGATCGCATATTGCAAAAGATGTTCTGGACGCGCGTCGATGTTGGCGCCGGCGTCCACTAAAACGAAGACGTTAAATTGCGTGGGAAGGACCGCCGCGATTCCGGGGCGATCCACTCCTTCGAGGGTGCGCAGTTTGATCATGCTCGCGGCAACGGCGGCCCCGGTATGTCCTGCACTCACGATTGCATCCGCTTCGCCGTGTTTTACCAGATCGACCGCGCGACTTACGGACGAGTCTTTCTTGCGCCGCACGGCTGACCAGGCTCTGTCGCTCATGTCGACGACCTGAGTCGCATGCACGATGGCGATTCGGCGGTCGTTGCACTTGTGTTTCCTGAGCTCTGCTTCGATCTGCTTCGTGTCGCCTACCAGGAAAAGCTTTTTGATGTGCCGATACTCGCGCAGCGCCATGACTGCTCCGGCGACAAGATTAGGCGGCCCGAAATCGCCGCCCATTGCATCCAAGGCGATCTTCATCGGAAACAAATTTTGCGAGCTTTAGCCGCTCTTTGCAAAATCAAATTTGAGTCGCGTGCCAGACGCGCGTCCTATCCTTTGCCTTCGATCGTCAGGACCTGGCGACCTTTATAATAGCCGCAGGAAGGGCAAACAGTATGACCGGCGACGGTGCTCCCACATTGTGGGCATTTGCTAAATTGCGGCCGATGCCAGCGGTTGGCCGCTTTTCGTGTGCGCAGCCGCATCTTGGATGTTTTGCGTTTCGGGACTCCCATGGCAGCGGACTAGAAAAGCAGAGTTTGTGAAAAACACAAACGCGCTCTCATTTTCTTAACTTCAATTTATCCAGCGCGCTCCAGTCGGCCTTTCGTTTCGTTTCTGCCGCCGCGGCTATCGCGGCAGCCGCTTTGCAGACGCGTCCGCCTTCCCGGTCGCAGCGCGGATGCGCCGGCAGATTCAGCAAAATGTCTTCCCGCATGAACGGTCCAAGGTCGACCGTCTCCGGGCCATGAAATTCCGTGTGCAGTGCAAACGCCGGAACTTTGATGTCGTGCACAAATTTCTCCAGGCACGCGACGCAGGTCAGTTCGACGGGCTGTTTGAGCAAGCCGTTTGCCCAGAGCGAGCCTTCCGAAACGCCGATGTCGATCTCGTATTGCATCGGTCCCACGCAGCGCACCCCTTCCGCTTCCAACTCCGGAATCAGGCAATCTTCTTCGCCTTCAAGGTGCAATCCCTCGGGCGGAATTTGTTTGAGATGAACCTTCACTTGCGAATCCTTTCGCAGTTTATCCTCTAAATTTTTTCCCCAGCGCGCTCGCGACCAGACTTGGAACGAATTTCGAGACGTCGCCGCCGAGTCGCGCGATTTCCTTTACCAATCGAGAACTCAAATAAGTGTATTCCTCTTTCGGCATGAGGAAGATCGTTTCCACGTTCCCCTCGAGCTTTCGGTTCATCAACGCCATCTGAAATTCGAATTCGAAATCTGAGACCGCGCGAAGCCCGCGAAGGACCGCGTTCGCTTTTTGCTGAAGCGCAAATTCGACCAGCAGCCCATCGAACTGCGCGATCCGGACGTTGTCGATCTTGCCGACAGTTTGCTGCAATAAATTGAGTCGCTCTTTCAGCGAAAAGAGCGGCTGCTTCTCATCGTTGTGCGCGACGGCTACGATGACTTCATCAAAAAGTTTGCGGGCTCGCTCGACCACATCGAGATGGCCGTTGGTGACCGGATCGAAGCTGCCCGGATAGATCGCGCGTTTCACTTCAGCCGAAATTCAATCATCAAACCACAAAATCAAATCCGTTAGCGGGACGGATTCGCCGTGGCGAACATTTGATGCATTCATTTGCCGAACGATGTGTAAAGCCGGACATTGCTGTCCCGGCTCATGATGAATCCGTCCACCTACAAGAAGGTTGCCGTCGCCAGCACATTCTCGCCGCGCTTTGAGCAAGTGCTTTCCGAGGCGGGAAGAATTCGCGAGCGGTTCGGCGCAGATTTGAGCTTGATCTACATCGGCGAACGGAACGACGAGACGGCAAAGAAATTCCAAGAAATACTTGGCCGGCTGGAATTGCCGGGCGATTCGCCGGTCCATTATGGTCAGGGAGACCCGGCCGATGGAATCTTGCGGGCAATCGCCGTCAACGATGTCGATCTTATCGTCGCCGGCGCGCTGGAGAAACAGAGTGCGCTCCATCCATTTCTCGGGAACGTCGCCCGTCGGCTTTTGCGTGAGGCCAGCTGTTCGGTTTTGCTTTTCACGAATCCCGAGCTCAAACCGAAGCCGCTACGCCGGATCGTTTTCGTCGCGAACTATTCCGACCACGCCCAACGCGCATTTCAACAAACGCTTAAGCTGGCAGCGGCGGAATCGTCCGAGCGGCTTTACGCCGTTCGCGTTTACACAACCTTCGACGAGGTCCGGGCAACGATGTTCGTCGACAACGGCGATGGCACACCGCGGCCGCGAACGTTCGACGAAGAAGACGCCGCTTTGGAAAAATTCGTGTTAGCCGCGGGCGAGACCGAAGTGCCGATCGAGGCGCGTTGTATTCGCGGCAACACCGGATTCGCGGCGTCGGACTTCATCAAGTCGGTCGAAGCCGATTTGCTCGTCGTGCCCGTGCACAAGAGCGAAACATCGGCCGAACGCTTGCCAAATCATCTCGCTTGGATCGCGGACGTGATCCCGTGCAATCTCTGGCTCATTCGCTGAGCTCTCTCGAGCCACTCGCGACAAAGTTGTAGAGGCGCTTGTGCCAAGCGCCTGTTTATTTAATTCGGCGTTTGACACAAACGCCGCTACAACATTTCGATGTTGTGACGAGCGACGCACCCGAGTTTCACGCTTACGGCCCGGCGCATCTCAGCGTCATCTTTTTGACGGTCGCAATACCGTTCGTGTTGGCCGCGATCGTGCGCCGGACGAAATCGGATCAAGCCGAATGGGTGACCATCACAATTCTTTCAGTGCTGCTTGTTCTGAATTATGTCGCTTATCTGGTTTTCGTGCGGTCCCACGGTGTCGTGCGCTGGCAGGACATGTTGCCCCTTCAAATGTGCGATTGGGGAATGCTGGTGGTGATCGTGGCGATGTGGCACAGGAGTCAGCGCTGGTTTGAGGTGGCCTATTTTTGGGGAATCGGCGGAACATTGCAGGCGGTGCTCACTCCCAATCTTCGCTACGGATTTCCTGATCTTCGTTTCTTCGACTTTTTCATTTCGCACTGCGGCATCATCATCGGCGTGGTTTTTCTAATGCTGACTCGGAAATATCGCCCCTATCCGGGGTCGATCGTGCGCGTTTGGCTCTGGTCCGAACTTTATTTTGTGATCACCATGCTCGCAGATTGGTACACCGGTTTTAATTACGGATTTCTTCTCCACAAACCGGAAGCGTTCTCGATTCTGAGTTTTCTTTCCGATTCCCGGCCGCTTTATTTGCTCCAAATGCACGGCCTGGCATTGATTTTCTTCTGCGCACTCTACGCGCCATTTGCGATTGTCGATCTTGGGCGCAAACTGCAAACTTCTCCAACGGCATGAAACCTTTTCGCGTGGGTAAACTTTCCATCGGTGGAAGCCGCCCCGTATTTATTCTCGGCCCGTGCGTGATTGAATCGGAAAAGTTTGTTTGGCAAATGGCGAGAGGGATCGCCAAAATCTGCGCCTCGGAACATGTCGATCTTGTCTTCAAAGCGTCCTACGACAAAGCGAACCGGACTTCGGTACGTTCGTTTCGCGGAATCGGCGCGCGCGAAGGTTGCGAAATTCTCGCGGCGATCGGTCGTGAGCTGAAAATTCCGGTAACAACCGATGTCCATTCGCCAGACGAAGCCAAGCTTGCCGGCGAGATGATCGACCTTTTGCAGATTCCGGCGTTCCTGTGTCGCCAAACCGATTTGTTGAAGGCGGCGGCCGAAACGGGACGCGCCGTTAACGTGAAGAAGGGGCAATTCCTGGCGCCATGGGATGTGAAGAACATCGCCGACAAGTTGACGGCGTTCGGTTCTAAGAAATTTTGCTTCACCGAGCGCGGCACAACGTTCGGCTACAATAATTTGGTCGCGGACATGCGCTCGCTCTACTGGATGCGGGAAGAAGGTTATCCAGTCATCTTCGATGCGACTCATTCGGTTCAGCGGCCGGGCGGTGGAGGGGACAAAACGTCCGGCGATAGTGCGCTCGCGCCAGTGCTCGCGCGGGCCGCGCTCGCCGCGGGTTGCGACGGTATCTTCATGGAAGTGCATGAAAATCCGGCGCGCGCGTTGTCCGATGCCGCTAACCAAATTCCGCTAAAGGATTTGCCGAAGCATCTGCGCATGTTAAAAGCTATTCATGCTGCCGTTTCAGGTAGGGGCGATTGACCCCAATCGCCCGGGCGCGGCGAGTGGGGCGTGGCAGAAGCCGCCGGTTCGGGCGAACCGCCCCGACTTGGGCTTCGCGGTTTGTTTATTGTCGGTCTTGCTTTTGTCGATTGCGCTCGCGATCGAGCCGGTATTTGCCGCTAAACCGAAGTCCAGGAAGGACAAACATCTGAGCCCGACGCCAAGCGCTTCTCCGGGCGAGCAAAGCTTAACCAACATTCCGCTTCCGGTTGGACACGAAGCGAAAGGTCTTATCCTTCCGGACTTCGATGTGGAAGGCCATTTGCGCGGACGCTTTGAAGCGGCCTCGGCCAAACGCCTCGATGAATACCACATCGGCTTTCATTCGTTGAAGATCATCACTTACACCCCAGAGAGTAAACCCGATCTCACCGTCGAATTGAGTGAATCGATCCTTAATTTGAAAACGCGAATCCTCAGTTCGAACGAGCGCACCATCATCAAGCGCGCGGATTTCGACATCTCCGGCGACTCGGTGGAATTCGACACCAACACGCACACTGGCAAACTGGTTGGCAATGTGAAGATGGTGATCACGAGCCAATCGCAATTGTTAGGCAACCAAAACGAGTGAGCAGGGTCAGCTTAATTGTTTTCATTAGCTTTTGGGTATCGGCCGCTTCGTTGTGCGGTCAGACGACTTCGGCCAGTCCATCCCCGGCGGCGACGGCAAAAAAAGAGAAAAAAAAAGAGAAGCAGCCAGCCGACAACACCAATCCCTTGCCTGGCGGAACCAAGGGCGCTCCAACGAATGGCCCGGTGACGACGGAGATTTATGCGGACGACGCCTTCTTTGATTCTAACAAGAACGTCGGCATTTTCAGCGGCCACGTGAAAGTGGCCGATCCGCGCTTTACTTTGCAGTCCGAAAAATTGACCGTCTATATCACGAAAGGTGAAAATCAGGGGCTTGAAAAAGCGATCGCGGAAGGAAATGTGGCTGTCGTGCGGGATCGGCCGGACCCGAATGGTGGCGCGCCCACGCGGGCGGTTGGCCGGTCAGACCAGGCGACTTATATTGCCTCGACTGGCAATGTCGAGCTGCGCGGAACGCCGCGAGTCCAGGAAGGCGTGAACACCCATATCGCTACAAGTTCGGACACCGTCATGGTCGTAAATCAAAACGGGCAATTGACCACGCACGGCCCAAGCCGCACCGAAATTCGTCAGGAACCAAAAACCGAAGAACAAAAAAACGAAACGAAGCCCACGCCTTCACCGAAACCGCCGGCCACATCATGATCGGCCAGACTGCATCCCGTCCCGCATCGCAAGTGGCGCCACCACCTGAGGCGAAGGTCGAGAGTGTCCTTGCCACTGATCAGCTCGTGAAAATTTATGCCGGTCGCTCTGTAGTCGATGGAGTGAACATCAACGCCCGCGCCGGCGAGATTGTCGGTTTGCTCGGACCAAACGGCGCTGGCAAGACGACGACCTTTTACATGATCGTCGGACTCGTTAGGCCGAACAGCGGCCGGGTAATGTTTTCCGGCACGGACGTGACCAATTATCCGATGTACAAGCGTGCGCGGCTCGGGATGGGTTATCTGCCGCAGGAGGAATCGATTTTTCGCAAGATGACGGTCGAACAAAACATCATGGCGATTTTGGAAACGCTGTCGATTAGCAAAGCGGAACGAAAGAATCGCTGCGAGCAATTGCTCCATCAGTTCGGAATCGAACGGATCGCGAAAAATCAGGCGCTGACATTGAGCGGCGGCGAAAAACGCAGGCTCACAATCGCGCGCTCGCTCGTCACCAAACCGAAATTGCTCATGCTCGACGAACCGTTCAGCGGCGTCGATCCGATCGCGGTTTACGACGTGCAACAGATCATCGTCAACCTGCGCAAGCTTGGTCTCGCCATTTTAATTACCGATCATAACGTGCGCGAGACATTGTCGATCGTGGATCGCGCCTATTTGATCTTCGAAGGTCGGGTTGAAAGCGAAGGCACCAAAGATTTCCTGATCAACGATCCGATCAGCCGCCAACTTTACCTCGGCGAGCGCTTCAGGATGTGAGGAGAATGACGAAATCCGAATGACGAATGACGAGACAACCACTTTTGGCGCTTCGTCATTCCTTCGACATTCGACATTCGTGCTTCGTCATTTAATTGGTCTTTCCCACCTCCAGATCGGCAAATTATTTTCCGGATCGACTGTTTCACTGATCTTTTCAAAGCCGCATTTTTCCAAGACGCGAGTTGAAGCGTTCGTTTCGGCGAGCGTGTGGGCGCGAAGAAGGCGAACCGATTTCTCCCGAGAGGCGAAATCGATGAGCGCGTTCGCAACTTCGGTCGCACAACCCTTTCCCTGATAGGCCGGCGCGATGCCGTAAGCAATTTCGGCGACGCCGTCAGCATCGGGCGGACCG
>Ga0209648_10002825_pt1 | contig 14463 bp, 18 predicted proteins | sample GraSoi2013_115cm_FD_185830 | JGI IMG/M metagenome (GOLD analysis project Ga0209648, IMG submission 185830) | Grasslands soil microbial communities from the Angelo Coastal Reserve, California, USA - Sample 9_17_2013_115cm (SPAdes) (version 2) | ecosystem: Environmental > Terrestrial > Soil >...
GGTCCATCTTAGCTTGATCGCGGCCCGTGATAAGAATCGTGTTACCAAGTACCGTGAGTTGTTTGGTGAGTTCGTAACCGATGCCGCTGCCACCGCCGGTGATCAAAATCGTATTGCTCGTGAGTTTCATAATTAAATACCCCGCTCTAATCAAAGACGCCCGGCTTCCGAACACTTCGGACACTATTGATCGGACGGGTGCGCATTAGCCCCTCTAGTTGAGTTCACTCGCCCGCCGCCCGACGGATAGCCGGACAGTCGGAATAGCCGCGTGTTCCCGACCCGTAGACGGTTTCCCAGCCGACTTCGGCAAGCGGAGTGCCGGTCGCGAACCGCTCGACCAGGTCGGGATTGGCGACGTAGGGTCGTCCGAACGCGACCAAGTCCGCAATTGGCTCCGCGATCGCCGCGCCGATTCCCCGCGCCGCTCCCGTAACGAGCGCGATCTTTCCCTCAACCTTGTTCATGGTGCCGATCCTTCCTGGTTGCTCGATGATTGCGTGTCACAAGGTTCCGATCCAGTCTTTAAGCCTCTTTGCCTCCATCACCACCACCTCGCGGTCGTTGGTGCCGAGCGCAACAGCCGCCATACCCTGAAAGGCGGAGAAGAAATGGACCCCGAGTTCTCGTGAATCCTTTTCATGGCCAAGGGCCCGGAACTGCTCCTCAAGCCAACGCATGGGCTCATTGAAGAGCGCCGCGGATTTCTTCGCGAGAGCGCCGCCCTCCCTGTGCAACTCCGTGCACAGCCCGCCAAGAGGGCATCCTCCGCGCGCAAGTTGCTCCCGGTTCCCATGAATGGTGTCCACAAAAGCAAACAGCCGCTCCTTCGGAGAACTCAAGCGGTCCCACTCCGCCCGGGCTGCGCGAAACTCCTCGAGGCGCCGCTCCACCACGGCTTCGGCGAGTTCTTCCTTGGTTTTGAAGTAGTAGTAGACATTGCCTACCGGCACGCGAGCCGCCTGGGCGATGTCCGCCAGACTCGTCTCTCGGAAACCGCGTCCATACGCCAGCTTCGTCGCAGTCTCAATCAGCCGCGTTCGCTTGTCCGGTTGTGCCGTTCGCATATTCTCCGACTCGGAGGGGTTAGTTATTTACCTAACTCATACCATAAACCCGATGCGCCCGTGTTGTCAACCCCGCGACACGTCAATTTGGGCGCTGGTGGATGGTGTGACCAATCCAAAAGGCGTGCCAGTCGATATAGTGGTTACGCGCCTCAAACAATCGTTGCCAAGGCACGTGGCGCGCCTCGTTATCCGCGCGCTCGCGAGCCGCGCGCTGGAGAGCCGAGGAAGTCTTCGCGAAGTGGCGCTTCGTCGTCTTCATCACAGTAACTGTTGATCCCAAGTCAGAGAAGATTTCCGAAAGCGTTCGACTCGTACTCTCAATACATCATGAGCCAAAGTGTACGACCATTCGTGCATGCAGCGCACTCCGTGACCATTTGTTGGTGCAAAGTAAGCGTTCGACCAACACACCTGTTCGGGGGAGACGTGTCTGGTTGAAGTAGCTGGATGACCGTAGAAAAAGACTTGTCAGCGCCCAAGCGACGTACGCGAGCGGAAGTTCAGCGGTTGGTGGCGGAATTTGTGAACAGCGACATGCGACGCAGCGAGTTTTGCCGGAGTCGGGGGTTGAGCTTCGGCACGCTGAATCGGCATCTGAAGAAACGGCGTTGGAAGAGAAGGCGTAAGCCAATTTCCTCGCCCGGTCGGTTGGTGCCGGTGGAGTTGGCCGCGAGGAAATCGCCAGCGCAGCACGAGTCGAGTTGCGGACTGGCCGTGGTGCTGCCGGGTGGGCGCCGGATTGAGGTACGTCCTGATTTTGATACGAGTACGTTCGAGCGACTGGTGGGCATCCTGGAGCGGGCGTAAGCCGTGTTTGGACTTGGCCCAGCTACACGGATCTATCTGGCCGCCGGAGTCACCGACATGCGCAAGGGGTTCGAAGGGCTGTACGGTCTGGTCCGGGATCGATTGTCGTGTGAGCCTATGAGCGGTCACCTGTTTTTGTTCTGCAACGGCCAGCGCAATCGGCTGAAGGTCCTCGTCTGGGACGGAAGCGGACTCTGGGTCTGTGCCAAGAGGTTGGAAAGAGGGCGTTTCACTTGGCCGCAATCCGGTGATGCGCAGGGCAAAGTCGTACTGAGTCACGAGGAGCTCTCCTTATTACTGGGTGGCATCGATCTGGCCGAGACCAAGCACAAGCAGTGGTACCGGAAAGTATCACCAGAAGAACATGCTGGCGCGTGACTTGCTTGAGCGTTTCGATCGACTCTGGTAAATCAGTAACCTGTGAGTGCGCCTCCCATTCCTTCAGCACCAGCCGATCTGGAACTCATCGCACAACTGAAGAGCCAGCTGCGGTACGCTGAGCTGCGGATTCGTGTGCTGGAAGAGCGGCTGCGGCTGATGCGGCTCGAGAAGTATGGTGCGGGCGGCGAAAAGCTCCCCCACGCACAAATGGAATTGTTCGAACTTGAGCCCGTCGTCACTGAAATGATCGAGCAGGCGGAGAGTGAGCACGCGGCAGGGCGGCGCTCGACGAACAGATCCTGCAATCATCCGGGCCGCCAGGAATTGCCCTCGAATCTTCCTCGCGTGGAGCGGATTCTGCCTTGCACGGCGGATCAGCGCCTTTGCAAACGCTGCGGCAGAGAAACGGTGGTGATCGGTTACGAAGAGAGTTCCCAGTTGGATGTGGAACCGGCGAAGTACTTCGTACTGGTCACGAAACGAGAGAAGCGGGCTTGCCGGTCGTGTGAGTATCTCGGCGTCGTCTCAGCGCCCCTGCCGCCACGGATCATCGAGAAGTGCCTGGCGAGTGACCGGATCGTCATCGAGACAATCATCAGCAAATACTGCAATCACACTCCCCTGAATCGGCAGAGCATGATTCTGGAAAGAGACCTCGGCCTGGAAATCAGCCGAGCGACGCTGGACGGTTGGGTCCTCAAGGTCGGCGAGTTGCTGATTCCAATGGTCGCTGCGATGAGGCGTGAGTTAATCAGCGGAAGCTACATCCAGGCGGATGAAACCCCTGTGGATGTGCAGATGCGCGAGGGCCGAGGAAAGAATCATCAAGCCTATTTGTGGCAGTATAGCCGACCCGGAGGATGCGTGGTGTTCGACTTCCGCCTAGGCCGAGGACGCGATGGACCGAAGCGGTTCCTGGGACAGTTCGAAGGCATTCTGCAAACCGACGGCTATACCGCCTACGATCAAATCGGTGGGCCGAGGATGGTGCATGCCGCTTGTTGGGCGCATGCGAGAAGACAGTTCTTCGAGGCAGTGCAGCTAAATCCCCGAGACCCGATCGCGACTCCGATTGTGGCGCGCATGGACGAGCTGTTTGCCGTCGATGCTGAAGCTCGCCGCAGAGCGCTGAGTGCTGCGGCGCGCCATGTCCGGCGTGAGGAAAGAGCCAAGCCTCTCCTGGATGATATCCGGAGCAAGATCGAGGTAGCACGATCCATTGCTTTGCCCTCAAGTGCACTTAGCAAGGCCTGCCAATACGCGCTCACACTGTGGAGGAAACTTACGCGATTCCTAGAATATCCGGAACTGGAGCTGAGCAATAACCTTGCGGAAAATTCAATGCGTCCCGTGGCCCTGGGCCGGAAGAACTGGATACACATTGGCAGCCCTGTGGCGGGACCTAAGGTTGCGGCGATTCTCTCGGTCGTGGAAAGTTGCCGCAGGTTGAAACTCCCAGTGCGCGACTATTTGGCCGCGGTTCTCCCGGGGTTTGCCGATCTCCCGATCCAGCGCCTCCCAGAGCTCACGCCCGCGGCGTGGATCGCCCAGCATTCATACTGAAGCGACCTGGTTGCAGCCGTGAAGCGACGATTCGAGAGCTGCTGCGCCTATGCTTCATCTGTTCGCTGTCGAACACTTCCGGCGCGAATCCCAAGATGGTCAGGCAGGCGCGGCGTCTGAATAACGAAGTTGATGTTCTCGAGTCGCCGCATAGGACTTCTGCTCGCTGCCCCTGTTTACAAATAAAGGACTTGATTCTCTCTAGTTTCGGGATACAGTGTTACTCGCTTACGAGCGCCACGAAATTTAGCCTGATGGCACCCACTTCCGCCATTACCGTCCTCGTCCACGAATACGCCAACGGCGAGAAAGGCGCACTCGACCGTTTGCTCCCTCTGGTTTATGCGGAGTTACGCCGGATTGCCCAAAAGCACTTGCGGGATGAGCGGCGCGGCCACACTCTTCAGCCTACCGCGCTCGTGCACGAGATGTACGCGAAGCTTGCCGCCGAATCTGCGCCCGAAGTTCGCGACCGGATTCATTTTCTAAGCGTCGCCGCTCACGTAATGCGACAAATTCTGATCGATCATGCTCGCACGAAGTACGCGCAAAAGCGCGGCGGCCGGCAAGAAAAGTTTTCGCTCGATGAAGCTCGCGACGCCTGTATAGAGAAGCCGGCCATCATGGTGCGAATCGACGACGCGCTAAACCAGTTGGCGCGCCACGATCCGCGCAAAGTCCAATTGATTGAAATGCGTTTCTTCGGCGGACTGACCGCAGAAGAATCAGCTGCCGTGCTCGACTTGCCGGTTAATGTTGTGCGGCGCGAGCTACGGGTGGCCCAGGCCTGGCTGCAGCGCGAATTGGACCACGGATCGGACGAGGTCTCATCGCGAACGGCTGCGGGCGCTGAGGGCTAAGGCGCCCTAGGGCTAGAATAGGTCGGCCTCCACATGGCCATCGATGAAAAGTGCCAACGTGTCCAAAGCATTTTCCTGCGGGCGTTAGCTTTTTTGCGCCGCGCGGCATTACTGCACTCGTTGGCTCGCGGACGAAAACTGTTTGCTGTAAGCCCGGACCAGCGAATGAAGACCCAACCTGCGATGTAGCCAATGCGCGAGGATTGTGTTCGTCATAACGTGTGAAGTGAGTTGTTCAGCGGTGAGTCGTTGCCACTCCGCTTCAGTACTTGCCTTGGCGGTCGCCACATCCCGATGCTCCACGCGGCCGTTTTCGATGCGATAGTCCTCTGCGGGCGATCCATCGGTAGCATCGATGCGCAGCCTCTGACACCGCGGGTTGCGCCGCTCCGGTAATTCCATGCCGCCGTTACTGCTGCCAACCGTTATGCAAGAATCTGTGTTGCGAAACATTGCCGTCTCTCCTCTCGATTGACTCCGTTCTGCGGAAGCCCTCTATTTAGGTAGGCGAAAATCGGCGGAAGATTTTGCGGGTTGAGGAAAGAAAATTTTCAGCGGTCACAAGAAAGGGATATGCGGATCCGAACCCGGTTATCCGAAACCTAGTTTGGATGAGCGGCGAATTCGATGCCACGGTACTCTTCAGCACACCTGGCTCCGCTTCTTGACCAGCAGGTACACGACGGAGCTGCTGGGATCTTCGTATACCGCATAGCTCTGGATTTGAGCCGGTTCGACCTTGGCCAGGAGCCGGACCATAGCCTGTTCGTCGCGGTAAATCAGAGTCCAGTCCATGAACGTCTCCATGTACGCTCGGTCAAGCAACTGGGGTGCGAAATTGGGAATCAACATCTGGCCCCCTGGATTCACCATTTCAAACAGGCGGGCCGACAGTGTCTGGGCTGTGTTTTCGCCGAGGTAGTCGTAGAGCCCCGCGGCATAGACGAAATCGAACGCTCCGAGCCTGACCTTTCGCATCAGGAGGTGACGAACCGACGCGTGAACGGTCTCCACGCCTAGCCGCTCATAGTGCCTCTCGACGTCCCGAAGGCTTTCCGCGTCCGCATCCAGCGCAACAAATCGGCTGAGGTGTCCAGACGCGAGAGCGCTTGAAAGCTCAGCCTCGCGTAAGTGACCGGAGGCGACGGCCAGAACGCTTGGGCGGGATCCACCCATTGCCATCCCATCGATCAGTTGAGCGATATGCTCGCGGCGGTACCTTACCGCTGATGGCGCCAGACTTCCCCGGATGTATTCGTAGATCTCCCGCCCGAGCTCAGAGGCCTCGGCGGCCGCATCATGGTAGCCGTGAATCCCGTAAAGATAATCCATCATGACCGCGTCGCCCGCGTACCCGCGAGGCTTCTCGTACGCCCGCCTGGTCATGGGATCTTGATAGACCCAGTTCCCCAATTCATGATTCTCGCGGGCGTAGCGCGCGAACTCGGCCCAGTCCTCACCGGACATATTGTCACGGGTGCTCCGGAGGCCAGTGAAGACATCATCCATGGCCTCATTCACCCGCCCCGATTCGATGCAGGCGGCAGCTCGATCGAGAATTGTCAGACCGGACCAAGCAGCATTGTTGTGGAGCACGTTGTTCGTCAAAGTTTGCATTGCAGCCATCCTCTCTTTCGCGGTTACGATTGTCCTTCTGAGAATTGGTGAACAGCCAATTTTGCGGCGTCACTTGTTAAGGCGAAAAACAAAGAGGAATTTTGCGGGTTGAGGGAAGAAAAGTTTCAGGGGTTAACTACGAAAGGGCAGCAAGCAGCGCTCGCTAGAACGCTGCTGCCAGCTGAGGGAGTGCGGAGTTCTGAGAAATCCGCTGGCTGCACTGGCATATTGGACAAGCCGCCAAGTCCGACTCGTAATAACTTCGACAATTCGCGCATGGGAGACCGTAGAGGATTTTTCGGCGCAGTTCGCGTGGTTCGGCATGATTTTCCATCACAGCACCCCTCCTTGAATGATTTGTGTTGGTCAACTTTCCCGAAGTTCGAGCGTGGTCATCGGGAAGGGGCCACTTTGTGGCCTCACTTGTTTAAGGCGAAAAACAAAGGTGAAATTTTGCGGGGGAAGGAAATCTTTTTTGCAAATGTGCGATCTAGCCTTGAAGCAAGCTTCCGCTCGAACCACTTCGGCACGGTCCGCGCGGCAGCGTGCCAGAAAGTAAAAAGCCCGTCCGGCGGGCGGACGGGCTTGGCAGAGACTGTTGGAAATCACACTACTGATTCGGCACCAGGTAACCGTGCATCTGGTACTCTTGTGAGAAACAGTTGGGCCCGAACGCGCGTAGCGTGGGATCAACCGTCATCGCCACACCAGTGGTCAGGTGCTCGCTGTTCGCGGCAAAGTTATCGGCGGCCGCTACCGCAGACGAGGAAAGAACCACGATATTGTTGGGGGCGAGTCGAAGGTCCGTAAAACAGGTGTTCCCAGGCGTTCCTGCGGATCGCCAATAAACGTCCGTTATGACTAGCGCCTGGCCGGGATAATTCGCCATGTCGAAGCATGAGGTGCTTCCATCAGCGTTAAGCTGAAGCCAATTGGGACCCGTGCATGTACCGGCTCCTGCTTGTAGCGTCAATTGCTGGCTTGCCAGGCGGCCGACATTGGTCAAAGGTCCCGGCGCGGTGATCGTAGCCGTCACGGCCGGAGTGCCAGCAATGCTCACCGCCGGCGTGTTCGCGACATTGACACTTGGGGTATTTGCCACAGTGACGCTCGGGGTGTTCCCGACGTTGACTGTCGGCGTGTTTACCACGTCGACATTCTGAGGAGTGGTGTTCGATGCCCCTCCGGCGACTGCGGTTCCCGCCGCGAAGACCGTCATGACGATAACGGCTGCCGCAGCTACCGCGAAGTTAAAACCTTTGCCGAGCATCCCGTTCGTGGACGCGGCGATTTTCTGCTTGCTCATTGTACTTCTCCTGTTTTTTAGATTTGGCTCGAATTCGGCCTCATTGTGTTAAGGCGAAAACGGAGAGGGAATTTTGCGGGAAGGACGAATTTTTTTTGCAAATGGCCGCTGGGCTTGCTAGGTGGCAGGTACTGCGGCGGCGCCGATCTTCATCTGTTCGTTGACGGCCTGGATAACGGCGGTCCAAGCGGCACGCACTTCGTTGTCGAAACCCGGCTGCAGCGCTTGGCCGAAGGCCCAAACCAGCGCCGAGCACAAGGTGTCATACTGCTCCTCCTTCACTCCATAAGTCACATGGCGTTGTCCCAATTCGCGCAATACCGGGACGATCCTCTCCCAATCGTCGATGCTCTCCACGATGGCGTCGAGCATGGCGACCAGCTTTTCCGACTGCTCCTTCATGTCAATGTGGAACAATCGGCGTAGTGATGGGTCGAGGTCGAAGAGGCGTCCGTAGAAGAGCAGGGAGACTGGAATGGCGATCTCCCGGATCAAAGGGAAGGTTTCGGCTACGATCTGCTTCTGTCGTTCGGTCACGTGGAACTCCACTTAAAGCGCAAAAGCTGTACGATTTCGATCACGCAATTTTCACTCTTTTACGTTCACCCGCTGACGCGCCTGGGCCAGCGTTATGCCAGCGGAAATCCGATCACGCCAAGCACGCAAGGCATGGTCATCATTAGCGCCATCAGGAATTTGCGCTCCCGCCTGCTGGTACGCGAGAAGCGCGTCCTTCCAGTTTTGTTCCTGCGCATAAGAATCTCCCAATGCCAGCAGTAATTCGACGCGCTGCTTAGGTGAAACGAACCGATGATCTATCGCAAGCGACGATCGCGTCAACCCAGGCCCACTGGGCAGCAACCGGTTGCGCAAATCGGTGCCGAGTAGCCCTGCAGAGAAGGCGACCACCAGGGCCAGCCCCACTCCCAACGCTAACCGGTTCCTACGAAGAAACTTGCGCGAACGGTACAGAAAATGATCTGGCCGCGCGGCAATGGGCTCATCCGAAAGATGCTTCCGTATGTCGTCGGCGAATCGTTCAATCGTCTCATAGCGTCTTGCCGGCTCTTTGCACATCGCGTGCAAAATGATCGTGTCCAGGTCGCCGCGCAATCGCGCAGCCAGCTTTTCATTCCTCTGACGCGCCACCTCGCTGGGTACGATGACATCCCGCTCACACACCACCTGCTCGACCAGCTGCGGCGTGAATTCGGCAAAAACGTGCGGACGCGCGCCCGTCATCAATTCGTAAAACACAGCGCCCAGCGAATACACATCGGAGGCGATGGTTACTGGCTCGCCTCGAACCTGTTCAGGGCTCGCATATTCGGGCGTCAAGGGACATGCGCCGAGTCCGCCGGTGTGGTGACGGTCGCCATCCGCCTCGCGGTAGAGTAGTTTGCAGATACCGAAATCGAGCAGTTTGGGCTGCCCTTTAGAGTTCACGAGAATGTTTCCGGGTTTGAGGTCGCGATGCACCACGAACTGCAAATGCGCATAGTGGACAGCGGAACACACGCGAAGGAACAGGCGAAGCCTCTGTTCGACACCAAGAGTTTTGGAGTTGCAATAGCGCGTTATCCAGTCACCGTCGATGTACTCCATTACGAAGTAAGGAGCGCCGTGCCGCCATCGAGCAGCCGTCCGATATTGGGATGATCGAAACGGCCGAGGACCTGGCGCTCGCGGCGAAAACGCGCCAGGATAAATTCGGTGTCCATGCCGGGTCGCACCATTTTGATCGCAACTTGCTTTTGAAACTGCCCATCGGCACGCTCGGCAAGATACACTGTGCCCATACCGCCCCGCCCGATCTCCTTCAGCAAGCGATAGGATCCCAATCGGGTATCGACAAGCGAAGGTCCGTCCAGCATCGAAGTGACTTCAGACTCGATGGCCGCGCGCACCTCGGACCCGCCGGTGGAGTCCGCACGAAGGAGCGATTCGACCTCCATCCGCAACTCGCTATTGCCGTCGCAGGTTCCATCCAGGAAAGCAGCGCGTTCCGATGAAGGCAGATTGGCGGCTTCCAGAAAGAGCTCCTGAATCCGGTTCCAATCTTCGCGCGGCAAGACGTTTTCCTCGGTCTTAAGATGCGATCCCTTTAATGAACCGAAAAGGCGAGGCGCGGCCAATTGTACCCCACATTTGGAGCCTGGAAATTGATATTCGCAGCGCGGCGGCTTGTGGATGTGGGCAAGAATGAGGAAGCGATCCGCCTCATCATCATGGCCAGATACCATGCAATGGGGTTGGGCGGGCGCCAGGTTCGACGCTCCGCCCACTAGCTCAACTCGTGAGGCCGCCTCGTAACAACGATCAGTCCATGAAACCTGCTGCGTCACGGCAGATTGACGTAATAGCCGGTCACCGTCACCGAGCACGCCCCAGATGACCTTGACTCCTTTAAGCTTTCGGGTACAGTACTGGCTACTGGACGTGGGGGATGAAGTAAGGTCCGGGTTCGACCCCAACTACCATGCCGGCGCATGCTTGGAGCGAATTCTGCCGTGGGAAGGCTCGTCTTCAGCGCCCGAGTCTGGAAGGTCTTGACTTCCCATGAGAGCGGCAACATCCAAGGGTCGGTGTTTGAATAGCACGAACCTGACGTGCACAGGATTGGCGCTCAAGACAGCACAACGCCGACTGCGTGTGGCCCAAGCATGGCTCCGGCGCAAGCGGGGGAAAGCTCTCGCCCAGCATAGGCCCGTATTAGGCGCGCTATGAGTGATAAGTGGGAACGTATTCAGAGCCTTTTCCTGAAAGCGCTCGATCTGCCCGCCGAGGAGCGCGCGCCGTTCCTGGACACGGCTTGTACTGATGACGTGGAATTGCGCCGCGAGGTCGAATCCTTGCTCGCCCATGACGGTGCCGATGAGCAAATCGCGAATGCGTTCGAAGGAGCCGCGCAATCACTGTTCTCATCCCTGAGCATCAAACCCGGCACAAAAGTTGGAGACTACCAGATACAGAAGCTCATCGGTTCCGGTGGCATGGGCGAGGTTTATCAGGCGCGAGATGAGCGTTTAGCGCGAGATGTGGCCATCAAAGTATTGCCCCCGTTTCTGACGAATGATCCCGACCGCCTTCGGCGCTTTGAACAGGAGGCGCAGGCGACGGCCGCGCTGAATCATCCCAACATTCTCGCCGCCTACCAGATGGGTGTTTACGAAGGCGCGCCGTACCTGGTTTCAGAACTGCTCGAAGGCAGCACCTTGCGCGAACTAATGAAACGGGGTCCGCAGCCGTCGCGCACTGCAATTGAATACGCAGTGCAAATCGCGCGCGGACTGGCGGCGGCACACCGGAAAGGAATCACCCATCGCGATCTGAAGCCTGAAAACCTGTTTGTGACCAAAGATGGACACGTCAAGATTCTCGACTTCGGGCTGGCCAAGCTTACCAGCGCTTCCAAAGCCGGTGAACCCGCAACCGAAGCAGGGCGGGTGATGGGAACCGTCGGCTATATGTCGCCGGAGCAGGTGCGTGGCGAAGCCGCAGATTATCGCACGGATTTCTTCGCTTTCGGCGCGATTTTCTACGAAATGCTGTCCGGCCAGCGCGCGTTCAAGAAGCCGACCACAGCCGAGACCATGAGTGCAATCCTAAACGAAGATCCGCCTGGCATTTCGCAGCTTGTCCCAACTGCGCCGCCAGCCTTGCAGCGGGTTGTCCATCGCTGTCTCGAAAAGAGTCGGGAGCAACGATTTCAGTCCGCATCGGATTTGGCCTTTGCCCTCGAAGCATTGTCAGACTCGGGGGCAATCGGCGCCACTGCTGTGAAAACCGGACAAGTGCACTGGCGGAGTCTAGCCGGAGTCGCCCTCGTGACGGCAATCGTTGTCGCTGGACTGGCAACTTGGTGGAGAAGCCCTGCATCCGTGCCTAAAGTCGAGGCCGTGAGGCAGTTGACTGACGACGGTGAACCCAAGGCTGCTTCCCGGCCTGCCTTCCTCGGTTCGCTGGCCAGTGATGGCTCTCGTGTGTACTTCAACGAAAAACGGGCGGGTAACTGGGGGATCGCTCAAGTTTCAGCGATGGGCGGACAAACGGCACCCCTGAATTCGGCGGTGTTCGAGCCGATCATTGCAGGCATAGATCCGGATTCGTCCAACTTGCTCACGCTCAACGGCTGGCTCCTGCCCGTTCCGGCGGGCAGCCCACGGCGATTGGGAGATCTGGCAAATCTCGAGGTCAGCTCAGCCGAGTATTTTCCTGATGGTCAGCACATTGTTTACGCGAGGGGACCAGTAATCTACATTGCAGAAAAGGACGGAGCGCACCCCAAGAAGCTCGTGGAGGTAACGGGCGAGGTCCGCAACCTCAGTGTTTCTCCGGACGGAGGACGGATCCGTTTTAGCCTTATAGGCGACGCCAGCGACTCTCTGCGGGAAATCCACTCGAACGGAACCGGGCAACGCGAGGTCCTTCCCGGCTGGAAAGGGGCGGATTTTGCATTCGGCGGGAAATGGACCAAGGATGGCCGATATTTCGTTTTCTTAAGCGAAAGGCTTCTTCGAGAAGGAACATTTGACATATGGGCACTGCCGGAAGAGAAACGCCCGTTCAGTGGTACTCCCGCCGCGCCAACGCAACTGACCAATGGGCCACTCTCGTATCAGCAGCTCCTTCCGAGTACCGATAATAAGACGATCTTCGCGCTCGGCACGTTAGAAAAAGGCGAACTGAGCCGCTATGACACCAAACGGGGCGAGTTTGTGCCGTTTCTGGGCGGGATTTCCGCCACGGATGTTACGGTGTCGCGCGATGGTCAATGGGCAGTTTTTTTGTCGTATCCGGACGGCAGCCTCTGGCGCAGCCGCTTGGATGGCAGGGATCAGATGGAACTCCGCAAGGGTCAAGTGGTGTTCCCTCACATTTCACCCGACGGGAGCAAGGTTGCCTTCGTAGCCTGGGAGCCTAGTGCGGGGCAATGCGCTTATGTGGTAGGGGTGCAAGGTGGCACCCCTCAGAGAATTAGTAAAATCACCAATTTTGCCGCCTGGTCTCCCGACGGCAACCAGTTAGTTCTTGAGGCCGGGGGCCCGCGCCTGTCGCCAGGCGTCGAGATACGCACGATCGATCTGCGCACGGGGGAGATTCGCGAAATTCCGGATTCTCGCGGCAAGGTTGTTCCTTACTGGCCCAACCCCGACACCCTGGTCGCAGGGTTAGCGACCCCCACGGGTTCAGCCACCCCTTTGGTAGTATTCGATTTTAAGGCCCAGAAATGGTCACCACTCACGGTCGACGGTGTCGACAACTGGTTCCCGTCGTGGGACGGCAAGTACGTGTATTTTGAAAAGTCTGATGCCTCAGGTCAAAAGGCGTTTCGAATTAACCTTGCCGATCGACGCATCGAACCAGTGGCAGACCTTTCCAGTGTGAGGCACGCAGAACAATACGGGCCTGGCAGCGGGTTCAGCGTCTTATCGGATGGATCAATCGTGGTTACCCGTGATATCGGCACACAGGAAATTTACGCGCTTGATGTCAATTTGCCATGATTGCAACGGCCCCACTGCTCAATGCCTTCATCTCGACGATGCGATCTTCTGGCTGACGAAGTCCTCCATGTAGGAATCCCTGTCCCGCCTTCGGTCGCGGGTTTCGGGATGTACACGACAAGAGATTTTTGGCTAAGCGGACTGGGGTACAGCGAATAAGTCCACGGTCTCAGCCTCGGCTGCAGCGCGTTGCATCGTCGACGAGAGCAGCGAATATGCGCTTGTCCACGCATCGCGAACCTCGGCGGTAAAGGCCTCACCCAGCCCAGTTTGGAGCGTCCACAACAACGCTGTGGCAACTGTGGCGTAATGCTCTGGCCGCACTCCATAGGTTGAGTGTCGACGGCCGAGTTCTTCTACTGCCGGCAAAATTTGTTCCGGGCGGCTCAGACCTTTTACAACGACCGTGAGAACGTGCGCCAGCTTGCGGGCCTGCTCCGGTTGAGGTGTCCGGAACATGCGGCGCAAGGACGGATCGAGTTGGAACAGCCGGTCGTAAAAAATCATGGTGGCCGAGTCAAGAATGGGTATAACCAGATTGAAGCTGCTTTGCACGAGTTCGATCTGACGCGGGGTCATGGTGAAATCTCCTTCAATTATTTTGACGAACTTGCGCGTTGGCGGCGGCGCCCCAGGCTAAAGTTATCGCGATCAGGCCTGCGAAAAGGCCTCGTGCTGCTTTCATCCTCGATTGCTTCTGATGTACGTTCTGAGTCTGCGTCATGTTTTTCTCCTTCGAATTTTTTTTATTTTTCTTTCGTGTGCGGCACCGTTAGGCTCACGCAAAATCTGGGTGTTCTACCTGTTTCGCCCCGGATGAAATTCGCTGATCAGTCCACGATCAGTCCGCGAGAGATTTTCGATTCGAAATCACCCTCTAATTGGGTAGGCGAAAAGCAACGGAGGATTTTGCGCGGCAGAAAAAAATATTTTTTAAGGGGCGATTGCAGAACATCGGCTCTCTTCTCCCTGAGGTTTGAGCCGACAATTGCGATCCGCATTTTAGGGTATCAACAAGCGCACGAACTCAGGGGAATCGTGGAAGAGAAATTGCCTCGCCGGGTTCCGCTCCTGAGAATTTGCTAGTGAAGTGCAAAAGAAAATAGGGAGTGGAATTCAGGAAGGTCGGTTAAGGCTGAGAATCTTAGATTGGAGCGCCAAAAAAATAGTAAAGGCTGTGACATTGGTTATGCTCTAGCCATCAGCTCCGGCGAGGAAGCTAACAGCGTGGATGCATGCACCGTCACAGCCCTTGATGCGATCACTGCTTTCGCAGTTCCAAACCCCAACTGCTCCTCGCAGAATCAGTCGGTTTTTTCGGGTCTGGCTGCTCTCCGGGTTGCCCCGGTTAG
>Ga0209648_10002826_pt1 | contig 14460 bp, 9 predicted proteins | sample GraSoi2013_115cm_FD_185830 | JGI IMG/M metagenome (GOLD analysis project Ga0209648, IMG submission 185830) | Grasslands soil microbial communities from the Angelo Coastal Reserve, California, USA - Sample 9_17_2013_115cm (SPAdes) (version 2) | ecosystem: Environmental > Terrestrial > Soil >...
ATGGCTGTTGCAGTTCGCCCACCATGGGGCGCTGCACAGGAAGCGGCATCTCGTTGCCAATCACTTCTACCGTTGGGAGGAACTCGAGGCCCTGTTAGAAAGTGGGGCTAGTACCCCACTGGCGGGCGAATCGCCCGAAGTCATTCGGCTCGCGGAAGAGATGTTGGGAAAACTCAAGCCGCGTCAGCGGGCAGTCCTCGAGTTGACGTACTACGAGGGCCTAACAGCGGAAGAGATTGCTGACCGCTTGGGGCAATCTGTGCACGCGATTCGACACGACCTATACCGTGGCCTCGCGGCTCTACGGGCAGCGTTTGGGAACGGTCATGAAAAGCAATAACAAACTCGTGCGAGCTGCCATCCGTCTGTGGCCGAATAGGCATGGACGTTATGAAGAAATGTGTGCGTTAGCTGCCACGGCCCAGCTCGGCGGGAAAGAAATGAGTGAATTGAACGCACATATCTCCACCTGCGATTCGTGCCGTGAGTTTCTGAGGTCTCTTGGGCAGGTGAGCGTGCAGGTCATGCCACTGCTGGCTGAAAATGGCGCGCCCGCAGCGGACATTGTGCCACCGGCCGGCATGCGCGATAGGTTCCTGTCACGGATTGCTTCGGAGGAGTCGGTCAACGAAGTCAATGTAGGGCCGCGCCTGCACCCGTTTGTTGTCAAAAAGCTACCATCCTTAACGTTCGGAAAAGAAGAGGGTGGAGAACAAGCTAGACATGTCGAACCCGTCCTCTCCGGGCCTAGGTCAAGACTGTTTTGGTTGCTGTCGCGTTCCGCGGCGGTGACGGCAGCTTGCGTGATTGTAGGCACTGTGGCGTTCTATGCCGGCGTCTGGAAAGGCAAGCACACACCGGTGCAACTGGCTCAGGCGCAGGCGCCGAGCAAGGAGGGATCCGCGCGCAATTCGTTGGTGGGTGACGCTGATCACCTGAGCCAGCTTGGGGCGCAGAAATCCGAGCTAGAGAGTGCGCTCGTCAAGCTGAAACAAGAGTTGTCGGCTGCCCAGCGTGAAAAACAGTCGCTTAGCAATGAGCTGGCAACTGCCAAAGACAGACTCGCAGCTCTTACGATGCAAGGGAAGAGCGCATCGGACCGTTCCTCCGCTGACCTTCAGGACGCGCAAAATAAGGTAGCGGCACTTCAAAGCCGGGTCGAGGCACTCAGCGAGCGACTCGCGGAGTCCGAGGTCAAACTTGGAATTCAGAAACAGATGAGCGAGGATCTGGCAGCGAAGCTTGACACGACAGAAGAGGAGCTCCGACGTCAGAACGATCTTAAGTCGGCCAAGCTGGAGTTGGGTGATCTAGTAGCCGCACGGAACCTGCACATCGTGGATGTTTACGATGCGGATTCAAACGGAAAGCGGCAACGGTCGTTTGGACGAGTTTTTTATATTGAAGGGAAATCACTCGTGTTTTATGCCTATGACTTGGACGCCCCCGGCCAGTTCAAGGCAAACATGGTCTTTCATGTCTGGGGTGAGAAGGCAGGCGTTAAAGAGGTGGCACATAGCCTGGGCATTCTGCACAAGGACGACGGTCAAAGTCGTTGGGCGATGACGTTTGATAATCCAACGGTCCTTGTCAAGATTAATTCAGTGTTTGTAACAACCGAAGTTGCCAGCAAACGGTACAAGGAACCCCACGGCAAGAAAGTTCTTTACGCCTACTGGGGAAACCAACCAAACCATCCATAGCTTGCATTCCGTTCGCCGGTCCGCAGTAACCACAAACCTCATGCGATGAATGTTCTTCCGGACTGCCAAGGGGCAGATCGAGATTATTTGAATTCTCGATGGCAAATTCGTCGCCGATGGCGGCCACTTAAGAGACAAGGGGAGGTCACTCGATGATGACACTGCCGCGTCTCCTGCGGATTGCCAGTCCGTTGTTATTCGTCGCCATATGGTTTGCCAGTGCTGTCATGGGACAGACTGAGACCGCTACGGTTTCGGGGCTGGTCACAGATCGGACGGCTGCCGCCGTGTCTGGAGCGGAAGTGCGGCTTCAAAGTGTGGAGCGTGGGACGGTCACAACCACAACTACGAACAATGCCGGTATCTATGTTTTTCCAAGCGTTCAGCCTGGGCAGTACCAAATCAGTATCCAAAAGCAGGGATTTAAGCAGGTCGATTTGCTTGGCCTGATTGTCAACGTTCAGGATCACATCGAGCAGAACTTCAGGCTGGAGGTTGGCTCGGTCACGGAGAGCGTCACCGTCGAAGCCGGCGCGTCAATGATCAACACAACGGACGCCTCGGTGAGCACGGTCGTGGATCAAACCTACATAAAGAATATGCCGCTGAATGGGCGCAGCTTCCAGGATTTGATCCTGCTTACACCCGGAACCGTAACTCAGACGTCGCAGGCTTCTGGGGTTTCTGTATCCGCACCGTATGGTGTTGGTGTTGGTCGAACAGGCGAGTTCAGTGTCAATGGTCAGCGCCCGGAATCAAACTACTACACCGTGGACGGTGTGAGCGCCAATGTGGGAGCGGTTGCAGGTGGAAACATGACTAGTGGGGCGGGGGGCGCTAGCGGTTCTCTTCCTGGTGCGACAGCGTTGGGAACCACGCAAGCGCTGGTCTCCGTGGATGCTCTGCAAGAGTTTCGCGTGCAGAGTTCGAGCTACTCGGCCGAATACGGACGCAGTCCAGGCGGTCAGTTTGCGTTTGAAACGAAATCGGGCACCAATCAATGGCATGGCACGGCGTACGACTACTTGCGGAACAACTATTTCGACGCCAACGACTGGTTCAACAACTACTTTGCCGTGAAAGGAGCGGCCCTCCGGCAGAACGATTTCGGTGGCACACTTGGCGGACCGGTCAAGATTCCCAGCCTCTACAAAGGAAGAGACAAGACCTTTTTCTTTGTCTCGTATGAAGGACTACGCTTAACTAGCCCACAGCCAGCTTCGATGAACTTTGTGCCGGATGCCGCCTTTCGGGCAGCTGCACCTGCGCCTCTTAAGCCGGTGTTGAACGCGTTCCCGATTCCCAACGGGCCGGATGACACGGCAAACGGTTTTGCACAATTTATTGCAAGCTGGTCCAACCCGGGTTCGCTCGATTCCACCACTGTCCGGTTTGACCACGTTGTAAACGATAAGTTGAGGCTCTTCTTCCGGTTCGGCGACACGGGGTCTAGTTCGGCGAGGCGGTCAACGTACGCGGAAAGCTTTACTCCAGCCATGAATAACATTTCAGACTATACTTTGCGAACCTACACCGCTGGCGCCAGCAGCCTTTTCTCAAGCCATCTTAGTAACGAGTTCCGCCTTAATTACAGCTCGAACGGGACAACAAGTAGGTCTGTCAGCCCCGGGTTTGGAGGCGGCACGCCCCTCAATCTCCAGCAGCTTTTGGGACTGGGTGCCAGATCCGGTGGTTTGGTTGGCCTTTCCGACGCAAATTTCATATATTTCGTTTTGCTCCTAGATACGCAGTCGGTGGGCACTCAGAGGCAATGGAACTTCGTGGATACAGTGAGTCTCTCGTTAGGGCGTCACCAATTCAAATTTGGCATGGACTATCGCAGACTTGCACCGATCGCACTTCAAGCTAATCCTACTGTGTCGTACTATTATTTTGGTGCGGGTTCGGTTCAAACAAACAGCGCGGACGACACATCCGCGCAGGTGAATGCTCCCGCTTACCCACTTTACAAGAACTTCTCCGCGTTTGCCCAGGACGAATGGAGGGTGTTACAGCGTCTCAGCCTCTCCTTGGGGCTGCGTTGGGAAGTGAACCCCGCGCCGGGTGTGACGCAAGGATTAAACGCCTATACGGTTCAAGGCTCCAGCCCCAACACATGGGCGCTGGCCCCGCAGGGCACGCCGCTCTGGCAGACCAGCTGGTACAACTTTGCGCCTCGGCTGGGAGTCGCGTACGTACTCCATAACTCACCGGGCCGGGAAACGGTTGTGCGCGGCGGCGGCGGCGTTTTCTTCGATACCGGTCAACAGCAAGGCTCTGTTGGTTTCGGTGGTCCAGGGTTCTTTGCATTTCCAGATTTCGGGCCCGGATCGTTTCCAGTGCTTCCGCCAATTCCGGCCCTCGTGAACCCGCCTGTGGCGCCATATAATGTCATTCCCGTTGTCTTCCCGACACATTTGCAATTGCCATATGCGCTCCAGTGGAACGCCAGCATGGAGCAGGCGCTGGGCAAATCGCAGGCATTGACCGTTTCCTATGTCGGCTCGCACGCGGCCCGGTTGGTGAAATGGAATAGGATCTCTACTCCCAACAATCCGAACTCTGGCAATTTTCTTTTCATTGAGAGTGGGCAGACATCCGACTACGACGCGTTGCAAGTTCAATTCAGGCGGAGGCTGAGTCAAGGGTTGACGACTTTGGCTTCCTACACATGGTCTCACTGTATCGATTACGGCTCCCAGAGTTACTTATTGGCATCCCAGCGAGGGAATTGCGATTTCGACGTGCGACATAACGTTTCAACCGCCTTCTCTTATGATCTGCCGAACGCGGGACACAACGGATTTGTGAACGCTGTGCTGCACCACTGGGGTCTTGATAGTCGGTTGACCGCACGAACTGGCTTTCCGGTGACTTTAAACGGCGCGCTAGTGATCGACCCAACAACGGGACAGAGGTATTACGGGGGGCTGGATCTTGTTCCAGGTCAGTCGATCTATCTGTACGGTTCCAACTGCGCTTCGGTACTTCAAGGATTGGGTGATCTTCAACCGGGGCAAGGATGTCCGGGAGGCCGGGCGATCAACCCAAGGGCATTCAGCCCGCAGCCAGGATGTACGCGGTTCTCTTGCCCGCCCGGGACTCCCCCTGGCAATGCCCCAAGGAATTTCGTGCGTGGATTCGGTGCGTGGCAGATGGACATGGCAGTTCGTCGGGATTTTCCAATCTATGAGAATTTGAAACTGCAATTCCGTGCCGAGGCTTTCAATATTTTCAATCACCCCAGCTTCGGGAGCATCGATCCGCACTTCGGGTCACCCACCTTTGGGCAGGCCACAGCCACGCTCGCGAATTCGCTGGGCGTGCTGAGCCCGCTCTATCAGATGGGCGGCCCTCGCTCGATGCAGTTCGCTCTCAAGCTGGTTTTTTGAAACCAGTTCACAAGTCAACAGTTGGCGGTTAATGAGCACGGTGACGGAGAGTGCTGCGCCCAGTTCTTCCTGCTGGTGCTGCGGACAAGGAAGGTTTTTCCAGGAGTCTGGTTCTGGGAATATCAGAAGCTTAATCAAGTGGACAGACAGGTTTATGTTCTCAAATAGTGTGAAAATCCCTTGGTTCTTTATCATCGCTCTTACTTGCTTGAGCGCCACTACTTCTACCATGGCTGCGCAGCAACGGGCGAGGAAGCCCTTCAAACTCGCCGACGAGATTGGTCTGACGCTTTTTGAGGATTTCGAAGAAAACGTACGGTTCTCGCCGGACGGGAATTACTTCGTTGTTAAAACTCACTGTGGACGGTTAGACCTGAACCGCACTGAGGATTCCTTGCGGTTCTACAGCAGCAAAGACGCGGAGAAATTCCTGAAGAGTCCTGAAGGGGCGCTGCCCCCACCCCCTGTATGGGAGGTAAGGCGTTCGGCAGAGAAAGGTTCGCCCATCAGCCATTGGCGCTGGCTGGCTGACTCCAGCGGAGTGGCCTTTCTGCAGTCCACGGCCTATGACAGTCAGCGGATTCTGCTTGCCGATCTTCGGAGAAAGACGGTCGAACCATTGACTTCCGCAAAAGAGGCAGTCGATCAATTTGACGTCCGTGACAGAAACCACTACGTCTACACCGCTGGTGATTGGACGGAGCGCAAGAAAAAGATAAACGCAGAACATCAGGCGCCAGCGGTGGTCGGGACGGGCCGTAGGCTAGCTGAGTTGCTTTTTCCGGACGATCCGACATTTGCGTCATTGGGGAGTTCCAGCTACCTGTGGGCGGTAACAGGCGGGCAGCGATTCCAAGTCAAGAACAATGGTACATCAATCGTTCCTAGGGGAGGGCTGACGCTCTCCCCCGACGGCCAGTCGTTGGTCACCGAACTTGTAGTACCTGACGTTCCTTCGTCGTGGGAGAGACTCTATCCGCCTCCGTACGCATCTTCTGCCTACCGTATCCGCGCAGGTCATCAGGATGTCGGATCGGGTTCGGTGCACCAGTATGTGCGAATCGATCTGCAAACGGGTTCAGTGCAATCATTGACGGAAGCGCCGGAGAGCAATGGGGCGGGTGAGTGGGCGATCGTATATCCCGGCGGGCCCAGTTGGTCCAAGGACGGTCGAGCGATCCTATTGCCAGGCACGTTTCTCAAATCTAACGAGAACGCGCCGTCCCGGCCGTGTATTGCGGTTGTGGATTTAGCTTTCAAGACACGCACTTGCGTGGAAGTGTTGAATGGTCATACGGAAACCGGAGTCGAAGAGGGCTACCACTCCTTTAAAGAAATACGCTTTGTGGACGGAGATAAGCAACGAGCTATTTTGACTTTTAGGAATCGGGAATTCGGAGTTGAAGGAACGACAGAGTACCGTCGTGCGGCCGATGGTACGTGGGAGGTTGCCGGGTCGACCATAGGCGACCCCGGAGCGGAGCCTCGGGGTCTCAAAATCACCACGAAGGAGAGTTTTACAGAACCTCCACAGCTCGTTGCTAGCAAAAAAGAGACGTCGCGAATCCTTTGGGATCTAAACCCACAACTCAAAAACTTTGAACTCGGCGAAGCGAGCGTTTACAACTGGAAGGACAAAGAGGGGCGGGATTGGAAAGGTGGGCTCTACAAGCCGAGTAAGTACATGCTTAGCCGACGTTACCCGCTGGTGATTCAGACGCATGGTTTCCTAGCGGGATTTAGACCTTCTGGTGTATATCCAACGGCATTCGCGGCCCGAGCGCTGGCCGCGGCAGGAATCATGGTGCTACAAGTGGGAGAGAATTGTCCTAATGTAACTGCTCAGGAGGGCCCGTGCGCTGTCTCTGGTTACGAATCCGGTGCAAATCAACTGGTGTCTGAGGGGCTAGTGGATCCAGAAAAGATCGGCATCATTGGTTTCAGCCGCAGTTGCTTCTACGTAATGCAGACGCTCGCGTTTGGCTCGATTCATCTCAAAGCCGCCTCAATCACAGACGGGGTTATGGAAGATTATTTCCAGTATCTGCAAGAGGCTGGAGCTGGGGACCGAGTTGCACTAGAAGCTAATTCGATGATTGGCGCAGCCCCGTTCGGTGAAGGCTTACAACTATGGCTGAAGCGATCCCCGGGCTTCAACCTCGATAAGGTGACTGCGCCATTGTTAGTCGTCGGAGAAGGCCCTCGGAGCTTGCTCTTTAACTGGGGACCGTATGCCGGACTTCACTATTTGCATAAGCCAGTGGACTTGATCATGTTGAATACTGGCGAGCACGTCTTGACCAATCCGGCTGTCCGTATGGCCTCGCAGGGCGGATCGGTAGACTGGTTCCGGTTCTGGCTCAAGGATGAAGAAGATCCCGACCCCACCAAAGCCGGGCAGTACGCCCGCTGGCGCGAGCTACGAAAATTGCAGGAAGAGAACAAGCATAAGCCGACAGTGCCTCAAGCTGCCTCAAATTAACCTGGATTCCTAGTGGAAAGTAAGCAAGAGCCAAGTGACTCGCTATTCGCTACTGCGTACTTTGCGAAAACCGCGCCGCAGACGAAGATGGTGCGTTTGAGGCCGCTCCATCAACTTAATATCCCTCTTGTGGTGGAATGTGCGGGTGAGGGATAGACTAGCGACCAGTAGCCTGCCGGGGCGTTCGCTACTTCGGACGCCCTGGCAGAAGTTCGCTTACTCCCAGTCTTCATACCCAGCCACAAGTTCATTTCGGTCGGTGTCAAGTGGGCGAATCTGATCTACCTTAGTTCCCTGAATAACATCGATCGCGGGCGTCAATGCAGTCAGTACTGGAGTTTCGTATTTCATGGTGTTCATCTCCTTTGGTGAGGCATTGCAAGTATGGGTTAAAAAATCCCCAAGACTCAATTTCGAGAAAATCAATAAACTGTTGGTTGGAGACGGTCCCACAGTTTGCACTTCACTATGCTAACCGTATGCACGACCGCACTGTCTGAAAAGCCGGTTGGCCTAGTCATGTTCAACACCGACGAGCACGTCCTGACCCGTCCGGTCGTGCGTATGGCTTCGCAGGGAGGATATGCAGCGTGACGCATCCAATAAGGCTAGGCTGTCGGGGCGTCCCGTACTTCGGACGCCCCGGCAGCGGTTCACTTACTCCCAGTCTTCATACCCAACCCCAACTTCATTTTGGTTGTTACTGTCGAGTGGATGAATCGGGGTGACCTTGGTTGTCTGAATAGCATTGATCGCAGGCGTCAATGCAACCACTTCCGGAGCTTCGTATTTCATGGTTTTCACCTCCTTTCTATAGTGGACTTCGCCTTCCAGCTGCTAGCCAGCCGAACTTTTGTGATGAGCGGGCCTTCGGAGTTCCTCCGCCTCAAAAGACGAGGAATAGCCTTGTCTCTTGGTTGAGGTCGAGTTGGTTAGGACTCCTTGGATCGTGAGGTGCCGGAGCCAGGACTCCAGCGTCAGTGAGCGCTTCAGGCTCGCGATGGGAACTTCCACGTTACGCCGAGATTTTTGCAATGCTTCCAAAAATCGACTCGGTTCCATAATCCCTATGGAACTGCTGACCTTGTAATGACCCATCGTGACCATGCTGGGCCATCGCGCTGACGTCTCTTTCCTTGACTTTTGCTCTTTTGACTCTTGCGGAACAAATGTCTTTCGCTTTCTATTCAGGAGTTCGTCCGGGACAATACCGACAAGAGCACGCTTCATCAGGAAACGGCGCTGGCCCACGCGGACGATCTGTTCCCGAGGGATGGCAAACATAAATTCCAGCAGATCCCGATCAAGATAGGGAAAGCGTACTTCGCGAAGGAGCCCAGGGTGGAGGGCCCAGTCCGTCAGTAGTCTTCGTGAGTATTCCAATGTGGCAATGTTGTGCTGAAAGCTTGGCAATGGACCAAACAGCTTCACCCTGAATGGATAACCGCAAAAAGCGACGCGATTCCGACGGACGAAGCCTGGCGCGAACCAGGGAACAGTTGGATTTACATATTCTGGGATGTCCAGTAGGGCAAGAGGAGAAAATCCTCGAACGGCTTCCCATAGCAAAGGGAGCCGAGATTTTCTCATCTTCGCGGCCCAGGCTTTCAATTGCTGAGCGAAGGCAAAGAATCGCGCTCTTGCGAGGAGATTCTGGAGTTCTGGCCTGGGTGTTGGCACACCGCCGCCTGTGACCTCGTCTCCTCCGATTCCAGACAGGGAGACGCGGTGTCCCTGTAACCTCATGTACGCTGCATATTGCTGGAAAAGTTCGCCTAGATGACCGCCGGAGTTTGGAGTCGCTGCAAAGTGATTGTTCTCAAATTCGGACCCAAGAGATTTTTGTGAGGAGACTTCTTGTTTTCTTTGTCTTAGTGCACCGAGATTGATGTGGCAGCCGGTTCTGCCGCGCTTTTCTTCGACTTTAGTGAAATAGGGGCGTTCGTTCATGTCGGATTCGATGGGGTCGTAAGAGTCGTCGTACCAGGAGATGGTGTCGAGGCGCGGCGTTTCGGCGCCGCCGCGGGCGATGACGGTATCGGCCATGCAGACGATGGAGGAAGAATCCATGCCGCCGCTGAGTTCGGCGAGTACGGGGCAATCGGAACGAAGTCTGCGCTGCACGGCTTTCTCAAAAACAGTGCGGAAGTGCACTTCGTATTCGGCGTCGGTGCGGTAACGGATTTTCTTGTCTGGATCGAAATCCCAATACTTGGTGACAATCTGCTTTTGAGGTCGGAAAAGGACAAACGACGACGGCGGGACGGCGTGGATGCCGACGTAAGGCGTCAGATGCACAGCCGGAAACATCATGGCGAACCAGCCGGCGATGTACTCTTCGCAAATAGAGAAGGTTTTGCCAGACAACCGGACGAGTGGGTCGAGAAGCGTGCTCCAAGTAACCTGGTTCTTGTCGATCAAGTAGAAGAGATGGTGCGTGCCGATTGGGTCTTTGGCTAGGACAAGCGAGTGGTTGATAGGGTTCCAGGCCGAGAGCGCCCAATCCCCGATAAGTTTGGGAAAACAGTCGGTGCCCCACTTTTCGTAGGCCGCCGCGACGATTGCGACATCCGTGGAGCTGATGGTCAAGAAATCGCGCAGCTCGCTGATGAGGTCGGCACAATTGTCCAACCGGCCATCCCAGGTAATTACCGCGCCTGACCGGCAAATGTGTGGCTGGGTCTCACGACGAGATTCCTTCGTGGTGTGGAACGCGCGATAAAGTATCTTTAGGCCGCCGTCGGAATATGCCTCATTGCTATCGGGGCCGTAGAGAGCTAGAGTCTCACTGACTTTTTCGATGTAGCCCGGGCTAGACGGCTGGCCTTCCCAATTCCATCTTCCAAACTGGACACTCATAATTTATTCCCTTCGCTCCCTTTGGAGCGCGGCCCTTCGTCCCCCAGGGTGAACCAATGCCGCGCGCTTACATAAACCCACAGGCTGCTAGCCCTGGATAGAAGCCTGCCATGCCAACTTGGGCTTCAAGGTTGTATTTATGTTTACAATCCCTAAGGCGTGAAGGTCCTTGAGCCAAGTTTCGATGAAGATGGTACGCATCAAAGCGACTATGGGGATTTCTTCGCCTCGACGAGCCTTCTGCAAGACATCCAAAATATGCTTCGGATCCACAATTCCTAGCGAACTGCTAAGCATGCTCTGAGTCACATCTAGGAAATGAGCCCAGTTGTTTGAGATAGCTGCTATCGGCGAGCGGGCAACAAACGCTTTCGTCTTTCTGTTCAAGACCTCGTTTGGAACAATGCCGACAAGCGCACGGCGCATGAGAGAACGACGTTGGGTCGGGCGAACCAGTTGTTCCCGCGGAATCGCGAACATGAATTCCAGCAGGCCGCGGTCAAGATAGGGATAACGTTTCTCGAAGGGCGGTTCGAACGGCAAGGCGGTGCGCGCCAATTGCCTTCGCAATGCATCGATTGTGCCCACATTGTCTTGGAAGCTCGGCAGAGGTCCGAACAGCTTCACCCTGGAGGGATAGCCGGTCAGTGCCGCCCGATGGTGCTTCACAAAGTTGGGCTGGAGCCAAGGTGCCGGCCGCATGTGTTTCGGGAGACCAACGAGCGCGGGAGGAAAAAATGCTCGGGCGGCTTCCCAGAACAGATGGAACCAGGGTTTTTTCTTCTCTAGTGCCCAGACTTTTAGTTGATGAGCGAGCGCACCGAATCGTGCTCTTGCGAGAAGATCTTCGAGTTCCGGTGCGGGCGTCGGCACGCCACCCATAACCTCGTCACCACCGATGCCGGAAAGTACGACTCGATTCCCTTGAGAGGCTAAGCACATCTTTACTTGCGGGGAAGGGCGACCATCGTAGCCGGGAGTTGGCACAAAGCGCTGGCCGGGAGATTCAGGAGGTACTCTAGGCTGTGGTTTTTCTTCCATATCTTGCGGACCGACGTTGATGTGCCAGCCCTTGCGGCCACGTTTTTCTTCGATTTTCGTGAAATAGGGGCGTTCGTTCCAGTTGGGTTCGGTGTCGTCGTAGTAGGAAATCGTGTCGAGGCGGGAAGTTTCGGCTGTGGCGCCGGCGATGATGGTATCGGCCATGCAGACGATCGAGGAAGAGTCCCTGCCGCCACTGAGTTCGGCGAGGACGGGACTATCGGAACGGAGTTTGCGCTGGACGGCTTTCGCAAAAACGGCGCGGAAGTGCTCTTCGTATTCGGCGTCGATAGGGTAACGGATTTTTCTTTCCGGATCGAAATCCCAATACTTGCTGACAATGTGCTTTCCGGGGCGGAGGAGTACGGACGAGGACGGCGGGACGGAGTGGACGCCGACGCAGGGTGTCAGATGCACGGCCGGAAACATTGAGAACCAGCCAGCGATGTATTCTTCGTTGAGAGCGAAAGTCTTGCCAGCATACCGGACAAGGGGATCGAGGATGGTGCTCCAGGTGACCTGGTCCTTATCGACCGAATAATAGAGATGTCGGGTGCCGATGGGGTCTTTGGCCAGGATCAAGGAGCGGTTGCTGGGGTTCCAGATAGAGACCGCCCAATCACCGATGAGCTTGGCAAAGCAATCGGCGCCCCACTTTTCGTAGGCCGCCCCGACGATGGCAACGTCGGTGGAATCAAAAGCTAGAACATCTTGCAGTCCGCTGATAAGCTCGTCGCGGTTGTCCAAGCGGCCATCCCAGGTAATTACCGCGCCGGAGGGGGAAACATGCGGCTGCGATTCGCGGCGCGATTCCTTCGTGGTGTAGAAAGCGCGATAGAGAATTTTTACCGCGTCGTTGGAATACGATTCGTTGCTGTCGGGTCCGTACGGAGCGAGAGTTGTACTGGCCTTCTCGAAGTAGTCCGCGGCTGGCGGCTGGCCTTCCCAATTCCATCTTCCAAACTGCACGCTCATGATTCGCTCCCGATTTGTTTCCGATTAGTCGTTAGCACCTGTCGAGCACTCCATACATTTCGGGCGTGTACGATTTGTCGTTCACTACGCTGCCATCGACTTCAACCCAGGCGTGGGCCTTGAAGGGCATTTGCTGCGCACCAATGACCATCTGAGCGGGTACTCCGTACCGCTTCAAAAGACACGCGGCTGCTGCCGAGCGCTGCAAGCAAAGTGCTTCTTTCCAATACCAGATACAAGCCATGTCCACCGCGGCACAGATTCGTTCGACAGCTTGGGGAGACGGAACTCTCTTCGCAACGGGATATCTTCGAACGTCGTTGTACAGCGCCGCGAAATTCCCACGCGCCAGGTACAGATCAAATTGAATCAGCTTCAAGTACGCTTTAATAACAAGAAACGACATGACCGAGTCTTCCTTTAGTGCTGGAATACAGGTTCTAGGAGCCAAGAGTCTTGCAAACCGGCTGAGAGTTCGCCGAGTCCGGACTTGATATTGGGTATGCGTTCTGTTGCGTACTGGTTGCTGAACGCTTCTTGGATTTCGCGATGGGAACGTTTCATCAGCAAGCATTGCAGCATCAAGTGCCAAGGTTCCTGAAACCGAACGCCCAAAACCCCCAGGTCCGAGAGTTCACGAACCCAGGTCATAATTGCCTTTACCGGGTCTCGCGACGGATAGCGCTGCTCGATTAAGCTGAGAATTGCAGGACGCCCAGTAATGTTGAGCAATAGTGCCAGGAAGAATTGCAAGTCGCTGTTCGAAACGCGCTCGCGAACTTGGACAATCTTGTTCCTTCTTTCAGCCTGAAACAACGCCGGTCGCAGCGCTTCAATGAGCTTAGGATGCTTCCATTGAGCCGCTAGGAGGAGATCATGCCGTTCATCCTCATCTTCAATCAGCTCAAAGGTAGAAAGCAGAAATTGGAATACGGAGTAGGCGTCTTCTGTTCCGAGTACATGACGTGCAATTTCGTTGTATTCGGCGCGCTTGCCGCTGATCAAAAGCATTCTTAGAAGCTGAGTGCGACGTTGCACAGAGGGAACTACGGCGGACGGGTCGTAGGCGATCGTCGGTGGAAGGTAAGAGTATTGCGGCTGCTTGTTTGCCTCGCCCAGTGTTCGAACCACGACCGTCAGACTCGGCCGATCCAGATGAAACGTGGAATGGATCAGCTGTTTTCCGGCGATAATCGGGCGCGAATCTCCCTTCCGTAAAAGCTCAGCCTTCTTCAGCGTAACCCGGCCCAAGGCCAAACGCATCGCTACTTGTTCCGTAGGCTCAAACTCCCACAGGCTCTGCAGGCTGGAACCATGCAGGACATGGAACGCACCTGAAAAGGAGTGCTGGTGTATGGCAGGAATGCCTTGAACCCAAAAAAGCACCTCGATGCGAAAATCACGGCCGCCAAACACGGTTAGAGGTGGCTGCCCGAACTTGGCGCTAAGATCGGCTTGGCCGGGCAATCGTTCACAGGTCAGAGCCCATTTCGAAACGTCCCAAAAGGAAACGTGCTGGCTGGGTGGCAGTTCAGAGAGCCCCCGGCTTGCCACTTCGGGGAAGTCTTCTTCGTTATAGTTTCGTCCTTTCCAAAGACGCGTAACCAGGGAGCCGAGCCTTTGAAAGAATTCCATGAGCATATCTCCCCTGACGTCAAGAATTCTGCTGGGCCGTCGCGGGATGGTTCATCCACTCAGGCACCAACCATCCGCCGTCTCGTGCTAAATCCATGCGCTGTGCGATCTGAAACCCCTCGGGATCGGTCGCCAGCTGATGGCGGCCTAGCCAGCCTGTCACGAGGTGACCTTCAGGGTCGCCCTCCCGACTCCGAGCAAACCACCATCCAAGAACATTGCCGCTATCTTCCAGTTTTCCAAAGAGGGCATCTGCTGCTTTCCAATCAGTGTTGCATTGAATCCCTCGAGCTAGTCGAAGGGCCTGGTTCACAAACGCGAAAGAGTCGTTTTCTTTCAGATGCTCGGAAAGTAGTTCATCAAGCGACGGACA
>Ga0209648_10002827_pt1 | contig 14455 bp, 13 predicted proteins | sample GraSoi2013_115cm_FD_185830 | JGI IMG/M metagenome (GOLD analysis project Ga0209648, IMG submission 185830) | Grasslands soil microbial communities from the Angelo Coastal Reserve, California, USA - Sample 9_17_2013_115cm (SPAdes) (version 2) | ecosystem: Environmental > Terrestrial > Soil >...
ATCTTGCGGGCCGCGACCGCGTCGCCTGCGTCCATCGAGCGATCATCCGGCGCTGGCGCACCCCGCGCCGCGAGTCGTTGCGGCGCGTGAGCTCACCTGACGTTGTTAAAGTCTACCTTGTTACAGCCTAATGATTCGGCTCGCCGCCGAGGAAGCCCGCGATCTTCCAGGTGCCGGCATCCTTGAGGTAGCACAACTGCTCGCCGCCGATCGGCAGGATGGTATCGATCAGCACATAGCCGACCTTGCCACCCGCGGTGAGCACTTTGGCGAAGGTCGCGAGCACCGCGTTGGCGGGCGAATCGTCGGGGAGCACGCGGACCAGGTAGAGGCCGAGCTTGTCGACCACGGCGGCATCCTGTTTTGCCGCCGCCCGCACTTCGATGCCGTCCCGGATCGGAAACGCCCAGTCGGCGGCGTCGGTTTGGGTCACATTGGCGAGCTCGTCGGCCGCCTTCTCGTCGAAGACGGGCTCCGCCGGCGCGCAGAACACGCCCTTGCGCTGCGGGTCGGCCATGACCGTGGCCTCGGCCGCGTAGGCCGCGAGTGCCTCCCAGCCGAATCCATCGGTCCCGTCGAGGCTGAGCGCTTTGGCCAAGTTGTCGATTCCCGACTTCTGCTTGTCGGCGATATCCTTCTCTTCGGGCACCCAGAAGAAATTTGCCGCCACCAGCCGGGTAAGCGCGGCGCGATCCTTGGTGTTGGCGATTTCGGCGAGCTGCTTGCGGAACGCCTCGAAGCTCGGATCGTTCACCGACGGCGGCAGCGTGATGGCGACCGGCTTGTAAGGTCCGAGCGCTGGTGCGGGCGCTTGCGCCGGCGCTTGGGCCGGCGGCTGCGCCTGGGCAAAGACCGACGCGGGCGCGAATACACCCGCGATCACGAGCGCAGCCGCGACGAGATGGGTGGAGGAGAGGCGTGGACGCCGCATCGCGGTTCTCCCAAGGTTCCGGAGCGCTGAGGTTAGCGCCGGATTTAGCCCGCTCTACGGCAAGAAAAAAGGGGCTTCGGCTGGATTCGCGAGCGCGCGCAGCCAGCTGGCGCGCTTGCGGGCAACGCCCGCTCGGCCGGCGGCATGTGCGCCGGGCGCAAAGCATCAGTCTGAAAGCGCAGGAGAAAAGCGGCTCCGGCCGCGGGGCGAGTGCGCGCCGGAGCCGCTAGTCGTGCGAAACACGGACGCTACAGTTTACGGCAAAGATATGCGGGGGGCGTTTGGGCGTTTGCCTCCAGCGCCCCACGAATATCGGGCGCATGTTACAGCGCAATGACGGCAGCTGGCCGGGCTGTGGGAAACAATCGCGATGCCCGACCTCACGCTGGTTGCAACGGTGACAATCTTCATCGCGACTTACGCGGTCGTCGCGGTCGGCAAGGTTCCCGTTTATCGCATCGATCGCGCCGGCGCGGCGTTGCTCGGTGGCAGCCTCATGCTGGGCATCGGCGTGCTGACTCCGCAGGAGGCTTACTGTGCGATCGATTTCGACACCATCACGCTCTTGCTCGGGATGATGATCGTCGTGGCCAACCTGCGGGTCTGCGGCTTCTTCCGCCTGGTCACGGACTGGATCGCGACCCATGTGCGCCGGCCGCTCGCATTGCTGGTGGCCATCGCGCTGGCATCCGGCACGCTTTCGGCCACCGCTCGTGCTCGTGCTCGTCACCGCGGTCAGGCGCAATCCCATTCCATATCTGCTGGCAGTGGCGACGGCATCGCGCGGCGTCGAGATCGGCTTCTGGGCCAATTTCAGGGTCGGCGCGCCATTGAGCCTGATGACGATCGTGATCGGGCTGCTGTTGCTGTGACCCGACCCTTCCAATTTTTCATCCCATGGCCATGATTGCGAAAGGCGGCCCGCCGCAAATTTGACTTGCGGCCGCGGACGATGTTGCTGGCGGGGCAGTGGCGTCGGGTCCCGGTCGAAAGGACGATGACGCATGGCCCTTGATCCGAAAGCGCAAGCTGCGCTTGCCCTGTACCGGTTCGGCCTCGGTCCACGCGCCGGATCGATCGCGGGCATTGCGTCGGATCCCCGCGGCGCGCTGCTCGCGGAATTGGATGGCGCGGGCGCCGGCCGCATCGGCAATGCGGATTTGCTGACGAGCGGCACCGCCGCCCGCGTCGCATTCGCCTTCCAACAGGCGCAGCGGGCGGCGCGCCAGGCCGAACGCGCCGCGCAACAGGCCGCCGCGCCGAGCGGCGGCGCTTCCCTGCCGCAGATGAACGATCAGTCCGCGCCGCCGCCGGCGCCAGTGCCAGTGCGCAATCCGGGTCCCGGGATGCCGCAGCAGATTTATCTCGCGGAAGCCAAGGCGCGCATCCAGGCCGCGCTCGGCGCCGAGGTCGGCTTCCTCGAGCGGCTCGTCTGGTTCTGGTCGAACCATTTCTGCGTGTCGGCGGACAAGGGCAACGTGCGCCAGATTTGCGGCGCCTATGAACGCGAGGTCATCCGCGCGAACGTGCTCGGCCGCTTCAGCGACATGCTGCTGGCCGCCGAATCCCATCCGGCGATGCTCATCTATCTCGACAATGCGCGCTCGATCGGCCCCGACTCGATTGCCGGGCTGCGGCAGAAACGCGGCCTCAACGAAAATCTGGCGCGCGAGATCCTCGAACTGCATACGCTGGGTGTGCGCACGGTCTACACCCAGGAGGACGTCACCCGTTTCGCCAATGTGATCACCGGCTGGACGTTCGTGCCGTTTCGCCAGGACCCGGTGCGCGGCGGCGAGTTCGAGTTCAATCCGCGCATGCACCAGCCCGGCGCGCAAACGGTGATCGGGAGGAGCTACCCCGACGCCGGCATGCAGCAGGGACGCGACGTGCTCGCCGCGCTCGCACGCCATCCGGCAACCGCAAAACACGTAGCCGCCAAGCTCGCGCGCCATTTCGTCGCCGATGAGCCGCCGCCCGCGCTGGTCGAGCGGCTGGCCAAGCGCTTCCTCGCCACCCAAGGCGATTTGAAGGAGGTGACGAAGGCGCTGGTGGCAGCGCCGGAAGCGTGGGAGGCGCCGCGCGCCAAGCTCAAGCGTCCGGGCGAATGGGTCGTCGGGATGCTGCGCGCCGCGGGCATCACGCCGCCCGACATCGGCCCGGTGATGCAGGCGCACAACCTCTTGGGCGAGCCGCTGTGGCGGCCGTCGGCTCCCAAGGGATTCGCCGACGAGAGCGCGCCCTGGCTCGACGGCCTGGCGCAGCGCCTCGACATCGCCAATCAGTTCGCGCGCCGCGTGGGCGCGGAGGCCGATCCGCGCGAGGTGTTCGAGCAGGCGCTGGCGCCGCTCGCTTCGAGCGAAACGCGCCAAGCCGTCTTGCGCGCCGAAAGCCGCCCGCAGGCGCTCGCGCTTCTGTTCATGGCGCCCGAATTCCAGCGCCGATGACACCGGGATCGATCGAAAGAGGTGAGCCGATGACATTCAACCTCCACGCTGCGACCCGGCGCGAACTGCTCATCGCCTCCGGCACGCTGTTCGCCTGGGCCTACTTGCCGAAGGTGGCGCGCGCGGAGGGGCGCGATCCGCGCCTGCTCGTGATCGTGCTGCGCGGCGCGCTCGACGGACTCGCAGCGGTCGCGCCCGTGGGCGATCCGGACTGGCTCGCGCTGCGCGGCGACAAGGCGCTCGCCCTCGACGGCAAGCCGCCGGCGCTGCCGCTCGATTCCTTCTTCGCCCTCAATCCCGCGATGCCCAACCTGCATCGGCTCTACAAATCCGGCGCGGCGACCATCGTGCATGCGACGGCGACGCCTTACCGCGAGCGCTCCCACTTCGACGGCCAGGACGTGCTGGAGAGCGGCCTCGCCAAGCCGGGTGCGGCCGATACGGGCTGGCTCAACCGCGCGCTCGCCTCGCTGCAACCGGGCGACCGCGCCGGATCGCGCGACGCCTTCGCCATCGGTCCGATCGCGCCGCTGGTCGTGCGCGGACCCGCGCCCGTGCTGTCTTGGACGCCGCGCCGGCTGCCGCCAACGGGCGATGACACGGTGATGCGGCTCATGGAGCTCTACCACCACACCGATCCCATCCTCGCCCGCGTGCTCGAGGAACGCATGGGGCTTGCGACCATCGCGCGCGCCGGCGGCATGGACGGTGAGCAGCCGCAGGCGGCGGGGGCCGGACAGGTGCGCGCCTATTTCGCTGAATCCGCGGGCACGGCGGCGAAGTTTCTCGCGCGCGCGGATGGGCCGCGCATCGGCGCGCTTGCCTTCGATGGCTGGGATACCCACGCCGCCGAAGGCGCGATGAGCGGCCGGCTCGCAATCTTGCTCGGCGCGCTCGACGGCGCCATCGCCGCGATCGAGACCGAGATGAAGGATGCTTGGCGCGAGACCGTGGTCGCCATCGTCACCGAATTTGGCCGCACTGCCCGCATCAACGGCACCGACGGCACCGATCACGGCACCGCCACGGTGGCGCTGATCGCCGGCGGCGCGCTCAAGGGCGACCGCGTCGTCGCCGATTGGCCCGGGCTCAAGCTCGCCAAACTTCATGACGGACGCGACCTCAAGCCGACCACCGACCTGCGCGCGGTGCTCAAGGGCCTGCTCAAGGACCACCTGCGCGTCGACGACGCCGTGCTGGCCACCAAGGTGTTTCCGGACAGCGCCGCGGTGAAGCCGATGACGGGATTGCTGCAGCAGGCCTAGCGCCGGTTCAGGCGATTGGGGTTCGCAAGCTCCGTGCCTGCGAGGATCTGATCTAGCTAGCGCTCGGGCTCGGCGGCGCGAAAAGCCTTCGCGAACGTATCGAGATCGGCTGCGGCAACGTCGGAGACGGCCCAATAGGCGACGCCGTTGTCGGTCCAGGACACAATATTGTAGCCGCCGATTTGGCCGTGGGAGGTCGCGATCGTCCGGCCGGCGGGAACCTCGCTGAGGCTGATCAGATGCTGGCGCACGCGATAGACGAGCGTTGCAACCGGGGTGCGTCCGGTCACGTCGATGCGGCCGCCGACCAGGGGAAAGCCCGCGCTGGCGAGTTCGACCACGCGCGGCGCCTCGGGGATGCGGCCGTTGAACCAGGGCTTGACCGTGTGTTGGTCGGAGGAGCCGACGTCGACGGGCTGCGTCGCCATCAGCGCGCGCACGTGGTTGGCCACGACCATGTCGGCATCGGGCGGGCCGGGCGACAGCGCCAACCAGGTCGCGCCGCTGCCGAGGAACGCGGCCACCGCGACCGAGGCCGCGAGCGCGCGCCAAGACGGGCGTGACGAGGCGCGCGCGGGCGCAGGCGCAGGCCGCAAGCCGACGGCGGCCTCGATCCGCCGCGCGAGACCGGGCGGCGCGCCTTCGCGCGGCAGCTGCTCGGCGATGACGTGCCGCAGCGCCTCCACCCGCTCGCGTTCGACCGCCAGCGCCGGATCGTCGGCAAGCTGGCGCTCGACCTCGAGCGCGTGCGCAGGGTCGAGCTCGCCGTCTACATAGGCGTGAACGAGCAAGCGCGGATCCGTCGGTGTCATGGCGCGCCCCCTGGCTTGTCGGCTCCGATGCGCTCGATCAGCCGCCGGCGGGCGCGCGCGAGCCGCGACATCACCGTGCCGATGGGTACTTTGGTCACTTCGGAAATCTCCCGATAGTCGAGGCCCTGCACGTCACGCAACACCAACGTTTCCCGAAACGGCACCGGCAGCTCCGCAATCGCGGCTTCGAGCCGCCGCGCGTCGGCCTTGGCGATCAGCTCCGCCTCCGGCGTCTGCTCGAAAGCGGCGCCGGCGCTCGACTGCTTCTGCTCGACCGCTTCGAGATCGTCGACCATCACCAGCGACGCCGAACGATTCTTGCCCAGCCAGGTATAGGCCGCGTGGCGCACGATGGTTAAGACCCAGGCGCGGGCGTTGACTCCGGCAAAGCCGCCGATGCCGCGAAAGGCGCGCAGGCAAGCCTCCTGCACCACGTCCTCGGCGTCGGCGCGATCGCCGGTGAGCCAGCGCGCGAGCGCGTAGGCGTCGGCGAGATGCGGCAGCACCACGCTGGCGAAGCGCGCCTGATCGTCCTCGCTCTTCAGGCTTGCCATGGTCGATGCGCACCACAATCATATGGGTGAAGATCGGCCACCCGCTGGTTTTATTCCCGAGATTTCAACGGTTTTCGACCGGGTCCTGTCGTCCCGCCCGCTGCGGTCTCCCAGGCCGAGAAAGTCTCCCGGGCCGAGAAAGCCTATCACGCCGCTCACTCGGCGGCCTGCATGTCGGCGTCGATGAAGCCGCCCGACTGGCGTTGCCACAAGGCGGCGTAATGACCGCCGTGCCGCAACAGCTCGTGGTGCGAGCCCTGCTCGACGATGCGGCCGCGCTCGAGCACGATCAGCCGGTCCATGCGTGCGATGGTTGAGAGCCGGTGCGCGATGGCGATCACGGTCTTGCCGGCCATCAGCGTGCCCAGGCTCGATTGAATCGCGGCCTCGACCTCGCTGTCGAGCGCGGAGGTGGCCTCGTCGAGCACCAGGATCGGCGCGTCCTTGAGGATCACGCGCGCGATGGCGATGCGCTGGCGCTGGCCGCCCGAGAGCTTCACGCCGCGCTCGCCGACCTGCGCCGCATAGCCGCGCCGCTGCTTCCAGTCCTCGAGTTCGCCGATGAACTCGTCGGCGTGGGCGAGCTTCGCCGCCGTCACGATCTCGGCGTCGGTCGCCTGCGGGCGGCCGTAGCGGATGTTGTCGCGGATCGAGCGGTGCAGCAGCGAGGTGTCCTGCGTGACCACGGAGATTTGCGCGCGCAGGCTCTCCTGCGTGACCGCGGCGATGTCCTGGCCGTCGATCACGATGCGGCCGCCCTCGAGATCGAAGAAGCGCAGCAGCAGATTGACCACCGTCGACTTGCCGGCGCCGGAACGGCCGATCAGGCCGATCTTCTCGCCCGGGCGGACGGTCAAGGTCAGGCCGTCGATGACGCCGCTCTCGCGGCCGTAACCGAAGCGCACATCCTCAAATCTGATCTCGCCGCGCGTCACCTTGAGGGTGGGCGCATCGGGCAGGTCGGTGAGCGTGATCGGCCGGGCGATGGTCATCATGCCTTCCTGGATCACGCCGACGTTCTCGAAGATCGATGTGATCTGCCAGGCCACCCAGCCGGCGATGTTGACGATCTGCCAGGCGAGCGGCAGCGCCATCGCCACGGTCCCGACCTCGACCTTGCCCTGCGTCCACAACACCAGCGCGAGCGCGCCGGTGCTGGTCACCATCAGCGCGTTGAGCGCGGACAGGCAGAAGCCGAACAGCGTGTTGAGCCGCAGCGAGCGATAGAACAGCTTGGTGTGGTGATCGATGGCGTCGCGCACATAGGCGTCCTCCTCGCGCGCGCGGGCGAACAGCTTCACCGTGAGGATGTTGGTGTAGCTATCGACGATGCGCCCGGTCAGCAGCGAGCGCCCTTCCGACACGTCCTTGGAACGGTCGCGCATGCGCGGCACGAGCACGCGCAGCATGAGCAGATAGCCGAGGAACCACAGCGCGATCGGCAGCGCCAGCACGGGGTCGGCGGAGGCGAGCAGAATGAACGCGCTCGTGCCGTAGACGAGGATGTACCAGACGCTGGTGAGCAGCGCGACCAGGGTCTCGCGGATCGCAGGGCCGGTCTGCATCACGCGGTTGGCGATGCGGCCGGCGAAGTCGTTCTGGAAGAACGCCCAGGACTGGCGCACCACGTACCAGTGGTTCTGCCAGCGGATGCGATTCGACACGTTGGCCGAGATCGCCTGGTTCGCGATCAGGTTCTGCGCGGTGAGCGCGATCGGACGCGCAACCAGCAGCACCACCGCCATCCCGAGCAGATGCGGCCAGAATTTTGCGAACAGCTCGTCCGGCGGGCTCGCCGTGATCAACGTGACGATGCGGCCCATGAACACGGGAATGGTCGAATCGAGCAGCGCCACCACCAAGCCGGCGGCGAACAAAGCCGCGAACAGGCCCTTCGCCTGCCGGGCGAAATGCCAGAAGAACGCGGTGAAGCCGGGCGGCGGCGCCGCCTGCTCCGGTGGGTCGGTCGGCTTCAACAGCCGCTCGAACAGCGAAAACATGGCACAGGCTCGAAACGCATCGCGAGCGCGCGGCGACGCCACCCGTGGCGCCGTGAAGCGGGCCCGCATTGGCTTGATCGGATCGGATGCGGCCGGGTAGAGAAGCTTCGTGTCGGGACTATGACGGCGGGGCTTGTTTGACTCGTCCTGCCGCAATTATTGCGTTTCGCAACGATGGCGCGGCTCATCCGCGCCGCAAGCGCTGCCCGCGGACGGCGGTGGTGAGCGCAGGAATCGCGGTCATTTCGGCGTGATGCGGAGAATCCGACCCGAGGAGCTGTCGGTGGCGAGCCACAGCGCGCCGTCCGGCCCGTCGCGAACATCGCGAATGCGTTCGCGCAGCCCCTGCAACAGGCGCTCCTCCTTGCCCACCTTGTCCCCGTCGACTTCGAGCCGGACCAAAAGTTGGCCGACCAACGCGCCGACGAACACGTTGCCGCGCCAGCCCGGCAACAGACTGCCGGTGTAGAACGTCATCCCGGACGGCGCGATCGAGGGCACCCAGTACTTGAGCGGCTGCTCCATGCCCTGCTTGTGCGTGCTCTCGTGGATCCTGGCGCCGTTGTAGTCGATGCCGTAACCGATCACCGGCCAGCCGTAGTTCTTGCCCTTCTCGATGATGTTGATCTCGTCGCCGCCGCGCGGCCCGTGCTCGTGCTCCCACAGCTTTCCGGTCACGGGGTGGAACGCGAGACCCTGGGGATTGCGGTGGCCGTAGCTCCAGATCTCGGGCTTGGCGGCAGGCCCGCCGACGAATGGATTGTCCGGCGGGACCGAGCCATCGGGTCGGATGCGAATGATCTTGCCGAGATCGTTGGCAAGATTCTGCGCCTGGTCGCGGGTGGTGAAATGCTCGCCGGCGGTCAGGAAGAGATTGTCGTCCGGCGCCTGCACGATGCGGCAGCCGAAATGATTGCCGCTGGAGAGCGGGCCGGCCTGGCGGAAGATCACCTCGACCGCATCGAGCCGGGGCGTGCCTTCATCCACCAGCCGAGCGCGCGCGAGCGCGGTGCGCCCGCGGCCTTCCACCGGCTCGGCGTAACAGAAATAGATGGTGTGATTCTGCGCAAAGCCGCGGTCGAGCGCGACGTCGTGCAGCCCGCCCTGACCCGACGCGAACACTTTCGGCACGCCGGCGAGCGCGGGGGAGAGCGCGCCGTCCTTGGCGACGATGCGCATGCGTCCGGGCCGCTCCGTCACCAGCATGCGGCCGGCGGGCAGGAAGGCGATCGCCCAAGGATGATCGAGGTTCTTCGCTACGGTCTCCACCGCGACGTCGCCGGCGGAGGAATGGAAAACCTGCGCGCCGGCGGGCGGGCAGCCGATCGCAACGAGCCCGACTGCGCACGCCACCGCTGACCACCTCATTTCGAATGCTCCTGCGCTCTTCTGCGTGCCACGCGTCGATGTTACGCGTCGGTGCGACAACCATGCGTTGCCGACGATGTTCCGGCAAGTTTCGAGCCCTTCACATCGATGTGACGATACTGTTGACTTTCCCGCCGCGCTCCGTGTCATCGTCGGCGGGAAAAATTTCTCGAGCGGAACGGCGAGGACAGCCATGAAGATGACGGCCTTTGTCGCGGCAATTGCCGTCGCGGTCGGCGTTGGCGGCATTGCCCATGCGCAAGGCTATCCATCGCATCCCATCACCATGATCGTGCCGTTCCCGGCGGGCGGGCCGACGGACACGCTTGCGCGCATCTTGAGCGAGCGCATGCGGGTGTCGCTCGGCCAACCGGTGATCATCGAGACCGTGACCGGCGCCGGCGCCAGCATCGGCGTCGCCCGTGCCGCGCAAGCCGCACCCGACGGCTATACGCTCAGCATCGGCAATTGGACGAGCCACGTCGGGGCGGGCGCGATGTATCCGGCCGCGCACGACGCAGTGCTGGAATTGCAGCCGGTGTCGCGCATCAGCGCCACACCGTTGATGATCATCGGCAAGAACGCACTGCCGCCGAAGAACGCCCGGGAGCTGATCGCTTGGCTCAAAGCGGATCCCGGCAAGGCATCGGCGGCAACCGTCGGGGCCGGGAGCGCGGCGCATGTTTGCTTGCTCTACTTCCAGCAGAAGACCGGCACCAGTTTCCAGTTGGTTCCTTATCGCGGCGGTGCGCCGGTGATGCAGGATCTGGTGGCCGGCCAGATCGACATGTTTTGTGCCGAAGCGTCGCAAACGCTGTCGTTCGTGCGCAGCGGAGCGATCAGAGCCTTTGCGGTGATGTCGAAGGAGCGTTGGCCGGCCGCGCCCGAGGTTCCGACCATGGACGAGGTGGGCGTGTCGGGGATGTACATCTCGTTTTGGAACGGCCTGTGGGTCCCCAAGGGCACACCGAGCGAGATCGTCGCCAAGCTCAACGGCGCGGTGGTGGATGCGCTGGCCGATCCGGCCGTGCGGCAGCGGCTCACCGAGCTCGGCCACGTGATTGCGACGCGCGAGGAGCAGACGCCGCACGCGCTGGGCGACTTTCACAAGGCCGAGATCGAGACTTGGTGGCCGATCATCAAGGCGGCCAACATCAAGCCGGAGTGAGAGGCCCAACAGCAGCACTGCCGCGCGTCCGACGACGCGCGGCAGTGACTTCCCCCGACCGGCCGCCCGAAACGATGATCAGTCGCGCCGCGGGTTGGCGGCGACGATGACGGTAAGCCCGCCCATGGCGGCGAGCAGAAAGGCGATGCAAAGCGCGATCGCGAGCGGGGTGCCGTCGTCACTGGTCATGGCGCCGACCACGTCCGCGCGCGCCATGCCGATCGAGACAGCGGTGACGGCGACGGCGGTCGATAAGGCGAGCGCGGCAGTGATGATCAATTCGACGAGAGTGATGGAGCGATGCCTCGGCGCCGGCCCCGGGCGAGCCCCGGGCTTGATTCCGGTCGGCCTTGTTAATGGCTTGGGCATGTCAATCTCCGCGAATCAGTCGACTCATTTGTCGCGGCGGATGCCGGCGCCGATTCGGCCGGAGTTAGGCGGAGGCATTGGCGAAGAAGGGCAAATTTGTGTTTTTGGTTAACGAAGCGTTAACGCCGAACGCGCTTCTCGTTCGGCCGCAAAATACGGCCGCTTTTTGCGGCGCGCAGCCCCGCCGCTCGCGCGCTCACTCCGCCGCTACGACGTTCTCGGGCTGCCAATCCATCGAGATATAGCCCGGCTGCGCCGCCACGCGCTCGAGCCAGGCACGGATCTCCGGAAAGGTCGTCAGTTCGTAATCGCACGTATGCGCGAGGTGAGCGTAGGCGTAGAGCGCGATGTCGGCGACGCTGTAGCGATCACCGACGAAATAGCGATGGTGCTTGAGGTGATTCTCCATCACGGCGAGCGAGCGGTAACCTTCCTCCATCCAGTCCTCGAGCGCGTGCTGCTGCAGCTCGCGGCCGCCCTTGACCAGCGCCAGCCAGAAATAGGCGGCGCCGATGTTGGGTTCGATGCTGTGCTGCTCGAAGAACATCCACTGCAACGCTTCGGCGCGATCGATGCGGTGCTCGGGCCGCAGCGGCGTGCGGCTCACGAGGTGCCAGAGGATCGCGTTCGATTCGGCGAGGTAGCGGCCGGGCGCGGCTTCGAGCAGCGGCACTTGGCCGTGCGGATTCTTGGCCAGGAACTCGGGCGTGCGGCTCTCACCTTTGAGGATGTCGACTTCGACCAGACGAAAAGGGATGCCGAGCTGGGCGAGCGCGAGGCGCACCTTGTAGCTGTTGCCCGATCGCTGCATCGAGTAGAGCGTATACATCGCCTTCCCTCCGGCGGTGATCGCCGCCGCCCTGCCGAGATATGGGCGTAAGCCATCAGAGCGGCAATGTCATGACGCGACCAAGCTCCGCTGAGTGGTCGCCGACTACCGCGGCCGCCGACCGCAGCCGACGCCTGCTGCCGCGCCCGTCATCTGCAGAAAATCATTTTCGCCGTCACTCCGCCGCGACGCGATGGGCGCGGGCATGGGCGATGAGGGCGTCGTCCTCCACCGGCACGATCGGCGTGAAGTCGCGGTGCGCGATCCATTCGGGCCGGGTGAACTTGGTGATGTGGTTGGAGACGGCGCAGAGCGTCAGGTACACGATCTTGCGCGGATAGGGGGTGATGTTGGGCGGCGAAGCGTGCACGAGATTGCCGTGGAACATCAACACCGAGCCGGGCTTGCCGGTCGGCGCCACGATGCCGACGCCGTCCGGCGGCGCGGCTTGGGCGCAGAGCCGCGTCACCGTCTCCGGATCCAGCGTCCAAAGCGGATAGGAAGTCGTGCTGGTGTCGTGACCGGCGGCGAGCGTGCCGTATTTGTGGCTCTTTGGGATCAGCATCAACGGACCGTTGATCGGCAGGACCTCGTCGAGGAAGATCGAGATATTCATGGCGCGCGGCTCGGGCATGCCGTCGTCGCGCGCCCAGGTGCCGTAATCCTGGTGCCACTGCCAGACATCGCCCTCGAACGCGGCCTTGGCGTTGATCTTGAACTGATGGACGTAAACGCCTTCGCCGAACAGCTGCTGCAGCGGTTCGACCAGGCGCGGGTGGTGCGCCATCAGACGGAAGGCCTCGTTATAGGTGTGCGCGGCGAAGGCGGTGCGCGGCGCGCCGGTCTTCTCGCGCCAGACCTCCTGGCGATTGCTCCTGAAAATCTTGTCCGCTTCGCTGCGCAGGGCCGCAACCTCCTCGTCGGCGAAGCAGTTCGGGAAAAACACGTAACCCTGTTCATCGAAGGTCTTGATCTGCTCGGCGGTGAGCTTCATGGCGTCCTCCCGGGGACGGTCGTTTCGTGTCGGCAATAGTTTAGCGGCCGCCGGCCCGAAAATCACGCGCTGAAGGGTGCGAATGTGGGGTCTAATGACGCGAGCGTCGCGGCGCTTGTCCTCCCGGAGCGCGCGCGCCGAATGTGAGCTGGCGCAAATTCTGACGTGGGTTCAACGCCCTTCCAGGTCCGCGTGTGTCGGGCGCGATCACACTGGTGTGTGGATGGGCGATGGAGGCTTGCCGTCGGCGGCCGCGCCCATTAGGAAGCTCGCGCCCGCAAAGGGTAAGCGGAGATTCTCATGGCCCTGCTCAAAGAATCGCTCAAGCGCATCAAGCCGTCCGCCACCATCGCGGTGACGGATAAGGCGCGTGCGCTCAAAGCCGCGGGCCGCGACGTGATCGGGCTGGGAGCCGGGGAGCCGGATTTCGACACGCCGGAGAACATCAAGCGCGCCGCGCTCAAGGCGATCGAGGCCGGCAAGGCGGCGAAGTATACCGCGGTCGACGGCATCCCGGAGCTCAAGGCCGCGATCGCTCGCAAGTTCAAGCGCGAGAACGGCCTCGATTACAAGCCGAGTCAGATCATCGTCGGCACCGGCGGCAAGCAGGTGCTCTACAACGCGTTCGTGGCGACGCTCGATCCAGGCGACGAGGTGATTCTCGCGGCGCCCTATTGGGTGAGCTATCCCGATATGGTCATGCTCGCCGGCGGCGAGCCGGTCGCCGTGCCCACCACCCTCGAGTCGGGCTTCAAGATGCGCCCCGAGGCGCTCGAGCGCGCAATCACACCGAAGACCAAATGGGTGCTGCTCAACTCGCCGTCGAACCCGACCGGCGCGGCCTATACGCGCGCCGAGCTCAAGAAGCTCACCGACGTGCTGGTCAGGCATCCCCAAGTCTACGTGATGACCGACGACATGTACGAGCACCTCGTCTACGACGAGTTCGAATTCACCACGCCGGCGCAGGTCGAGCCCCGGCTCTACGAGCGCACGTTGACGGTGAACGGCGTTTCCAAGACCTATTGCATGACCGGCTGGCGCATCGGCTATGCCGGTGGGCCCGAGCCGCTGATCAAGGCGATGGCGATGATCCAGTCGCAATCGACCTCGAACCCGACGGCGGTGTCGCAATGGGCGGCGGTCGAGGCGCTCGACGGGCCGCAGGACTTCATCGCCAAGCACAATGCGATCTTCAAGGAGCGCCGCGACCTCTGCGTCTCGATGCTCAATCAGGCGCGCGGCATCCAGTGCCCCAAGCCCGAGGGCGCGTTCTACGTCTATCCGTCCTGCGCCGGCACCATCGGCAGGACTGCGCCGACCGGACACAAGCTCGTCACCGACGAGGACTTCGTCACCGAGCTGTTGGAGGCCGAGGGAGTGGCGGTGGTGCAGGGTACGCCGTTCGGCTTCGGTCCCGCATTCCGCATCTCCTACGCCACCAAGACCGAGGACGTCGAGGAAGCTTGCCGGCGCATCCAGCGCTTCTGCGGCAACTTGACATGACGCGCGCGATCTTGCGTAAGATCGATTGGTGAGGCGCAACCCCGATTGGGCTTGTGCGATCGAACAACAAAGGAGGGTCCATATGTTGCGTCATGCCGTCGGGGCTGCCGCGCTTGCACTAGCCGTTGCGTCCGCCGATCCCGCCGCCGCCCAGCGAGTGCGGGCCGGCGTCCTGACCTGCGACATCTCGGCGGGCATCGGCTTCATCCTCG
>Ga0209648_10002828_pt1 | contig 14452 bp, 14 predicted proteins | sample GraSoi2013_115cm_FD_185830 | JGI IMG/M metagenome (GOLD analysis project Ga0209648, IMG submission 185830) | Grasslands soil microbial communities from the Angelo Coastal Reserve, California, USA - Sample 9_17_2013_115cm (SPAdes) (version 2) | ecosystem: Environmental > Terrestrial > Soil >...
CGGTGGTGGCTGTCCCCCGCCGCCACCGGACGGTTTGCGCGACGGCGAGCTCGCGCCGCCATGGTGCGCCTCGCGCGTGGCGAGCTCGAAGTTCCACTTCGCCGCGCTGTCGTGCGGCGCGAGGAGCAGTGCCTCGCGATAGGCGCGCGCGGCGTCCGCCGCGTGGGCGTCGTGATTGGCCGAGTCGGTCCTGGCGGCGCGCAGCTCGACCACGCCGAGATTGAACAACGCGCGGAAGCGCAGGTCGGGATCGAGCGAGGCAACGGCCTGCGCCAGCCGCGCGCGCGCCGTCTCGACGTCGCCGGCGGCGAGCGCGGCCGTGCCGGCGTTGTAGTAGGTCGTATCGGTGCGGACGCCGGCGGACAGCGCCGCTTCGTACGCGCGCAGCGCGCGGGCGGCATCGCCCGCATCCCAGGCGCGGTCGGACGCCGTGCGGCGAAGCTGGCCCTGTGCCCGCGCGCTCAGTGGCGCGCCCGCGAGCAACGCCAGCGTGAGCAGTGCCGCCGTGCGGCGCGTCGCCGCCTGGCCCACCAACAAGCATACGGCGACGAGCAGCGGCAGCCAGGCGCGCGGCCGGCCCTGGTGCGTGCGACTCTCGCTTGCGCGGGTGCGCTTATACGACGCCACCAGGTCGCGCACGGCCCCCGCCTGGTCCGGGAGGTCGGCCGCGACGAGCGTCCCCTGCGCCGCGTCGGCGATGCGGCTCAGCACCGCGTCGTCGCGCGCCGTGGCGATGATGTTGTCGTCGGCGTCGCGTTGCCATCCCAACAGCGCGCCCTGATCGTCGCGCACCGGGATGCGAGCCGGGACCCGGCCGCCCTCCGCGACGAGAATCAAGTGGATCCCCTGCGTGCCGAGACGCTGCGCGGCGTCGAGAATGCCGGGTAACGTGTCGTGCGCCTCGCCGTCGGTGAAGACGACCAGCACACGGTCGGAGAGCTCGGAGCCCGCCTGCAGCAGCTCAGTCCCCTGCACCAGCGCGGCGGCGAGGTCGGTGCCGCCGGCGGAGGCGATGTCGGGGTCCATCGCGTCGAGATACAGGGTCAGCGCCGAGCCGTCGACCGTGAGCGGGGCCAGGATGTAGCTCGCGCCCGCGAAGGCGAGCAGGCCGATGCGGTCGCCGTCGAGATCTTCGACCAGGCGGTGCCCTTCGCGCTGCGCGCGACCGAGCCGGCTCGGCCCCACGTCCTCGGCGAGCATCGAGCGCGAGATGTCCATCGCGATCACCAGGTCCAGGCCGCGCGTCTCCGCGCTCACCTTGTCCTCACCCCAGCGCGGACCGGAGAGCGCCACGACGCCCAAGAACACCGCGACGCTGACGGTCGTGGGACCAAAGCGGCCCGCGGCGCGGGCGGCGCGCTCGGTCTCCGGCGACCAGCGGGCCGCGCGTTTGAGCCGGGCGTGCCGTGCCCAGGCGGCCGCGAACCAGGCGGCACCGCCGACGATCGGCGCGACCAACAGGACCATGGGCGCGTCGAAGCTCATCAGGGCACGCGGATGACGAGCGTGGCGGAGACCAGCAGTTCGAGCGCCAGGGCGAGCAGGCCGATCCCCAACGGCCAGCGATACCATTCGTCGAAGCGCCGGTAGATGACCTGCTGCACGGTGCTCTTCTCGAGACGGTTGATGTCGTCGAATACCTGCCGCAGCGACTGCGAATCGATGGCTCGAAAGAACCGCCCGCCGGTCGCGTTGGCGACGTCGGTAAGCAAGGGTTCGTCGATTTCGACCGCCATCTCCTCGTAACGCAGTCCCGTGGAGCCCTGGCCCGTGGGCACCAGCGCCTGGCCCTGGGAGCCCACCCCGATCGTATAGATGCGGATGCCGACCGCCGCCGCGGCCTGCGCCGCGGTGCGCGGGTCCACGGTGCCCTTGTTGTTCACGCCGTCGGTGAGCAGCACGATCACCTTGGTCTTGCCGGGCGCGCGGCGCAGGCGGTTCGCGGCCGTCGCGATCGCCGTGCCGATCGCCGTGCCGTCCTCCAGTGCGCCGACGCGGGTGTCGGCGATCGCGACCTCCAGCACTGCGTAGTCCGTAGTGATCGGCACCTGCGTGAGCGCTTGGCCGGCGAAGGTGACGAGCCCGATGCGGTCAGACACGCGCGCTCGCACGAAGGTGATCGCCGTCTGCTTCGCGACGTCGAGCCGGTTGGATGGCGCGAAATCGAGTGACAGCATCGAGCTCGACACGTCGAGCGCGAGGACGATGGAGATGCCCTCGCTGCGCACCTCCGCCTTCCCCGCGCCGATGCGCGGGCCGGCGGCGGCGAAGATCCACGCCGCGAGACAGGCACTGCGCAGCCCCGGGGGCACGCGGGTGAGCCACTCGCGCCCGCTCGCCCCACTGAACGGCCGCAGGTCGCTCATGCGCGTACCCGCCACGCGCGCCAGGCGCCGGGCGCGCTGCCACCACCACAGCGGGATGCCCGCCAACAGTAGGAGCATGAGCGGCCGCGCGAAATTCATCCTACGACGTCATCCGGAGATATCCCGCGCCAGCTCCGTGGCGCGCCGGGCGAGCGCGGCGGTGTCCTCGCCCTGCGCGGCCGCGAACTCGACGCGCTCGAGCTGGGCCAGCAGCGCGACGGCGTCGCGCGGAGCGGCGTTGGAGCGGGCGATCGCCCGGCGCAGGCTCGCGGCCGCCCGCGCCGCCACGGCCTTGGGCTCACCCGCCGCGAGCCAGCGCGCATCCGGCACCGGCGTCATCGTCGCGGCCTCGATTGCGGCAGCGCCCGCAGCCGGGCCCCGCCGCCGCCACGCCACCCCACCCGCGAGCAGGCTCGCGGCGAGCACCACGGCGAGCGCCACTGGCCACGCCCCGGGCCGCGACTCGCGCAGCGGGGCGAGCGCGGGACGGGGCGCGGGCCGGCCGGTGTCGGGCAACACACTCGCCACGCTCAGCGACGCGACCCGCCCCGGCAGCGAATCGCCGCCGCCGTCGGGGCCGGACCGCCACAACGTCGGCAATGGCACGGTCGCGGCCCCCGGGCTCCAGAGTGCCACCGGGTAGCGCACGAGCCAGCCGTCAGGCGTGCGGGTGGCAATCGGATCGCCCAACGGGGTCAGGGTGGCGTCGCCCGTGAGCGCACCCGGCCGCACGCGCCACCCAGTCGGGGCCGCGACGGTCCACGCGATCCACACGGTATCGCCCACCGTCGGCCGCTCGGGCGTCACGCTCACTGCACCCTGGAGCGCGACGAGCGCCAGGAGCCCGATCATCGCGCCAGCCGCCGCGCGCGCTCGGCGAAGCCGCGCCGCAACGGTGCTGCATAGGGCACGTTGGTCTCGAGGGCGATGCGGTCCACGCCCGCCTGCAGCAGCCGCCGCGCCCGCTCCTGCAACACGCGCTCCGCCGCCACGCGGATGCGGTCGTGCGTCGCGGGGTGGCCCGAATCGAGCAACGTGCGGCCGCCGGTCTCGGCGTCCTCGAGCTCCAGCCACCCGGCATCGGGGAAGACGCGCTCGCGCGGATCGTCCACGGTCACGGCGACCACGTCATGGCGCGCGGCCAGCTGTGCCAGGGGCTGCTCCCATCCCTCGGCGCGAAAATCGGACAGCACGACGACGATGGCGCGATGCCGCAGCAGCTTGGCGGCGTAGCGCAACGCTTCGGCGAGATTGGTGCCGCGGGCCCGGGGCGTGAACGCGAGCAAGTCGCGGATGACGCGCAGCGCGTGCGGGCGGCCTTTGCGGGGGCGCACCACGTATTCGACCTTGTCCGCGAACATCAGCGCGCCGACGCGGTCGTTGTGGCGCGCCGCGGCCAGCGCCAGCACCGCCGCCACCTCGACGGCGAGCCCCGCCTTGCTGTAGGGACGCCCGAATTGGCACGAGCCGGACTGGTCCACGACCAGGAGGAGCGTGATCTCGCGCTCCTCGTGAAATGTCTTCACGAACGGGCTGCCCATGCGGGCGGAGACGTTCCAGTCGATGGCGCGGAAATCGTCGCCGTGCTCGTAGGCGCGCACTTCCGCGAACTCGATGCCCTGCCCGCGGAACACCGACCGGTATTCGCCCGTGAACAGGGTGTTGACCAGGGCGCGCGTGCGCAGCTCAATCCCTTTGACCTGCCGCAACACGTCGGGTGTGACCGCCCGCCGGCGGGCCTGCAGAGGGGACGTCTCTGAGCGCCGGCGGTCTTTGCCTTCGTACTTCACGGCACTTCCACGGCCTCCAGGATCTTGGCGATGACCCGATCCGAGTCCATGTCTTCAGCTTCCGCTTCGAACGTGAGCAGGACGCGGTGGCGCAGCACGTCCAACGCCATCGCCTTGACGTCCTCCGGCACCACGTACGCGCGGCCGCGCAGATACGCGTGGGCGCGCGCCGCCTGCGCGAGATAAATCGAGGCGCGCGGCGACGCCCCGAATGCGATCAACGGTTTCAGCTCCGCCACGCCGGCCCCCTGCGGCTCGCGCGTGGCGCGCACCACGTCGACGATGTAATCGACCACTTTCTGGTCCATGAACAGCTCCGCGACCGCGCTCCGCGCCGCCATCAGGTCGTCCGCCTCGGCGACCTTCTGCACGTCGATCGGCCGTCCCGTCGCCATGCGCGCCACGATTTCCTTCTCCGCTTCGCGCGTCGGATACCCCACGCGCACTTTCAACATGAAGCGGTCGAGCTGCGCCTCGGGCAACGGGTAGGTGCCTTCGTGCTCGATGGGGTTCTGCGTCGCTAGGACGAGGAAGGGCTCGCCGAGAAAGAACGTCTCCCCGCCGATCGTCACCTGCTTTTCCTGCATCGCCTCGAGCAGCGCCGACTGCACCTTGGCGGGCGCGCGATTGATCTCGTCCGCCAGCACCAGGTTGGCGAAGAGCGGTCCCTTCTTGGGATAGAACTCCTGCGAGCGCTGGTCGAAGACCATCGTGCCGATCACGTCCGCCGGCAACAAATCCGGCGTGAACTGGATACGCGAGAACGCAATCCGCAGGCACTCGGCCACAGTGCGCACCGCCAGAGTCTTGGCGAGCCCCGGCACGCCTTCGAGCAGGACGTGGCCCCCGGTGAGCAAGCCGATCAACAGCCGCTCCACCATCACTTCCTGGCCCACCACCCGCTTGGCGACCTCGCGGGTGATCCCCTGCGCCAGCGCCGAGTCGGTCTGTTGTTTGGCCGCGCGGGTGGTCATCTGAGCGCCGCCTCCGCCGCCCGCCGCACCGTCGTGTCCTTGTCCTGCCCGTAGAGCTCGACCAAGGCGCGCGCCTCCGGTTTTCTGATGTGGCTGAGTCCTTCGATGGCCGCGACCCGCACCAGCACCGAGCGGCGCTTCAGCCTGCTGCCCGGCTCCGCGTGCTTGGCGAGCACCGCCAGCGCTTCCGGCGGCCCCAACTGCCCCACCGCCCGTAGCAACTCTGCCAGTACCCCTTCATCTGTTTCGTGGTCCAACCGCCGCAGCAGGACGGTGCCCGCGGCCGCATCGCCCCCCACGCCCACCGCCCGTGCGGCGGCGATGCGCACCACCACGCTCTCATCCTTGAGCGACGGGATGGCCGGCCGCGCGATCTCGCGGCCCCCGATCTCCGCCAAGCCGTGCAACGCCGCCTCCCGCACCTGCTCAGCGCGGTGACGCAACAGGGGCACGAGCAGCGCCACCACCTGTGGCGCGCCGGTCAGCCCCAGGAACTCCGCCGCCGCCGCCACCACGTCCTCGCGACCCACCTGCAACCGCGCTTCGAGCGGCTCGACCGCTCGTTCGCCCGCCGCCCGGATCGCGGCGCGGTAAGGCTCGCGCATCTCGGCGGGCGTGTTGAGATAGCGCTCCAGCACCAACCCGGTGGAAAGGGCCGCCAACGCGCCGACCGCACCCACGAGCACCGAGCGTTCATTGGGCGGCACGCGCGGCTCTCCCAGGCGCGCCACCATCCGCTCGACCACCGACTGGTCCGCCAGCGCGCCGGCTGCCGCCCCGATGCGTTCGGCAAGGTCGTTGTCCTCGGTCTGCCCCAGCGCGCGATCCAGACCCGCGATGATTTCCGCGACGGTGCCGAGGTCCCGCAACGCGAGCAGCTGCGGTACGAGCTCGAGCAATCGGGTCACGCCGGCGCGGCGCGCCTCGAGCGGCTCCGTCGGCGTCAACGCCGTCACGATGCGCCGCGCTTCGACGTCCGGCGGCAGGCCGCGGAAGGCCGCCATGCTGGCCGAGGGCGGAGCTGCCGCGACCGGCGCGGCGGCCTGCGGCGGCGGGGCCGGCGCGGGTGGCGGGGTCGGCGCGGGTGGCGGGGTCGGCGCGGGTGGCGGCGCCGGGGCGGGCGTCGGTGGCGTGGCAACGGGGGCAACGCCCGCAAGAGGGGGCGCCGGCGGCGGGCTGGGCGCGGTCGCGGGCGGCGGGGGCGGCGGGGGCGGCGGGGGCAGCGGGGCCGGCGCCCCGGCGGCGGGCGGCGGTGCCGCTTCTGCCGCCCGTGCCGCCGACAGCCGTTGCGTCTGGCGGCGACCGAGGATCAGCGTGATCCGCCCGAGTGCTGCGTCGTCCGGTGCCACGTTGCCCGTCGCGACGCCGAACAGCGCGATGATTTGGTCGGGAGTGGCGCCGGGATTGAACTGCACCGACCGCACGCCGCGCGCGTACAAGAGGCCCGCGATCTCGCTCAACTGGGAGTTGCGCGGGAGCAGATGCTGACCCTGCCAGTGCAGGCCCGTGGCGCCGACCTTCCACTCGAGCGATCCCTGTGCGGCAAGACCGGGGAGCGCGGCCGCGACCTGGCGCATCGCCTCCGTGACCGCCGGGTGCGTGGCCGGGTACAGCCGGGTCAGGCGGAATGCACTCCCGATGGCGCCGAGTGCCCGCTCGATACTGCTCGTATCCATACGATCAGCGCTTGATCATCGTCGTGGGATCACTTCGGTCCATGCTCGCGCCCGATAGCCTCGATCTCCCGTGGCGTGAGCACGCGCCACTTCCCTTCCGGCAGCTTGCCGAGCCGGACGGGGCCGTACGACACGCGATGCAGCCACTCAACTTTGAGCTCCAGCGCTTCGGCCAGGCGCCGCACGATGCGGTTGCGGCCCTCGGCGAGCGTCAGCTCGATCTCCACGCTCGTCCCCACCGTGCGCACGCGTGATTCCGTGATGCGCACAGCGCGACCCTCGATCATCACTCGGGCTTTGAGCGCGGCGGTGATCTCGCGCGGCGGACGCCCGTGCGCCCGCAGCCAATACGTGCGCGGCACTTCGTACCGCGGATGCATCAGGTGATGGGCCGCGGTGCCGTCGGTGGTGAGGAGCAGCAGTCCCGAGGTCATGACGTCGAGACGACCAACGTACGTGAGGCCGGGCACCTTGGGGAGGAGGTCGTAGACGGTGCGGCGGCCTTCGGGGTCACTGCGGCTCACCACGTAGCCGAGCGGCTTGTTGAGCGCGTACCAGACGGTCTGCGCCGCGGCGCGGACGGCCTGGCCGTCCACGGTCACCTTCTGCGTGTCGGGATCGACACTCTCGCCGATGGTCGCTTTGCGGCCGTCGATCTTGACGCGACCGGCGCGGATCAGCTCCTCGGCCTTGCGGCGTGAGGCGACGCCCGCGCGCGCCAGGGCGCGCTGCAGGCGCATGAGGGTCATTCCGGCTCGGCGGGCAGCGGCGGCCGCAGCGCGACCGACAGCTCCTCCAGGCGCGGCAGCTGGTCCAACGACTTGAGGCCGAGGATTTCCATGAACTGCGGCGTGGTGCCGTAAAGCAGCGGCCGGCCCATGCCTTCACCGCGGCTCGACACTTCTATCAAACCGCGCTCGACCAGCTTGTCGATCACGGCGCCCGAGTCGACGCCGCGGATCTCGTCCACCTCGATGCGCCCGACCGGTTGGCGGTACGCGATGACGGCGAGCGTTTCCAGCGCCGCGGGTGAGAGACGCCGCGGCCGGAGGGCGAATTGCGCCCGCTCGATCGCGGCGGCGTACTCGCCGCGGGTGAGGAACTGCCACCCGCCGCCGATCTCGCGCAGCTCGACGCCGTGATCGTCCCCGGCGTAGGCCTGGGCGAGCTCGGCCAACGCGCCGCCCGCCCCCGCCTCGCCCGATTCGGGCTCGAGCGTAGCCAGTTCTTCGAGCGTCAGGGGGCGCGACGCGGCGAACAGCGCCGCTTCAAGCAGCTTCGCGTGGGGACTCACGATGGATCACCATGGGGGCAAAAGGCTCGGGCTGGGCCAGGCGCAGCGAGCCGCGCTTGGCCAGCTCCAGCAAGGCGATGAAGGCGGAGAGCACGTCCACGATGGTGGGCCGCTCGCCGACGATGTCGTACCAGCCGAATGTCTCGCGGTCGGCGAGCAACGCGTGAATCTTGAGGTTGGCGCTCTCGACGTCGAGCGGCCGCGGCACCACGCGGTGCAGCTCCGCTTCGGGGATCATCGCGATCACGCGCTCGGCCGCCGCCAGCAGCTCGTTCAGCTCGATCACGAGCGGCGCAGGCGGCAGCGCCGCCGGCGGCGCCTCGTAGCCCCGCCCGAACTGCTCGGCGCGGCGCGCCGCCGCCTTGTGCAGCCAATCCACCAGCTCACGGATCTGCTGGTATTCGAGCAGGCGCCGCACCAACTCCGAGCGCGGGTCTTCCCACTCGTCGTCGTTGAGCCGCCGCGGCAACAGCATCTGCGCCTTGATGCGCAACAGCCGCGCCGCCATCTCGAGGTAATCCGCCGCTTGGTTCAGCCCCAGCTCGTGGATCGTCGCCAGGAACTGGTCGGCGATCTTCGCGATGGGCAGGTCGGTGATGTCGACCTCGTCCTCGTGGATGAGATGGAGGAGCAGGTCGAGCGGGCCGGAGAACTGCTCCAGCTCGACGATGAATGCATTGGCGTCGGTGCGCAGCGGTGATGTCATATCGGGAACGCTCCCTCTCCCAGGGCGAAGCCACCGACAACTGACAGGGCCGCATTCATTAGGGTACTGGCGGGCCACAGGTAAACTGCGGCGGCGGCTGGCACCATCCTCACGAAGATTAGGAAGGCAAACAAGGGGAGGTAGCCATAGCGGTACAGCTGCTGGTAGCGCGCGTGCGCCTGAGGCGACAACAGATATTTGAAAACGTGACTGCCATCCAGAGGCGGAATCGGGAGCAAGTTGAAGAATGCGAGAAGCAGGTTCAACCACATCGTCCACCACAACATCCGCTGGACGATCGTGAGCGTGATCGCGCTTCCGTGCAGGGCTCCGCCTACCAAGCCCACGACGGCGAAGAGCAGCGCGGCGATCAAGAACAAGCCGATGTTCGTCACGATGCCCGCGAGCGACACGATGATGTCGCCGCGTCGAAAGTTGCGATAATTGCGAGGATTAACCGGCACCGGCTTGGCGGCGGCAAACATGAATCTGCCGCCGCTGGCAAACCAAAGCATGGCCGGAAAGAGCACGGTCATGACCGGATCGATGTGTTTTAGGGGGTTAAGAGTCAGCCGTCCCAGCATGTGGGCGGTAGGATCACCCTGACGATACGCGGCCTCGGCGTGGGCGTACTCATGGGCCACGACCGAGAAGAGAAGCACCGGCGCCACCAAAAGGATTTCGAACGAGATAGCGCAATCCGGGGTCGGTGACCGCCTAAGATAATGAACCGCCGCCCCCTGGGTCAACGGCGTAGCGCCTTGACCACCCTGCACTTACCGTCTAAGTTGCGCCCCTCGACAGGAGACTAAGAGTGCCCAGGATCAAGTCCGCAAAGAAGGCGATGCGCCAGGCGCGCAGCCGCACCATCCGCAACAAGGATCAGCGCTCGGCGCTACGCACGGCCGTGAAACGCGTCCGCACCGCCACCGGCGCTGCCGCCGCCCAGGCCTACGCCGCCGCCGTGCAGCTGCTCGACCGCGCCGCTCGCAAAGGCCTGATTCATAAGAACAACGCCGCCCGGCACAAGTCGCGGCTGGCGGCGTTCGTGAAGTCGCAAGCGAAGTAAGGGCTACAGCGCAGCCAGCTCCGCTCCACAACTCTCGCAGTACCACTCCGTCGGCAGATTCATCGTGCCGCACTCGCGGCACTTGAGTGTCTTGGCCGCCTCTTCTTCCTCTGCGGCCTGCTCCTGCGACGCGGGCGCCGCCGCCTTGGGTAGAGCACTCACATCCGCCGGCTGATACTGTGCGCCGCTCGCCCGCTTGGGCGATGGCGCGCCGCCCTTTTCGTCCTCGGTCACGGATTTCAGGAACGCCAGCTCGTCGACGACGGGCCGCTTGGCATCCTTCTTGTCGTCCGGTTTGGACGCCGGCTTGGGCGGGGATCCGACCCTGGGCTGCGCCTTCTCGCGCACCAGCGCGTCCAGCTCCGTGAGCTTCTCGATGTCCTGCTCGACGGCCTGGATCTCTTCGCGCACCGACACCAGCTCTGCCAGCGCGTCCTTGTGCACCTGCCCCCACTGCATTTCATCGTACTCGCCGACGGCGTGTCGCAGCTCGGTTTCGGACAGTCGCTCCGCCGCCGCCTTTTCCTTCTGCTCCAGCTCCACCAGCGTTTCCTTGCGCTGCTCGATCAGCTGGCGAGCGGCGTCGGCGTGCGCCTTGAGCTCCTCGGTGACGGCCGCGAGCCGCGCGTCGTAGTCGGCGCGCACGCGACCCTTCACCTGTCCCGGCGACGCATCGCCCGCGGCGTCGAGCCGGGCGATCCACGCCTGGTACTGGCGCCGCTCTTCCAGCAATCGCTGGATCGCCGCCGTGCTCTTGGAGGACCCCTTAGGCATGCAACTCCCGTGTTCCGGCGACCATGATACGCTCTAATCCAGCACGGAGCCTAGACTTAGTCAAGCGCTGAGCGGTCACATCGCCCCTTCGTGTACGATTTTTCCGGCCACCAGCGTCAGGGTCGGCCGGCCCACCAGCTCCCGCCCCGCGAACGGCGTGTTGCGGCACTTCGTGAAAAACCGCGCCGGGTCAACGGTCCAGCGCAGCTTGGGATCGAGCACGCAGACATCGGCCGCCGCTCCCGGTTGCAGCGTGCCCCCGCTCAGCCCGAAAACGCGCGCCGGCAGGGTGCTCATCCGCGCCACGAGCTCGGGCAGCGTCAGCACCCCGCCCTGTACCAGCTCGCTATGCGCCACGGCGAACGCGGTTTCGAGTCCCACAATGCCGAACGGCGCGTCGTCGAACGCCGCTTCCTTCTCGTCGTAGGCGTGGGGCGCGTGATCGGACGCGATGCAGTCGATCACACCCTCCTTCAACGCCTGGCGCAGCGCCGCCACGTCCGCCGCCTCGCGCAGCGGCGGGTTCATCTTGGCGTGCGTGTCGTAGTTCTCGCAGGCGTGATCCGTCAACGCCAGGTGATGGGGTGTCCCCTCCGCCGTAACTCGCACGCCGCGCTCCTTGGCGCGGCGGATCAACTCCGCCGAACCACGCGTCGACATGTGACACAGATGCACGCGGCCGCCCGTCAGCTCGGCCAACAGCACGTCGCGCGCGACCATGATCTCTTCGGCCGCGGACGGAATGCCCTTCAAGCCCAGCCGCGTCGCGACCAGTCCCTCGTGCATGACGCCGCCGGCGGCGAGCGTGGGCTCCTCGCAATGGTCCGCCACCGCGATGTCAAAGGTCAGAGCATACTCGAGCGCCGTGCGCATCAGGTGGCCCGACACCACGGGCCGGCCGTCGTCCGAGACGGCCACGGCCCCCGCGCCCACCATCTCGCCGAACTCCGCCAGCTTCTCGCCCCTTTGTCCCACCGACACCGCGCCGATCGGATAGACGCGCGCGAGGCCCGCGCGCACCGACTGCCGCACGATGAACCCGACGGCCGCCTGATTGTCGGTGACGGGATCGGTGTTGGGCATCGCGCAAATCGCGGTGAACCCGCCGGCCGCCGCCGCGCGCGCGCCCGTCGCCACCGTCTCCTCGTCTTCGTTCCCCGGCTCGCGCAGGTGAACGTGGATGTCCACGAGGCCGGGCGCCACCACTTGCCCGCGCACGTCGCGCACCTCCGCACCGTCGGGCCGGCCGATCGAGGGAGCGATCCCCGTGATCTTGCCGTCCTGGATCAGCACGTCGGCGGTCTGATCGAGATTCTTGCTGGGGTCGATCACCCGCCCACCCGTGAGTACGAGGGGCCGCATCAGTCCGGCGCTCCGCGTTTGGCCGCGTCGGCCAGCTCGGGCTTGCCGCCGGCGAGCAGATACAACACCGCCATCCGCACCGCCACACCGTTCGTCACCTGGTCGAGAATCACGCTATGCGGTCCGTCCGCCACGCGCGACTCGATCTCCACGCCGCGGTTCATGGGCCCCGGGTGCATGATGACGAGCGGACGGCGCGCGCGGTCCAACCGCTCCTGCGTCACGCCAAACACGCGGAAGTACTCCCGCAGCGACGGAATGAAGCCCTTCTCCATGCGCTCGAGCTGCAACCGCAAAATGTTCAGGACGTCGGCCCACTCGATCGCTTCTTCGATCCGGCGGAACACCGTGACGCCGAGCTCAGCGATGCCGCGCGGCATCAGCGTGTGCGGCCCGCACACGGCGACCTGCGCGCCGAGCTTGGTGAGCCCCCAGATGTTGGAGCGCGCGACGCGCGAGTGCAGGATGTCGCCCACGAGGCAGACCTTCACCCCGGCGATCTTGCCGAGCTTGTCGCGAATCGTCAGCAGATCGAGCAGCGCCTGCGTGGGGTGCTCGTGCTTGCCGTCGCCCGCGTTGATGACGTTGGAGTTGATGCGGGCGGCCAGGAACTGCGCCGCGCCCGACGAGGGGTGGCGGATCACGACCATGTCGATCCGCATCGCCTCCAGATTCTTGGCCGTGTCCACCAGCGTCTCGCCCTTCGAGACCGACGAGCCCGAGGCCGCGACGTTGACCGTATCGGCAGACAGCCGCTTCTCGGCGAACTCGAACGAGATGCGCGTGCGGGTCGACGCTTCGAAGAAGAGATTGACGATCGTCTTGCCGCGCAGCGCCGGCACTTTTTTGATGGGCCGCTCGGACACTTCCTTGAAGGGCTCGGCGGTATCGAGGATCAGCCGGATCTGCTCCGGGGCGAGCGCCTCGAGCCCCACCAGATCCTTGCCGAGGGCGGCGCTCATGGAGCGCCCCGAACCACGGCGACTTCATCCTGGCCGTCGAGCTCCTGGACCAGGACTTCGACCCGCTCATCTTTGCCCACTTTGGCGGCTTTGCCCACGATGTCGGCCTGAATCGGCAGCTCGCGCCCGCCGCGGTCGATCAGGACGCAGAGCGAGATGCGCTCGGGGCGCCCGAAATCGGCCAGCTCGTCGAGCGCGGCGCGCACCGTACGACCGGTGAACAGCACGTCGTCCACGATCACCGCGTGCTGGCCGGTGAGGTCGCCGGGCAGATGCGTTTCCCCCACCACCGGGCGGGGGCCGACGGTCTGCAAGTCGTCGCGATAGAGTGTGATGTCGAGGGCGCCGCGGGGGACCATCACGCCCTCTTCCTTCTCGATGAGCTTGGCGAGCCGCTGCGCCAGCTCCACACCGCGCCGTTGGATGCCGATCAGGACCAGCGCGTCAGTGCCGTGCGCGAGCTCGAGAATCTCGACCGCCATACGCTGCAGCGCCCGCGACATGGCGCGGGCGTCGAGGATGGTGGTGCGCTCGCTTCGGGGCATCTCGAGGCGGAAACTTAGCTACCTGAACACCGGCGTCAAAGGGGGCTGGCCCGCGAGCACCGCGCGGACATTGGCGAGGGCGAGGGCCGCCATGCGCCGCCGGGTGTCGCCCGTGGCGGACCCGATGTGGGGCAGCAGGACGGTCCGCGGCGCCGCCAGCAAGCGCGGGTGGATGGCCGGCTCGTCGGCGTAGACGTCGAGTCCGGCGGCGCCCAAGTGGCCATCCTCGAGCGCGATCGCGAGGGCTTCTTCCCGCACCAGGTCCCCGCGCGCCGTGTTGACCAGTATCGCCCCCGCCTTCATGCGAGCCAGGCTGTCGCTATTGATCAGGCCCTTGGTCTCAGGCGTCGACGGCACATGCAAACTGACGACGTCGCTCTGGTGGAGCAGCGGTCCCAACTCCACCCGTCGCGCGCCCGTGTCGGACTCGAAGTCGGGCTTGGCCGTGCGCGCGGCGTAGATGATTCGCATCCCGAACCCCGTTGCCCGCCGCCCCACCGCCTGCCCGATACGCCCCGCCCCCACCAGGCCCAGCGTCTTGCCGCGGAGCTCGAGGCCCAACAACTCGGTGGGATGCCACCCGGCCCAAGTGCCGCTCTTGATCAAGGCGATGCCTTCCAACAGCCGGCGCGCGCAGGCGAGGATGAGCGTCCACGTGAGATCGGCGGTCGCATCGGTGAGCACGTCGGGCGTGTTCGTGACCGTGACGTTGCGCATCTCGGCGGCGACGACGTCCACGTTATTGTAACCTGCGGCGCAGTTGGCGATGATGCGTAGCTGCGGGAGATGCTTCAATTCGGTGCCGCCCACCCAGCGCGACAGCAGCGGCACGATGGCGACGAACTCGCCCGGGGGCGTCGGCTCGCCGACTGCCATCCATGTGACGTCGAGACCCTCGAGGTCGGCGGGCGTCAGCAGCGCGCGGAGCTCCGCG
>Ga0209648_10002829_pt1 | contig 14452 bp, 11 predicted proteins | sample GraSoi2013_115cm_FD_185830 | JGI IMG/M metagenome (GOLD analysis project Ga0209648, IMG submission 185830) | Grasslands soil microbial communities from the Angelo Coastal Reserve, California, USA - Sample 9_17_2013_115cm (SPAdes) (version 2) | ecosystem: Environmental > Terrestrial > Soil >...
AGATCTTCTGGACCGAACCCCGGGGCGAACTACGCAGTGTTGCGTTTGAAGAGATCGTTGTGGGGCAGCGGGTCGTACATCGGAGTGATGGGAATCGACAAGCGATCGGGGAATGTTGCGTCCAGCTTCAACCAAACCTCTGGCGCGGATGGCAGATTTGTTCTCTTCAAAGACCTTGTTGTGAACGGTTACGCCGCACAGACCCGCACGCCGGGTTTCCCCAGCGGACAATCCAATCTCGGTGGCGGATTGAACTTCCGTTCCAACTGGCTCGACTTTGAAGCGGAACATAGAAAAATCGGTCCAAACTTCAACCCGCAGGTCGGCTTTCTTGAGCGTACCGACTGCGTCTGCGATTTTGCTGACGCCACTTTCAAGGCTCGGCCAGAATTTGCGGGTCTCCGGGAACTGCAATTCGAGGGTTTCATCTTCCATGCTCCGGATACGCACGGCATTGTTCAGACACAGGAATGGCAGACCACGTTTCGGGCCGACTTTCACAACGGCTCCTACACGGACAACGACATCGTTGATGTGTTTGCCCAGCGGCTCACCACGCCCTTCAACATCTATAAGAACGTCAATATTCCAGTGGGCGTTTACAACTGGACCAGGCACCAGCTCACCTACGGCTCTCCGCAAGATCGCCGGCTGACGGTGCGGGTTTTCGAGCGTTTCGGGAGTTACTACAACGGAAGACTGAACGAATTTCGCGTGCGCGCCACCTATCGCGCGAACGAACGACTGTCCTTCAGTGCTGGGCCGCAATGGAACCGTTTTCACTTACCCCTGGCCAACGGCAACTTTTCAGTTGTCTTCGGCGCCCTGGAGACCGATTACGCGTTTTCGAGATTCCTTTCTTTGTCGACAATTCTTCAGGTTGATACTGCCAACGCACAAGCTGCCAGCGCCAATATCCGGCTGCGATGGAACTACCGTCCCGATAGTGACCTGTACGTCATCTACACTGCGGGCCAGAAGTTCGCCAGCCTGGCAGCCGTCAACCCAGCTCAGTTTTATGAAAACCGATTCGTCGTCAAGTACACCTATTCCTTCCGGCCGTAATAGCATCCTTTGAGAGATTTGCGCACAGCTGTAATTCCTCAAGAAATCGATTCAACCCACAGGGGAGAGCATGGGATGGTTCCATCGGCTTACGGAAGGTGCTTTTCGTTGCCGACAGCAGTTCGCTCCAGGGATTCCTCCGACGACAACCGTAGCGGGAGCACAGCGGGGAACCCGCCTCTTGAGCGCCGTTGTAGGAAATTTGGAGGTGCCGATACATTATTGATAATAAACGAGATATTGGTGGAGGCGGCGGGAGTCGAACCCGCGTCCGAAAATGTTACTGGTCAAGAGACTACATGCTTATTCCAGTTCATGCCCTGGGCATTACCCCAGGACGTTCGCGACAGCTGCTCAGAACGGACAAGAAACAGTCGGCGCTAGCCTGAAGTCTTAACCTCTCTGCCCAGACGTAGCAGAGAAGAGCAGCCCGCTGTGTGACGTTCGCTCGCAGCCCACGGGCGAAGCTGCGGAGAACGGCGGCCTAACTAATTAGGCTGCGTATGCCATCTGTTGATTGGCAATTATCATTTTGCACACGATCACGGGTGTGTGCACCCCGGCATGCCTCTTGGCCGCAAGCATCTCCGTCGAAGCCGTGACGCCCCCACTTGTGGGTTGGGCCTTCAAAGAACTACCTCTATTCTGGGGATGAAGTGCCAGGAAGTCAAATGCCGGCTGGGCACGGTCACGGATAGGTTTGGGCTGGGCCGCTTACAATATTGATCGTGGCCGATTTGAACTAAGGCATGTCCACGGTGGTGGCGAGAAAGAGCGCTAGGCGCCTGGTTTCTTACACCCCTCCATTTGTCAACAAATTGTCAAATTGATGTCATTTTCTGTCCCGAAACATGCCATTAACCTGATATCAGGCTACAGTTTAGGGGTATGATTCATGCCTATCTGGCGTGCGGGGGCTGGTCTTGAACACGAACATATCTTCATCTTCAGTGGCGGCGACGACGGAAGCGAGTCCGAGCAGTACCGAGCGGATCCTGGTGATCGAGGACGACCGCGCCGTCCAAAAGGCTCTCAAGCGATTGTTTGAAGGCGAAGGCTTCGCGGTGGATATCGCGGGAAACGGCGCTGCGGGTCTGGAGATGTTTCGGGCTGCGGCGCCGTCGGTGCTGGTGCTTGACTTGAGCTTGCCGGGCACGCCGGGGCAGGACGTGTGTCGCGAAATCAGTCAGGCAGCTCCTTCGCTGCCGATCATCATCCTCAGCGCGCGTACCGAAGTGATGGACAAAGTGCTGCTGCTGGAGTTAGGCGCGCATGACTACGTGACGAAGCCGTTTAGCCCGCGAGAACTTCTGGCGCGGGTGCGCACAGCAATGCGGCGCTCGTCGCGAATTCCGCTGACTGAAACATTCAGGTTTGGCGACGTGAAAGTTGATTTCACGAAGATGGAATTGTCGCGGGAAGGAAACCCGGTGCAACTGACTTCGCAAGAGTTCAAGGTGCTGAAGTTCATGATCCAGAACGCGGAGCGAGTGCTGTCGCGTGAGGAGTTGCTGAACCACGTTTGGGGATACCGGAATTATCCGAGTACGCGGACGGTGGATAATCACATCCTGCGACTGCGGCAGAAGCTGGAGAAAGATCCCGCGAACCCTTTGCACTTCCGCACGGTGCACAGTGCGGGTTACAAGTTTGTGCCGTAGTGGAGCGAGGTCAGAGGTGAGAAGTCAGATTGCAGAGGTGAAAATCACAACGACTTTACTTCTGCAATTCTGACTTCTCACCTCTGACCTTTTATACCTATCTCCTATAACCCCTTCGAGGTTTGACCATGGGCGGAATTCGGTTGCGGACCAAGTTCCTGCTTTCCATGGTGGCGGTATCGGCGGCGTTGACCTTCACCACGCTGCTGGTAGTGCGGCACACGGTGCAGCAGCAGGTGCGGCTGGGAATCCAGCGCGACCTGCAGAATTCGGTTTCCGCATTCCACAACCTTCAGAAGCAGCGGGAAGTCACGCTCGAGCGCTCGGCGGCCCTGCTGGCCGACCTGCCGAATGTGCGGGCGCTGATGACCACGCACGACGCGGCAACCATCCAGGACGCATCGCGGGATTTGTGGCAACTGGCGGGCAGCGACTTGCTGCTGCTGGCCGATTCTTCCGGGAAGGTGATGGCGCTGCAGTCCACCCCGCAGGAGATCACGGTTCGTCACGGGCAGGACTTTTTTACGCACGTGGTGTTGCGCGAACAGACGCGGCACTGGTGGTACGTCGAAGGACATCTCTACGAAGTCTTCCTCCAGGATATTTATTTTGGTCCAGCGAGCGGGCGCCAGGTCCTCGGATACCTGCTGCTGGGTTACGAAATTGACGACCGCGTCGCCCGCGACCTCAGCCGTGTGGCGGCGAGCGAAGTGGCGTTTCGTTACGGAGACTCGATTGTACGGAGCACTCTGAAGCCTGCCCAGGAATCGGAGTTGCTGCGGGTGGCGCCGAGAACTGCCGCTGGAGGCCCGCCCCAAGGGGATCAGATCCGGCTGGGCGAAGAACGTTTTTTGGCGACGGCGGTGGATTTGCCGACGCCGGGTACATCAGCGCTGAATCTGTGGGTGCTGAAGTCGTTCGATCAGGCAACGGCATTTTTGAGCAGCCTGAACGAGTTGTTGCTGGCGCTGGGGTTGACGGCGGTACTGGCGGGGAGCCTGCTGGTTTTTCTGATCTCGCATACCTTCACGCGTCCGCTGGAGAATCTGGTGGCGGGGGTGCGCGCGCTGGAGCAGGGGGACTATGCGTATCCGCTGCATGCGCGGGGCGGAGACGAAGTTGCTGAGGTAACCGGAACCTTCGACCGGATGAGAAAGAACCTTCAGAAAACGCACAGAGAGTTGCTGGATGCGGAAAGGCTGGCGACGATCGGGCGGATGGCGAGTTCGATCTCGCACGATCTGCGGCATTCGCTGGCGGCGGTCATGGCGAACGCCGAATTTCTTTGTGAGAGCAACCTGACGCCGGGGCAGCGGGAAGATCTTTACGCCGAGATACGGATTGCGGTCAACCAGATGACGGAGTTGATCGAGTCGCTGCTGGAATTCTCGCGCACTCGGGAGTCGTTGCGTCCCTCGTACGGCGACGTCCGGTCGGCGGTGGAACGAGCGGTGCAGGGGGTGAAGGCGCATCCGGAGTTCCAGCGCATACGGATTCGGATTTCCGCGGAAGGATCGACCGAAGGATGGTTCGATTTCAGGAAGCTGGAGCGCGCCTTGCTGAACCTACTGCTGAATGCGTGCGAGGCGGTGCCGCCGGAATCGGGGAAAATCGATATCGAGTTGAGACGCAAGGGCGAGAGTCTGGAAATTCGCATCGAGGACAACGGTCCGGGAATCGCGGACGCGGTGCGTGAGCGGTTGTTCGAGCCCTTCGTGAGCCACGGCAAGGAAAATGGGACCGGGATGGGATTGACGGTGGTGCAGAAAATTCTGCAGGATCACGGGGGCGACGTCGCAGTGGAGCAGACGTCGGTTTCGGGAACTATATTCCGTTTGAATATTCCGCTGAATCCCTCGGCGGAAAATGCTTTGGCAGCCAAGCATGCTACGTAACGGCATAATTTCTGTTGGGAAATCCTTGAAACGTAAATCCGAAGATCCGGCTCGAAGTGCGGAGAGTGGCAGGAGGCGATATGAGCACGAATAAGACGCGCTGGTTCAAATTTGTGCGGTGGGTGATGCTGCTGGGTCTAATGGCATGGAACGCGTCCGGCCTCGCGCAGGACTCCGCGAATCGAACTGCCCCGCCTTCACCGGGGTCCCATCCAGATTCCCATCCAGAGTCACTGACTGACTCGGCCAATGACTCGGTTCGCGAGTTGCGCGACGAGGTTCGCGAGTTGCAGGCGGCGGTTGCCGGAATGCGCTCCGACTGGCAGCGAGCCCGCGCGGAAACGGAAGAACTGCGCCGGGAACTCGACGAAGTCCGCGCCGGAACGGGACCGCGGAATGCGGTGGTGACGGGCGCGGTGGCGAAATCGGAGACTACGGACTCCGAGGCGGGCGGGGGGGGCTCACAGGACAGCCTTCGGAACGTCTTACAGAACAGCGCGCAGGAAGATCAAGAACAGGATCGGAAAAAGGGCGAGCATGCGGCCAGCCTGGAAGAGGAATACCAACTGCTCAGTGGGAAGGTGGACGATCAATATCAGACGAAAGTGGAAAGTGCGTCGAAGTACAAGTTGCGGCTGTCCGGCATCGTTTTGATGAACCTGGTAAGCAATCAAGGGTGGGTGGACAGCATTGATCTTCCCACGCTCGCAGGCCCAAGGCCGGCGGGCGATTCCGGAGGAAGTTTCGGAGCGACACTGCGACAGTCGGAGATCGGGTTCGAAGCGTTCGGGCCGAGCCTGGCTGGTGCGAAGACGAGAGCAGATTTGCAACTCGATTTTGCGGGTGGATTCCCGTCGGTTGCGAACGGTATCAACTCTGGACTCCTGCGGTTGCGGACAGGCACCATGCGGATGGACTGGACAAACACCTCGGTTGTGGCCGGGCAGGATGCGATTTTCTTCTCGCCGAACTCGCCGACTTCGTTTGCTTCGCTGGCCGTTCCAGCGCTCTCCTATGCGGGGAATCTGTGGAGCTGGGTGCCGCAGATACGGGTGGAACACAGAGTGGTCTTGGGAGAGGATTCGAGCTTGATATTTCAGGGAGGGATTCTGGATCCGGTGAGCGGAGAAACGCCGGGCGCAGGTTACAACCGGCAGGCTGGACCTGGGGAGTCGTCGCGTCAACCAGCCTACGCCACACGGGTAGCATGGACGCACGATGTTTTCGGACAACCGTTGCGGGTGGGTCTGGGAGGGTTCTACAGCCGGCAGGACTATGGTTTCAGCCGAACGGTGAATGGTTGGGCCGGAATGACGGACATAGAACTGCCGCTCAGCCACCAGTTTTCGTTGAGCGGAAAGCTGTATCGCGGGAGGGCCCTTGGCGGACTCTACGGCGGAATCGGACGAAGTGTCTTGTTCAGCGGCGATCCGACATTGGCGAGCACGCAAGTGCAAGGGTTGAACTCGGTTGGGGGCTGGGCGCAGTTGAAATACCGGCCCGCGAACAAATGGGAGTTCAATGCGGCGTTTGGGATGGATAATCCATATGCCAGGGACCTGAAATATTTCCTGTATGCGCGGGCCTACGGGGATCCGACGCTGGCGAGAAATCAGGGAAGCTTTGTGAACATGATTTACCGTCCCCGGTCGGACCTGTTGTTCTCCGCCGAGTATCGACATCTCACAACGTATAACATTACCAGCGGTGGGAACAGCGCGGGCCACCTCAATCTGATGATGGGAGTTCTTTTTTGAGGAGACGGTTGGAGGGGGCATAGTACGAAGCTGGGATGAGCCATCAGATGAGCTGGCAACGATGAGCTATAGAAGAAGCTTGATCTGGGTCGCGATGCTGTGGGCCGGCCTGGCCGGATTGCACGCGCAGGCAACGACAGACGTAGCGACAACGACGGTGCGCGGGCGCGTCGAGGTCATCGGTGCACGGGGTGCGGGCAAGACGCGGCATGGGGCGGCCATTCCCGGGACGGTGGTTTGGCTGACGCCGATGGCGGGAGCGGGAGGCGAAGCGACTACGGCGACGCCAATTTCGCCGGCAAGGCCGCTGGCAAACCTGCGGCTGGTGCAGAAGAACAAGAGTTTCGATCCGCACATCCTGGTGGTTCCGGCGGGGTCGATGGTGGAGTTTCCCAATCGCGATCCCTTTTTCCATAACGTTTTTTCACTTTTTGAAGGGAAGCGCTTTGATCTTGGTCTGTACGAGGCGGGAACCTCGCGCATGGTGCGATTCGACCGGCCCGGGATCAGCTATATTTTCTGCAATATTCATCCTGAGATGAGCGCGGTTGTTATCACGCTGACGACACCTCTGTATGCCATTTCGAATGGGGGCGGGCACCTTAGCCTGGCGGGCGTTCCCTACGGGCGTTACATGTTGCATGTCTGGAGCGAGGGCATGGGTGCGGAGAATGCGCAGCCGCTTATTCGGGAGATCACGATCTCGGAGAATGCCTCATCTCTGGGAGTGATTCGAGTTCCGGAGGCGAATGGGCAGCGCATGGCGCACAAGAATAAATATGGCCGCGAGTACGACGAGCCTACGCCGAACAGCTCTGTCTATCAGCAGCAACGGTAAGTGCTGTCCTGGAACTCATTGAACAAGTCCGTGCCGTTTGTCAGTTGATCACCGCCGAGACGCCGAGGACACGGAGCAAAGTTATCACACTATGAAAATTGACAAACTGCTCAAACGTTACCGCATCGAACACGGAAAACACTTCAACCTCAAGGATCACGATCCCGCGGACACGCACAGGCTGGAGTCCGAACTGAAGCCGCAGGCGAAGGAGCTGCTGGCGGACGGTGTCAAAGAATTGAGCCGCTTGCAGGACATTCTCGCGGCGCAGGACCGTTGGGGCCTCTTGCTGATTTTTCAGGCCATGGACGCGGCCGGGAAAGACGGAACCATCAAGCACGTCATGTCGGGCGTGAATCCGCAGGGCGTGGATGTGTGGTCGTTCAAGGCGCCTTCCACGGAAGAATTGAAACACGACTACCTGTGGCGAACGATGAAGTGCCTGCCGGAGAGAGGCCACATCGGCATTTTCAACCGGTCGTATTACGAGGAAGTGCTGGTGGCGCGCATCCACCCCCAGATTCTGGAAAACCAGAAACTCCCGAAGCCGCTGGTAACGAAACGTATCTGGCGGGAGCGCTTTGAAGATATCAATAGTTTCGAACGCTACATTGCACGGAATGGCATTGCGGTGGTCAAGTTCTTCCTGCATCTTTCAAAGAAAGAGCAGGGGCGCCGGTTCCTGGAACGGCTCGACACGCCGGACAAAAACTGGAAGTTTTCTTTGTCCGATGTGAAGGAACGCCAATGCTGGGACGCATATCAGGAAGCGTATGAGGATATGATCCAGCACACGGCGAGCGAGCACGCGCCCTGGTACGTTGTGCCGGCGGATAACAAGTGGTTCACACGGCTGGTGGTCGCGCAGGCTGTGGTGGATGAGTTGGAGGGGATGAATTTGAAGTATCCGAAGGTGGGTGGTGCCGAACGGGCGGCACTAAAGCAAGCGCGTCAGCAACTCGAGAACGAATAAGGAGTGTGGCTAGGCCTTGCTTATGGAGAGCCAGGCGTCCCCGCCGGCCCACCACTCACTTCAACACCACGGGCAACACCTGGTCATAGGGTTGAATCGTGACGGCTAGCGATTTGCGCTGATCAAAGACTTCTTTCGTGACCTTGAAAGTGACGATAATGGTTCCTCTCTGTTCCGCTCCGGCTAGCAGTTTGGTTTCGGGCGAAAGCGGCGGCTCGGAACTTTCCTTCAAAGCCGGGAACGCCTGGAAGTAGCGGTCGAGATCCACGGCAGAAGCAGCTTCATCGTCGAAGGTTTTGTCATCGGCGGTGGTGAGCTGCGCTCTGAGTGTATGAATCCAAAGCGGCTTGTCCGCTGTATTCCGCAGGGTCAAGGTGATTGCGGCCATGATCATGTTCTGGCCGGGCACGTCGGCCGCAGCCACGAAATCGATCGCGCCCGCGCCCTGTGGTTTCGGCCTTTGCGTGAAAGCGAAGATCCCCACAATGACCGCGATGACAGCGATGCAGATCAGGACAATGCCGGCGGGCGGAAGATTGCGCTTGGCGGTTCCGAATTCGTCGCCGATATGAAACTCGGTGGTCGGCTCGGGTGAGGGTGGGGCCGCCGGCGGAGGGACTGGTTGATCGGACATGAGGTAATTGTAGAAGAGTGGTTGGAGAACTCAGAGGCCAGATTGCAGAAATGAAAACCGTGGGATTCAGCAGGTTCTGATCTGTCATCGCAGTTCTCCGCAACCTTCTGTTTGAGCGTCCTGCCCGCAACCCTTATAATCGGGAGTTTGCCCGTGAAGGCAATCGTTACTATGCTCGTCATTCCCGTAATTGAAATCGTGCCCGGATGAAGGTTCGAGCCGGAATTGAGGTGTCGAGCCAGTCTGATATCGGGTGCCAGCGGAAGAATAACGAAGATTTCTTTGGCTATTGGGAGCCGGAGGACGACCGGCAGTTCCTGCGCAAGGGGCGGCTGGCGGTCGTAGCGGATGGCATGGGTGGCTACGAAGGCGGCCAGGAAGCAAGCCGGCTGGCGGTGGAAACGCTAGTGGCGGTCTATCGCGACGCCGTCGGCGACGACCCGCAAGCAGCCCTGGTCGAGGCTTTGCAAGCGGCCCACGAGCAGATCCGGCGATACAGCTTCGCGCATCCCGAACTGCGGGGCATGGGAACGACCTGCACCGCGGCGGCGATCGTCGGGGGTGCGGTCAATGACGCGGAATATGACGCGCTCTACTACGTCCACGTTGGCGACACGCGGCTCTACCTGATCCGCGACGAGCGGATTACGCAGGTAACGCGCGACCACTCCTATGTGGGACGGTTGGTGGAGTCGGGAATGATCAGCCGTGAAGAAGCTGAGACTCATCCGCACCGGAACATTCTGACTTCAGCTTTAGGCACAAACCCCGATCTCGTAATGGACTCGCCCGGACAACCGGAGCCTCTGCGCCCGAAGGACGTGCTCCTGATCTGCAGCGACGGATTGTGGGGGCAGGTACGCGATCCCGAAATTCTTGCCGCCGTGGAAAACAAAAGCGTGGAGCAAGCGGGCCGCGAGCTGATCGGACTGGCTCGCGAACGCGGCGGGCCGGATAACATCACGGTCGAGATTCTGCGCCTGCGCTGAGGCGGGTCCGATGCCGAAAGCCGCATCCGGCAAATAGCCCCCACATTCCCAAAGTGCAAAGCCTTGCACAGCAACCCCCTCTTTGAGACCCACTCCCATCTGCAACTTGCTGAAATCACAGGGCCGGCTCAAGGCCAGGAATTTAGGCTTTGGCAGTGCGCTTACATTTTCTATAATGTCTATTAGTAGCATAGGGATACTCGGGAGCGAGCGCATCTGGGCCGAAACCGGCTGCACCATCATTTTCGTGACCACAATGTCCGCGAAGCGGTAAGGCTGGGAGATCGCGTGGCGTTGCTGACGTTTCGCCCCGGGCGGGTGAAGCAGGAATTTTCGGTGAACCTGCCGCAGCCGCGCCACATGGAACAACCCGATGTCGCGCGTACGGCGGGGGACATTCTGAATTGCCTGCGCCATGAGATCAACAAGTCCCTGGAAGCGGAGTACGCCTATGAAAAAATTCGCTAAGCAGGTCATCTTCTATGCCGCGCTTCTCGGCGTCTGGGCCCTGGTAGCGAAACTGCGCATCTGGCCGCCATATCTTTTTCCTCCCCCGTGGGGGGGTAGGACACGCCTTGTGGGACGGCTTTGCCGACCACAGCTTTTGGATTGGTATTGCCGTTACCATGAAGCGCATGCTCATCGGTTACAGCTTGTCGGTTGTGCTCGGGATGAACCTTGGTTTAGCCGTGTCAAGCAACAAGTTTCTGGAAGAAACTGTGGGCGGGTTGCTGGTGAGTTTGCAATCGCTGCCGAGCATCTGCTGGATTCCGCTGGCCGTTCTCTGGTTCGGACTGACCGAGAAAGCCATTTTGTTCGTCGTGCTGATGGGCTCGCTGCTTTCCCATCACCGCAATCGCCGCATGTTGCGCCGGCAGCACCAAGCTGAGCCGCGTACCGGTGAGCTTGTCACGAAGATCGATTTTGGCATCTTCCGCGGCGTCTGAGACCATCACGTACAGGACGGAATCATCGAGCACCGTCGGATATCAGTACTGCCGCTAATTGGCGGGCCGATGGGACGGACGCATCTGCCGCCGGAAATCCGGATTCGCTAAGCACAACGGCATCGGGAAACTGATCGGCAGTCAGGGCGCCCGCGCCAAGAGATAGGAAAAGCGCGCCAATTATAGAGAGCGAAACGGTCCTCATTAGGAATTCGTCAACATCGATCCTATAACGATTTTCTTAGGGAAAGTGATCGATTATTGTTTGCCGGAAAATCGTGTTATCTTGAGGGTCGCAATGACGTGATGCTTGCCCAAGGGTAGCCCTGCGCAGCAACGCCGCGGCTGCCCAGGAGATAAAAACGGAGGCCAATGCCAACCGACGTTAGTACAGGAACCCGACCGGAAGCGTTGAAGGCGCCAGCCGCAAGTTATGGAGGGCCGCTGGCTATTCTTACCACACTGTTCTTCATGTGGGGCTCGCTCACCTCACTCAACGACGTGCTGATCCCCTATGCTCAACATGTCTTCAACCTCAGACTTGCTGCGAGCATGCTGATTCAGACAGCCTTTTTCTCTGCCTACTTTGTCTTTTCGATTCCATCCGCCAAAATCATCGACTGGCTCGGATACAAGAAGGCGATCGTCGTGGGATTGTTGACGATGGTGATTGCGTGTCTTGGGTTCTATCCTGCCGCGAAAATGCCCTCGTTTCCATTCTTTCTAGCGGCGCTAATTGTGCTGGCAACGGGGATTACGATTCTTCAGGTCGCCGCGAACCCCTATGTTGCGGTGCTGGGAAGCTCCAAAACCGCTTCGAGCCGCCTGGTTCTTACGCAGGCCTTCAATTCGCTGGGCACTGCGGTGTTCCCCTGGGTTGGGGCTCGCGTGATTCTCGGAACGACAACCACCGCCATCGCGCAGAGCACGTCGCAACAAGCCAATGCCATTATCCGTCTCTATGTGTATTTCTTTGCTGTGGCATTGTTCCTGCTGGCGATCGGCTTTGGCATGTCGAAGCTCCCCAAAATCGAGTCCGCCCAACACCACATCGGCGAAAAGGTGAACGACTCTGTCTGGAAACACCCGAACCTTGTATTCGGAGCGATTGCGATCTTCGTGTACGTCGGCGGGGAAGTTGCGATAGGGAGCTCCATCGCCAACTACCTGGCCCTGCCCAATATCGGTGGATTCGCGTCGAGCATCGCCGACCCAGCTACCCGCTACCGCGCAGCCTTGGGAGAGGCGGCCAGGTACATATCTGTCTACTGGCTCGGCGCCATGATTGGGAGGTTTATCGGGTCGGCAATTCTGCAGAAGGTCAAAGCGGGCAAACTCCTGGCGCTGTTCGCGGTTATGACCGCTCTGCTGGTTAGCGTTTCTGTTCTGACCAACGGGCGTGTGGCCATGTGGTCCATCCTGGCGGTGGGCTTGTTCAACTCGATTATGTTCCCTTGTATTTTCACTCTGGGGATCGCGGAACTCGGACCGCTCACCGGAGACGGATCCGGCATCCTGAACATGGCGATCGTGGGCGGTGCCATCATTCCATACCTGGTCGGCAAAGCAGGAGACCTTATCAATCGCGCTTACTACCCGGCAATGACGCAAGGCGAAACGAGTTGGGGCCAAGGCATTCACTACGCACTTGTCGCGGCCGCGATTTGCTATCTCTACATTTTGTTCTTCGCACTGAGTGGATCGAAACCGAACAGCGAGCGATATGCCACAGGTGTGGCTGCATCGGACTAGCGCCGTGACCGCGTCATGAGTCGTACGGTGGAGCGACGGGCGTTCTCGCCCGGCGCTCCACCAGCAAGCGTGGATGTCACGACGGGCGCGTCGACGATTGCGACCAAGCCAGACGCACGAAAGGTAAGGAATGTCTTCAGTTGCAGTGCGCGACGATCTGGTGATCGGAGTGGACATTGGCGGGACTAAGGTCGCCGCGGGCCTGGTAGACCCGATTGGGGAGATCTTATGCCACACCCGCAATCCCATGGTTTCGAATGACGGCGCCGCCCGCGGACTGCGGTCGGTGACCAAGGCGATTGAAACGGCATCTGCCCAGGCAGCGAGCGCCGCGGGTGCACGTAATTTGATCCGTGGAGTCGGCATTTGCTCTCCCGGCCCGCTCGATCCGAAGACGGGAGTGATCATCAATCCTCCGAATCTGCCATGCTGGCGGAATTTCCCGCTGGCGGCGGAGGTGGCGCACATCTATCGCGTGCGGGTCAAAGTGGATAATGACGCCAATGCTGCCGGGCTGGCCGAAACGTTGTGGGGATCGGGACGCGGCTATCGCAATGTGTTTTACGTCACGATCGGGACGGGAATCGGCACGGCAATCCTGCTCGACGGACACATCTATCATGGCCGCACCGGTGCAGCCGCCGAGGGCGGGCACATGAGCATCGACTACAAGGAACCGCGCTGCGGCTGTGGCAAGCCGGGCTGCATTGAAGCTCTCGCCTCAGGCCCGGCGATTGCCCGCAGAGCTCGCGCCAAACTCGAGAATGGCCGCGGTTCCAGCCTTCTCGATCTGGCCGGAGGAAAGCTGGACGGCGTTACCAGCGAAATGGTCGGCGAAGCCGCTGCTGCGGGAGATCCGGTTGCAAGCGAGGTCCTGCAGGAGACGGTGGAACTGTTGTCGTTCTGGTTCGGCAATATCGTTGACCTGCTGGAGCCGGACGTCATGATTGTGGGCGGCGGTGTTGCGTGCATGCTCTCACCGTTTCTTGGCCAAATCCGCGATCGGCTGCCCGGTTGCTGCGTGAACCAGCGCGGCAAGGAGATTCCGCTGATCTCGGCCCGTTACGGAGAAGACGCAGGGATTGCCGGAGGGGCTGCACTCTGCTTCGACGCCGCAAGAAACGGCAACGGAGCCGAACCACCTGTTCGTCGCTCTGAGATTCCAGTGCCACCGTAAGGGCGAACGATGCCCCCGATCATGAGTATCTTATTCATCAAATGGCGAGCGTTGAATTGCATCGCAGATGTTCTCCACCTTGAAATCCTTGACATGGCGCTCACCGATGTCCCGCATAAAAGTATTGCCGGCGGCGCGAGGATACAAGCGAATGACATCGCTGCACGTACGCACGAACCTGTTCTTGAAATCCAGCCGCGGAAATGCGCGCAGTACGTCGTCCTTTGATCCCATCGGCAGTCTTCCGCACGACGCTCCGACCACATCGGCGCCCGCGCCGGCTGCCACTAAAGCGACTTCCGGCTTCTTGTATTGTGAGACGGCAGAACAATGTAGGGCTATTCCATCCCATACCGTCGCCACTTTGTCAGGCCCGAGGCCTGCGCCGGTCAGAAAAGTACCGGCAGCTTGGGCACCTTGAATCTCGAACGGCAGCTCTCCCCTGAAGCGAGTGGTTAGGCCCAAATCATGCAAGAGACTTGCGAGGTACAGGAGTTCGACATCGAAATGAAGCTCAGTGGCTCTTCCCAGCAGAAACCCGAACAGGAACGTGCGCATGGCATGATTGAACAAATGAGGCTCGTAATGCTGCCGCGCAAATTCAGTCGTCTTGTCTGCCAGCGGCGAATCTGGAATTCGAACCCCTGCCACCTCGCATCGCAGGGGTCGTCGATCGAATGCACCCTTCAGAGAGCAATCTTTCTGCATGGCCGACACGGCTGGACGAGCACACCAGATTAAAGCGGTGCCGGCGAGCTTGTTGA
>Ga0209648_10002831_pt1 | contig 14447 bp, 11 predicted proteins | sample GraSoi2013_115cm_FD_185830 | JGI IMG/M metagenome (GOLD analysis project Ga0209648, IMG submission 185830) | Grasslands soil microbial communities from the Angelo Coastal Reserve, California, USA - Sample 9_17_2013_115cm (SPAdes) (version 2) | ecosystem: Environmental > Terrestrial > Soil >...
GTAGAAACTGCCGGCGCTGAGGACGAGTTCCGCCTGGTTGTTGCGCTCGAAACCAGTGCGCGGAACGACGTTGAACACGCCATAAGTCCGGTCGCCGAATTCCGCGCCGTAACTGCCGCGATTCACTTCCATGTAGTCGATGTCTTTGGGATCGAATTGCGGGCCGATGTTCGAGGCGATGTTGGTGTTGGGAACAGGCACGCCGTCCACCAGCCAGCTTGTCTGATGGCCGCCGCGGATGTGGAGTTGGTCGTGAGTAACGTAAGCGCCAGGGACGTTGTCGGTGATCATGGCCAAGCTGTTGGTGCGGTCGGCGCCAGGAGTGCGCTCGATATCGAGGCGGCTCACGAGAGTTGTGGGCGTAGCGGAATCAGTGGGGGCTACTTCAGGCGCGGCGGAGACAGTGACGTTGGCGTTCGCGGTTGCGACCTTCAAAAGAAAGTGAACGACTGGCACGGTTCCCGAGATGACCGTGACGACCTGTGAAGTCTGCGCGAAGCCCTGACTGGCGACACTGACGGTGTAATCGCCGAGCGGCACGGCGTTGAACTGGAATTCGCCGGTGGCGTCTGTGGTAACGCTCTTTGCCCAGTCCGAAGATTTCGCTTTGAGCATCACCATGGCGTCCTGAATGGGACGATGCTGCGGATCGTGCACGACGCCGCGGATAGCTCCGTAGATGTTGGCGAACGCGGCGGGGCCGAGAAACAGCAAGGCGGCAAACGCTAGCAGCTTGGGGCGAGTCATAATTTCATGTCCTTAAGGCCTGTGGCGGTTCTCTCCGGCGCCAGATTGCGCTCGTGAGCAGAATCGGCTTCCGCATGCCCTTGCTGGCAGCAGAACAATCCGGTTTCGTATCAGGGCATCGCTTCAGCGATGCCGCAGATTTGCGAGATCGGACGCCCCTTTAGGGGGCAGGGACGCTCGAACTCTGCGGCCGTGCGCAAGGGGGGAGCTAATTTTCAGGACTTGGCAAAAGGGTTAGCTACGAGGAGGGGCGCGGGCGGAATCGTGTCCGGAGATGTCGCTTGAGCGCGGGATCGTGCTTTGCGACGCACGCGCGGGTTCGATCAAAAGACTTAAGAAAGAGAGCAGACTGGAAGCCGGTCGCGCCCACTCCAACGTGGCCACGCGGCAGCAGCAATCGTGGTTCAGGCAGCAGTTAGCGATGGCTTGAAACGAGGATTCGGATGATTCGGTCGGGGATGATTCGACCGGGGATGACGGGGGCCGGGGCGGTTTCGACTGTGCCATCGCATGATGGCATTGCATTGCGGGCTGCGCCGCTTGGCCGGATACCGGCTGGCGCATGCAGTGCATGGCTCCCGGCTGTGCAGCACGGGCCATCGCCAGCGGCCCGAAGGCCGGGCCGAGCATGACCAGCAGCAGAAATCTGGCAGTCCAGCGTACTCCCCACATTTGCGGACAGCATAGCAGTACCCAGTACCCGGTTGCCAGTACCCGCGCCACTGAGAACCTAGAACTGAGAACTGGTTTCCTGCTGTACCATTTCTCCGTGCACGCGCTGGCAGAGCGGCTGTTGAAGACAATTCGGAAGCAAGAGTCGATTCGAGCCGGGGACCGCCTGGCGGTGGCGGTTTCCGGGGGAGCGGATTCTGTGGCTTTGCTCTGCCTGCTGCTCGAGTTGCGGGCCGAGCTGGGGATCGTGCTGTCGGTTGCGCATGTAAATCACAAGCTGCGCGGAAAAGAGTCAGACGAGGACGAGCGGTTTGTCGCAGAGTTGGCGCGGCAGCACGGACTCGAACTGCATGCTTGCGAGGCGCCGGTTGATCGGAACCAGAGGTCCGGCATTCGTTCCGGCATCGAGGCGGCCGCGCGCGACCTGCGCTACGGTTTTTTCCGCCAGCTGGCACGCGAGGGTCGCGCGACGAAAATTGCGACGGCGCACACTCTCGACGATCAGGCGGAGACGGTGCTGTTGCGTCTCTTCCGCGGCACCGGGATCCGCGGACTCTCAGGCGTTCATCCGCGAATCGTATTCGAGGAGCAAGGGCGAGCGTTCGGCGAGTTAGTGCGGCCGCTGCTGGGTTTTCGGGGCGCTGCATTGCAGGGGTTTTTACGCGAGCGGGGCCAGCCCTGGCGGGAGGATTCGTCGAATCGGGATACTGCCTTCCTTCGCAATCGCGTGCGCCATCGCCTGCTACCGATGATCGGGGAAGAATTTGGCGAGGCCGCGATCGAGCACATGGGTGAACTGGCGGAGATCGCGCGCGCCGAGGAGGAGCATTGGGAGAGCGGGCATCCAGAGATCGGGCCGCGGTTGTCCTCAGCAGCGGAACAGGTTGGAGGGGAACAGGTTGGGGGAAAAACTAGCTTCGTATCAGGGTATCGCTTTAGCGATACCGTAAGCTCTCTGAAATCAGACACCCCTTCAGGGTCTGCGGCGCGAAAGTCGATTTCTTCCGCAAAAGCCGCCATTGATTCTGCAGCGCCTGAGACGCGGCAAGCCGCGTCTCTACTGGCGGGGCCTTTGTTGGCGCTTCCTTTGGCGGCCCAGCGGCGCCTGGTGCGCCGGTGGATGGAAGCGAATGCGACGGATCTGCCTATCTCGTTCCGGCTGATCGAGGAGGCGCTGGAGCTCGCGCAGGGACTGGCGGGCAGAAAACTGGAACTGCCGGGCGGAGGTTATCTTCGACGTGGACGGCACGACCTTCTGCTGGAACTGGAACCTATCAACGGCCACGACGAAGCGGCAGATTATGAGTACGCTTTAGCGGTGCCGGGCGCGGTCGAGATTCCGGAACTGGGCGCTCTCGTAGAAGCTCGGGTGGTGGATCCGGGGGCCGTTCCGGAAGATGATCGCGGGCAGTTGCTGGATCTGGCGCGCGTGCCGAACGAAGTTGTGATCCGCAACTGGCGAGCGGGAGATCGTTTCCAGCCGGCGCATACCGCGGCGGCGAAAAAGGTGAAGGACCTGTTGAGCGCCCGTCATGCGACCGGAGCGGAGAAGAAACTATGGCCGGTTGCGGAAGCGGAGCGATGCGGGCTGGTCTGGATGCGGGGGTTCGCGGTTCCGGCGGCTTTTCGAGCGCCATCGAGGGCCGCGAACGCAATTTGGATCCGGGAGATTCGCGGCCATGATGTAACATGCCATGGGTAGGTTCGGGAATGCAGAGGTCAGAGGTCAGATTGCAAAGGTGAAAGTCGACACCGTAACCTCTGCAATCTGACCTCTTACCTTTGACCTCTCACGCCCGGAGGCGCCACTTCCGCGATGAATGTTTCCACGAATACCGGGTTGCGACAGGTGATCGCGGCCGACCAGATTCAGAAAAGAGTCCGCGAACTGGGACGCCAGATTTCCCACGACTATCGCGGCGAGACCGTGATCGCGCTGGGCGTTCTGGAAAACAGCTTCCTGTTCATGGCCGATCTGGTGCGGGCGGTCGATGTACCCATCGTCTGCACCTTTATCAAGCCGCGCTACCAACAGAGCCAGCGCGGCGAATCCCCGGTGCTGGAGATTTTTTTCAGCCACGAGCTGGCGATTGCGGGCAAGCATGTGCTGCTGGTCGAGGGGTTGGTGCATTCGGGTGTGACCAGCGAATTCCTGATGGGCGACCTGCGCGGGCGGGGCGCGGCTTCGGTGAAGCTGGCTACGCTGCTGGATCGCCAGTCGGCGCGCCGGGTGCCGCTGCAGCCCGACTATTTCGGATTTCTCGTGGATGACGCATTTCTTTGCGGCTATGGGTTGGGGAGTCCGGAGCAGACCGGACGGAACCTGCCGTATGTGGCGGCGAGTACGTAAATGGAGCCGATATGAACACCGTCGTGAAAACCGTCCTTTTCTGGACGGTCATTGTGGTAGGCGCATTACTACTCTGGCAAACGGTAAGGTCCGGCAGTTCTGGCCAATCCGTCGCCGAGATAAGCTATTCCGATTTTTTGGCGAGGGTTGCTAGTGGTCAGGTGAGCACGGTCACGGTTGCCGGGAGTGCGGTTCGCGGATATGACATCAAAGGCGGCAGTTTTCGCGTCGTTGGGCCCTCAAATCAGTCGGCAATGTTGGAGGCTCTGCAGCAGCACGGGGTAGAAATCTGGTTCAAAGAAGGGCCGGAACAGAATTGGCCCACCTGGATAATGAATCTGGCTCCCCTGGTTCTTCTCGGAGCATTGTGGTTCGTCATGATCCGCCAAATGAATAGGCGGCGTTCAGCGTGTGCTGAACCGTCGAGTTCTACACCCCCTCCTGAGGCCAACCCGCGGTTTGGCTCATGACTTCTGTACCCTGCCCTTGGCATCCGTTTCCCCACGAAAAGGTCTAGAATAAGAGGGCAGTCTTTTCCCAGTCGAATTTCCGCCCGCGGCATCTAATATGGGCTAAAGAGGCGGCGTCTTTCTTGCTGAGGCAGGGGCTGCACTTAGAGGAGTTTTAGGTGAATTCAACAATCAAGACGGTAATTTTCTGGGCGGTCATCGTAGTCTCGGGCCTCCTGCTCTGGCAGGTGGTGCACCCCGTCGGCAATGCCCAGAAGGAAAAAGAAATCGGCTTTTCTGAATTCCTGTCGGACGTGGACCAGGGCAATGTTCGCGACGTGATGTTTATCGGCCAGGAAGTGAAAGGCAAGTTTAAAAACGACGCGCCATTTCACACGATTGTGCCGCAGAACTATCCGGATATGTACAAGAAGCTAACGGATAAGAATGTCCCGTACGGCTTCAAGGACATCAGCAACGGCACTTGGCCCAGCTGGATTCTGAATCTGGCTCCGCTGGTTCTGCTGGGCGCGCTCTGGTTCTTCATGATCCGGCAGATGCAGACGGGCGGAAACAAGGCGCTGTCGTTTGGCAAGAGCCGGGCGCGTCTGCTCTCCATGCAGCAGAAAAAGATCACATTCAAAGACGTGGCTGGCGTGGATGAGGCGAAGGAAGAACTTCGGGAGATTATCGAGTTCCTGCGCGAAGCGCAGAAGTTCCAGAAACTTGGCGGACGCATTCCGAAGGGCGTGCTGCTGGTTGGACCTCCAGGAACGGGCAAGACCTTGCTCGCGCGCGCAGTGGCAGGCGAAGCGAATGTCCCATTCTTCTCCATCTCCGGTTCGGACTTCGTTGAAATGTTTGTGGGTGTGGGCGCTAGCCGCGTGCGCGACCTGTTCGAACAGGGCAAGAAAAACGCTCCCTGCATCATCTTCATCGACGAAATTGACGCCGTTGGACGTCACCGCGGCGCCGGCCTAGGCGGTGGACACGATGAGCGCGAGCAGACTTTGAACCAGTTGCTGGTGGAAATGGATGGCTTCGAATCGAACGAAGGCGTGATCCTGATGGCCGCGACCAACCGTCCCGATGTGCTCGATCCGGCGCTGCTGCGGCCGGGGCGTTTCGATCGCCGCGTGGTGGTGAATCGTCCCGATGTTCGCGGACGGGAAGAGATTCTGCGCGTGCACACCCGCAAGATTCCTCTGGCGGACGATGTGGAATTGTCGGTGCTCGCGCGCGGCACGCCGGGGTTCTCCGGCGCGGACCTGGCCAACATGGTGAACGAAGCGGCATTGGCGGCGGCCCGGCAAAACCGCAAAGCCGTACTGATGTATGACTTCGAAGTGGCCAAAGATAAAGTGCTGATGGGCGTGGAACGCAAGTCGCTTCTGCTCTCCGATGAAGAGAAGAAGAACACCGCGTACCACGAGGCCGGACACGCGCTGGTGGCTGCCATGCTGCCGCACTCCGATCCGGTGCACAAGGTCACGATCATTCCGCGCGGCATGGCCCTCGGTTTGACCATGCAGTTGCCAACCGACGATCGCCACAACTACTACAAGAACTATCTCGATACGCAGATCGCCATCCTGATGGGCGGGCGTATCGCGGAAGAGCTTTTCCTGAACCAGATGTCAACCGGCGCGGGCAACGACATTGAGCGAGCCACAGAACTGGCGCGCAAGATGGTTTGCGAGTGGGGCATGAGCGACCTGGGGCCGCTGACCTTCGGCAAGAAAGAAGAGCAGATATTCCTGGGACGCGAGATCGCGCAACACCGCGACTACAGCGAAGCCACCGCCATCCAGATTGACGAAGAAGTCCGGAAGATGGTGAGCACGGGCTACGCGACGGCGAAGGGCATCCTCTCGGAGAATCGCGAAACGCTGATCCGGATCGCGAAGGCGCTGATCGAACGCGAAGTGCTGGACGCCTCCGAGATCAAGTTGCTGGTCGATGGGCAGGACCTCCCGCCGATCAAGCCGCTCCCGGCAAAGACCGATGACGGCGTGCAGCAGGTGATCAAGCCCGAACGGGCGCCCGCCAAAGGCGGCGAGCGGCCGGCTACGGCGTAGTGTAGAGACGGGCTTGCCACGTCTAGAAATTCCGCAGAATTGCGGCTGATGCGCTTTCTTGGGAAGGGGCACGGCTAAACCACTGTGTGCGTCCGCCGCATGTGTTAGCCTTAGATCTTTACCCGAACCCTTGCTGGCTCAGGCGCATGGCGGACCCGATTGTAATCCCCACAACTCGGCTACTATTTCCCTACGTGAAATGGTCGTCCCAACTGCCCAGCCTGCGGCGGCAGTTTCGAGACAGCCAACCCTATCCGCATATGCACCTGAAGGAATTTCTGGCCCCGGATGTGGCCGCGGAAATGGCCAGGGAGTTTCCAGACATGGCCACCGACGCTTGGACGAGCTACAAACACCAAAACGAAAACAAGCTGGGGCTGGCAAAACGATCTCTCTTCCCGCGGCTGTTGGGCGAAGTGGTGGATGAGAAGTGGTGGATGAACTGAATTCGGAAGCGTTTGTGCATTGGCTTTCGCAGTTAACCGGAATTCCGAACCTGCTTGCGGACGAATCGCTCGAAGGCGGCGGCCTGCACCAGTCCGGGTGCGGGCGGATTCCTGAACGTGCACAGGGACTTGAGCAATCACCACTACCACAAACATTGGCGGGGGCAGGTAACCCTGATTCTCTATCTCAACCCCAACTGGAAGGAGCAATGGGGCGGCGCGATCGAACTGTGGGATCGAGAGGTCCGCCGGTGCGCCGTGAAGATACCGCCGCTGTTCAATGAAGCGCTGATCTTCCGTACCGATGAGATTTCGTATCACGGCTTCCCCGACCCCTTGCGCTGTCCCGAAGGCGAATCTCGCAAGAGCTTGGCGTTGTATTACTGCACTGTCGAATCGGGAGTCGGGGTGAAGGCGCATTCCACAAACTATCGTCCGCGACCGGAAGACGGCCCGCTGAAGTCCTGCATGATCTGCTGGATAAGGAGGCCGTGGATCTCTATTCACGAGCCAAAGCGCGCTTCGGTTTCTCGGACGAGTTCGCCAGTAAGATTCTCGGTTTCCTCTCGCGCCAGCGCTGATCCCACTGTCCCGAGTCCGGTCTTCAAGCGGGTGCGGCGCACAACCTTGACGGCAGTCACGACGCAGCCGTTCCGACGACTTTCTCTTTTTCCTCGGCGTTTGGCGTCAGCGCTAGTACGGCCAAGATCACGAACAAGGGATCGATGGGGCGCCGATAGTAATGTTCGGGAGTCGTGATGTAGTAGATGGGCGGAAACCAAAGGAGTACGAGCGCGTAGGGCAGAGCGCCAAACCAATCCGCTCGCCAAGCGCGCCGCAGGCCTAGAAATGCGAGGACGGTTAGCGCGGTGCAAAACAAGATATTCGGCGGATCGAGCGGCTCCTGGGATAGATAGGCGCGGTCGAAGCTCCAGTAGCCGGTCCAGATAAAGAGAGCGCGGCGGAACGACCTCCAGACGTACCACCCGGGACGGGCACGAATAAACTCGATCGCCTGCTGTTTTTTCTTGTCCATGTATCTGAGTTCGCCCAACTGCTTGTATTCATTCCATTCAGTTTCGTTATGCCAGGGCCCAAGCTCGGATTGTGCCCAGTAAGCAGTGGGGCCTTTTGTGCCCAGCCGCAAAACGAGTCCCATGTTGTCGCGAAAGGGAACGAAGCGATGGAAGACTTCATAGTTGCGGATGAACCAGGGGGAGACCACCGCTATGAATGCGATGGCCGCCACGACATTGACGGCGAACCAGCGCCGACCGCGACGATGCCGGCGATAGATGACCCATCCGGCGAGAAAGGGCAGCACCGAGAGCAGTGAGGGACTGGTTAGTGCGGCAAGTCCCCATATCAGGCCGAAGACGATCCAATTCCACAGCTTCTCTTCGTTTTCCAGATTCAGCGTTATCAGAAAAAGAACGAAAAACAGCAGAGTCGCCAGCCATGTTTCCCAGATACGTTCGACGGGGAAATAAATGGCGTAGGGGAAGAACACCCACGCCCAGCCGGACCATTTGGCGACGCGATCTCCAAAACTGATGCGCGCGATCAGGAAGACGAGAACGCAGACCAGCGCCGACGTCAAAGCATTCAGCGAAAGCAGGACGATGGCGGAGGTCTTGGTGTAGATGCCGAATAGCTTAAAGACGCCAGCCACCAGATAGGGATACACCGGGGTCATCCAGGCGGTGGGGCCAGTGTCCCCGAACAAAGGGTTGCTAAAGCCGCGGCCCTGCGCGATGGACCGGGCGATTCTTCCGGTTTCGTATCCGAAACGCCAGTGATCCCGCTGCGGTTCGAGTTGCTCGGGCAGCAGAAAAACCATAACCACCAGTCGAATCGCAAGCGCTACCAGAACCATGGAAATCAGAAATGATGGGAAGCGTGTCTGTCTCGATGTTTCGGCGGATGGACTCAGGATGGAGGAGGGCGGCAAGGGCGCAGTGTTTGACTTGCAATGATAGTACAGCATGTAGCGGCTCAGAACGAGAATCTGGGTTCTGCAATTGCCGGAAGCCAAGGTAGCGCTTGCGGCCCGACTCAACCACCCGTAGCATCTAATCAGTAGATGAGTACCGCAACCATCCCGAATGGACGCTCCCACCTTGCACTCGGCGAGATCTTCAGCTTCGCCTACGAGACCTTCATGAGCAACAAGGTCCGCTTTGCCCTAACCGCGCTCGGCATGGTGATCGGCACTGCCTCCCTGATTCTGGTGACCACCATCGGTCTTACTGGGAAGCAGTACCTCCTGAACCAGATTCAGGCCATTGGCTCCAATTGGGTTTATGCGGAATACGAGAGCGGTGGGGAACGCATCTCCAACACCGGCAGTGACGCATTGACCATCGACGATATGGAGGCGGTCCAACACCAGGTCAGTGGCATTGCCTACGCCTCTCCAGTCGTCCCCCTTAGCGAGCGCGTTGCAGTCGGCGGAGGCAAGGAGCGAGACCTGCAGATCATGGGCGTGTACCCCGAATACCAGCAAGTTCGTAACATTGTCGTTCTCGCGGGACGTTTCTTCGACAAGCAGGATTCTCAAGCCCACAACAAAGTCAGCGTTGTAACTCCGAAACTGGCGATCCAACTCTACGGTTCCGAGCAAGCTGCGCTCGGCAAGACGCTGAAGTTGAGCGGACTGCCTTTCACCATCATCGGGACCTTCCGCGAGCGCGTGGACACATTCGGGCAATCGGAGGTGACCGACAACACCATGTTGATTCCCTACACCGTGATCCGCTATTTTCAGGAAACACCCACGGTGAAGCAGATTTTCTTCTCGGCGGCCGATGCGTCTCTGGTGGTTCCAATCACCGCCCAGGTTCAGCGCGTGATTCAGTCCCGCCATCGGCCGGAATCCGTTTATAGTGTCAGAAATCTGACCCAACTGGTAGCTGTTGCCGACAAGACAGCAACCGCCATGACCGTGGTCCTGCTCGCAGTATCGCTCGTCGTGCTGTTGGTCAGCGGCATCGGCATCATGAACATCATGCTTGCCACTGTCAGCGCCCGGATTCGCGAGATTGGCATCCGCAAAGCGATGGGCGCTACCAACCGCGAGATCCGCTTCCAGTTCCTCTCCGAGGCCATCCTCATCTCCCTCATCGGCGGCGTCCTCGGTATCGTCATCGGACTCGCCATCCCCTTCTCCGTTCGTTTCTTCACCGAGTATCGCATCCCCATTTCCGGCCTCTCCGCCATCATCGCCATCGTCGTCTCGTCCCTGGTCGGCATCCTGTTCGGCACCGTTCCGGCGATTCGCGCCTCCCAACTCGATCCTGTCGAAAGCCTGCGCTACGAATAGCTGGACTGGGAACCGCGGTGGCCCGCGTGAGGCCGAACTTTCGAGCGGAGGAAGGTGGTAACGGCTCAACCGCAACCCGCTTGCCTGAGGAATGACAAAGTATAATTTGCTCCTGCTGCAGGCTGATGCGAGGCGCATATCGCCCCGGCAGAGTCGGGATCCCCGCAGTCACTCATGATGATTCGCACGCAGGAACTCATGTCCGGTAAGACCGCAGGAGTAGCATCGGCATCGAGCCGTCTCGATAACTGCAGCCGGAGGCATTTTCAGCTCACCGCAATCGTTGTACTAATCGTTGGCCTGGCGCTTCGTCTGCGGGAAGCCTGGGGCACGTTCCTGAATCCGGATGAAGCGCTCCACTACTTCATCGCCAATCGCAATTCCTGGGCTCTCGCTTATCAGGCGAGCCTGACCATGGCGCACCCGCCACTGATGGTCTTTGTGCTTCACTGGTGGCGCATTTTGGGAACGTCGGAGTTCATGCTCCGTATGCCCGCGGTGCTGGCGGGCACAGCGTTCTGCTGGATGTTGTTCCAGTGGCTCACCATGATCTTCGGTCGCGACGTGGGAATGTTTGGACTCCTCTTTTCCGCTCTCCTTCCGGCGATGGTGAGTCTTTCGGCGGAAGTACGCCAGTACGAATTCCTCCTGCTTTTCCTAGTCGGCGCGGCATTCTTTCTGGACCTCGCCTTCCGGAACAGATCGCCAGGCATGCTGCTCGTGTCCGCGGTTTTTCTCTATCTCGCAATGCTGAGCCACTACTCGGCGTTTCTGTTTGTGGCGGCATTTGGCGTCTATTCCGTGTGGTACCTTCTGCGCCAGTTTTCGGCGCGCCAGTTCGGGCGCGGCATGCTTGTCGCGTGGCTAGTCATGCAAATCGGGGCCGTGGGGATCTCGGTTATTTTGTATGTCACCCAGATCTCCAAGGTAAAGGAAACCGCCGTGGCCGAGCAGGCCGTGGACACCTGGCTCTCCAGGTCGTATTTTCATCCCGGGCACGGGAGCTGGCTTCTTTTCGTGGTAGCGAGAACCTTCAGCGTCTTCCAATACATCTTCGAGCAGGCCGCCGTTGGCGATATCGCTACTTTGATCTTTGTGGCGGGAGTGATATGGCTCGCGCGCGGGAGAATTCGCCCGACTCAGCCAGGCCCAAGCCCCCGTCAAATTGCAACTTTTCTTGTCCTCCCCTTCGTGTTGAACTGCGTAGTGGCACTGGCGGATCTATATCCCTATGGTGGTACGCGTCACGCGGCGTTCCTGGTTATTTTTGCGCTCGCCGGAATCAGCCTGGGTATTGCCAGGATTGCTGCCGGGAGAACCGGCCGCGCCGTGGCACTTGCAGTCTTGATTGTTTTGCTCTGCGCTTTTGTCCGGCCGCGGCACCCGCGGTATTTCACTCGCGCGGAACATAGCCGCGAGCAGATGGACCGGGCGCTCGCTTTCATAAGAACGCAAATACCAGTCTCAGACCCTATCTTCGCGGATTACGAAACCAGCCTCACCCTCAGTTACTATCTTTGCGCGCACAAGCCGGTTGCTTACGATGACTCCATCGCGAGCTTCGTGGTGTTTCATTGCGACGGACGCCGCATCATTTCGACCGTCCCGGACCAATGGACTTTTTTGCCCGACAAGTTTCCCGGACAGTGGAATGAGTTGGTGCGCAACGGCCGGTTGGCGCTGGGGGAAACGGTATGGGTGGGTGAGGCAGGATGGCTTACTAACCTTGCGAGTGGACTACAACACCAATCTCCGCAGTTTCAAGGTCTGCAGACCTATACATTTGGCCCTCACATTCTATTCTTCAAACTCACGGTGGGCCAGGCGATACCCGCGACTGCGGTGTCACACTAAACCCTTTGCTTCACTCTTTACTTCGGCAAGAACCCGTTAACGCGCGCCTGAGGGCCCGCTGTCTCCCGAAGCCTCGCGGGGCGCAGCCGATTTGGAGCGTTTGGCGTGCGATACTTGTATGCCCTGTGAATCTGACTCTCAATTTTAAAGTTGCTCTAATCACCGGCGGATCGCGAGGAATTGGCGCGGCGACGGTGCGGATGTTTGCGGCCGCAGGCGCGAAAGTTGTCTTCAATTATCAAGCGTCGACAGCGCAGGCCGAGGAACTGGTGCGTGAATGTGGCGCGGAAAACTGCCGCGCGCTGCCGAGCGATCTTTCGACCACAGAAGCCGCACAGAAACTGGTGTCGTCGGCGATCTCGGCCTTTGGACGTCTCGACATTCTGGTTTCGAATCACGGCATCTGGCCACCGGAGGATGCGCCTATCGAGCGCATGTCCGATGAACAATGGCATCGCACCATCGCGGTGAATCTGGACAGCGTCTTCTCGCTCGTCAAGCATTCGGTCTTGCAGATGAAGATGCAGGGCGGCGGCCACATCGTGCTGGTCAGTTCGACGGCCGGCCAGCGTGGCGAAGCTTTCCACTGTGATTATGCGGCCTCGAAAGGCGCGCTGATCAGCATGGTGAAGGGACTCTCGACGGAACTGGCGCGCGACCACATCTACATCAATTCCGTCGCTCCGGGATGGGTAGACACAGACATGTCGGCGGCGGTGCTGAATGATCCGCCGATGCGCGCCAAGATTTTTCGAGGCATCCCGCTGGGCCGCGTGGGGACGCCCGAAGAAATCGCGGGTCCGATTTTGTTCCTGTGCACGCCTTATGCTGGATTTATTACGGGCGAGATTTTCAACGTGAATGGCGGGTCGGTGCTGGTAGGGTAGGAGAATCGCCGGCTACGAGATCCATAAGCTATGAAGCCACGACTGTACTCCAAACTTTCCGTTGGCACATCGAAGCCAAAGACTAAACACTACCGTGGCCTTCCCCCCGAGGCTACTGGGGGAATAGATACACGACAGGAGATGGGTCGCGCCCTTTTCTTGACTATTGAACAACAACCGGACGACGTGTTCCTATACCGATTTGACGCACAGGGTGAATGTGTCGGTGATACATGGCACGCGAACATAGATGACGCCGAGCAGCAGGCATCTCATGAATTTGGAGACCTCGTCCAAGCTTGGGCAGACGTTCCACCCGAAGCTGAGGATGTCGTGGCCTTTTGTCTTAGCCGCATCATGTGAACCGATTCTTGATTAACTTAACCTACGTGTTTTGGTGCAGCTAAAATCAGCTTGACCGCTTCTAATCAGATAGAATCATGCGCCGTTTCCTTGCCATTTTGCTGCTGTGCGCGCCGGGCAGTGCCCAAACCGCGCCCTCTCAACCCTCCGCCCCTCCGCCTCCCGCCAGCCTGAACGACTCCGACAATGCCCGCAAGGCGCGGGCGGTTCTCGATCAGACCATCCAGGCGCTGGGGGGACAACCCTACCTCGCCTACGAAAACAAAGAAGAGACCGGCCGCTACTATCCGCTCTATCACGGGCACACCGAGAGCACCGGGATTCCCTACAACTACTACATCCAATATCCGGACAAGGACCGTTTCGAGGTCATCCACACGAAAGACATTTTCTTGATCGAGGGACAGGTGGGCAACGTGAAGGTCAAGAACAAGTTCGATATTGTTCTGATTCACAACGGCGACAAGGGGTACGAGACTACGTTCAAGGGAACGGCGGCACAGGATCGGGAGGATTTGGAGAACTACCTTCGCCGCCGGCAGCATTCGCTGGAATACGTGTTCCGCAAGTGGATACGCGACCAGAACGTGGCCCTGTTCTACGAGGGGCAGTCGGTCGTCGACGGGAAGGAATGCGAAGGCGTCACGCTGCTCAACAGCCAGAACGACGCGGTGAGCGTGTACCTGGACCAGAATTCGCACTATCCGGTCAAGATCGGTTATTCGTGGCGCGATCCGAAGGACAAGCAGAAAAACGTGGAAGAAGAGGTTTACGACAATTACAAGCTGGTGCAGGGAATCTGGACAGCCCACTCCATTACCCGCTACTTCAACGGAGAGACTTCACAACAGCGCTTCATCAACGTTGCCAGCTACAACCTGAAGCTGCCCGATTCGATGTTCGAAGCCGCGGTAACGTATGACCCGAAAGCGCCGCCGAAGAAGCGGTAATACTGCCGCTTAAATTCCGCGACGATGAAACAAGCTTCATCAAGCGGAAGTTAGAGACAAAACCCGCAGTCAGCCGGCAAAAAAGGGGCGAGTTCCTTTCTGGATACCCCCAAAAACAGTAGTCGCCTGAACAAGTTAGCCGTTGTCATGGCCGCACGAACCACGAACTGTGGCTCTTTTGCCACACGCAAGATCTTGCCTTTCACTGTAAGCTGATACACACCAAAAGACTTACACGCCTTCCCCCTTGACACACGAGCAAACAATTCGCGCAGCAGTGACTTGCACAGGAGTGGGTCTCCACAGCGGCGCCCCAGTCGGCCTGCGTA
>Ga0209648_10002833_pt1 | contig 14438 bp, 21 predicted proteins | sample GraSoi2013_115cm_FD_185830 | JGI IMG/M metagenome (GOLD analysis project Ga0209648, IMG submission 185830) | Grasslands soil microbial communities from the Angelo Coastal Reserve, California, USA - Sample 9_17_2013_115cm (SPAdes) (version 2) | ecosystem: Environmental > Terrestrial > Soil >...
CCGCCGCTTAAACCGGACCAGCTTTGGCCTGGGCGGCCGGGTTGAACCCGGCCGACAGAGTCAGGCCGGCTAGCGCAGTCCGAACACCGTGTGCGTGAATTTCACGAGCAGCGACAGCCCTGCCCCATCGAGCAGCCATGCCGCCTCGGCCGCGCCAACGAGGAGCACGAGCACCGCGCTCAATCCGATGCTGCCGCGATGCATCACCGGCTGCAGCCAGCCACCGTCGGGATCTGGTTGTGCGTTCGGGTGCACGAGCGCATGCTCGAGGCTGTCCAGCAACGCGCCTGCCGTCGGCGGCCTCCGATTAGGGTCGCGATCCATCGCCTGCTGCAGGATCGCCGCGAAGCGAGGGGAAAGATCGGGCGCTTCATCGTGGACGGTCGGAGGCGGCTCGTACAAACGCCTGCTCAACGTCTCGATCCAGCTCTTCGATGAGAACGGCCGGCGTCCGGTCACCGCCTCGAAGATGACCGCGGCCATCGAGTACACGTCGGCGCGTCCATCGACCTCTCTCCCTACGAGGCGCTCAGGCGCAACGTAGTCCGGCGCCACCGGGCCGCCTGCGCCCGGACCGGTGTTGAAGGAGGCAACGGTGCCCAGCCCGAACCCAGTCAACATCGTGCGCCCGTCGTTGGCGAGCAGGATGTTTGCGGGCTTCACGTCGCGGTGGACAGTCGCGCGGGAGTGTGCGTAGTCGAGTGCGCTCGCGATTGGGCGCAGCAAACCAATCACTCCGAGTGCGTCATAACGGACGCCGGAACCGAGCACTTCGTCCAGGGTCTTGCCGGGGATCATCTCGGTCACCAGGTAGGGACTGTCGCCGGCGTAGGCGAGCTCGTAAAGACGCGGGATGGCCGGGTGCTCGAGGGCGACGTACGAACGCAGCTCGAGCAGGAACCGCCGCGAAAAGCTCACATCGCGGGCGACCGCCGGCTCGATGGTGCGCAGAGCGACGCGGCGGGGCATACGCGGATGCTCGGCCTCGTAGATCACACCGAGGCTGTCGGTCTCGAGCTCACGCACGACGCGGTAGCCGCCGACCTGTAGACCGTTCTTGTGAGCCTCTGGTTTGGGCTTGGAGCCGTTCCGGCTCCGGCGCTCGGATGCCATCGAAACCTGAACTTTAGCCACTAATACCGGTGGCTGTATTTGTGCTTTAGCCCACAACCTCCCAACTGGGAGAGCCAGGCCCTGGTGTCGGCGAGAGGATTTGAACCTCCACGCCCTTTCGGGCACCGGATCCTAAGTCCGGCGCGTCTGCCGTTCCGCCACGCCGACAACACGGCCAAAGATAGCTATGAGGACAAAGGCGGGGCGCGCTCCCGCTAGGATCATGGGGCCGTGCGCAACGCGCTCCTGGTCGTGGACATCCAGAACGACTTCGTCGAGGGCGGGGCCCTACCCGTCAAAGGGGGCATGCAGGTGGCGGCGATGGTGTCCAGGCACCTGCGCCACTTCAAGCAGGAATACAACTTCGTGGTCGCTACCCGCGACTACCACGAAGACCCCGCCGGGCACTTCTCCGACCACCCCGACTTCGTCAACACGTGGCCGCCTCACTGCGTCATCGGAACGCAAGGCGCGGCGTTGTGCCCGCCCATCTTCAACCTGGTGCGCGAGAAACTGATCTCGACCGTGGTCGACAAGGGCCGGCACGCTCCTGCCTACTCCGGCTTCGAAGGGCTGGATCCACGCGGCCACCCGCTGCTCGACGTCCTCAGGGAGGCGCGCGTCGATCACATGGACATCTGCGGGCTCGCGACCGACTACTGCGTCCGCGCCACCGCGCTCGATGCTCGAAAGCATGATTTCCAGGTTCGGGTGCTCGTCAACCTCACCGCAGCGGTCAACGAGGAGACAGGCCTGCAGGCGTTGGAAGAGATGAAGGCCGCGGGCTGCATGGTCCAGGCCGCGACCGCCCCATAAAAGGAAGAGGCCCGCGCCCTAGGCACCGGCCCCACCCCCCGGCCCTCTCCCTGAAGGGAGAGGCGCTACTTGCGCGCTCGGCTCTTGGCTGGTGAGCCCTCGTACTTAAAGGAGACGTTGAGCCTGACCCGGTAGCTGCCGACCTTACCGTCTTCGATTGTCACATCCTGGCGAACGACCTCGGCGACGCGCAGGTCGCGGAGAGACTTGGCGGCGGTCTCGATTGCGCTTTTGGCGGCCGCCTCCCATGACGTGCTGCTGGTCCCGACCAGCTCAGTCACTCGGTAGACGCTGTCGGCCATGGCTGACCTCCTATATCAATCGGCTGAATCGGCAGTTATTGTCGCGCTCCCGCGCGATGAGAGGCTGCGCAGGTCCGGCAGCACCGCGGCGACCTTGCCGGCCAGTTTCTCCGGCTCTGCGCCGCGCAGGTAGATGACCTGCTCGGTGACGCCCAGCTCGAGCAGCTGCCCGCACAGCTCGATGAGCTGATTGCGATCCTCGCCGTCCCAACCAAACTGGAGCGATCGTCGGATCTCGGACGGGTCGCGGCCGACGGCGCCGCACGCCTCGTCAAGCATCGCGGTGAGCTCCCGCACCTTGTCCGGGTCTCCACCGGCGATGTTCCAAACATCAGCGTGTCTCGCAACCAGCCGGAGCGTGGTTGTGCCCGAGGCGCCAATCCATATCGGCGGGTAAGGCCTCTGGATCGGTTTGGGGTTGGCGATCGCGTCCTTGAGATGGTAGTAACGCCCCTCGAAGCTGGTCCGGTCTTCGGTCCAGAGCGACTTGATGATCCGCAGCGACTCGCTCAGCATGCCGACACGATGGTCGAGGCCTTCGATCCCGTACATCTCGTGCTCGATCTCGGCCCATGCCGCGCCGATGCCGAACTCGAGCCGCCCGCCGGACAGATGGTCGACGGTCATTGCCATCTTGGCGAGCAAGACCGGGTGCCGATATGTGTTTCCAGTCACAAGGCACCCGATTCGCACTCGTTTTGTGGCTTCGGCCATCGCGGCCTGCAGGGTCCAGCCCTCGTAGATTGGCCGGTCGGGGCCACCGCCACCTATTGATGCGAGGTGATCGAAATCCCAGACGTGATCGAAGCCGCCTTCCTCGGCGATGCGCCAGACCGTGCGCAGAGATTCGATGGTGGTGTCCTGGCCTGAGTGTTTGAGTCCGAAACGCAGTGGATGCCTCATATCGACAAGTTAGCGAAAACGAAGCCGGCGGACGCGGATCGGATATGGGTACTGCTCAGCGAAGCTCTCGGCGGTCATTCCCAGGCCCACGATGTGGCGTCGGTACTTGCGCATGTAAGCCGGCTCGCGGTGGGCGGGCGGTTGCGACCTGGGAATGGTCGCGTACCCCGATACGCGGACCAGATCGTCGCCAACTTCGTCGCTGTTGAGGTGAAGCTCGACATATGAGTTGGCTTTCACGTGCCGGACCTTGACGCCCGGCTGTGCGTAGATCAGAAAAGACTTGCCATCCCACAAGAACCAGACGGGCACGGCCTGCGGATGGCGATCGCGGCCGGCGGTCGCCAGCCAGATCACGAGCTCTTTGTTCAGCCGGCTCTGCGCATGCTTGCTCGGCGGAACCACGTCGACAAGTATCCCAGCGACGGCTGCGTCATTTCGCGTCGGCCGGCTGCGCGTTTTGCCTTAGGCCCAACAGATCGGCGACCGGCAGCAGGAGTCCGCCCTGGATGAGAAGAGAGAGCACGACCATCCCGTACGCGATAACCGAGATCCGCGGGTTGACGCTCGAGTTCGAGGCCACCGAAAGGGCCAACGCAACGGAGAGGGCCCCTCGCATGCCGCCCCAGAACGTCATGTGCCGCCACCGCCACGGGATTGACGAGCCGCGAATGTCGGCGAGACTGAGGAGTCCGTAAACCGGGATGGCTCGGGCAGCGAACATGATCACGTAAGCGCCCAGCGCCAAGCCCGCCACCGACAGAAGGCGAGTGGTCGGCAGCGCAACTCCAACCATCAAGAAGAGGATCGCGTTCAGGACGAAGGCGAGCAGGTTCCAGAATCCGATGAGCTGGGTGCCCTTTAGGCGTCCGGTCTGGTTTCCATACCGCGCAACCACGATGCCGGCGGCCACGACCGAAACCACCCCGGACGCATGCACCACATCGGCGGCCAGGTAAGCGCCATACGCGACGACAAGCGTGATCATGATCTCAAGCTCCGCCTCACGCACGAAACGGAGAAGAAGCACCCCGACGGCTCCCACTCCAAGGCCGATCGCCGTCCCTGCGCCCGCCACCAACAGGAAGCGCAAGCCCGCATCCAGCGCCGAAGGATGGCCGCTCATGATGCTTCCGAGCACGGCGGAGAAAACCGCAAAGCCGGTGCCGTCGTTGAAGAGGCTCTCGCCTTCGAGGATCGCCTTCAGCCCGCCCGGCGCACCGACCTGGCGAAGCAAGTTGACGACCGCGATCGGGTCGGTGGCCGCCACAATGGAACCAAGCAGGATGCCGCTCGCCCAATCGAGGCCAAGGCCGAAGTGCGCAAGCACGCCGATTACAACCACGGTCGAGAACACGCCAAGCGTCGCCAGTAGGCTGATTGGCACTACCCGGCGCCACACCTCGTCGAGGTCGAGCGTCAGGGAGGCTTCGAACACCAGGCCCGGCACGAAGGCGAGGAGGATGATGTCCGGGCCCAGAGGGGGAAGCCGCACGCCGGGAATCAAACCGATCAGGATGCCGCCGATGGCCAGGAGCACCGCGTAGGGGACCGTCGGCGTGGTGCGCGAGACCAGGCGCAGCATGGTGGCGGCACCACCGAGAACGATCAGAAACAAGAGGAAGCTCTGAGCGGTGCTCATCGGACGCCGATCACCCTAAGGGCTGCGTGGACCAAAGGGTGCGGGGGGTCGGCCCGTTTGAGGCCGATTCGGGGCGGGCAAGACTAGAGGCGAGATGAAGAAGACCGAGACCGACTGGAAGCGTGAATTGACCCCGATGCAGTTCCATGTCCTCCGCGAGAAGGGCACCGAGCGGCCGTTCACCGGCGAGTACTGGGACACCAACGTTCCCGGCGCCTACCTCTGCGCGGGCTGCGGCGCCAAGCTGTTCGAGTCGGACACCAAGTTCGACGCCCACTGTGGCTGGCCCAGTTTCTACGCGCCCGCGGAAGGCGCCGCGATCGAGGAGATCGTCGACCGCAGCCTGTTCATGGAACGCACCGAGGTGAACTGCGCGAACTGCGGCGGCCACCTGGGCCACGTCTTCGATGACGGACCGGACCCGACAGGCCTCCGTTACTGCATCAACTCGGCGTCGATCAAGCTCGACCCAAAGTAGACAACAGCTTTTTGACGATCGGGCTGGCCTCCTTCGGCTGCCAGGCCTTGTAGGCGTCGCGCAGCGGAACCGGCCACTCGATGTCGATGTCGACGCGGGTGCCGAAGGCGGCAGCGCCGGCCAGGACCCTGAGCGCCAGTTCGAGCACGCGGCGCTGCATGGCTTTGTCGCCCGGCATACCAAACGAGTGACCGAACGGAAACTCGACGCCCACGATGCGGGGCGCTCTGCGCTCTTCGGCCACCGCCGGCATCATCGTCACGACCACCGTGGGAATCCCCGCCGCTTCGATCCATCGTGCCAGCACGGGCACGTTCGAGCAGCAGTCGGGTCAAGCCGGGGCGAGGATCAGGCCGTCTGCCTGCCGGTCGCGCAGCATCGCGACCAACGCCGGCAGGGTTTCCAGGCGCCAGCCCTCTAGGCTCCGGTCCTGGTAGCCCATCACGGACAGGTGGTCGGCCGTCGCCGCGCCGACGACGCCTTCCGCTGCCAGCCGTTCGAGCAAATGTGCAGGCAACGTGATCTCGGGGTCGGCCAGGATGTCCTCGTCGTTGATGTGCAGGTGCGCCACCCCGATTTCTGGGGCCGTCGCGCTGGAAGGGATGGACCGCCACGATGGGTCTCCCCACTCAGGGTTGTCTTGCTCGCGCGTGAGATCGAAGGAAGGCTGGGACGCTTTGAGGTAGAGGCCCGCCGAGCTGAGCAGAGCGATGCGCGAAGCCTGAAGTCGCTTTTGAAATGTCGCCCAAACGGGCGCGTCCTCGCCCGGAAACGGCCCCTTGCCTTCGTATAGAGGACGAAAGCTGCGCGGCAAGAACCGGTAGCTGTCGACGATCAAAGGGCCGCGCCCACCAACGTGCCCAACACCAGCGGCATCACGCTGCCGCCGACCTCGATCCGCGTCGGCACATCGCCATCAGTGCCGTACTCCAACAGGATGTGGATGATGCTGCGCCGACCCGGTTGCCGGGTCCTCGTCTACGCCGATGATGTCCGGGGCGAACATGCGGCTGTACAGCCGGTTCGCGCCGTCAGCCACGAAAAGAAAAATTGGCAGCGCCTCGCGGCCGTCATTGGCCTTCCTCATTTGGATTTTGTCGGAGACCGCCGAGTCGACCGCGTGCCGATCCTTCAGCGCCATGTACAGGAACTCGACGCCCGTGCTCGCCACCTGCAGCGGAACATCAGGCACCAGGTCACTCTCCTGGAGCCCGATGCTTTCCGCGATGCGGCCGCGATGGCCGATCACCTCGCCGAACGTCAGCGGCGGATGGGTCATCCAGAATGTGATTCCGGTTGGCGTGCGCTCGCCGCGCACCGGCACCGGACCGACGCCCTCCTCTAGCGTGAACTCGAGCGATCCGCCGGGAACCAGGCCTTGCGTCGCAAGCACCCACGCCGTCCCGACCGTGGGGTGTCCGGCGAAAGGCAGCTCGGTGCCCGGAGTGAAGATGCGGACGCGTGCCGCGTGACCCGCCTCGGTCGGCGCCATCACGAAAGTTGTCTCGGAGAAATTCATCTCACGAGCCACCCGCTGCATGACGTCAGCGGGGATGTCGGCGGCGTCGAGCACGACCGCCAGCTGGTTGCCGGCGAGCGCCTGGTCGGTGAAGACGTCGACGATGTGAATCGGGTAGCTCACGCTAAGAAGAAAGCATGGCGGATACGAATGCCGCGAGCCCCAGCACCATAATCGCCAGCCCGCTAGCGGTGCTGATCACGCGGACCGCACGCGCGGTGATCCGGGTGCGAAGGCCGGACCCAAGAGCCGCGACCATACACCACCAGGTCAGCGACCCGATCAGCACGCCGAGCACGAGCAGCGAAGGTCGCAGATACCCACCGGTGATTCCCGCGCTCAGGGTCGCCGCCAGCGCGGCGAAGGAGATGATGGTCGCCGGGTTGGTGATGGTCAGACCGAGCGTCGACGCATAAGCCAAAGCGAAGCCACCGCCACTCGCGGATGGCGCCTCCGTCGTTTTCGGCTTGACCAGGGCGATGCGAAGGCCGAGGACGACCAGCAGCGCGCCGCCACCGAGGGCGAGCCAGCGCCGTTCTCCGCTGACTGCAGTGGTGATGGCACTGATTCCGAACGCGGCGACCGCCGCGTAGAAACCGTCGGCGGTCGCGACGCCGAGACTCGAGACGAGGCCGTTGAGCCAGCCGCTGACGAGGGTGCGTCTAAGGCAGAGAAAGAAGATCGGACCTGGTGTTGCCGCCACCGCGAATCCGAGGACGAATCCTCTGAGCAGCAGGCTGGACACCAGGACCTCTCATCGCGGGCCACATTCTAATTAGGGAAAGTAAGGCACGGCTTCGCCGGTCTCGATGTGCTTCTTCAGGCGGCCGACGACCCTGCCCCAGGTGTAGTTCACCGACGCCAGCTCCGAAGGCGGAACCGCGTTGGGCCAGCCCGCGTGGCTGAACCTCACTTCGTGTCCACCTTCCTTGGCCGGAGCGATCTCCCACGTAACGGTGGTGCCTTCCCAGCCCGGAAATCCGCCCGCATCGGACCAGCGCACGAGCTTGCCCGGCTTGAGCTCGGCGACTTTGAGCTCGAGCTTCGGCCCGCCAAAGCCGAATTTGGCAATCGAGCCGACCTTCGGCTCAGCCTGGCTGTCTCGCGTCCAGAAACTGCCGAGGCCTTTTCCAGTCGAGATCGCTTTGTAGATCTCGTCCGGTTTGCCCTTGATCGTCACGGTGTGCATCAGCGGTCCAGCCATATTCGAATCCTCCTGAAGCCTTGACTTAATTAAGCAGTATCTTAAACTATGAGAGGTGGCTATACAAGCGCTCCGCGACCCGCTGTCGGCCCTGTCGAGCCCGCGGCGACGCGAAATCCTTCGCCTCATCTGGTCAGAAGAGCTGCCGGCCGGTGAGATCGCCAAAGCCTTCGACGTCAGCTGGCCCGCCATCTCGCAAAACCTGCGGGTGCTGAAGGACTCCGGCCTGGTGCGCGAACGTCGCGCCGGCACGAGCCGCCTCTATCGCGCTGACCGCAGCGCCTTGCGACCGCTGGAGGCGTACCTTCGGCGCATGTGGACGCGCGACGTCGATCGTTTGCGCCTTCTGGCCGAGGCCGAGGAGAAGAAGCGGTCGAAGAGTTGATCGAAGGCGGCCTTGGCGTCGACGTCGTCCAGAGGATCGCCGCATCCCCGGCGACGGTCTTCTCGTATCTGATCGAGCCGTCGAAGTTCAACGAGTGGATGGGGGTCGGCGCTGAGCTGGATCCGAGGCCGGGAGGGCGAGTGCGGATCGACGTCGACGGCGAACACTTTGCGCTGGGCGAGTTCCGAGAGGTCGATCCGCCAAAACGCGTCGTCATGACGTGGGGCTGGGAGAAGAACGATGCGGTGCCACCAGGCTCAACGACGGTGGAGATCACGTTGACCCCCGACGGCGATGGCACCATCCTTCGACTCCGCCACCTGGGCCTGCCGGGCGATGAGGAAAAACGCTCGCATGAAGCGGGCTGGAAGCAGTACACCGGCAAGCTGGCGGCGATCCTCAACAGGACTTAGCGGACCTTACTGACCGTTAACCTGCCGATAACCCGGGCTGGGGTATTCTCGTTGGCCTCATGGAGATCGTCCGCAACATCTGGCGGCGAAAGCTGCGGAGCACGCTGACCATCTCCGGCATCGTCATCGGGGTGCTCGCGCTGACCACGATGGGCGCGCTTTCGGAGAATTTCAATGCCCTGCTCGACGGCGGCGTCAAGTACTTCAGCTCGAGCATCCAGGTTGGCCCACCGGACGGCCAATCGGCCTCGCTGCTCCCGCTGTCGAAGATCGACGAGATCAAGCAAGTGCCCGGAGTGGCGGCAGCCTTCCCAAGCTATGGCTTCCTGGCCAAGCCCGGAGCGGTAACAACGGTCAGCTTCGGTGTGCCCGATGAGATCATCGCCGGCGACCCAGCCGAGAACGACTGGGGATTGCTGAAGCTCTCGACCGCACAGGGCCACTACCTGAGCGGAGGCTCGGGCGAGGTTTTGCTGGGCGACACGATCAGCAAGGAGTTCAAGAAGAAGGTCGGCGACACGCTCGACCTTCCGGTGAAGCCGGCTGACGCCAAGCCTGACTTCATCAACCACGCCTTCACGGTTGTCGGCATCCTCAACGTGACCCGCACTGCGCCTGACTCCTTTGCGTACATCAACATCTCTGACGGACAGATGCTGCTGAAAGACAGCCTGCCAGTTGCCATCCGCAGCCAGATCGACACGTCGCAGATCACGGAGTCGATCGACGTCTACGGACAGCGCGGAAGCTCGATCAGCCGGCTCGACTCCATCGCCGATCGCATCAACGCCCAGGTTTCGGGCGTCAAGGCGACCAAGCCGAGCGTGATCGTGGACAGCTTCAAGTCCGGTGGCGCGATCTTCACTGCAATCACAACTGCCGCCGCGTTGCTTGCACTGATCATCGGCGGCCTTTCAGTGGTCAACACGATGTTCATGGCCGTCGCCGAACGCATCCGCGAGATCGGCCTCAAGAAGGCTGTCGGTGCGACAACGCTCGACATCATGCGCGAGTTCCTCATCGAAGCGACCTTGATCGGGGCGATCGGGGGCCTCATCGGCTATGGCCTCGGAGCGCTCATCACGATCATCGTCAACGGAACCACACCGCCAGGCCAGTCGACCCTGTTCCTCATCACGGTCCGGCTGACCGTGCTCGCCCTGGGTTTCGCCATCGCCCTGGGTGCGGTAGCTGGGATCCTTCCCGCTTTCCGCGCTGCCCGGCTCGACCCGGTCACCGCGCTGAGAAACGAGTAAGCCGTGGCAGAGGTTCGGCTCGAGGATCTGCGCAAGCACTACAAGCGAGGGAGCGAGGTCATCCGAGCCCTCGACGGTGTCACTGTCGACATCGGCAAGGGCGAGTTCGTGGCCGTTGTCGGCCGTTCGGGCAGTGGCAAGACTACGTTGCTCGACCTCGTCGGGCTCCTTCTCCGCCCGACGTCCGGACGGTTGCTCATCGATGACGTCGATACCGCCAAGCTCAACGATCGGGACCGTGCGCACATGAGGGCGCTCAAGGTCGGCTTCGTGTTCCAGGAATACAACCTCTTGCCCACGATGAACGTGCTCGAGAACGTGATGCTGCCTCTCCGTTATGTGAAGAAGCCCGCCGACGGAAGAGCCCATGCCCTCGAGCTGCTCGAGCGGGTTGACCTCACCGATCGCATCAAACACCGGCCATCAGAGCTGTCGGGTGGACAGCAGCAGCGAGTCGCGATCGCGCGCTCGATGATCAACCGACCCTCGCTGATCCTCCTCGATGAGCCGACCGGGGCCGTCGACACCGAAACGGCGGAGCAGCTGGTGGTGCTCCTGAAGCGTCTCAACACCGAAGACCAGGTCACCATCATCGTCGTCACGCACGACCTCGACGTGGCCTCGCAGACGAACCGCAACATCCGGCTCAAGGACGGCAAGGTGCTCGCCGACGAGCGGGTGGGGACAGCCTCGGTCGCGTAGCGCGGTAGGTTTATGAGCTGCGATGAGCAGTCGACTTCTTCGTTACGGCGCGATCTCCGCAGCGGCGCTGGTGGTGCTGACCATTGCGGTGCTCGCCTATCGGTCGCTGCAAGTGCCGTACCAGGCCCCAACCATCGCCAGCCCGCTCCCCGCCGCCGGCGGCTGCACGCCGGCTCCGTGTGCCGACCTGCGGGGATACACGCTCTGGGTCTCCAACCTCGATGTCAAGCCAGACCTCGTCACGATGCAGATCACGTTCCGGAACGCGAGCAACTCCTCGCATGCCGCACCTGAGGATTTGGTGCTTGTCGACGCGGAGCGTCAAATGTTGCCCGCCGTATTCGATGCCACCGGCTGCACGAGCTGGTCCCGGCACGAGTTCGGCCACGGCGCCACTTACGGGCCTGTGACGATGTGCTTTCGTGCCGCCACCATCGCGCCACCACTCGTTCTGCGCTGGTCGCCGGACTTCGGCTTCGTGTGCTGCCAGACCGACATCAAGCTGACCTGATCCTCAGCGCGATATCTGGTCGATCGGTGATCAGCACCGCGACTCGCGGATCGCGCATGAACGATTCGATGTCCGCCGCAGCATCGACCGTCCATACCCAAGCGGGTATGTTCGCGCGGGCACAGTAGTCGAGAACCCTGATTCGAGCGAGCCGCTGGTGGACCGCCGCGAAGTCCGCATGGGATCGCTGCAGCCGCGCGCGGGGATAGAGCTCGCTCAATCGCACTTGCAGATATCGCCATGGCGGAGCGCCGTCGAGGTCGTCGCCGAGGGATAGTCCAGTCCTCACGTTGGGAAACTGCTCCTTGATGGCACGAATTGGCACATCGCCCGATGTGAACACGACTTCGCTGCGCGTGCAGCCCGCCTGGATGTACCGCACCACGTCGGCCTCGTAGCCTTCCTCTTTTACGTCGACATGGAGCCCAACTTTTCCGTCGACCATCTCCAAGACGTCGCCGGCTTTAAGAAGCTCGTCGCCGAGGTCATTCTCGAGTTCCGCGTACGTGAGGTCTCGCACGGCGCGGCCAGATGGCGTGTGATCGTCGTGGTAGCTGATGAAGACCCGATCCGGGGTTCGGCGGATGTCGATCTCGACGAAATCGACGCCCATGGCGATCGCGCGCGTGTAGCGCTCGGCTGCCGGCAGGCCGGGAGTGCCGCATTCGCCGCGGTGCGCGTCGATCAGGGGTCGCATCGTGGACTTGCGGTTCCTAGCTTGATGCATCGACACTGACGTCATGGCAGGGCTGCACCCGGTGGTAGTGATCACCGGCGCGACAGGTGCGATCGGTTCCGCGACGGCTGCGCTGCTGGCACGCCGGGGAGCACGCCTACTGCTGCTGAGCAGGCCGTCGGACCGCCTCGACGCATTGGTCAAGCGCCTTGACACGGACAATCGGGTGACAAGCGTTGAAGTCGACATGTCGTCGTTCGCGTCGGTGCGCGCCGCGGCGCGCCAAATCTCGCGTCAGGTGGCGCACGTGGACGCGCTCATCAATACAGCCGCCGTCTTCGCATCCGAGTACGAACAAAGCCATGACGGCATCGAGCTCATGCTCGCCACGAACCACCTTGGACCCTTTCTTCTGACCAACCTGCTTCGCGACCAGATGGCCGGCGGCAGTCGGGTCATCACCGTGACGGCGCCGAGTGGGACCCGCGTCGACATTGAGCAGCTGTTGTCAAAGGATCACTTCAGCGCTTTGGGAACGTTCGGGGCCACCAAGGCCGCGAACCTGATGTTCACCTTCGAGCTGGCGCGCCGCGCTAAGCGATGGGACGTGCGCGCCTACGCCGAACATCCGGGGCTGGTCCGCTCGGACCTCATGCGAGAGGCGCCCCGGCCGATCCGTTTCCTGACCCGCCTGGTGTCGAGGTCGCCCAAGCGCGCCGGTGAGGACCTGGCCGACTTGGCCACATCGCCGGCTTTCGAAAGCATGACCGGCTGGTTCTTCAAGGGCGGGCATCGAATCGATCCGCCGAAGTCAACGTTGGACGTCGACGCCCAACGCAAGCTGTGGCAGCGTTCAGCGGAGATCGTGGAGCTGGGCGAGACGGGCTTCTGAAACCTCCACGCCGCACTCTTCGGCCCTTCACAAGGCGTTCACAACCTCGTCGAAGGATGAGAGGCATCAAACCTCTCGTGACAAAGGAGTAACGGCAATGAGACGCGGTTTCGGTGTTCTGTGGTTGGCGCTGACGACCATCTTCCTGGTCATCGTCGGCGTCGTGGCGTACCAGGTGGGCTGGTCCGACGGCGCCGCTACGCATGTGGCGGATGGAGCGGCGGCGGCGGTTCCTTATTACTACTACGGGCCGCACTTCTTCGGCTTCGGACTCTTCGGGTTCCTGTTCTTCCTGTTCCTGCTGTTCGTGATCTTCCGCATCGCGGCCTTCGGCCGTGGCTGGGGCTACCGCGGCGGCTGGGGCAAGGGCATGTACGGCCGTGGCTACGGCGGCGGCGGCATCCCGCCCGCGATCGACGAACGGATGCAGGAGTGGCACAAGCGCGCGCACGGTGAGCCGGCGCCCGCACCACCGTCAGACACCAAGACGGTCTGACTTAAGGAACTCGAAGCACCGAGGGCGATGGGCCCTCGGTGCTGTTCCGATCCCTACGATGGACGCGGTGACGACCATCCTGGTGGTGGACGACGAGCCAAGAATCGTCCAGCTCGTCCGCGACTACCTCGAGCACGGTGGGTTCACCGTGCTCGTTGCTACTGATGGCCCAACCGCGCTACGAACCGCACGCACCGGGCGCCCAGACCTGGTCATCCTCGACCTCGCGCTGCCAAAGCTCGACGGGCTGGACGTGACCCGCGCCCTGCGGCGCGACGGCGAGGTTCCGATCATCATGCTTACGGCGCGAACAGAAGAGTCCGACAAGCTCGTCGGCCTCGAGCTGGGTGCCGACGACTACATAACCAAGCCGTTCAGCCCCAAGGAGCTGGTCGCCCGGGTGCGCGCGGTGCTGAGGCGAGCCGAAGGGATGCGCCGGCCTTCCGACATGATCAGGGTCGGGTCAGACGTCGAGCTCGACGCGGCCAGGATGGAGGTCAGGGTTCGGGGTCGTCGCGTAGACCTCACGAAGACCGAGTTCCAGATCCTGTCGACGATGGCTAGGCAGCCCGGCAGGATCTTCACCCGATCCCAACTCCTCGATGCGGTGAAAGGGGTCGCCTTCGAATCCTACGAGCGGGCGATCGACGCCCATGTCAAGAACATCAGGCGGAAGATCGAGCCGGTGCCTGGGCGGCCCCGCTACGTGCTGACCGTGTTCGGAGTCGGGTACCGTTTCGCCGAGCCACCAGACAGATGAGACCAGCATGGGGACCGCCTCCCCGCCGCCGGCCGCCGTGGTGGCCGGAGAATCAGCCATGGCCGCCGGCGCGACGGTGGCGTCGCGGACGTCTGCCTTTCTTCTGGCGCATGGGCTGCGTCATTCTCGGCGTCATCGCGCTGGTCGCCTTGATCGCGGCAATCGTCACCGCGTTGGCCGGCACCCTCGTGACCTGGGTGCTTGGTGCGACAGGGTTCCGCCCTGGCACTGCGCAGGTGGTTCTGGTCACAACAGCTTTGCTCCTCGTGCTGTTCGCGACGGTGGCGCAGAGAGGGATCCGTCGCTTCTCGCAGCCGATGGACGACCTGATCGACGCGGCGGGAAGAATCGAGAAGGGTGATTACTCCGC
>Ga0209648_10002834_pt1 | contig 14434 bp, 12 predicted proteins | sample GraSoi2013_115cm_FD_185830 | JGI IMG/M metagenome (GOLD analysis project Ga0209648, IMG submission 185830) | Grasslands soil microbial communities from the Angelo Coastal Reserve, California, USA - Sample 9_17_2013_115cm (SPAdes) (version 2) | ecosystem: Environmental > Terrestrial > Soil >...
CGAGGTTTTCAAGCAATTCCTGGTGGCGCAGGTCCTCGCCGCTCGGCTTCTTGGCAAGGAATGTAAGCGTGCCGCCGGGCTCGAGGATGCACTGTTCGACTTCGGAGAGCGACGCGAAGCCTTGCTTCCGCGCAGCCGCTTCGAGCTGCGGCATGGTGATTAGCTCGCGCTTCAAATTCCGCATGCGTACCTTGCCGCCTTCCACCAACACGTCGGCTCGGCCTTCGACGAACTGGTCGAGTTTCCGGTGATCGTAGAGGAAGCGAACCACAAGATAGTTGGTGGCGAGCAGGGAAGTGGCGCCGATGATTCCGCCGAGAACGCTGTTGTCTTCACCGATGATGGCATTCTGAACGGTATTCGAAAGGGTCAGCAGAACGACCAGGTCAAAGGGATTGAGCTGAACGAGCTCGCGTTTCCCAGAAAGTCTGAGGCTGACAACGAGGAAAGCATAAACAATGATCGGCCGAAGAACCTTTTCGGCCAAGGGAAGTCCCATGACGAACATATCTCTCCAAGTGTCGTGCATAACAAGATTGCCTCCTTGTCGGCGTTTGGCGCTATTTCACACCTTGCGCGAACTCCTCAAAGCAGTCTGAAGTTACAATCGCTTTCCCGCAAGTTTGGATTTTCACACGATTTTAACGAATTTTTGGATGTCTCTTGTGCCAGTCGGTGTGCGCTTGGAAGGTCCGCCCCGCCTGGATTACCGCGTAATCGTCGCCCGCTCTACCAACGAATTGCAGTCCGACGGGCAGATTCTTATCCGTGAATCCGCAAGGAACGGACATCGCCGGAAGGCCGCAGATATTGCCGATGCCGCCGAGAGGATCGGGAAAAGCCAGATCAGTCTCGAGATTCAAAGACAGAGGTGTTGCTGGAACGGGCTGGGCTGCCGTCGCAATAACGTCAAACGAATCAAACAAGGAATCCATCTTTTTCTGAGCGATTTCTCGCACTTTGAGGGCTTGCAGATAGTCTGCCGCGGAATACTGCTCGTTCACATAGCCGGCGATCTGCCCTAGCGGATCCGTCAATTCGCTCACTCGCCCCGAGCGAATTAGGGAGCGGAACGAAGCGGCGCACTCCGCGGCAACGATGATATTGCCGGCCTCCTCCCAGGGACCGGCAGCCAAGGCGACATCCTTCACACTGGAAAAATATTTCTTGAGGATCAATCGGGCAGCACCAATGGGTTTCTCAATGCCCGGCGCTAACGATTTCCATGCATTGGTGAGCCAGCCAATTTTCAGCGGGCGCGAATGCAATTCCATGGATGGAGAAAAGGTGAAAGCACCCTTGTCGATGGGCACCGTTCCGCGATCTTTCGGATCGTGACCGGCGATCGCGGCAAAGATGCGCGCACAATCCTCTGCACTGCGTGCCATCGGGCCAATCTTGTCCATCGAGGGAGCGAGCGCCATCGCTCCGTAACGGCTGACGCGACCATACGTCGGCCTCAAGCCGCTGATGCCGCAAAATGCCGAAGGGCAGATGATAGAGCCCCATGTTTCCGTGCCGATCGCAAACGCTGCCAGGCCCGCGGCTACGATTGCCCCCGAGCCAGAAGAGGAACCACAAGTCCAGCAAGTGGTGTCCCACGGATTCTTGGCCTCGCCTTGCAGGGAAGCGGAGGCGAAGCGGTAGCCCATTCCGCCGGCAAGTTCGATCATGGAGGCTTTGCCAATCATTACGGCCCCCACTCGGCCTAAATGATCGATCACAGTTGCGTTGTAATCGAATACCTGATTGGCATAGGGCTTCGCGCCCCACGTGGTGGGAACTCCTTTGACCGCCAGCAAATCCTTCGCAGCATAGGGAATCCCGTGCAGTGGTCCTCGATAGTGCCCGCGCTGGATTTCTTTTTCCGCTGCCTTTGCTTGTTCGAGCGCAATTTCCGGGGTTAGCAGAGCATAGGCGTTAAAGCGCGGCCCGAGTTTTTGGCTGCGGTCGAGATAGGCCTGTGTTAAGTCGACAGGCGAGAGCTTCTTTGACTCGATGCGTTTCGCGAGTTCGCTTACAGAGAGATAGAAGAGCTCTTCGCCAGGCATCCAGGACGCTCCTTAGGAATTCTTATTGGTATTTGCTGGCTTCGGCGCCGTAGGCATTGGCGAGGGCTTCCTCTCCCGCTCCATCAAGGGTTTGAGGTAAAGACCAGGGCCATCTCCATTATCCGTTGCAAACGCGCGCAGGCGTTCGAGCGGCGGCTGTGCTTCCGTGGCCAATCGCCGGATATCGGCTTTCTGAGGGTCTGAGAGGCGTTTGCCATACTGTCCAAAGATGGCTTGAATCCGCGATTCGACTTCTGCCTGACTTTCCGGGGATAGCTTTGACGTGTTCGCGGCTTGCTGCCCCGTCAACGGTGCCGCAATAGAATCTGGCGTGAGGAGCTTTGCGGGCGCCAAAGACGCAGCTGCAGATACAAAAGCTGCGCGCCGCGCAAATTCACGGCGAGAGATGCCGGAATCGTTCTTGTTGCCCATCGACTGTCCCCCTGACCAGAATACGAAGTGGAAAACAATAAGTGAAGAGTCAAAGTGAGGCTAACTGAATCTGCGTTCGAGCGTCAACCATCCGCTGGGTGTGGCCGATCGATGAGAAGAAGCAAGACGTGGCTTTCGCGCGGCTAGCCCACTTCTGTGAGGGTGCGAATCTGGGTTTCCAAAGCCTGGTTGTATTGCCGCTCGATTTGAAGTTCCGTTTGGAGCTTCTTCACCAGCAAATCCAAATGAGCGATCTCGACGCGAAGCTTCTGAACGTCGGCCGCAGTAGGCGCAGGGCGAACCGGGGCCGAATTCGATTGCTGCTGTTCGTGTTGCGGCTGCGAAGGCTGCCGCGGGACGAAGGCCTCCGCGAGCGCTCTTGGCCACGCAGATTCCGTTGTTGCGGGCGGCGGTGGTGCGACTTGCCGCGGCGCGACCGGGACCGGAGGCGGCGAAAAAAAATTGCTCAAAGCGCTGGAAGATTCTGATCTGTCGGCAGCCGGCGCGGGCGTTGCGCTCTTCGGCTGCAGAAGGCTCTTCACGCGGCCAATCAATTCCTGCGGCTGAAACGGCTTGCGAATCAGTTCATCCGCCTTCACGGCGACCGCTTTGTCAGCCACGCTCTTATTGACCACGCCGGACATCAGTACGACGGGCGTTTCACTGAAGTCCGGGTGTTGTTTAATCTGACTGCAGACAGAGTAGCCGTCCTGATCGGGCATGATGACGTCAGTGATTACGACGTCAGGACGGTTTTGGTCGAACTGGGACAGCGCCGAGGCTGCGTCGGCACACGTAATCACGTTGATGTTCTCGCGGCGAAAAGCAATCTTGATGACTTCGCGCATGGTCGCGCTGTCATCGATGAAGTAAACGGTAGGTGTCCGCTTGGCTGGAGCTTCGCCTAGCGGCGGAATAGTCATGGCTTCGCTCATTGCGCTTCCTTGTCCGCCATGTCACGCGTCCCTTCGTCAAATTCGCGCATGGCATCGAGCATAAGATCGGTGGCCGAACGCAGCACGGTGCGCTGGGTCGACGCGGTTCCGTAGGTAAATTTGTAAACGCCTTCGTTGGTATTTCCGAGGCTCTTCAAAATATGAATCACGGCTTCATCGCCAAAGAGATTGCCGCATTCCGCGTGGGTGATGGCACCGGCGTCGTAGAACAGCACGCCATCGGTCTCGCCAGCGTTGATGTGCAAGGCGCCCGTCTGGTGAGCATGCCCCAACATTTGCATGACACCCGTGAGGTCGTGGTGCGTCAGGTTGCCGCTGAGACTGGTGTCGGACTGGGCAAGCATCTGCGTGGGCTGAAAGCCCTCCGCTTTGCTGACCAGGATCTGCTTCACGTGAGCGGCAATGACCGCGGGCTGACGGTTGCGGTCAATGTAATCATCGCAGCCCGCTTGAAATGCTTCCATCAAGGCGCGCTGGCTTCCATCGCCAAGCGCGACAATGGGCAAATTCGCGTTTTTCGGATCCGCATGAATGATTTTCGCAATCTCCAGAGCGCCCATTTCTCTCATATTCGTCGCGCAGACGATGGCCGAAGGCGCGTCGTATTCCAGCGTGGTGAGCGCGAACGCCGCTTGGGTACTGGATACTACCTCAAAACCTTCACGCTTCAGCGCGTCGCCGAGGCGTTTTGCAAAATAAACATTGCTGTCGATGAGAAGAACTTTGACGGGACTTCCGGAGGGAATCACGGCTGTGCCTCCGCATTTTGTAACCCGGCGGCTTCCGCGAGGGCGCGTTCCGGACCCGGCGTGAGCGCATCGAGATTCAAGACCTCAATCACATCACCGCCGTGCGACAGCCAGCCCGCAACGTGTGGCGCATCGGATTCCGCCGCCGCCATCATCTCGGCATTGATCAATTCACACTCACCGGTAACCGGTACGGCGACCCATTCTTTCTGTGTTCCGTAATTCCGCACGGCGATCAAGTAGAAACGCCGCGAAGTGAGGCGTTTCCCAAGGAGCATTTCTGAAACGTCGCAGACTGGAACGATCCGTCCGCGACGCAAAATCACTCCTTCTAATCTTGGTGTCCGGTGAGGGAAGCGAAAAACACGGCTCGGAGCAACGAGTTCGGCAATCTGGTTGGCCAAGACGGCAAACCGCCGCTCGCCCAGCCGGAGCAGGACGAATGATTGCAGTTCGAGTACGGTCGATATTGTCATTGCGCGGAATTTGTTCCCTCGAGCGCCTCATCAGCGGAATGATCTGCTTCCAAAAGAGCCGCATCGAGCAAAGCTAGCTCATCAGGCGACAAGAATCCCTCGGGGTGCACTACCGGCACGACCGACTGGTCGAGAGCCGTCAGCCCTCGGTACCATCGCCGTTCTTCGCGACAAAAAGAAAGTGGAAGGGCCTGCAGCCGCGTCATTGTCGCCATCTTTTCGATGCCATCGATCAAGAGCGCCGTGCGCGTCTTGCGCAACACAAAAATCAGGGCGCCCGCCGCCGCGTGCAATCCAAAGTGCATGGCGCCGTTGACGATGAAGAGTGACCTGTCTCCGCGCCTGAGGACGTGCCGCACTTTTCGAAGCCCCGGCGCGCTGATTTCCGTAGCTGCGCCTGACATGCTATCCGCGCTGCGGACTTCCTGGACGGAAGCGGAGGAGACGGCGAATAGTTGCCCGCTGACACGGAAGAGAATGATCTGTTCCGTCTTTCCCGGACTCGCCTTGATTGGAGTCGCCAGCCGCATCAGCGGACTCCCGCGGGCGCCGTGCGGCAAATTCCGAGCACTCGCTTTTCGATGGCGGAATAAATGTCGTCGATTCCGAGCACTTGATCGACGGCACCGGCCTTGATGGCTTCGGCAGGCATGCCGAAAATGACGGAGGTCGCTTCATCCTGCGCCAGAACCAGGCCACCGGCAGTCTTGATGGCCTTTGCTCCATTAGCTCCGTCGTTGCCCATTCCTGTAAGCACGCCGGCAATGCTCATCGGGCCTGCAAAGGCAGCAACGGATTCCATAGTGACGTCTATGTTCGGCAAGTATCCGGCTATGCGTCCGCTTGTCCCGTCAAGCTGGATTCGGCCCGTCGGCGTCACGCGAAGATGCTGGCCACCGGGACAAATATAAAGCGTACCCGGCTGAAGAGATTCATTGGCTTCTGCTTCTTTCACGCGGATCCCCGTAAACTCCGCGAGCTGCGCGGCGTACTGCGTGGTGAACGCTGCCGGCATGTGCTGCACCAGAATCACCGCAGCGGGGAAGTCTGCCGTAAAACCCGGTGCGATACGCATTATCGTCGCCGGCCCTCCTGTCGACGCCGCCAGCACCACGACCGGGAAACGCTGATCGAGACCGGAAGTTGGCGCGGGGCGGGCGCTCACGGGAGCGGGCTTAGAAGTCTTCGAACCATTCGCGTTCTGAATTGTCATGGCTACGCGTGAAGCCGTGCGCACGACGCGCACTTTAGCTGCCATGCGTACCTTGCGAAGCAGTTCTTCTTTCACGCTCTGCATGTCGAGGTCAATGGCGCTTGACGGCTTGGCCACAAATTCAATCGCCCCAAGTTCCAGCGCGCGGAGAGTGCTCGCTGCTCCCTCGCGCGATTCCGAGCTGACGATGACGATCGGCTTTGGATTCGTGGTCATGATCTCCGCAGTAGCCTGGAGCCCGTCCACGTGAGGCATGTTGATGTCCATGGTGATGACATCGGGCTTCAGAGATTCCGCCATCGCCACAGCTTCGCGGCCGTCCTTGGCGGTGCCCACAACCTGGAGTTGCTCGTCAGCGTTGAAAATTCCTTCCAGGACTTTCCGCATGAATGCGGAATCCTCCACGACGAGCACGCGAAACTTTTTGCTGGTGGTCGCCATATCTTATTTACGCTACCGGCGCTACGGACTTCGGCGCCTCCGTTCCTATGAGTTGTTCGACCGCGGCGATCAGTTGATCTTCCTGCACCGGCTTGGTCAAAAACGCCGTGGCGCCTTCCTTCATCGCACGATCGCGGTGCTTGGCCCCGGCGCGCGAGGTCACAACCATCACGGGAATGCGCCGGGTTGAGGGGCTCTGGCGCAGTTGAACCATCAATTCGTAGCCGGTCATGCGTGGCATTTCGAGGTCGGTAATGACGAGATGGCACCCGTGCTGCGTTACGAGTTCGGCGGCTTCGAGCCCGTCTGCGGCCAGTTTTACACGGTAGCCGTTCTTCTCCAGCATCCGGCCGACGAATTTGCGTACGCTGATGGAGTCGTCCGCTACCACGATGACGCGCTCCTGCTCGACGCGGTCGATGGCTTCGGAAGGAATACTTCCGCTGGCAATCGCCGCCGAGCCCGGAGCAAAGATTCTGGCGGCGCTGGCGCTGGCCTGTATCTGCCGATGCTCGCTTGGTTCTGTCGCGACCATGCGGTTCAGGTCGATCAGCAGGATCAGGCTGCCGTCCGGCGCGATCGTGGTGCCGGGGAAGAGTTTCACCCTGCGAAGGTATTCGCCCAGGTTCTTGATAACAATTTCGTCTTTGCCGACAACTTCTTCAACGACGAGTCCAATCTTCCGGTTTCCCGCATTTGCAACCACCATGCGGAAGTACCCATTGATTGGTTCGAGAGGCGGCAACCCCAGATACGTGTCCAAACGCACGACCTCGGTAACTACGTCGCGCACCTTAGTCAGTAATTTTCCGCCCACGTCTTCGATTTCGTCGGCGCGCAGGCGGCGGATTTCCTCGACAACCGCCAATGGCAGCGCAAAGTTCGTCGTGCCGCAACGCACAAACAGAGCCGGAGAAATGATCAGCGTCAGGGGTACTTTGAGTGTAAATTTCGTGCCCTTGCCGCTCGTGCTCTGGATGTCGATTTCGCCATTGAGCGCGTTCAGGTTTGCCCGCACCACGTCGAGCCCGACTCCACGCCCTGCCAATTCTGTTTTCACCGGAGCAGTCGAAAAACCGGGATGGAAAAGCATCTCCCGAAGGTCGCGCTCCGTGAGCCTGTGCGCGGTTTCTTCGGAAACAAGCCCGCGCTCGATGGCGCTTTGCTTTACGCGCTCGTAATTGATTCCGCCGCCGTCGTCTTCGACTTCAATGTAAATGTGGTTGCCGCGATGATAGGCGCGCAGCATTATGTTTCCGGTCGACGATTTGCCGCCGGCCGTGCGGTCGGCGCTTTGTTCGATGCCGTGCGCCACCGAATTGCGGACCAGATGTACAAGCGGATCGGAAATCTGCTGAATGATATTGTTGTCGAGCTCCGTTTCGCTCCCGGAAAGATCCAGCTCAACGTGCTTGCCGGTAGAATTGGCCGCATCGCGGACGGCGCGCGACAATCTCGAATACAGCGTGCCGATGGGGACCATTCGCGCGGCAGTGATCTCATCTTGCAGGTGGTGCGCGAGCTTGGTGAATTCGTCAATATCGCCCTCCACGCGACCGATGAACCCTTCCAGCTGCGAAAGCACTTCGTTAACGTCCGCCGAAATCTCCGCCATCGACCGCGACAAAATATTGAAGTCGTCGTAGCGGTCCATCTCCAATTCGCTGAATTCGGACCAAAACGATGTGTCGCCCGCGGCCGCGCTCGTAAGCATCTGCGGGGTCGGCTCGGGGTTCCAGGGCGCCTGCGCGGTCCGGTTGTTACTGATGCGGTTAAATTCGTATTTTTCCTGAAACTCGGCAACTTTTCCCTGCAGCCGCTCTTTCGAGAAGCTCAGCGTATCGACGAGTTTTTCGAGTTCAGCGACCCGGCCCACCATGCGCGTGCGGTTAATCACCAATTCACCGACCGTATTCATCATGCGGTCGAGGCGAGCCAGTGCAATTCGAACTGACTTGACTGTCGATGTCCCGCTTGCGGCCTGTTTCGCGGCTTTCTTCGCAGGGCCAGCGGCTTGCGATGCGGCTCCAATTTCCTTCGAGTGCCGAGGATCAGCAGCGGCCCCAGACTCCGCCGAACCCTCCGCCTCTTCCGGTTCGAGCGGCGCGAATTCCGCGATGCGGCCAAGCAAGGAATCAACGCTGGTCCGCATATCGGCTTCGTCAGTCCACTGCCGGTGAAGCGTCTTCTTCAAGATGTCCACGGACTCAAGGCACAAATCCACCACCGCAGGCGATGGTTCAATTTCTTTATCGCGCAAACGGCCGATCAAGTCCTCAACGCGGTGAGCAATCGCTCCCAATCTCTTCAGCCCAACTTGCGCCGCCGAACCCTTCACCGTATGAATAGCGCGAAAGAGTTTGTTGATTTCTTCCGGATTGTTGTTGCCTTCCAGGGAGAGAAGGCAATCGCTGACAACCTGGAGATGCTCCTCTGCTTCCGGCTGGAAGAACTCAAGGATCTCGCCGGGTACTTCTTCGTCGAGAGGCAGCGCATCGAAATAAGAGCCCGTCGCCGCCGCGACCGCGGGTTCATTGGACTCTTCCGCGGCAAACCGATCACGTGGTTCCGCGTGGGGAAGGTTCAGTGGCGGTGTCTCGGGAGGAAACGCAAAGCGATAACGCTCCTTGAAAACGGCGATATCGTCGCCATTTTCTTTACCTGTGTCGCTGATTTCCAGCAGATCTGTTTCCAGCAACGAAATTCCATCCGAAAGAAATTCTGTCAACGGCCCATGCAGATCGCTGCCCAGGGGTGCGTTCAGGGCATATTGAAAAACGTGCGCAAGCTTTCCCGCAATTTCTGAGAACCGCGGAAATCCATAACTCGCCGAAGTGCCGCTCAGAGTGTGGGCCGAAATGTAAAGCCGTTCGAGATCCTCTCGGCGCGGGTCCGCGTCCTGAAGCACGCTGACGTATTCCCGCAGATACTGAAGGTTCTCCGAGGCCTCCTGGAGGAACATCTCGATGGCTTCGCGGTCAAGCGTGCTCACGCTCGTCCCTCCGCCACGAGTTCTGGTTTTTGCAATTCATCGGCTGTCGGCTTCCGGTAGAGAATGCAATCGTTCAACACGATGGCCTGGAACTTCACCGGCATCTTCGAGATAGATTCTGAGTGACCGAGAAACAAATACCCGCCCGGCTCCAGCGTGTCGTAGAACCGTTGCACCAGAGAACGCCGCCGCTCCTCCGAAAAGTAGATCAGCACGTTCATGCAAAAAATCATGTCCATGCGGCCGACGTATACCGCCGACGCAAGGTTCATCTGTGCAAAAGAAACCATCTTACGCAGCCGGGATTTTACCTGATGCCCGCCGCTGACTTCGGTAAAATGATTTGCCAACTGTCTTTCGCTGACGCTGGCGATGCTGCGCCCTTTGTAGATTCCACGCTCGGCGTGCTTCAGCGCGTGCCGGCCCACGTCGGTTGCAAGTATTTCCACGTTCCAGGCATCCGCGAACGAGAGCGAGTCCGCGATCGTGATGCCGATGGAATACGGTTCTTCTCCCGTTGAGCAGCCGGCGCTCCAAATCCTTAGTGTCCGGGGATTCTTCCAGAACTTCTTCGCGTGTAGCTCGGGCAGTACGCGTTTCTCAAAGGCCTCATACACGCCGGGATAGCGGAAAAAACTCGTCTCCTGCGTCAGCAGCCGCTCGAGCAGCCCTTCGTATTCGACGTTGGATTTGCGCATGGCGCGCAGCAGTTCCGTGCCGCGCTCCAGGCCTTTTGCGCGCAGGTGTTCACGCACGCGCGTGGAGAAGAAGCGCTCGCGCGATTCATCGAAGCAAATTCCCGTTCGCTCTTCGATCAGCATGCGAATCTCGCCCAGCTCGTGTTCGCTCAGCCCTTGCCCGTGTCCCTGCCGTTCGCTCATCGTTCTCCCGTTTTCTGGGCCTCGCTCTTACTATCGTCCTTGTGGCGAAGAAGAGCCTCGGTGCTTAACGAAGAGCGCCTGCCGGGACCGGCCGCTCGGAATGTTCATTTGCTGCAGCCGCTTTGGAGGAAGCACGGAATTGTGCCAACGCTTCGTTCAATTGATCCGACAACTTGACAAGCTGGCTTACGGTTGCCACTGTCCCGCGGGTTCCTTGCGACGTCTGCCGCGTAATGCTGGAAATGATCTGCATGGCGTGCGCGACTCCTTCTGTTCCACGCACCTGTTGTTTGGAAGCCAGCGAAATTTCCTGTACCAGTTCGGCCGACTGGCGCACCACGTTGGAGATAGCGTCCAGCGCGCGGCCCGCCTGATCGGCAAGGGTTGCGCCGCTTTCCACTTCCTTCGTGCCTTCTTCCATCACGACGACGGCTTCGTTCGTCTCCGCCTGAATGGCCTTGATGAGCGCGGCGATATCCTTCGTTGCGCTGCGGCTGTGTTCGGCAAGTTTGCGGACTTCGTCGGCGACGACCGCAAAGCCTCGTCCCGCTTCCCCCGCGCGCGCTGCCTCGATGGCTGCGTTCAACGCCAGCAAGTTCGTCTGTTCCGTAATATCGTTAATCACGTTGATGATTTCCGAAATCTCCAACGAGCGGTCGCCGAGCGATTTGATTTTCTTGGCGGTTGCCTGTACCGATGCGCGGATGCGCTGCATGCCCTCAAGCGTGTCGCGCACAGCGCGGTTGCCCTGTTCGGCGGCATCCAGCGCGCGGCGAGCCGCTTCGGCGCTCGCCTCGGCGTTGTTCGAAACCTGTTTCATGGAAACCGTCAGCTCTTCGACGGCGCTCGACGTGTTCGTAATTTCCTGGTCTTGCTGTGTTGCGCCCGCCTGCATTTCGTCGGCGGCCACCAGAATGTTATTGGAGCATGCAGTCACTTCCATGGCTGCTTTGCGCACACGCTCGAGAACCTTGGTGAAATTGTCGAGCATGTAGTTGATCGAATCGGTGACGTTTCCGAGCGCGTCGTTGGTCACTTTGCCGCGTTGCGACAGATCGCCACGCGCCACCTGGTTGATGACGCTCAGTAATTCCGTGATGCTGCGCTGCAGCGCGTCGTTGGCGTCCTGGTTGCTCGTTGCTTTGGACACCTTGGCAACTGCGCGATTCAGATTGTCCGCAATGTAGCCCAGTTCATCATTCGAATTGACTTCTGCGCGCGCCCGCGGATCGCCTGCGGCCAGCCGTTCGGAAAATTCAGCGAGTGCCTGCACTGGCCCAAGCAATGCGCCAAACCGCCAGGCGAGGATGACTGCCATCACGAGCGCAAGGACGATGGCAAGAAGCACCGTTCCTCCGGCCGGCGAGCCGAAGTCGAACAGTGACGCTTCACCGGCTTTCTTCCCGGCGCTGAAGGCCAGTCCGAGAACAACGAAGCCGGCCACTCCGTTCAGCAGGACCAGCGTCCAGATTGTGGAACTCAATCGCGATTTCATACCACCCTCCAAATCTCTTCCGCGGAGCCCGCGCCATCGATCAGCGTCGTCTCCACAAAACTCAAATGCTGGGCCCCGGAAAAACTTCGAGCAACCGGCGCAAATCGATCACCAGCGCCAGGCGGTCGTCATGCCGTAACATCCCGATGCAATGCGGCACGTTTTCCGGCGCTTGCTCGAGCAAATCCTCGGTGTTCACCGAATAAGTTCCGATGACTTCGTCGGAAGCGATGCCGATCCGAATGTCTTCGTGATGGCTCTCGCTGCGCAGGGAAGCGACCACTACGTGCTTGGGCAGCAACCCCGGTCTCCGGCCTTCGGTGATCGCGATATCGATCAGCGGTACGATAGACCCGCGCAAATTGAAGATCCCGATCAGGTACGCTGGACTGAGGGGAACCTTAGTCAACAACGGCCACTCCAGCACTTCCTCGACGTCCAGAACAGGAAGGCAAAACCGCTCGCGCCCGCTGCGGAAAACGCAATACTGCGACTCCGGCGGTCGCTCTTCGATCGGCCCAAGCGCTTCGAGCAAATCGCCGGTATCGGCGTCCGCGGGAAGGGGCTCGAGATGGAAATCTTCGCTTATCGCCTGTTCTCTTCTTCAGAAACTCTCATGCAAACCGCCGTACCGCGCGGAGCAGATCTTCCCGTGTGAAAGGCTTGGTCACATATCCGTCCGCTCCTTGCTGCTCGCCCCAATACTTGTCGCTCGCCGTCCCCTTCGAGGTCACGAGGATCACTGGAATCATGTTGAATTCGGCGTTCCCCTTTAGGTCGCGGCAAATCTGGAATCCGTTGCGGTCCGGCATAACTACGTCAAGCAGGATCACACTGGGACGCTCGTTCGTGATGGTTTCCTCAACCCGCTTCGGATCGTGCAACCCGATTGGCCAATAGCCTTCTTTTTCCAGCAAGCCTTGCATCAGCTTGACCTCAGCGGGCGAGTCATCAACGATCAGGACTTTTTTGTGCACAGCCGTGGTCTCTCCATACTTGTCCATAGAGGAGAGGTGCACGTCAGCAGCCAGCTTTTGCATTCTGCGTGCTCTTGTGTCGTGTCAGGTTAAGTGTCTATATATGAGCTGTTTACAGCGATGCCAGAGGGCCTTAACGGCGTCGTGAAGGGGGTTCTGCGGTTTCTTCCGTCTCAGCTTGAGATGCATTCTCAGCGTCCTGCATCTCGCTTGCCAGCGATGAGAAACGCTGCATCACCTCATTGATGCGCAGCGCCATGCTGTGCATGGTTTTGATCTGCGCCAACGACTGCGCGGAAAGCTGTCCCGGCTCCAGCAGCAGCAATTCGGCATTCCCAAGCATGGACGTCAGCGCATTGTTCACGCTGTGCTTCATCTCCAGCATGTAGCGTCCTAGCGTGGCATGGTTCTCGTTCTTGGCGGCGTTGCGCTCCGCCTGCCGCGCAATCTGCAAGGCTTTCGCTCGGCGTAACGATTCCCCGGCGACCAGCAGAAGTGTTTGCGCCCAATCTTCGCGAAGAGGGATGTGTACAAGGCGCGGATACTTTGTGCGCAACTGTCCGAATTCCTGCGAGTCTGCGGGAACACACAGAATGACCGCGGTCGCAGGCTCCAGCGACCGCAGCACAGTGGTAATCTTTCCTTCGCGCACTGGTCCAACAATGACTAGGTCATGATCCGGCGCATCTTGTTCGCGCCACGAGTCGCAATTGAGGACAGTAATATTCGGGGCCTGGCGTTCGGCCTGCCAGCAGGCCGTCAGAAGCCGGGCAAATTCAGTATCATCGGTCAGGATGACAACGTTGGCGTGTCGCAATGAAAACCCGCTCCCTGAAGTTTCCGTCCGGTCATGCCGGACACGTTCGCCATCTTCTACAACTTTTCTGCTTCATCCAGCGCCGAGAGCAGACGTTTCGTGCTGATCCCGAGATTTACCGCTGCTTCCGTGTCCTTCGCTTGCTTGGCCGCGTCCACGCGTTCTTGCAATCGAGTCACTTCGGCGCGTGCCATGTTCATCGCCCTGTCTAACGATGTGGCATTCCCGGTTTCTTTGGCGGACTCCATTGCCCCGGTCACCAGTGCTCGAGCCACAACGGCTCGCCGCAAATCTTCCGCGGATGGCCCGTCTTCACTGACGAATGCTGTCACTTCCCAGGACGACATCAAAATGCGCGCGCCCCCAATCTTGACGGTCGTCATGGATCTTCCACGCGAAGGTGGCGTCGCAATCAACTGTTCCCAGATTTGCTCCATGCAGCTTTCAAAATCCAGAACCACCGTGGCATCGGATGCACGCGGAGCCGGCGCCGCAAGGCGCTCCTTCGGTTTTACCTTGGAAGCTGGCGCCTCGATTGCTGGCTTCTTTGCTCCCGGGATGGGCTTCGCGGCTTGTGAGGCTGCTGGTTGAGAAGCTGGTTCACCTGGTTTGATGAGCGCCTTCTCAAGCGCCTGCTCCACATCTGTTCGCAGCCCGAGCAACTTGTCAAAGGCCTGGCTGACGGAGCGTTCCGTATATTCCTTCTGAAAAGGCTGTTTCCATTCATCTGCGATCACGGCAATCTTCGCGAGCGACTCAGTCGTCGACAGTCCGAAATGGTGACAATCGATGATGCGCACGCCGGCGGATTGCAATTGCCCGAGTCCAGCTCGGATGGCAATCAAGTCTGCGTGCATCAGTTCAATCAATGTCCTGCGCAGCAAGAAGTTGAACCGAATGAAGGCCACAAGCGCCGCGGGATCGTAAAACATTCCCCCGGCCGTTTCCTTCACC
>Ga0209648_10002835_pt1 | contig 14426 bp, 14 predicted proteins | sample GraSoi2013_115cm_FD_185830 | JGI IMG/M metagenome (GOLD analysis project Ga0209648, IMG submission 185830) | Grasslands soil microbial communities from the Angelo Coastal Reserve, California, USA - Sample 9_17_2013_115cm (SPAdes) (version 2) | ecosystem: Environmental > Terrestrial > Soil >...
GCACAATCAGCGGAACGCTCCCCACGGCGCCGGCGTACGCGCCACCCACGATCTCGAGCTTGGCCTCGTAGTAGCCGGAGACCGCGTCAGGCGGGATCTCGACACGATCGGTCACGCGCCAGGGGGCCCGGAACAGCCCGGTGACGGAGCCGGGTGTGGTTGGCGGGGGCTGTGCAATCGCGGCGTGCCTCGAGCGGCAACCAGGCACGCACATGATCAAGCGCCCCCCGACCCCCCGGTACCACCCCAGCCGGTACACGAGCACCCGATAGCGCGAGCCCGGCGGCGCGGCCACGTGCAGGTGAAAGCTTTGCCCCGGGGCGACGCTGGTCTCCGAGGCATAACCAGTGATCACCGTCCCCGCGTTGGCTGGGAGCTTCCAGCCAGGGGTGCCCGGGCGCGAATTCTCTCGCTGCACCGGATTGGCGGCAGTAGCGGAAGTCGCGGGCACCGTGGAGGATGTGCTGCTCCGGCTCGATCCAGTGCACGCGCTGAGGACGAGCGCCGCGATCGTGGCGCTGATGGCGAGGAAGGTCGTGTATGGCGAGACGTCAGTCGCTCGGGTCGATCCTGGACTTCTCGGCATTTGAGGAAGAGGACGCGCCATCGAGCATTGACCTTTCCAACCTCTAGCTCCGCAGCTGGCCTGTCCGACTGTTTCCGAGCCGTACGAGAGCTCGTCGTCCAGCGCCTGGCCTCTGCGTCGGGCCTCAGGTGAGAGGACGCTTGCTCAGCCCACGGTCGCTGATGGCCGCCCCGCGGTCGTACACCGAAGGTTCCGGGGCGCGCGAACCGGCAGCGAGGAATGCGGTTCCGAAGAACAACTCGGTCCAGGAGAGATCGGTCAGTTCTTCCTGCATGGCTGCGCGAATCGCCTCCCACGGACGGCGCATGATCCACTCATCTATGGAGGCGAAAGGCCGCACAGTTGCCGTTCCGAGCTGCGCTAGCCACCCAGGCGTGTTGCCGGGAACCTTGAGATCCAGCACGACCCAGCGTCCGCTTCCGGAGAGGGCCGCGGCGCCGTGGGCGATGACCTCTGCGCACTCGGGCACCTGCGACAGGGCGTACGTGGACAGGATCGCGTTGACCTCGGCTGGGAAGCCGAAGTCGACCGCGTCGGCTTGCACGAGGCTGATATTGCTCCAGCCGTTCGCCTCTATCCGATCCTGCGCTTGGGCGAGCATCGCGTCGGTCAGATCGACGCCGACGATCCGGCCGTCGGGACCGATCACCTCCTCAATCAGCTGGAAGTTCAGACCTGTGCCGCATGCGATGTCGATCACGCTGTCACCCGCGCGAAGGCCGAGCGCTTGTACGGCCCGGAGGCGTTGTGCCCGCTGGGGGTAGCCGGGCGCGGGGTAGAGCCGGGAGGTGACGTCGTAGTGCTTCGCCTTCTTGCGGTATGTCTCGATCAGGTGCTCTCGCCTACGGTCAATCTGGCTCAGGGTGTGCTCCTCGATCTCGGTAGCGTCTCGGTAGGACCGCGCGCCACTCCGTCTAAGACTCCGCGCCTTCCCGCGTAGCGGACTCGACCGCAGCCTTGATCGCCGCCATCTCTTGATCGCTCACGCGCTGAACTCTGCCTTTGAGAGTGCGGGGGACCGCGCGCATGATGCCCGCGAGGTCGACCTCAATCCACATCTTGGCGTCGGTCTGACTATCGTCCACCGGCTCGAGTTCCATTGCCCAGCGCGCCGCGGAAGTACCCATTGACCCGGCGAACGCCACGTAGCGGGGCGCCTCGACGGCGGTCACCTCCTGGCTCCGGCCGCGAGTCAACCAGAGTATCCCCTTCGCCCGCTGGTCCACCCGCGAGCCGGGCTGAAGCGGAGCTCCTCCGCGAACCCGGCATTCGAGAACCGTTGGCGCCCACTCCGGCCAGCGTCCGACGTCACAGACATACGCCCACACCTCGCGGACGCTGCTGGCGATTGTTATGCGGCTCTCGGTTCTGAATGTCATCGAGCGCACTTTGTGTTGATCACTTTCCGGTTGCACAAAATCTCCCGCGACGCTACATCCTGACTGAGACGCCTGCAAGTGCGCTCCGATGGCGGGAGGATCAGGCAGATCTCGCCGCCAAGCTCTGCAGGTAGGAGTAAACGTTGAGCCACACCCTGCGAGGGCCACGTTTGATGTCACGGGCCGAGGCGGCGGGCGGTTCAAGCCCGACCGCTGGTCTTTCCAGGGTGGTTGTTCACTCCGAGCGGCACAGTCTTACTGCCCCCGTGGGCGGTCAGTGCGTTCGCTATCTCTTGTGTGGTTTGTTCCCAGCCGCGCAGGTTCGACCGCCGCTTTCGTGCGGCGGCCCGTAGCCGGTGTCGGTGGCGCTCGTCGCCCAGCCAGTCCCCGATCGCGGCGGCGAGGGCAGCCGGATCGCCGGAAGGGATCAGTTGGCCGGGGCGGGTTCCATCGGTGCTGAAGCCGAGCGCTTCGGGCAGCCCACCCACCGCGGCGGCTATGACGGGCAAGCCGTGGGCGAGCGCTTCGGTTACAGCCATACCGTAGGTCTCCGAGCGGGACGGCGCGACGAGCAGGTCGGCGGTGGTATACGCGTGGCTGAGCACCGCGCCGGTCAGGACGCCGGTGAGCCGAACGCGGTGGCCGTAGCCGAGGCGAGTGATACGGGTTTGCAATTGGTCGACGAAGTCCGGGTCGCGGTCGAGCGGTCCGGCCAGCACGCAATGCCAGTTCAGGTCACCCAGCTCGGCGAGTGCCTCGACGAGGAGGTCCTGCCCCTTGTGGCGACCGAGAGTTCCGACGCAGATCAGGTGACCGCGGACGGGCCGGGCGGGGGCAGCGACCCGATCGACGCCGGGCCGGGCGACGTGCACCCGGCAGGCGGGGATCTCGTATCGGGTCAGGACCTGCTGGCGGGTCCATTCGCTGGTAACGACCACGCCCGTGGCCGCACGAAGCACGACTCGTTCGGAGCGCTGCGCGCTGGCATCATGGCGTGTGCCGAGGGCGGTGGCCAGTGGCATGTGCAGCAGCACTGTCATTCGCATCCGGCCAGCGTGTGGCAGCAGCTGCGCTGCGGTCGGCGAGGCGATCAGTCCGTCGATCAGGGCGATCTCACCGTCGGGGATGGCGGAAACGATGCGGGCCAGGTCGGCGCGGGCGCCCGAGTCGGGTACCGGCCACGCCGCGGCGACGGTCGCGACCAGCACCTCCCAGCCGGCCTCGGCCAGTCCCGCACAGACCCGCCGGTCGTAGATGTTGCCGCCGGTAGGCTGGCCGGGATTGTCGAAACCCTCGGGGACTACTACGTGGACCCGCACGATGCTCCCGCCGTCGAGAGCGTCTGCCGCACTGAGCCAGCCTCCAGCCTCCGGGCGATCTGAACTACACCCGCCGCCGATCCGTGATACCTGACACAGCATGGTACGGAGAAGCGGTGGACACGGTTCGACCCGAGACGATCGGCGTCCGCTCGACTCGGGCGGCACGGCAGGTAGCCCGGCTTTGCCCGGCTGGCACCGGCCCGTCGGGCGGACAGCGTGCGGGATCTGATGTGAGAAAGGATCAACGAGCACCACTCTTGACGGCGCTAGAGCGGGCCCGGGCGACCGCCTTCCCCTCGGGCGAGTATGTAGGCCAGGAGAGCTTCATGCGGGCGGGCGAGGTCCGCACGCTGGCGCACCGGGCCAGGGTCGGCCCCGGCGTATCCGTGCTCGACCTGTGCTGCGGACTGGCCGGCCCCGGCAGGATGATAACGGCGGAGTCGGGCTGCCGCTACCTGGGCGTCGATCACTCCGCCAGCGCACTGGCCACCGCCCAAGAGCTGGCCTGGAATCTCCCCTGCCGCTTCGAGCAAGCTCACCTCCCGCCGCTGCCCGAGGGCCGCTTTGAGGTGGTACTCCTGCTGGAGACGATGCTGGCGTTTCCCTACAAGGAGGCCTTGGCGGACGAGGTGGCGCGCGTGCTGGAGCCAGGCGGGCGTTTCGCCTTCACGGTCGAGGAAGGCCGGCGGCTCACCGAGCAGGAGCGAGCCCTGATGCCCGGCGCCGACACAGTCTGGCTGATCGAGCTGGCGGAGTTGACGGGTGTGCTGCGCGAGGCGGGGCTGACCGTGACATGGCGGCAGGAGTGCAGCTCGTCCCATCACGCGATAGCTGCGGCGCTGCTTCGCTGTTATCGAGCTGATTCACTCCAGATCGCCGCCCAGATCGGAACGCGGGCCACCGCCGACCTGATCACTTCGCATCGGCTGTGGAGTGACTGGCTCGGCAGCGGGCGGGTGCGTAAGTTCGCGATGGTAGCCGAGAAGCAATGACCTGCTTCGATGAAGCGTCGACGACCTCCGGCTATGCCCGCTACCTGGCCGCGAAAACGACCGTGGATGACCGGGCGCTCAACCGGCAGGTGCTGGCCGAGCTGTGCCGCCTGATGCCCGCGGGTGCGCTGCGGGTGCTAGAGGTCGGCGCCGGCCTGGGGACGATGGTGGCCCGTCTGCTGGACTGGGGAGTCGTCGGCGCCGGCGAGTACGTCCTGCTGGATGCGGATCGGCAGCTGCTGGATTGCTCGCGCCGGTGGCTGCGCGATTGGGCGGCCGCGCGGGGTGTGCGCAGCGACCTGCTGCCGGATGGCCTGCAGGTGGGGGATCTGCGGGTGCGCCTGGTGCACGCCGAGCTCGGCGGTTACCTGGAGGCCGCTCACGGGGAGCTGGCCGATGTGCTCATCGCCAACGCCGTCCTGGACCTGGTGGACGTGCCGGCCGTCCTGCCCGGATTGTTGCGGCTGCTTGTCCCGGGCGGCGTCTACTGGTTCACGATCAACTACGACGGCGAGAGCATCTTCGCGCCGGGCTACCCCCACGACGACCAGGTCATGCGGGCCTACCACCGCGACATGGACGAGCGCATCCGCTACGGTCGGCCGGCCGGCGAAAGCCGTACGGGCCGCCGCCTGTTTCACCACCTGCGGGATGCGGGGGCGCCCGCGCTGGCGGCGGGGTCGTCGGACTGGGTCGTGTACCCGGCCCCGGACGGGAACTACCCGGCCGACGAGGCTTACTTCCTGCGCAGCATCCTTAATACGATCCGGGACGCATTGCGGAATCGCCAGGACCGGGTGGAACCGGCGGACCTGGCCGACTGGCTGGCCGTGCGCTGTCGGCAGCTGGCTGCAGGCGAGCTGGTCTACATCGCTCACCAGCTTGACTTCGTGGGCCGCTCGCCCGGCTAGCGCTCCGCCAGCGCACGGCGACGGGAGCCGACTCTTCTGGCCGCAGCTGCCGCAGCCGGGCCGCCATAGCCTGCCGGAGCGGGATCCACCCGCGGTGCCGCTGGAAGGGGAGCTCGAACACGGCGGCGAACATCCGCGCGAAGCACACGGTAATGGGCAGCAGGATCGCAACCAGCACGAAGAACATCGGCGTCCCGGAGGTGACGCGGCCCCGGACCAGCCCGTAGGACACGGCGATGACTATCGGCTCGTGCGTGAGGTACAGGCTATAGGAGCAGGAGCCGAGGCTCCGCGGCATGCGGCTGTTAAGGAAACGTACGACGAACCGCGGGCGCGAGGTGGCGACCGCGGTAAGGAAACAGCCGATCGCCGGAGCCCAGGCCAGGTCGAGCCAGAACAGATTGAGGTTCGACCAGACGGAGCCCCTGACCACCATCAACACGATGGCCAGCACCGCGGCGGCCAGCGCGTAACCGGCCCAGGGCCGTGATCGGGTGCGCTCGCCGGCGGTGACGATCCCGGAGGCCAGCAAGCCGACGGCGAACAGCACCGCGAGGTCAGGGGTGAACTTGACCAGGGCGGTGTTCATCAGCGCGACATGGGGTCCCAGCACGCCGATGGTCACGACGATGGCGGCCACCAGGCCCACCATCGCGCGGGCACTGACCCGCCGGACGAGCAGCAGCAGCAACGGCAGCAAGACGTAGAGCTGGGCTTCGATGGCGATCGACCAGAACGCCCGGTTGGGGCTGCCCACGGCGAAGACGTCCTGCACGAGCAAGCCGTACACGACGACGGACTTCCCGTTGGGCACCGGCAGGTGGGGCTGGGCGAGCAGGTACCAGGTCATCACTAGGCTGAATCCGAGCGCGGCCCAGTACGGCGGCAGGATGCGCCAGGCCCGTCGGTGCGCGTACGTCACGATCGACTTGAATTGCCACCCCGAGCGCGCCGGGCCGAGGCCCAGCGAGAAGCCCGACAGGGCGATGAACATCGCGACCGCGCCCCGGCCGTAGATTAACCAGGCCGCCCAGAACGGGGCGTGATTGGCGCCGGGGTATTCCGGCCAGGCGCGCTCGAAGATGTGGTTGAGAACGACGAACAGGGCCGCTAGGCCCCGGATCCCGTCCAGGCCTACGACGCGGCCCGGACCGGTGGCCGCCAGCGCGTGCGGCTCTGGGGCGGCGGGCGCGGTGGCAGGCGGCGGATGCTCGCGGATGTCTGTCATCGGGCCTCGAACCCTGGGTCTGCGGGACCGGCGAGCGGACCCGCGTGCCGGTACGGCTCGGCGACGCGTTCAAGTCCCCGCGAAAGCAGATCATGCCCGCCGCGCCGGGCCTTGGTGGCGAGGTAGGCGGCGTTGGCCCCGGTAAGGTGCAGCGTGGTGGGGATCTGCTTGGCGATCGTGATGCCCAGGCGGGCCAGCTGAGCGCCCTTGTCCGGGTTGTTGCTCAGCAGCCCGATGCGGCTGGCGCCTAGCGCGTGCAGCATCTGGGCCGCGCTGGTGTAGTCGCGCTCGTCGGCCCGGTGACCGAGCGCGAGATTCGCTTCGTAGGTATCCAGACCACGATCTTGCAGCGCGTAGGCGTCGAGTTTGTCATACAGTCCGATGGCGCGCCCTTCCTGGCGCAGATACAACACGTAGCCGCCGTGCTTGGTTATCCGCTCGACCGCTTCGCGCAGTTGCGGCCCGCAGTCGCACCGCTGGCTGCCGAATACGTCACCGGTGAGGCATTCACTGTGCAGGCGCACCAGCGGCAGCCCGGCCGCGGCGGGCCGGCCGAGTTCGAGGGCCACGTGCTGCTGCGCGTCGGTCAGGCCGGTGAAGCTGACGACCGTGGCAATGGTCGAGTAGTCGCCAGCGAAGCGCAGCGGGATGCGAATACGCCGGCGGATCTTCGCCCTCGGGACCGCCTCGGTCACGGGACGAGCCGTTCGGCCTCGCACCGGGTCGAGGGCGCCGTCAGCGGCGTGCCGAGGTCGGTCACCGGGCTCGGCCGGTCAGCCACGAACGGCCTCCAGCGTCTGCGGGCCAGATCGGGTCGTCTCGACTCGCCCGAGTGTCTCGGGCCGCGACGGCGGCGAACGGCGTCCCCCAGCAGTAGGCCAGCGCCCGGGGTAACCGCGGCCAGCATGAGCACCGCATAGAGGGTGGTGACCGTGACCCCGGTGGCCGCGCCGAGCCCGGCTGCGGCGAAGGCCCAGGCGGCAGCACCCTCCCGTGGCCCCCACCCGCCGATACCTAGGGGGATCACCGTCGCAGTCTGGACCACCATCAGCAGTGCGACCAGTTCGCCCAGGGGTGCGGTGGACCCGGCAACCCGGGCCGCGATGACGAACGTGGCCGTGTGCCCGGCCACGACCAGCACCGAGGCCAGCATGAGCTGGGGCCACACGTCTGCGGCCAGCAGCCCGCAACGCAGGTCTTCGGCCACGGCACGGGCTGCGCGTCCCAGCCGCGACCGGCCGCGGCGAGCTGCGCCGCATACCACCAGCGCAGCGCACCCGGCTACGCCCGCGACACCTGCCAGGATGTACGGCAGCGCGGGCCGGACCGGCGAGGGCAGCGTCAACAATACGACGGCGGTCACCACAGCCTGCATGATCTGACCGCACAGCCGTTCCCACGCCACCGAACGCAGCCCCCGCGCCACGTTTCCAGCGCGTCGGCCGTGCGTGACCGCCCGGTGGACGTCGCCGAGAACGCCTCCGATGAGCACGGAGTTGAGGAACAGGGAACGGTAGTAGGCGCAGATCGCGTCCGGCAGGCCAATGCTGATGCCGAGTGCCCGGGCGACGACCCGCCACCGCCAGGCAGAACACACCGTAGTCAGGGCTGTGAGCGTGACGGCGGCCACGACCGCCGGCCAGGTGACCGCCCGCAGGCCGTCCTCGAACGGCGCCGCGCCCACCAGCCGAACGAGAAACCACAGCACGGTGACGCCGGCGGCCACGCGCAGGAACGGCAAGCCGAGGCGGCGGACGACGGTACCGATCCCGACCCGAACAGGAACTGAGTGCAGGCGCGCCACACCGGTTACACGGATCGGCTGGGCACATCGTTCAACCGTCCTGCCGCGACAGCGGCGCGACCTCGCGTCCGGTCGCGGTGAACCAGTGTGATCGCGGACTCGTTGACACGGTCGGGGTGCGACTACAGACGCCTAGGCAGAGGGAGGCGCGGTGCGGGCGATTCGCCCGGCGGATGAAAGCGCGGTGCGGGCGATTCGCCCGGCGGACGACGGCGCGCTGCCTACGATTCGGCTCGCGGCGATCCTGGGGATGCCTGCCACAGCCGCCTTGCTCGGCGTTGTGTCCGCCACGGCTGGTCTCGGCGTCGCGGGCTGGATCGCGGGGCTGGCCACCGGCGCGGGGGCGACGGCGCTGATCGCCACCGCCCGCAGCCGCAGCGACCAGCCGGCCATGCACCCGGCGGACTGGGTCACCCTGACCCGGGCGGTGCTGACCGCCGGGATCGCCGGCCTGGTTACCGACTCGTTCGGCCGGCCGGTGTCGGTCACAGCGCTGGTCACCCTGGCCGCCGTCGCCCTGGTCCTCGACGGGGTGGACGGGCAGGTGGCACGCCGGACCGGCACCGCCACCCCGCTGGGCGCCCGCCTCGATGGTGAGGTCGACGCTTTCCTCATCCTGCTGCTCAGCATTTTCGTGTCCCGGGACTACGGCCGATGGGTGCTGGTCATCGGCGCCGCCCGCTACGCGCTGCTGCTGGCGGGCTGGCTGATCCCGTGGCTGGCCGCGCCGTTGCCGCCCCGGTACTGGCGCAAGGTCGTGGCCGCGGTCCAGGGCATCGTGCTCACCGTCGCCGCATCCGGACTGCTCGACCGCCTCGCCGGGATGATCGCGGTCGCTGCCGCGCTGCTGCTGCTGGCCGAGTCGTTCGGCCGCGACGTGATCTGGCTGTACCGCACCGGCGCCGGCGCGCGCACCCGCCTGGCGCTGCGGCTGGCCATCACAGTCCTTGCGGTCGTTCTCGTGTGGGCTGACCTCCTCGTACCAGACCGTGCCTGGCAGTTCAGCCCCGCCGCCTTTATCCGCATCCCCGTGGAGCTGCTGGTCCTGGTTGCTGTCGCGCTGGTGCTGCCGGTCTGGCCGCGACGGATCGTGGCCGCCGTCATCGGAATCTTGCTCGGCGTGCTCACTTTCGCCAAGATCCTCAACATAGCGTTCTTCGAGTTCGTCGGCCGGGCGTTCAACCCGGTGCATGACTGGGGCGAAATCCCCCCGGCAGTGGGCGTGACACGCAACTCGATCGGCCCCACGCTGACAAACATTCTGGTCGTCGTGCTCTTGCTCGGTCTCGTCGTGCTCGTCGGCGCCATCACCGCATCAGCGATCCACATCACGACTGTGGCCGCCCGGCATCGCCGCGCCGCGGTTCGCGGCCTCGCTGCCGTCGCTGCGGTCTGGGGGCTGTGCGCGGGCCTGTCACTGCAGCTCATGCCGGGATTCCCGGTCGCCTCGACCAGCGCTACCGGGCTGGCCGTCGCGCAGGTGCGCGCCACCCAGGCTGCGCTCAGCGACCAGCGTCATTTCGCGCAGCTCATCGACAGCCCCGATCCCGAGGCCCGCGTCCCCGCTCCGGACCTGCTCACCGGATTGCGCGGCAAGGACGTCATCATCGCCTTCGTCGAAGGCTACGGACAGGTCGCCATCCAGGGCACAAGCTTCTCCCCAGGCGTTGACGCCTTCCTGCGCCGCAGCACCGCGTCGCTGGCCCGCGCCGGCTGGTCCACGCAGAGCGCCTGGGTCACCGCCCCGGGCTTCGGCGGGATCAGCTGGCTCGCGCACTCCACGCTGCAGTCGGGGCTGTGGGTCAACAGCCCGCAGCGGTATTCGGAGCTCGTCAGCAGCAGCCGGTTCACCCTCAGCGACGCCTTCGACAAGGCCGGCTGGCGCACCGTGAGCGACAGCCCCGCTGACGACAGAACCTGGCCGCCCGGCACACAGTTCTACCACTACGACCAGCTTTACGACCGGCGCAACGTCGGCTACCACGGCCCGACCTTCAGCTACGCCTCGATGCCCGACCAGTACACCTTTGCCGAGTTCCAGCGGCTCGAGCTCGGCCCAGGTCACAAGCCGGTTATGGCCGAGATCGACATGGTCTCCTCGCACGAGCCGTGGGCCCCGTTGCCGACCATGGTTCCCTGGAGCAAGGTCGGCAACGGCTCGATATTCGACCCGATGCCCGCGCGCGGCGAGACCCCGCTCTCCATCTTGGGCAGCGCCAGCAAGGAGCGCCAGGCCTTCGGCAAGTCGATCCAGTACTCGATGCAGGCCCTCACCTCCTGGGTCACCGAGCTCAACGATCCCAACCTCGTCCTCATCCTGCTCGGCGACGAGCAACCCGCTGGCCCCATCAGCAGCCCCGGCGCCAGCCACGCGGTGCCGATCTCGATCGTCGCCCGCGACCCTTCCGTGTTCAGGCAGATTGCCGCCTGGCACTGGCAGGACGGGCTGCTGCCCGGTCCCTCCGCTCCGCTCGAGCGGCTGGACGCCTTCCGCAACCACTTCCTCGGTGCCTTCAGCACGGCCCCGTCCCAGACGGCGTCGGCCCATTGACCCGCAGCACCCGAACCGCCACGGTGAGCGCTGAACCGTTGTGCTGACATGTTCGTCTTGCCGTTGTAGGGACCGGTCGACACACTATTCCTTCACACTCGCGGGACATCCATATGACACTGGGCTGGGATAACCCCACAGCAGATCCCACCACCACCGTCCTGCTGCGGCACGGCGATACCGAACTGTCACCCGAACACCGCTTCAGCGGGCTGCGCGACCTCCCGCTGAGCGCTAACGGAACCCGGCAGGCGAAGGCCGCCGCCTGCCGCCTGGCCGCCGGTGCTCCGATCGACGCCGTGGTCAGCTCGCCGTTGCAGCGCGCTGTCGCCACCGCCGCCATCGCGGCCGGCGAACTGGGCCTCACCGCAGTCATCGATGATGATCTCCGTGAAACCGACTTCGGTGACTGGGATGGCTTCACCCTGGCAGAAATCCAGGAGCGCTGGCCCGGAGCCGCGGCAGCCTGGCGGCGCGACCCCGAACAGGCCCCGCCGGGCGGGGAGAGCTTCGCCGACACCGCACACCGGGTAAACCGGGCCTGTGACCGGCTGCTGCGGGATCACCGCGGGCAGAACGTCCTGGTGGTAAGTCACATTACCCCGATAAAGATCCTGCTGTGCCGCGCTCTCGGCGTCCCGCTCGGCACCCTTTACCGGCTATATCTTGGCTCGGCCTGCATTAACGAGATCCAATGGCACGGCCGCGGATTTGCGGCCGTCCATCGCGTCAACGACACCAGCCACCTCCCCTGACTCACCGGGCCGCCCCGTCTCCTCCCGCCGCGAGGGCAACGTCCGCATACGCCGGCGCCGGGCTGCGGCCCGGTGGCCTGACTAGCGATCTGCAGTCCGGAAGAGGCGGAGCACCGCCAACCCGAGGATGGCAGGCCCGTTGGGCTGGGTGATCTGGAGGTCCTTGATCTGTGTCTCGCCGAGAGCGGTGCCGCTGGTGAAGGTGACTATCCGGCCGGGGGCGAGTCGCCAGCTGCCCAGGTCATAGGTCGTACCGTGGGCGCATCACGGAGATATCGGTCAGGCTCACCCGGCAGCGCCTGCAGGTAGCCAGGTGCGCCTCGTAGGCAAGGCGCTCGTGGGGATCGAGCGCTCCAAGCAGGTAGCGGCGTCGAGGCGGGCGTGCGTGTCGGCCGTTATTGGACACCTCCTAGTTCCTCGATGGCCAGCCGCAGCGCACGCAGCGCGTAGTAGGCGCGGGACTTCACCATGTCTGGCGCGATCTCCAGGGCATGCCCGGCCTGTGCAACCGAGCTGCCGCGAAAGTAGCACTCTCGCAGCACGTCCCGATGCTCCTGCGTCAGCCGGCCTAGCGCGGCGGCGACTAGGTGGCGGTTCACGAGCTGCTCGCTGGCGTCGGCGATCGGCCGCCCGGGGAGGCGCACGGTTACGTCCTCGGGGCGCCGGCGCGCTGTGCGCCACTCGTCGATAACGATGTTCTGGCCACGGAATAGAGCCAGGATCGCTGCGAGCCGCGCTCCGGATCGAGCATCTGCGGATTGCGCCAGGCTCGCAGTAGCGTCTGCTCTACCACGTCCTGGGCTTGGTCTCGGTCGCCGGTCAGTGTCAGCGCATAGCTCCAGAGCGCTCGGGCGTGCTGCTCGTGCCACTCGCGCAGCAGGTCCGCCTCGGGGTCGCCCGCTCGTCGTGAGGCAAGCCGCCCTGGTCGGCGAGCGCGCGGCTCACTGGTCGGCTCGGTTGCCATCTGCGCCGCCACTCCGGTCCCGTTGTATGCCTTGCGGCTGCGACTGGTTCACCAGCATCTGCTCCGTCTCGGATTGCGTGACCTGGCTCGCGACAGGAATCGATGGTACCGCGAGCTGCAGTCGGAGGCCGGCCGGCCGAAGTCGGCGGCCGAGGTGCGCCAATGGTGAACCGAAGCGTCCGTGCCTTCGCATCCAGCAACGAGGGACGCTCCGCCTCTGGGGCGACCGCGTCGAGAGCGCACCGCGAAGGGCAGTGATGTCGTGATGAGCGGCGATGCTGAGATGAGCCGTCGAGGTTCGTGGTGGTGGCTGCGCGCCGGGCTGATCCTGGTCGTGGTCGCTTGGCTGGCGATCGATGCTGTCGTTCACCTGCACCTGACCTCCAGCTACGACGGCGTGAAGTCCAGCGTGCTCACCCAGGGCGATCTGTTCCGCGTCGAGGCTGCGCTGGCGATCATCGCCGCGCTTGCCCTGGAGGTCCGCCCGCGCCGCTGGACGGCCCTGATCGCCTTTCTGGTGCGCGCCGGCGGCTTCGCGGCCGTTCTTGTATACCAGTACGTCAACGTCGGCGCCACCGGACCGCTGCCGAACATGTACGACCCGCTCCGATACGGAGAGAAGACCCTGAGCGTGGGCCGAAGGGATCGCCGCGCTCGCAGCGCGGTTCTGCTTGTCCTCATGTACCGGCGCATTCCGGCCACGGGACAAACAGTCGGCGTCACGGAAGATGATGTCACCGCCCCGAGGCCGCCCAGCCTTGGCCTCGTCACAGTACCGATGCCGCACGACCTATCCTGGCCGGGCTGGTCACCGATGTGGTGGGTACCCGTCCATCAGGACGGCCAGGTCGCCCGGCGTAGTCAGGCAGAGCGTCAGCATCGTGCGTGATATCCGCCGAACGCGACGGGAGTTTCCCACACCCGCACTGCCAGTGCCTCGCCGCCTGCGGCAGCGACGGTGGGCGAGAGGCTGTCATGCACCCAGCGGGCGAACACTTCGACTGTGACCGCCTTGGCCCCGGCTGGGCGTATCTCCTCCAGGTTGCGGCCTTCGACCTGGCTGGTGAGCTCGGTCAGCGCCGCTTCCAGTGCATCCAGATCACAGACCATGCTCCGGCCGTCGAGTTGCTCGCGGTCCACCACGATCTCAATTCGGTAGTCATGATCATGTAGCTGCCCCTCTGGCCCGGGCAGTCCCGGCATGATATGGAAAGCACGGACGCTTCGGCTCAGCCCGACTTCACATGTCACCGGCAGCACTCCTGTCGTAGTCAAGAACGGCATGCATCAACCCGGGTATCCCCTCGTCCACGGCTCGGAACGCCTCGGCTGCGTGGCCGAATGCGAAGACGTGAGTGCACAGCTGTGCCAACGGTAGTTCGGCCAGCAGCTCAACGGTCTCCCTGCGGCGCCGCGACCGCGTCCAGGTCCCGGACAGCCGGGCCGGCACCGCTGAAACCTGAGTGCTGCGGATGATCAGTCGCCGCCGGTGGAACGCGCCGCCGAGCGGCAGCACCACTGGTTTGGTGCCGAACCACGACGCGATCAACAGGGTTCCCTCGTGGGCCAGCATGCTCAGCGCCATCGCTGGCGCATCCGGGTTACCACTAGCGTCAATGACCAGCGGAACCCGCTCTTCCACCAGTTCCTCCGGTGCTGCGGCGGTGGCGCCGAGGCTGCTGGCCAAGGCGCGGCGCCACGCCTGCGGCTCTGCAAGCAGCGGCCGCCACCCGGAGCGCTGCAACAGCAAGCTGGTCAGCAGCCCGAGCACGCCCGCGCCGAGCACGATGACCCGGTCGCGATATCCGGTCCCGGCATCGAGCGTCACCTGCAACGCTGTCTCGACCAGCGGGAGCAAGGTTGCGGACGCGGGATCGATGGCAGGCAGCGGAATCAGGTCATCGGCTCGCGCCGCGAATACGTCCTGGTGCGGA
>Ga0209648_10002837_pt1 | contig 14424 bp, 16 predicted proteins | sample GraSoi2013_115cm_FD_185830 | JGI IMG/M metagenome (GOLD analysis project Ga0209648, IMG submission 185830) | Grasslands soil microbial communities from the Angelo Coastal Reserve, California, USA - Sample 9_17_2013_115cm (SPAdes) (version 2) | ecosystem: Environmental > Terrestrial > Soil >...
CGAATGCAACATGACCGGCGAATCGCACGGATTCCCCACCTCTCGAGGAACGATCATCCATGGCGGGGCAGTCGCCACGCTGGCCGACGAGGCCCTCGCCTCGGTCGCCTTTACGGCCGCGGAGGAGGGCGAGACCACCGTCACCGCCGACCTGAAGGTCGACTTCCTGAGGCCGGCCAGGCCAGGTCGCCTGCTGGCTCGCGCGACTGTGCGGCACCGCACGCGCCGGCTCGCCTTCTGCGAGGCGACCGTCGAGCAGGATGGAGGCCCGATCGTGGCCGAGGCGCGCGCGGTGATCGCTTACGTGAAGGCTTGACCCCTACGAGGGTTTGAGAGCCGGCAGGACGGTCATCTGCCAGTGAACGCTGCCATCGCTCGTGTTCTCGAGCACGGCCCTGGTCCCAGCCATAGCGCCAAACCATGCGTGCCTGGGATCGAGGACCTGCAGGGAGCCCGGCAGCGGCTGCGGCACCCCGAGGTTGCGAGACGGCGTCCAAGTCGTTCCGCCGTCTGAGCTGGTCGACCAGGCGCCCGAGCCGATCCACCACCAGTCCTGGGCATCGGAGTAGCCGATCGCTCCCGGCGCGTTTGGAGGTGCGATGACGCTCCACGTGGACCCGCCGTCGACAGACCCGAGCTGGACCTGGTTCGGCGCCTGGACCTGGGAGGATGAGGCGCTCCTGTTCTTGGTGTGGGGCGCCGACCAGGAGGTGTTGGAAATCGTGTCGGCGAAGGTCGCGTAGACATAGTAAACCGGGACCCCTCCGTCGAATGCGCGGACCATCAAGGGCGGGTAAGAAGCCACGCTCGCCCCGATGCCCGAACGGCCGGCGGGAGGTGTGAAACTTGCCACGGTTGCGATCACGCCGATTCCCTGCGTCGGTTGGACCGCGACCAGGAACTGGCCCGTCGGCGGCCAGCCGGCTCGTGGTGCAGGCAGCGGAACGTGGCTCCATGTCGCGCCACCGTCGACGCTCTTGTACGCGTACGGCCGCGCCGACAGGGTCTCCAACCAACCGACCTGGATGTTGCTGAAATGAACTCGATAAGCCAAGTCATTCCCTAGTGCGGGCGAGCCGAGGTTCGTCCACGTTGCGCCGCCGTCGCTCGTCCTGAGCAGCTCGGTTCCACTTGCCACCGTAGGGGTGCTGCGGAGCAGCCAGCCATGAAAGGCGTCGGCAAACGACACGGACGACACCGACGTCAAGTCGGCGACGCCACCCCGGATCGGTTCGGACGACCACCGGCGCCCGCCGTCCGACGTCCGATAGATCATCGACCGCGGTCCTAGCACCGCGACCACGCCCGTGGTCGAATCGGAAAATTTGACGTACAGGCCGGCCCTCCCGACGTCGCCGCTCAGCTGGCGTGCCCAGTGATTGCCCGCGTCCGTCGTATGCATGAGCGCGAAGCGACCCGAGTCGAAGGTGGCGGCGAACCAGCCGGTGTCAGGGCTGACGAAGTCGACAGCCGCCAGCTGATAGGTCGCCGAGGCGGCGACCGCGACGGGCGACGTTTCGGCGCGCGTTGACGGGTGAACGAAATCCAGGCCGGCCAGACCGATGACAAGCAGCGAGACGAAGATGAGGCTGACCCCTCGTCTTGCGCGCGCGCGGACGACCGGCGGAGCTTCATCGACCTCCGGTACTTCAGGGCCCATCGTCTGGGACCAGCTTATGTTGGGGCGCGTCCATTTCGTCGGACACAGATAGATTGTGGACACAGATGGTGCGACTGGCGGCGCTAGACGATGCGGAGGCGATCGCGCGCGTCCATGTCGCGAGTTGGCGTACGACCTATCGCGGACTGCTGCCGGATGACTTCCTGGCCTCACTGACCGAGGAGGCGTACACGGACCGCTGGAGACGGGTCATCGGCGATGGACTGAGCCGCGTGTTCGTGGTCGACGGGCAACGTCGAAGTCAGCCGCTTCGATCTTCTGATGAAGGGATCGTCGGCTTTGCCTCGTGCGGACGCGAGCGCGCGGGCGAGGCCGGATTTGCGGGCGAGCTCTACGCGATCTATATCCTCGACAGCGCACAACGCCAGGGCCACGGCCGCGCGCTTGTGCGTGCCGCGGCCGGAGCGTTGCGGGAGATGAAGCTGCCGGACATGATCGTATGGGTCCTGCGCGACAACCCGGCCGCCCGCCGTTTCTACGAACACCTCGGCGGCACGTACGTGCGATCGCAGCCCATCACGATCGGAACGGCGACGCTCGAAGAGGTCTCATACGGCTGGCGCAGTCTCGACGAGATCCGCTACTGAGTCGTTTCGAGCAGCCGCTCAGTCGTCAGATGCACTGTCCTGCGTTGTTGGACCATTCGAGCTGCACGGTGTACGTGCCGAGACTCTTGGTCTGCCACGCGCAGATGTCGCCGATCTCTCCGTTCTGATCGTCGTACCAACCCTGGCCGGGAACCGGGTCTGTGATCGCCTCACAGAGCTCATGCGAGCTCGTCGAGGTCAGCGCGTCCATGGCGGTGAGTGCTCCGGTGCACCCGGAGCAGTCAGGGAAGGGCATGACCGCATAGAAGATGTTTCCGTTGACGTCGCTGTGGTAGCCACAGAAGTTGGAGCAGGACGCAGCGCCGTCGAGGGAGATCGTGACCCCGGGCGGCAGATACACAAAGTAGAGAGAGTTCGAGGTGGGCTGGGGCACGGCGGAGTCGTTGGAGATCTCCTGCTGGATCAGCTGTTGAATGTCCGCGTCGGCGATGTCACTCGGTGGGTCGGTGCTCAAGATGACGGAGCCCACCCGCGAGCCCTGGCCGATCGTCATGCCGGTCACGCTGTACTCGCCAAGCTGGTCCAGCAGCGCGCTGGTGAGGACGAAGTCGAAGAACTGGTTGAGCTGCTGCACAAAAGCGGCCTGCGCGCCTTCCCAGGCCGTTCCCCAGAAGAAGATGAACACCTGTGCCGCAGGCAGCAGCGGACCGCCTCGGTAGGTCAGCTGAGGCGTCGTGACCGGCGCAGCGAGCGCGTCACCGTGCAGCGGAACAATGCGGATCGGGTTGGCAGCAGCCATCACAACACCTCGCTTGCGGCGTGAGTGCGAGCCCGCCGCGGCCTCAATGCCGCGCTCGCTCCCAATAAACATACGGCGGCGATGGCGAAGAACGCATAGCTCGGGCTCAGCGCGAACAGGGCGCCGCCCCCAATCGCGCCGACTCCTTGGACCAGGACCTGGACGGTCTGGAACACACCCTGCGTGCGAGCCTGGTGTCCCAGCTGTGCACTTCTGCTGACCTCAGCCATGAGGCTGGGGCCGCCGGAGATGGTCAAAGCGCCCTCGACGAGCCCCAAACCGATCAGCCACGGAACCGACGCGACGAACGGATACAGCAGCGCGAAGAAGGCGGTCGCCAGGAGCGCGGCGACCACCACGCGGCGCGCCCCGAATCTGTCGCCCCATATACCGGCCCGCGCGCTCAGCAGGGTGGCAGGCACAGCGAACGCGACGAACGATAGTCCGACCGCGAGCGTGCTGGCCCCTCGATAGGTCAGGTAGAGCGGCCAGATCGTGTCGAAGGAACCGATCATGTACGACGTCCCCGCGCCCAGCAAGATGAGGGGCACGAGCTTTCTGATCATGCGCAGCGCACCAAACGGAATCTCCAGGCTCGCCTCCGCGCGAACGTTGGGGAGAAACGCGAGCGCTATGGCCGCAAGTCCGCATGCACAGGCCGACACGACGAATACCGCGCTCAGGTTGAAGAGTGCGATGAAGCCGCCGATCGCCGGACCGACCAGCATGCCCGCCATCATGGTCGACTGCATGATCCCGAACGCGCGCCCGCGCTGGCTGGGTGGCGTGACATGTGCAATCAGGCCATTGGCCGCCGGCCAGTAAGCGCCAGATGCCGCGCCATGCAGGAGCCTGACCACGACGAAAGCGGGCAGCGGAAGCGGTAGGAGGTAGGCGAGGAACAGGGCCGCGTAGGAGCCCATCGCGCCAAGAATCACGGGGCGCGTCCCCCAGCGATCGGCGGCCCAACCCGCCGGGTATCGAACCGCCGCGTTGGCCAGGAGGCCGGCCGCAAACACAACGCCCACGAGGGCGGACGATCCCCCCCGCCGGGTGATGAAGATGGGCAGCAGCGGAAGGAAGAACCAGAGACCGATCGAGGTCAGCAGGTTTCCGCCATACAGGGTCCACAGAGTTCGCCTGTGCATGCGTATCCGGAATACTTTGGCAGCAGCGGTGACCAACGAGATGCGGGAGCGGGAGTGGGACGTGATCGCGGCGGAGCCTCACCCGGCTCATATGCACATGGCGCTCGACGAGGTCTTGCTCGAGAGCGTAAGCGCCGGGCAGCGCCGCCCGACGCTGAGGCTGTGGGAATGGATCGAGCCCGCCCTGGTCATCGGCTCACATCAGTCGGTGATCAACGAAGTCGACGTGGTCGCGGCGCGCGAGCTGGGGTTCGTGGTCACGAGGCGCATGAGCGGCGGCGGAACGATGCTGTGCGAGCCGGCCCGCACGATCACGTACTCGCTCTACCTGCCGGAATCGATGGTCGCCGGAATGACGTTCCGCAAGTCCTACGCGACGCTCGATGAGTGGGCGGTGCGGGCGTTCGTGGAGCTCGGGATCCCGGCGAGCTATCGCGAGATCAACGACATCATCTCGCCGCGCGGAAAGATCGGCGGTGCGGCGCAGGCGCGGCGTCGCGGATTCGTGCTGCATCACACGACCATCGCCCACGCGATGGAGGTCGCGTTGCTGCCGCGCTTGATCCGGATCGGGCGGCCGGCGATCGCGGGGATCGGCGTGCGCAGCGCCGAGAAACCGGTGTCACCGCTCTCCTGGTTCACGTCGCTCTCGTGTGAAGCCGTGGCGCAACACATGGAGCGGTATTTCTCGAAGGCGTTCCACGCCCATCCGAGTGCAGTGAGCCCCGACGAGCTCGAGGCCGCCGATCACCTGGTTTCCACGAAGTACGCAACGCCTGCGTGGATCAACCGGTTGCCCTGACGTCCTACCCTCTGGCCTCCCAGGCATCGATCAGGTCCGCGCTCTGCGTGACATGTTCGCGGTAGTGATCGCGCAACCATTCGACGATGTCCTCGGGGCTGGTCGGGTAAGGATCCTGTCCCTCGCCGTAGACGACCTCGCACTTGCGCGACCAGTCGGCCTCTGAGAGCTTCGCGGCGGCCGTTGTGACGGCGGCGTGCAGGCGCCCCATGTCGCTGAGGACCTTCGCCCGGTCTGCTTGGGACAGACCCTCCTTGGCCTTCTCACCCGCGGCATCGCCCTCGCCCGGGGAGTCCTGGGGGCCGAGCGCTTTGAAGCCGCCGGCGACGATGCCGTCCAGGACGCGGCGATAGTGCGTGAGCACCCAGTTGACGTGGACCTGCAGCCCTCCGAGCGCGTAATCGTCGCCGGGCTTCAGGTAGGCCAGAGCCCCATCTGGGACCTCCGCGAAAGCAGACTCCCACTCCTTGCGGGCGGCCTCGAAGTCCGCCAGGGCGGTCCCTTTATCCATCAGGCGCCGAGCCTAGCTGAAGTAGTTGTGCTTCTGCAGGTAGGCCGTCGCCACAGCGTCCGCGTCCTGGTGGAGCAGCGCGACCTGAGCGTTCATCGTCACGAGGTCCGTCGTGTTGAGGCCCGCATCGACCTTGTTCAAAACGTTCTTTACCTCGTCCGTCGCGATCGTTGTGCGAACCACGGGCACCACGTTGTCGGCGGCGATCATGTGCATGTCGTCCTGCAGCACGACCAGTCCGAGCGCGTTGAGGTCCGCGTCGCTGCTGAAGACCAGGCCAACCTGGATGGAGCCGTTCTTGAACGCAGCCCGAGTGGCGGGTCCATCGGTGTCCAGCGTCAGCGTTTGCTTGAAGTGAAGGCCGTAAACGCTCATCAGTCCGGGCAGGCAGAACTTGTAAGTTGGGCATTCCGGCCCAGCTCCGAACACGAGCTGACCGGCGATGGGGGTCAGGTCCGAGAGTTTCGTGAGGTTGTATTTCGCCGCCGTGGCCTTGGTTACCGCGTACGCGTTGCCATCGAAGGCAGGCGACGGGGTGAGAGCGATCGCGTTGATCTTCGCAAGGTAGGTGTTCAGCTTGGCCGTCGTCGCGGCAGGGTCGGCCGTCGCCTCGCCGGCGCTGTTGTTGTAGTACTCGAGCTCGCTCGCGGCATACCCGGGATAGAGGTCGATCTGGCCGCTCTGCAGAGCCGGGGCGATGACCTTCCTGGTCCCGAGGTTCAGCTTGTAGTTGACCGTGTATCCGTCATGGGCCAGCGCCTGGCCGTACAGGTTGGCCAGGATGCTGCTCTCCGGGAAGTTGAACCCGGCGACGGTAACCGTCCCCTTGCTGGTGGTGCCGGGCGTGTTCGTCGTACCGCCGCAGGCCGCGGCGATAGTCGCCAGCGCGGCGAGTGCGGCGACCAGCAGATAAGAGCCTCTATAGCGGTTCATACGATCCTCCCTGGCCCTGGCGGGCCGTCCCCGATCAAACCCCCGGGTTCCGAACATTATTCATCTAGGCCGTCTTGAAGGTGGTGGCGCGTTGGATGACAGGCGCCTTCAGGAGCTGGATTCCTCGCGGCACCAGCACCCGCTGCAGCCCCGCCAGGACGAGTTCCGTCGATAGCGCGAGCGCCGCGACGAGGAGGGCGCCGGCCAGCGTCCGCGGGTTGTCGGAGCGGGCCAGCCCGTCGACGATGTAGCGGCCCAGGCCGCCTCCGGCAACCAGCGCGGCGAGCGTCGCGGTGGCGACGACCTGCACTGCGGACGTGCGAACTCCTGCCATGATCAGTGGTACCGCGAGCGGTAACTCGACCCGCAGCACCTGCGCGAGCTCGCGGTATCCCATGCCGCGGGCGGCATCTTTGATGTCCGGATCCACCTCGCGCATTGCCACGTAGCTGTTCGTCACCATCGGAGGCACCGCCAGTGCGGTCAGCGCGATGACGATGGGCAGGTCGCCCAGGCCGAAGACCTCGAAGGCGATGACCAATATGCCGAACGACGGCACCGCCCGGCCGAGGTTGGAGATGTTGATGGCCAGGTTGCCAAACCGTCCGTAATGGCCGAGGACGATCCCCACCGGCAACGCTATCAAGGCTCCGATCGCCACGGACTCGATCGACAGGTGGACATGCTCGCCCAATCGGGTCGGAATACCGTCGATCCCCTGCCAGTGGGCGGGATCGGTCAGCCACTGAAGCGTTGCCTGGAAGAGGCTCACGAGGGCCTGGCCCAGGGCACCGCGAGCCGCTGGATTCCCGCGAGCAGGACGTCGGCCAGAAGGGCGATGACGATGCAGAGCACCGTCGCGACGACCAGGGGTGAGTAGAAGGTCTCAATCAGGCCCCTGAGGATGAGCTGGCCGAGCCCACCCAGTCCGATCACGGCTGTGATCGTGACGATCCCTATGGTCGAGACGGTCGCCACCCGGAGCCCGGCGAAGATCGCGGGAAGGGCGAGCGGCAGCTCGATGCGTACCAACCGTGGGAGCGCCCGGTAGCCCATGCCGTCCGCCGCGTCGAGGACGTCGGGCGGGACTGCATCAAGCCCCACCAGGATGTTGCGGACGAGGATGAGGACGTTGTAGCCGATCAGCGGGATCTCGGCCGTTGTACCGGTGAGGCCGGTATATGGGATCAGCAACGCAAAAAGCGCGATCGAGGGGATGGTGTAAAAAGCCCCGAAGGCGCTCAGGGTCAGCACGCGCAAGCGAGGCCGGCGATGGGCGAGGATTCCGAGCGGCACCGCGATGACCAGTCCGCCACCGAGGGCGACCAGCGTGAGGGTGACATGCTCCTGAACGGCGGCCAGCACATAACCGACGTGGTGCGAAAGCCAGGTCCAATCGATCCACGGCTGGACGATGTCCAGGAATAGCCGGTTCGGCATTCGATTACGGTAAAGGAGCGCGGGTGAGGACTGCGGTCCTCCCCGCGGGACCCCCTCTTGGGGTACTCCACGCAACGGTTGGGAGACCTGAAAGTGAACGTTTGGGTGACGGCCGGGATAAACCCGGCCTTCCGGCGACCAGTGGGACTTGCAGAGTGATCCGCCTGGAGAACGTCACGAAACAGTTTCCCGGCGGCTCCAACGCCGTGCTGGACCTGACGCTCGACATTCCTACCGGACAGACCTGCGTACTGATCGGCCCGTCAGGTTGCGGAAAGACGACCACGCTTCGCATGATCAACCGCCTGACCGAGCCCGACCAAGGGCGGGTGCTCATCGACGGAGAGGACACGCACGGCGTCGACCCGGCGGCTCTCCGCTTGAAGATGGGTTATGTGATCCAGCAGACGGGGCTGTTTCCGCACATGACGGTGGGCGATAACGTCGCCACCGTGCCGCGCCTGTGGAATTGGGACAAAGCTCGGATCAACAAGCGTGTCGAGGAGCTGATGCTGCTTGTCGGTCTCGACCCCGTCGAGTACCGAGATCGCTATCCGCACCAGCTGTCCGGCGGCCAGCGCCAGCGAGTCGGTTTCGCGCGCGCCCTCGGCGCGGACCCGCCAATCCTGTTGATGGACGAACCATTCGGCGCCGTGGACCGCATCACCCGTGAGCGTCTCCAGCACGAGTTCATCAACATCCAGCGCTCAGTGCGCAAGACGGTCGTCTTCGTGACGCACGACATCGACGAGGCCGTGCTGGTGGGAGATCGGATCTGCTTGCTCAAGATGCAGGCGCAGGTCGCGCAGTACGACACCCCCGAGATGATCCTGACCCGACCGGCAAGCGAGTATGTCGCGGAGTTCCTCGGTCGCGAGCGGCTGGTGCGCAGGATGTCGGTGGTGCAGATAGATCGCCAGACTCTGGAACGTCGCGAGTCGTCGCCAAGCCCCGGCGAGCCGAGGGTCGCCCTGTCCAGCACCTTGAGCGAAGCGTTCGCCGCCGCCCTCGCGAGCCCGACCGAGCGGGCCGCGGTCTATGAAGGCGAGCGCTACCTTGGTGACTTCACGGCGACGTCGTTGCTGGAATCGCTGCGACGTGCGGGGAATGATGGAGGTGAAAGGGTTGCCACAGGAATTTGACGTCGTGTGCCTCGGGGGCGGAGTCGCCGGCGAGGCGATCGCAAATGGACTTGAAGGGAGCGGAATTTCACTTGCCGTGGTCGAGCGGGAGCTGGTGGGCGGAGAGTGTCCCTACTGGGGATGCATCCCTTCGAAGACGCTGCTTCGTTCCGGCGAGACCCTCGAGGAAGCGGACCGCGCCCGCACGCTGGCCGCGTCGCGCGTGGAATGGGACGTCGACTTTCCGAAAGTATCCAAGCGCGTGCTCTGGATGGCACGCGACCTGGACGACACGCGCCCCGCGGCGGCCCTGGAGGCGACCGGCGCGAAGCTCTTCCGCGGCGCGGGAACGATGGTGGACCTGCGCACGGTCGAGGTGGGAGGGGAGCAGCTGGTGGCGCGCAAGGCAATCGTGATCGCCAACGGCAGCACGGCCGCCATCCCTCCGATCCCGGGATTGGACAAGGTTCACTACTGGACCAACCGCCAGGCGGCCATCCCGCGTGAGCTGCCGCCCACGCTGGCGGTGCTGGGTGGCGGGGCGGTCGGGGTCGAGCTCGGGCAGGCGTTCGCGCGCCTCGGCTCGAAGGTCACGGTGATCGAGGCGGGACCGCGATTTCTCGGCCTCGAGGAGCCCGAGGCAGGAGAGGCACTCCGACCACACCTGGAAGCGGACGGAATCACTGTGATCGTCGGCGACCCATGCGTGGCGGTCGAGGCGCACGGAGACGGGGTGATGGTGTCTCTCAAGTCGGGAGCCATCGTTGACGCGGACCGCCTGCTCGTCGCAACGGGCCGGCGGCCGAACTTCGAAGCATGGCGCGCCTCGGGCATCGCACAGACCGAGCGCGGATGGCTGAAGGTCGACCCCGCGACGCTCGAGGCCCACGCCGGCGTTTACGGCGCCGGCGACATCACAGGGCTGGGCGGCTTCACCCACCTCGCGTACTACCACGGACAGATCGTGGCTCGGCGCTTGCGCGGTGAGGATGCGCGCGCGGACCATACGGCCGTCCCCAGGGTCACTTTCACGGACCCCGAGGTGGCCTCAGTCGGCCTGTCGGAGGCCGCGGCTCGGGAGCGGGGATTCGACGTCGTCACCGCGTCCGCCGACCCGGCGGAGGCGGCGCGCGGCTACATCCACGACTTTCACGGCGGGGCGCTCAAGCTCATCGCGGATCGCAAGGGCGGCACGCTGCTCGGGGCGACGATGGTCACGCCGCGGGCGGGCGAGATCCTCGGTGAGCTGGTGCTTGCGGTGAAGGTCGGTACGCCGGTGCGTCAGCTGGCCGACGTCATCCATCCCTTCCCGGCTTTCAACCGCGTGCTGGGGGCCGCGCTCGGCGAGCTGGCCGCGAAGCTGATCTGAAGCCGATATCAGATGAAGTCGGGAGATCGACGTCGCTAAGCGTTCTAAGAGTGATGCCTTCCGACTTTTATTGGGGTGTAATCCAACATGGTCATCACCATCAACGGTTCGACGTTCACCCTCGACCTCGACACGATCCTGATCTGGGCCCTGGTCGGGTTGGTGGCGGGTTTTCTCGCGAGTCACATAGCGCTCGGGCACGGGCTCGGGCTGCTGGGTGACATCATCGTCGGCATCATCGGGGCCTTCATCGGCGGTTTCTTGCTGCTGGGCGTCCTGCACATCAGCATCGGTGTGGCGGGCCATCCGCTGATCACGCAGATGTTGATGGCATTCATCGGAGCGGCCCTCCTGCTCGTTGTCGTCCGCCTGTTCGGCGGCGGCGGGAGCTGGAATCGGCGGAGGGCCTTCTAAGGCTTTCCGCGGAGCTCGTAATCAGCGACCAGGCGCCTGGGAGCGGTTCGCTTCCAGGCGTTCGTCACCAGTTGTCTCGCCATGTCGGATCCCACGCCGGCGAGCCTCACCCTGACCCAGCCGTAGCGACCGGTATAGGCGGAGGGCGCAAAGGTCTTGGGATCCATTTCGACGAGTCCGGACTGATCGTCGAGCGAGGCCTTGAGGGAGACATGCTCGCCGCCGAGCGAACCCATGGCGAAGATGTGATCTCTAACCCGGAATGTTTGCTCGCCCCACGTCTCGCGCTCCTCGGCTTCAGGCAGCGAAAGACAGAGGACCTGAAATTCTTTGAACCTCAAATCGGAACCACCTCGAAAGTGAGGCGCGCCTTGAACCTCGAAAGCGCTGCCAGCACCGGCGCGCCAAGGGCCAGCACCATCAGCACATTTCCGACTGCGCGGAAGGTGTCGTAGGCGAGCGACGTCAGCAGGTAGAAGCGACCGAAATGCACCAGCGCGGTGATGGGCGACATCCCGGGCGCCCATCCGAGGGTCGGGTTGCCTCGATAGACGGGAACCCAGTCGGTGACGTCCAGGAGGGCACCGAACACCCAGCCCATGATCGCGCCTACGCCCGCCAGGACGAGCAGGTCTCGCCAGCCTGGTGGGCGCCCACGCCAATGGCCGGCCAATCCCGCCGCGACCCCGACCCAGCCGAGCGCGAACACCTGGTACGGAACCCACGGACCTACTCCGCCGCCGGCGATCGCCGAGACGAGGATGGAAAGGGCGCCGGCCAGAAATCCAAACGACGTGCCTAAAACGTAGCCGGCGCAGAGCACGAGAAAGTAGATCGGGTTGAAGCCGCCGATGCCTTCGATCACTGCCAGGCGCAGGGCGGTGTCGATCGCTGCAATCGCTGCCAGGAGCGCCACTGCGCGGGAATCCAGCTCGCGTGTGCCGGCCTCGACCAGCAGCAGGGCGGCCACGCAGCCGATGCTGAGGGCCCAGGCCGGCGTGTTCGCCGGCAAGCCCGTGCCGATGAACGGCCAGCAGAACAGGATGAGTCCCGCCAGCGAAACCAGGCCAACAGGAAGCGCACGTCTCATGCCGGCAGCGAGCTCATGGCTGATTCCTTGACCTGGCCACCCGACACGCTCACCTCACGATCCGCCAGCGCAGCCCTCAAGTCCCGGTCGTGGGTGGCGATCACGATGGCCGATCCGCCGTCCTTGAGGCGCGACACCAGCTTCACCAACGCGGCGCGCGCCGCTGCATCCATTCCTCGCGTCGGCTCGTCCAGCAGCACGAGGCCGGGCCGGCCGGGCAGCACGGCGGCGAGAGCGGCCCGCTGCCGCTCGCCACAAGACAGGTCACGCGGATAGCGGCCGGCGACGGCGAGCAAGCCGAGCTCTTTGAGGATCGCCTCGGGCGGCTCAGACTCGCCGGCTCGTTCGAGGGTGAGGCTCACCTCTGACCGCAGTGTCGGGCGGTGCAGCAAGGCCGTGGGGTTCTGCGGCAGGTAGGCGATGCGGCCGGGCCGGCGCTCCACCTTCCCAGCGATCGGCGACAGCGCGCCGGCGATCAGCCGCAGCAAGGTGGTCTTGCCCCCGCCATTCGGACCCGAGAGTGCCATTACTTCTCCCTGGTGGCCGGTGAGATCGACTGCGTCGAGGACGGGTCGTCCACCGAATCCGGCCGTGACGCCCGCGAGTGACCATGCCACGGCGCCCCCGCGCGAAGGCGTGGAGCGGATTGCCGGCGGACTGTATGCGACGGGCCAATCCCCGCTCGCGGAGCCATTCTCGACGATGACCGACGCGGTCGCCTGCATCAGCAACCGCTCCAGTCTGTGCTCGGCGATGACGGCTGCCCGACCCTGCCGGACCAGGTCCCCCACGGCGTCCAGCACCATCGACGCGCCCTCCGGGTCCAGCTGCGATGTGGGCTCGTCCAGCACGACCAGCAATGGCCTCATCGCGAGCGCCGAGGCGAGCGCGACGCGCTGGCGTTCGCCGCCGCTCAAGGTCCGCACGCTGCGCCCCGCGAGGTGGGCTGCGCCCGCTGCGTCGAGCGCCTCTTCCACACGCACGGCCATCTCGCCCGGCGGCAGCGCGATGTTCTCGAGCCCGAAGGCCACCTCGCGGTCGACAGCGTCATAAACGGTCTGCAGCTCGGGGTCCTGGAAGACAAAACCCACGGTCCGTGCCAGCGTGCGGGTCGGAGTCCTGATCACGTCCTGGCCCTCGACCTCCGCCCTTCCCGCGATGCGGCCTCCGTGGAAATGTGGAACCAGGCCGTTCAGGACACGCAGCAGCGTCGACTTCCCTCCGCCTGACGGTCCGGTGACGAGGGTGAGGCCGGAGTCGATCAGCATGCTCACATCGCGCAGCGCCGGCTCTTCGGCGCCGGGGTACCAGTACGAGAGGTTGCTCAGGCGTGCGATCGCCATGCCACAACCGGCGCGAAAAGCAGGAGACATGCTGCTAGCGATGCGAGGTCGACTGCGGGCGTCGTGAGCGCCGGATACGCGTACCAGTCGGGCGCGCCACCGGTCGCGCGGGACGCCAGGAAAGTGGTCACCGCAGCCGCCGAGGCACCCACCAGGAACCAGTCGGACTTGCGCAGCGGGGATGACTTCAACGCCGTCCGTGGACCGGAACCGAAACCTCGCGCTTCCATGGATTCGGCAAGCTGGATCGAGCCCTCCACGCTCGTGAGGACGACTGGGACGACGACCTCTGCCCACGAGCGCGGGCCGCGCGGGCGCCAGCCCCGAAGACGCTGCGCCTCGCTGACCTGCACGAACGAAGCGCTGACCGAGGGCATCAGGTTGAGCGACGCGGCAATCGCGGCGCCGCTGCGTGAGAGCGCCGCCGGGAGGGCGTCCATCACGTCGTGCGTCGCCAGCATCAACGAGAACGGAGCCGCCGCCACGATGGCAGCCGCCACGGTGAGGCCGCCCGACAGGCCGGCGGCAAGCGCCTCCAGCGTGTAGGGCCCGCCGACCGCCGGGATCGATGCGGGCAGCTCGAAGAGCACGGTGGCCCCGAGGTGCGCCGATATGAAGTTCAAAAAGGTCGCGAAGGCCGCGATCAGTCCGACGCCCGTGAGCAGGCCTCGCATCCGGCTGAGGCCGGCGCCGGCGGCAAGCGAAGCGATCGCCGCCGCCAGCACCAGGGCCTTGTACGCCGGGTTGGTCGTGAAGAGGACGATGAACAGGCACGCGGCGGACCAGGCCGCCACAGCCCTCGCGTTCAAGAGATCGCTACTCCTTGGCCGGTGGGGGCGGAGCCGGAGAAGGGTCAGACGCCTGGACGTAATGCCAACCCAACGCGTCCTTGTCCTTCAGCACCGCGTCGGTGTACCCGCTCTGCGCCTGCGCCCACTTGCCGCCCGATTCGACGAACAGCGCCCAGTAGGGCTGGTTTTGTGGAAAGCACTGGCTGTACTGCGGGGGTTCGTTGTCGATCTGGCAGACCGCGGAACCAAAGCTGAATTTCTGGAACTGGTACTTGATGCCGGACTTGTCCATCAGGTCCTGGCCGTCGATCGCGTCGGTGCTGAACCCGACGCATGCTTGAACCGTGGTGCCGGACAGGTGCTCGACGACGACGTATGCGTGGCGCGGCGCGGAGGCGTTCACGCATGAAGTGGCGGGCGATGTGGTGGCCGTA
>Ga0209648_10002838_pt1 | contig 14421 bp, 14 predicted proteins | sample GraSoi2013_115cm_FD_185830 | JGI IMG/M metagenome (GOLD analysis project Ga0209648, IMG submission 185830) | Grasslands soil microbial communities from the Angelo Coastal Reserve, California, USA - Sample 9_17_2013_115cm (SPAdes) (version 2) | ecosystem: Environmental > Terrestrial > Soil >...
CGAACAGGGCCGCAATCCGCGCCTTGTCGGCGAGCACGGCGGCGCCGAGGCGCAGATTCTGCTCCACCGTTTGTGAAACGAACAGCCGCCAACCCTCCGGCGAAAGCGCAAGCCCCTTGGCAACGATGACATAAGCCGGCTGCCGCGTGATCTTCTCGCCGCACCATTCGATCGATCCGCCGCTCGGCTGCACCAAGCCTGCAATGGCGTTGAGCGTCGTGGTCTTGCCCGAGCCGTTCGAGCCGAGCAGCGCGACGATGGCGCCTTGCTCGACTCGCAGCGACACGTCGGCGACGCCGATGAGATCGCCGTAGTGCACCTCAAGATGCGAAACCCGCAACTCGTTCACGGCGCTTGTCTCCGCCGGCGGTGGCCGCGGCCCAGATAGGCCTCGATCACCGCCTCGTTCGCGACAATTTCGCGGGGCTTGCCGTGGGCGATCACGTGACCCTGGTTGAACACCAGCACGCGCTGGGCGAGCGTCATGATCACTTCCATGATGTGCTCGACGATCACGAGCGTCATGCCCAGTTCGTGAATTCGGCGCACCAGCGCGATCGCCTGCTGCAACTCGGTCGGGGTCAGGCCCGCGAGCGCCTCGTCGAGCAGCATCAGCCGCGGGCCGGTCGCAAGCACGCGGGCAATCTCGAGCCGCTTGCGTCCGGGCGTGCCGAGCGAACGGGCGCGCTGCGCGCTCTGGCGCGCCAAGCCGGTCATTTCGATGATCCGCAACGCGGACTCGCGGGCGTCGTCGCGATGGCGATGGCGGAGGAACGCGCCGACCATCACATTGTCGAGGACGGTCATGTCCTCGAACGTCGCCGGCACTTGGAACGTGCGCCCGATGCCCGCGCGCGCATGCACCTCCGCGGACGAGCGCGTCACGTCGACACCGTCGAACAGCACGCGGCCCGTCGTCGGCACCGTATCGCCGGCAAGGCAATTGAAGAAGGTGGACTTGCCGGCGCCGTTGGGACCGATCAGCCCGATGATCTCGCCTTCCGCGACGGCGAGATCGGCGCCCCGCACCGCCAAAAAACTGCCGAATGACTTGGAGACGTTCTGCGCGCTAAGCAGCATGCTTACGCCTCGCCAGCAAGGGCGCCACGCGCTGCCACCATTCGTGCATGCCGCCCGGCTCGAACCGCGCGAGCAACACGATGATGCCGCCGTAGAGGATGTAAGTGAGTCCCGAGCCGCCGCCGCCGAACCAGGTATTGGTCGCGGTTTGCAGCGGCACCAGGATCAGCGCACCGACGAGCGGGCCGAACAGCGCCCCCGCGCCGCCCAAGGCGGCGACGATCACCATCTGCACCGACACCAAAATGCCAAAACCGCTCTCCGGGTCGATAAACCCGGTCTTGATCGAATAGAGCGAGCCAGCGAGCGAGGTAAAGAGCGCACTCAACATTAGCGCCTTGAGTTTCGTCTCCCGCACCGGCACGCCGAGGCTGCGCGCGGCGCGCTCGCCGGCCTTGATCGCGCGCAGATAATAACCGAAACGGCTGCGTTCGACCTCGAAGGTCGTGTAGAGCACGACCGCCAGCACGGCCAGAAAGATGTAGTAGTACGGCAGCTCGCTGCGGAAGGTGAGGTCCCACCAGCCGCGCCCGACCGCCGGTCCTTGCAGGCCGATCGCGGCGCCGACGAGATCCCACGTGCCGACGAAGATGCGGATCAACTCGGCGACCGCGATCGTCGCCATGCTGAAATAGTGGCCCTGCAAGCGAAACGTCGGCATGCCGACCACGAGTGCAAGACCGAGACTGACGAGAATCCCGGCGGGAACGCCCGCGACCGGTGGCAGGCCCCACAGATGATAGAACAGCAACGGCGTGTAGGCGCCGACGCCGAAGAACATGCTGTGGCCGACCGATACCTGCCCGGCATAGCCGCCGACGATGTTCCAGGCCGATGCCGAGATCGCCGCGAGCAGAAATGCAACCCCGATGTCCCAATAGAAGGGGCCGGTGAGGATGAACGGATAGAACAGCAGCAGAGCCGCGAGCGCAGGGAGGCCCCATTTCACAACGCCATCCTCCTCACGCCTTCCCCATCAATCCCTGCGGCCGCAACCACAACAGCGCAACGAACAGCGCATAGACGACGATGTCCTTGTAGATCGGGCCGAACCAGTAAGCCGACAATGCCTGGATCAATCCGATGATGAGCCCGGCATACATTGCGCCCGGCACGCTGCCGAATCCGCCCAGCGTGACCACGACGAAAGCGGTGAGCCCGAAGGTCTCGCCGACGGAGGGCGACCACGGATACGACATCGCCATCAGCGCGCCGGCGATGCCGGCGCTGCCCGCCGCCAGCCCCCAGGCCAGCGCCTGCATGCGATCGGGACGAATGCCCATCAGCATTGCGGCGTTGCGATCCTCGGCGACGGCCAGAAGTTGGCTGCCGACGGTGGTGCGCGTGAGCAAGAGATGCAGCGCAAAGGTCAGCGCGATCGCCGCAACCCCGGCCACGAGCTGCGGCACCGGCATCAGAATGCCTGCGACGTTGAGCGTGCCGGACAACGAAACTTGCGGCAGCGAAACGAAATTCGCCGAGAAGATCCAAAAGGCGGTGTAGCGCAGCAGCAGCGCAAGCCCGAAGGTCGAAAGAATCTGCGCCAGCATCGGCCCGCGCATCACATGACGGATAAGCGAGAGATAGACGACGACGCCGAGCACGAACAGCGCAAACGCGGCGGCAAAGCCGAACGCCGCCGGCCCCCCGCCGAGCCACACCACGACGAGCAGCGCCACGTACATGCCGAGCATGACGAACTCGCCATGGGCGAAATTGATGAAGTTCATCATGCCCCAGATCAGCGTGAGACCCGAGGAGAACAAAGCGTAGATGGCCCCCAACAGGAGGCCGCCGACGATGACTTGCGCCAGCAGCATCGATTACTGCTTCCAGCCCTTCATCGGCCAATCGAGCTTGGTGGCCGCCGCCTTGTCCGGCCATACCAGCTGATAAGCCTTGTCCTTGAGCTGGATGAGGTAGGTGGACGCGAGGATGTTCTGACCGGTCTCGTCGAACTTCACGCCGTCGTAGCCCATCATCAGTTGCTCGGGCTTGAGATCGGTCTTGGTGAGCGCGTCGCGGATCTTCTCGGGCTCGGTCGAGCCGGCGCGGTTGAGCGCATCGGCCAGAGCGAAGAAGCTCTGCATGTTGCGGGCGCTGGTGTCGTCGAGGTCGCGGCCGGTCTTGGCCTTGTACATCTCGTTGATCTTGTAGGTCGTGCTGCCGGGCTTGCCGATATCCCAGGCGCTGCGGTTCATCGCGCCCTGGGCGATTTCGGCGACGGCGGGAATGAAGGAGGGATCGGAGAAGCCGGTGTCGTCGCCGATCACCATCGGCGGCACGTAGTCGAGATTTTTCATCGTCTTCATGTAGAGGATCGAGTCCGAGGTGTAGCTGATGAAGATCACGACGTCGGGCCGCTTCTCTTTGAGCTGCAGCACCTGCGCGGAGACGTCGGTCGAGCTCGCGCTATAGGGAATTCGGATCGCAACCGGGATGTTGTTCTTCTTCGCCGCGGCTTCGATCGAGTCGGCGACCGAGGTGCCGTAGTCGGTGTTTTCGTTGACCACCGCGATCGAGGCGATCGTCTTGCCCTGCTTCTTCATGTCCTCGAAGAAGCGCATGTAGGTCGCGGCATAATCGCTGGCGATCGGCGTGCCGCGGAACACCCATTTGAAGCCGCGGCCGGTGATGTTGAGCGCGGCCGATTCGCCGACCATGAAGGGAATGCCGTAGCGCTCGGCCACGGCCGTCGCCGTGAAGCTGCAAGACGATTGATAAGCTCCCATCAACACATGGACGGCGTCCTGCGTGATCAGGCGCGTCGCAAGTTGTTGGGCGAGCGACGGGTTGCCTTGATGGTCGACGAACGTCAGCTCGAGCTTGGCGCCGCCCTGGTTCGGCAGGCCTTCGGTCGCGGCCAGCGGCAGATTGCCCAACTCCGGATGTTTGTTGTTGACGATGTCGGCGGCGACTTCCGCCGCCGCCTTCGATGCCTGCCCGGCGGCCGCCGCGTTGCCGGTGAGCGGCCACAGAATGCCGATCTTGACGGTCCCGGCGGCCTGCGCCGACGACATCGAGAGCAGGGCCGCGGCCGCAGCAATCGCGGCCGCCATCATCGCGGATGGTTTCGTCACGTCGTCCTCCCGGGGGCTGAACTTTTGCGACGCCGTTGCCGCGGCCGCCATTGTGGGCGCGGCTGCTGCGCATTAGCCTTTTGACGACAGTAGGAACCGATATCGGCAGAGTGTCAATGCGAGCTGGACGCTGCGCGATGTCGCAACGCGAGCGACGGCAATCGGCGACGTATCCAAAGCCGAAAGCGCGCGCCGGAAGCGATCGGCAGATGCAATGCCGGAGGAAAAGCAACGATGACCTATGACGTCACGATCATCACGGTTCGTCCCGGAACGCATCCCGACGCGCTTCTTCGCTTGCAGCAACAAGCTTCCGAGGTGGCGCCGGCGGGTGAGCTGTTGGCGTGCTGGTATTCGGAGCTCGGCGCACTCAATCAGATTTTGCTCATCCGTTCTTGCGATGATGAGTCACGGCTGGTCGCGCAACGCGCCGCAATGCTGCAATCGAAGAACCCGTTCGGCCTGGCCGAGTTCATCGTCGGCATGACGATGGACACGTACGTGTCCTTCCCATTCATGCCGCCGATCGCACCGGGCCGATTTGGTCCGATCTATGAAGTGCGCACCTACGCGCTCAAGCCGGACCGGCTCGCCAAGACGATCGAGCTGTGGCGAGGTTCGGTGCCCGGCCGCAGCACCGTCTCTCCGCTGCTCGCGGCGATGTACAGCGCGACCGGGCCGGCGATCCGGTTCATGCATATTTGGCCCTACGCGAGCCTCGACGAACGCCAACGGCTGCGGACGAAGGCGGTGGCGGACGGCGTTTGGCCGCCGCCCGGCGGTCCTGATCAACTCCTGGCCCAGCAGGCCGACATCTTCCTGCCGGCGGAATTCTCGCCGTTGCATTAGGGCGTGGACTCATAGACGCGGGCATTGGCCGAATGTCCGCTCTTGGGGCGAACCGGTCTTGGGGCGAACCGGGCACGCCGGAATGGCGGGAATGACGTGAATGACCCAACTCGGACATAGGCCGGATCGAGTCCCGCAGTGCAGCAGGTAGCCGGGCACGGGACCGCCGCTGGTTATTTCACCCCTGCTTCGCGACGCGCTTGGGCGGCGTGTCAGGTGGTAGGGAGACCCAGGGGTGGCGTGACTCCTCCCAGACACTGATGGCCGGCGCGGGGAATTTCGGGTCGGCGAAGCCGCCGATGGCAACGGCGACATATCCAGGAAAACCTTCGCCCTCCCAGTAGACGGTGGAGCCGCATGTCGGACAAAAATGAAAGGTTAGGGCGTTGCCGCTTTCGGCTGTCCGCACCCACGCCGTAGCCTTACCAGCGAAGGTGACCTGCTCGCGGCGGAAGCGCGCCTGGTTGCTGATCACGGCGCCGGTGCGGCGCTGGCACTCCAGGCAATGGCACATGGAGATGCGCGATGGTTCGCCCTCAATCGTAAGGTGAAGCTGCCCGCAATTGCAGGCGGTGTGTCGGGTACTCATGGACCGGCTCCGTGGGCTGTCGATATGGGGTGAGTGTAGGCTGGACTTCGAAACTATGCACCATGAGCAGCGAAATCATATGACCAGCTAATGTCGGCCCCTGGCACGAAGTGTGAGTATCAGCGCGCCCGCCCCTGCGCATGTCATCCTCGGTTTTCGCATGGCTCATAGAATTGCGATTGGCGCAACATCGGCGAAGTCAGAGCAAGAACGGCAAAGTTACTTTTTCCAATGACCATGATTGTACGACCGCACCACGCTTCCGCCGCAGGTCGGCATCCGACAAGGAAACGGTCGCGGTTTGCCGACATCTTGCGTCCGGCGATGCCAGCCTCGTCGAACTAGAAGGTCGTGAAGAACTGGAGACAGCATCCATGGACGCACGAACCCCACTGCAGCCCGTCGTCGTTACGTCCAAACAGGCGTTGTCGATCAAGCCTTTCGGCCTCGACATGGATGTGCTCCTCACCACCGAGGCCACCGGCGGCGCCACCTCGGTCATCGTGGCGTGGCACAAGCCCGGCGAAGGCCCGCCCGATCATGTCCATTTCAAACAGGAAGAGATTTTGTTCATCATCGAGGGTCTCTATGAGGTGACCGTCGGCGATGAGACCACCAAGGCGGGTCCCGGCAGCATCGTCTTCATCCCGCGCAACGTCGTGCACCGCTTCAAGAACGTCGGCGGCATCACGGGACGCATGCTGGGTTGGAGTCTGCCTGGTGGGCAGGACCATTACCTCAAAGCGATCTCCGAGCTCGCCGCCGGCGGCGGTTTCACCAACGAGAAGGTGATGGAGATCAGCAAGACGTTCGATACCCACTTCCCTGCCGAGCCCTGAACGCCCCGTAATCCACCTCAATAACTGGGTATCTGATCGGAGATAATCTCTTTATTATTTACGAATAGTCAATGTTGATGGCCAATTCCATTATTAGCGCATCCTGAGCCCTCACACGGCCAATGAAGCGCCAGAAAGATCATCGCATTTGGGCGTAAAACTGATTGTCGATTAATAACCGCTGACTTGCCGAGATCAAGACAAATATTGACGATTAAGTAGGTGATCAACGGTTTATCGCGCATTGGGAGACCATTGTTATCCAACTGATATCTACCAAGAGCATATGTCGGGGTCGGCCAAGAGCCAGCAGTATTGTTAGCGGCTAAAACAAGCCTATTCACGCAAGGGTGGCTCGTGGGCATCGGGTAAACAAGTGCCTGATAGGTTGGGTTTGATTGCTTAATTACATAGATAGTTCCTTGAGATAAAGGCACAGGAGTAAGTCCGGTCAAAAACGATTGAACGCGATAACCACCAAATTTTCCTCCTGACTCAGGAGAATTTAAATTTGTTCCATCTGTCTGTATTCCTACTTCACTAGATAGCCAGTTGCTTGCAAATATTAACGGCCGAGATGGAAGGCTTCCGACATTCGACGGATTTTGGCTTATGTTTTCTTGAGCTAAGATCATATCAATAGCATTTGAAAGACCTTGTTGCGCTGAAAGGAAGGTCTGCAAGTCAGTATTGGGGTTAGGAATCGTGAATTGCCCATTTACATTAAACTGAGGGATTAAACGCATTAAGCCTTCTGGGCTACACAATAATTCTGACTGCTCGGATAAAGGGGCTGCACTAGAAAGAGACGAAGCAGACACTGCGACGGCGAGGACGACAGTTCTAATAGAGAACATAAACATAGCCGAGATTCTCCGAATGAACTCCGAACCGGCACGAATTTTTGCGTTTTTCCCGCGCTTTGGCAAGCCAAGCAGCGGTCGCGAGCAGCATGTGATCCTGCCTTGATTCTTCGGACCAGTTTTAGCTTGAGATGGCGTCCCTCTGAACTGCTCCCGATCCTTGGACCACCCTGCTGGCATTTTTCCAGCCACTCTCGATCAGGGCGGGCCGACTGCGCTATGTGTTGCCGCGACAAGCGCAAGGTCACTCCCAAAGACTGCTCTGATGCTATCGCTTCCCGCCGCTGGAACAGATTTGTGGAATATCGTCATCTCAAGCTCAATCCGCCTTGATGTTTGCCTCCCGAATAACGCCGCCGAACTCGTTATATTGTTTGTTTAAGAGAGCAGCGAAATCAGCGCCGCACATCCAGGCGGGATAGAGGCTCTGGGCGACCAGCTTCGCCTTGACTTCAGCGCTCTGCATTGCTGCCGCAAACCAGTCGACGAGCTCCGAAACTGTTTCGTTCGGTGTCTTCGCCGGCGCGAACAAGCCGTTCCAATTGTCGGCCTCATAGCCCTTGAAGCCGGACTCAGCAACGGTCGGCACGCTTGGCAGTGATTCGCTCCTTGTTCGCGAGGCGCTAGCGAGTGCGCGCAACTTGCCAGCCTTCAACTGCGCCGCAACCCCTGAGTAGGGCAAGAAGACCGCGGTCACATGCCCGCCGAGCAGCGCGTTAACGGCAGGAGCATCGCCGGCATAGGGGATGAACGCAATGTCGACGTTGGCCGCGCGCTTGAGCATTTCGAATGCGATGCGCGAAAGGCCCCCCGGAATACTCGCCAGCGTCAGTGAACCAGGCTTGGCCCGCGCCCCGTTGAGCCAATCGGCGAACGTACGGTACGGCGATCCACTGTTGACGACGACGATTATCGGCGTACTTACGAGTTGGCAAATTGGTTCGAAGCTGGTCAGCGGATCGTAGTTCACCTTTGTCAGGTGCGGGGCAATAAGAAATGCGGTTGAAGTGATCAGCAAGCTGCTGCCGTCGGGTGCAGCGCGGGATACAGCTTCGGTTCCGATGACTGCACTCGCACCAGGGCGGTTCTCAGTCAATAAGGTGACGCCCTCAGTACGGCTGATCTGCTCACCCAGAATACGAGCAAGGATGTCGGCGGTGCCGCCAGCCGGGTAGGGAACAACAATCTTGATAGTTCTCGCGGTCTGCGACCACGCACCGGTCAGTCCGAAAAGGATAGAAAGAACGCCGGCGGCAACCAGATAGGGAGATCGACGGCTGGAGAGTTTCATGATGATGCCCCTAAAGCGTTGTGCGCACGCTTGGGAGTGCTTTGCCTCTGGAAGTCCTGCGCCGTGTTATCTTTCGGCGATCAGTCTAGCGGCGCGATGCCGGCTTCCTTAGCGACGCGGGTCCACAGTTCGACTTCGCTTTTGAGCAATGCCCCGACCCGCTCGGGCGCGTCGGGCCTGCTCTCGTAGCCGAGCGGCAGCAGACGTCCCTTCACGTCCGGATGGGCGAGCGCGGCAATCGTGTCGGCATTCATTTTCATGATGATTTCGCGTGGCGTCTTGGCCGGCACGAAAAGTCCGTACCAGGAGATCACGTTAAACCCGGCGACACCGTCCTCGGCGATCGTTGGCACCTCCGGAGCAATGGCGGCGCGCTCGGCGCCGGTGTAACCGAGAACCTGCACCTGGCCCGATCTCGCATTGTCGAGTGTGGCTCCGCCGGAGAAGAGGAGATGCACGCGACCGGGAATAAGGTCGTTCATCGCCGGGGCAGCGCCACGATACGGCACATGCACCATCTGGATGCCGGCCATGTGCTTGAACAGCTCGCCGCAAAGGTGCGGTGATGATCCTGTGCCCGGTGAGGCGAGCGCGAGCTTGCCCGGGTTTGCCTTGGCATATGCGACGAACTCGCGCACGGACTTCACCGGAAGCGAGTTCGGCACGAACATGAAAAACGAATAGCCGCAGATGAAAGCAACGGGAGCAAAATCACCAATGGGATCGTAGTTCAGCGAACGATAGAGAGCTCGTGTCGTCGCCTGCGACTGCCCGCCCATTAAAACCGTATGGCCGTCAGGCTCCGAGTGCGCGACCAACTCGTTCGCGATATTTGTACCGCCGCCCGGTCGGTTCTCGATGACAACCTGTTGCCCCCAGGTCTTCGAGAGCTGCTCGCCGACGATGCGCCCGATCACATCGGTCGGCCCTCCCGCTGCAAAGGGCACGATGATGCGCACAACCCGGGTAGGCCACGCCGCGGCGCGTGCCCGAGCGGTGGTGACGCTCGGAACGAGTAGGGCAGCGGACGCTGTCGCATTGAACTGTCGGCGCGTCATCATCACGATTTCTCTCATAGTGACGGGTGCGTTGCACGCTGTGGCAAAAGCGGACGCCGGTACGGCCGGCGCATCGGTTAGTCAATCGGCCGAAAATGTTTAGGTCGCCGGTCTCAATCAAGCGTGATCTTGGCGGATTGCGCGAGGTCGCGCCACTGCACAATCTCCTTCGCGATCAAAGCGGCGAAGCTTTCAGCGGTGCCGCCTACCGGCTCGATCCCGTCGCGCTTGAGCCGCTCGGCCAGATCAGGGTTGCGAACCGCGTGTTGACCAGCCGCGGCGAGCTTCTCGATCACCGACTTCGGCGTCGCCGCCGGAGCCATGATGCCGATCCACAATATGCCCTCGTAGCCGGTTAGGCCCGTTTCCGCGATCGTCGGAACATCCGGCATCAATGCCGAGCGCTCGCGGCTCGCGAAGGCGAGCGCCCGCAACTTGCCCTGCGCGACATGCTGGTGGGCGGTTGCATAGGTATCCATCTTGAGCTGCACCTGTCCTGCGAGCAGGTCGGTCATCGCCGGCGCCGCGCCGCGGTAGGGAATATGGGCGACAGTGATGCCGGTGCGTCGCAGCAGCAATTCCATCGTTACATGCGGCAGCGTGCCATTGCCAGCGGAAGAGTAGTTGAGCTTGCCTGGATTGTTCCTGGCATAGGCGACAAAGCCGGCAAAGTCGGCAAACGGCGCCGCCGGATGGCTCACCAGCAATTCCGGAACCTCGGCGACAATCGAAACCGGCGCAAGGTCTTTCTCGGTATCGTAGGGGAGCTTCGAGCTGAGCGCGGCATTGATCGTGTGGTTGGGTGTCGTCAGCAGGAGCGTGTAGCCGTCGGCGGCAGCCTTGGCAGTAGCGTCGGTGGCAATGATGCCGCCGGCGCCGGATTTGTTCTCGATCACGAAGGGGCGGCCGAGTTCTTCCGCCATGCGCGCCGTCACAAGGCGCGCCACGTGATCGACCGCGCCGCCGGCGGGAAACGGCAGAATGAGCCGGATCGGTCGCTCCGGATACTGCGCTTGGCATGGGCAGGCAGTCGCCAGTAGGACGCAAAGCGCGGCCAGGGGCGCTGCCGGCAGGCCATGCGGAGACCACGGACCAGGTATCATTCGGCACGTCCGGAAAGGGGAGGGCTTTTCCGTCGTTCGATCAAAATAGCTTCGACCGTCGTGTCTGCATATCCTGCGCAACACCGCGGAAGGCAATAACGGGAGTTGACCCATGAAATGCAGGAAGCGGTCGTTTACCGTCGTCTTCGCCCTGTTCGCAGTGCTTCTGTCGTCGAGTATTGGAACACTCAATGCGCGCGACGCCGATCTTGCCTATCGTACCTTCGTGGCCGCTCAGACGGCTAAACAGAAATGCATAATTCATCGGTGTCACTCGTTGCGATGACCCGTGCTTGCGAAAGCAGTGGTTCAGCGAACAGGGTCAGCAATCTGTACACCGCCGAACACACAGTGAGAGGGTTGACGAAGTACGTCAAAGACTAGAGAACAACCTCGTTGCGCCACCAGCCGTAGGGTTAAGCGAACAACAGATTGCCAGGAGACCTAGCATGTCTCGGTTTCATCGTCTGGGATGTGGGGTCGCGCTGAGCGCGTTTGCAATCGCAATCTCCACGGGTTCCGCTGTGGCGCAGAACCAACCGAACGCTCTTCCCAATCCTTACAGGCTCATCGAGGGCTGGCCGACGTTGCCCAAGACGATGAACGGCAGCAAATGGGGTGAGGTGATTCGCGTTCATGTGGCAACGGACGGCACGATCTGGGTCTTCCATCGCTGCTTCAACACAGTGCCTCCAGGCCACGCCACCTGCATCAACCGCGGCGAGTCAAATCCACCGATCCTGCAATTCGATCGATCCGGCAAGCTGCTCAAGAGCTTCGGTGTCGGCATGTTTGCCTATCCACACGCGTTCACCATGGACGACACCGACGGAAACATCTGGGTCAGCGATGTCAACGATCAGGACACCGTGCTGGGCATGGCGACCAGAGGCAAAGATGGTGTTCAACTGGGCCAGGAGGTTCTCAAGCTCGATCAGAACGGCAAGGTGCTGATGATGCTCGGCAAGATGGGGGTGGCCGGAAGCGGCACCGACGTGTTTGATCGGCCGACCGGCGTCGCGATCGGCAAGAACGGCGATATCTTCGTCACCGACGGCCACCAGCCGAACACGACCGGCAATGCTCGCGTGATGAAATTCAACAGGGACGGAACCTTCATCAAGCAGTGGGGTCGCAAGGGACCGGCACCCGGAGACTTCGACGAGCCACACGATATTTTCATCGGCGGCTCGCAGCAGCGGGTGTATGTCGCCGACCGCAAGAATGCCCGTATCCAGGTCTTCGATCAGGACGGCAATTTCATTCAGGAATGGAGGCAGTTCGGCAAACCGAGCTCGGTGTTCGTCGGCAAGGACGACATCATCTACGTCGGATCGGCCTTCCGCGATCCCGGCGCTAACAAGCTCGACGAATTGCGGGGAATTACCGTCGCAAGCGCGAAGGACGGCAAGCTGATTGCCTTCATTCCCGATCCATCCGATCTCAATCAGGTCGAGTGGGGCACGTCCGCTTCCGGTATCGCGGCGGACGAGGAAGGCAGCATCTTTGCCGCCGATGTCGGAACGCGCGGCCTGCGAAAATATGTGAAGGTGAAGTAGCCGGTGTTGTGGCTCTGACGGTCAGTCATTCTGGTGCTTGCGCGCAGTGGTGCCTCCGAATACCACGCTACGTCCGCTGCACAAACGGGCGAAGCTCGCGGATGTCCCTAACCTGCTCGAGTGAGTAGATCGCCTCCACGAGCTTGGCACACTTGTCGGCGCCAAGGACCGGAACAATCAAATCGCGTGCCTTGTCCACGATCTCGTCCTTGGTCATGGGATTTTCCGGCGTCCCGCGCACAGTATCGTTTTCCTCGCGCAGCCTGGTCCCGTCGGCGAGGATGATCTCGACGACAGCAACGCGGCGCGGCAGCAAGTCCTCCAGTTTCTGCTCGGCAACCACCTTGACCTTGTCGCGCTGGCGCAGGACCACAGCGTCCGTCATGCGCGCCTTGTCGTGCGCGGCGCGAAACGACACAGTGTGGTCGAGCAGCATGACCGCGACAAGATATTGAATGCATAGATCGGGACTCGACACGTTATCGACTTTGGGCGCGGCGCTGGTCGACAGGTGGATGACGATCTCCTTCACCTCCTCGGCCGCGAACGGGTGGCTCTTGCGCAGATTGAATATGGCGTCGAGCGGGGACTGAATCGGGCCGCCGGTCGACCATTTCTTGATGATCGTCTGCGTGATCTCGTAGCTTTCGCCAAGCTTGTCGATCAGACCTTCGGGCTTTGCGTTCGGCGCGTAGGACTGAAAGAAGTTCTCGTGGCCATAGAAGACATCGTCGACGCCAGTCCAGCCCGAATGGATGACCATGGCTGCCGTGACGCCATTGCGCGCAGCCATCGAGCCGAAAACGAAGGCCTTCTCCATGTGTTCGGTGTCGCGTTGCCAGGCGCCATAGCCGCTGCCCGCTTGCTGCGAAGCATAGTCGATCAGCCAGCGCATCTGCTGCGCGTTCAAATTGGCAATGCAGCCGGCGGCTGCCGACGCCCCGAACGAGCCAACGATGTTGTGGGTGTCGCGCAGCACGGTCCGGCCGAGGATGGTCTTCATCGCACGCATGCCGATATCGTAGCCGAGCGTGACGGCGCGCAAGAATCGCATGCCGTCAACTCCAAGGACCTCCCCCATGGCGAACGCAGCCGGTACGACCGCACATCCGGGATGCGCGCCTCCGGCGCTGTAATTGTCATCGGTCTCGTCGGCTTGGGCGAGCGCGCCGTTGACGATCGCTGCTTCGATCGGCCCAGCGACGAGGTCGGAGGCGAGGATCGTGGCACCACCGTTCCCGCCATAGGTGCGGGCGAACTTCAGTGCCTGGATGCCGGGCGGCAATTCGGAACCAGAAATCGCCGCCGCCAGCGTGTCCAGGATGTGGTTCTTGGCTTCCAGCACAACGGCATCCGGCAGCGCGTGCGCGCCGGCTGCGCTCATGTAGGAGGCGAGCCTCGCCATCACCGGGCTGACGTCCGCTTTTGCACGGAGCGGCCAGACCGCGGCGGCCGCCGCTCCCTTGCCGAGCAGCGTCATAAACCTGCGCCGTCTCACATCCGACATGGTTTTCTCCAACTCCAGCGCCGGCAGGTTTGCCGCAGCTCACCTTGCCGCAGAGTATCGGTAAGTCCCTCGCCAGAGGTGAAATCGTTCTGAATCGGAAGGGCGCCGCTGCTGCGCAGGCTCTGCGCCGGCCGGGAATGATAGCACATCCGCTCGACGGACAAGTCGGCCGGCTTGGCGCCACGGGCAAGAATGATGCGGACTTCTGAACCGCCACACTGGGGGCCGGCCGGATCAAGCCCTGTCGGATTTAGCGAGACGTCCTAGCACCAAGCGGCATGCCGTAACGAAGGGCTCATGGCCGCTCTCAGGGGCAAAGCGGACATGGCCTAAGGACGGCGTGAGGTCTGCTTAAGACTCAAGCGGACATGGATCCCGTTGAAATCCCGCAGTGCGGCAGTCTCCGGCCAAGTGTGCTATCCTTTTAGTCGGAAGCACGGGAGCCACTACCAGTGAAACGGCGAGAGTTCATCACTCTGCTTGGCGCCACAGCGGCCTGGCCGCTCGCGGCGCGGACGCAGCAATGCTCGCTACGCGGCAAAGGAGCGCGAGGTTAAGATGGGCGGCACCCGTCGGGACTTCCTGCGTCGGGTCGCGCAGGCT
>Ga0209648_10002839_pt1 | contig 14416 bp, 9 predicted proteins | sample GraSoi2013_115cm_FD_185830 | JGI IMG/M metagenome (GOLD analysis project Ga0209648, IMG submission 185830) | Grasslands soil microbial communities from the Angelo Coastal Reserve, California, USA - Sample 9_17_2013_115cm (SPAdes) (version 2) | ecosystem: Environmental > Terrestrial > Soil >...
GATGCAGGCCATTTCGGAGCGGCAAGCGCAAGCTTATCCCGATACCAATAAAGCGTGGCGGCTGCATCCTCAACCACTGCGCGTATTCATCACCGGAACGCTGACCCGGCAATACACGGTGCTGCTCATGGTGGCGGTTGGCTTCGTCCTGCTGATCGCGTGCGCGGATGTGGCGAACGTGCAATTCGCGAGGATCACGGGCCGAACGAATGAGTTCGCGGTGCGCACGGCGCTGGGCGGCAGCCGCTGGAGGATCGTTCGCCAATTGCTGATCGAGAGCATCCTGTTGTCGCTGGCAGGCGCGGCCCTCGGCTTGTTTCTGGCCCAATGGGACATCCAGATGATTCTGGCGCACATGCCGGCGGACGTAGCCCGATTCGTGGCCGGATGGAAGACGATTCGTTTAGACACCAATGCGTTTCTGTACGCGCTGGCTATCGCGGTATTCAGCGGAATAATTTCGGGGATCGCGCCTTCCTTGCTGGGTTCCCGCGCCAGCATTGCGGAAACGCTGAAAGAAGGCGGCCGCAGTTCTTCCGTCAGCCGCGCACGGCACCGCCTGCGTGGAGCGCTGGTGGTTGCGGAAGTGGCGCTCGCGCTTGTGCTGCTGGTCGGCGCGGGCCTGATGGTGAAAGGCGTCCAGGGATTGCTGAACGTGAATGAGAGCTACGCTCCGCAAACGCTCCTGACGCTCAACTTCGCGCTGCCGGAAGTGCAGTACGCGCAGCCAACCGCACGGCTGAACTTCAACGAACAAATCATGCGGCGGCTTGGTTCTGTTTCCGGCGTGCAAGCGGCCTCGCAGGTGACGTACGTCCCCTATGCGGATGGCGGAGCCGTCAACGAGAGAGAGTTTTCGATCGAAGGACGACCGGTGACGCACCGCGGCGAAGTGCGCAGCGCTATCGTGGAGACAACCACACCGAATTATTTCAATATGCTAAATATCGCGTTGCGCGATGGCCGATTGCTCAGCGATACGGACGGAGCGGAATCAACGCCGGTCGCGGTGATCAGCGAAAGCCTGGCCAGGCGCTATTTTCCCGGCGAAAATCCGTTGGGCCATCGTATCAAGGCCAGCAAAGCGGAAGCCGAAGGTGCATGGATGACCGTGGTCGGCATGGTAAACGACGTGCGCTACAGCTGGATCGTCAAGGAGGATGTTCCCACGATTTACCGCTCGTTCCGCCAGGCGCCTCCGTATTCCACGACCGTGGTGCTACGGACGGCGGGCGATCCGCTGAAATTTGTTTCCGCGGCCCGCGCGGAAATCGCAGCGGTGGATGAAAATTTGCCCCTGTACGAGATCAAGCCGATGGACAAGGTGATTACGGAATCGATTGTTGGGATCGCGTACGTAGCCACGATGATGGCGGTGCTGGGGGCAATTGCGCTGGTGCTGGCATCGGTCGGTGTGTTCGGGGTGATGTCCTATTCGGTGAGCGAGAGGACTCACGAGATTGGAATCCGCATGTCGATGGGCGCGCAGACGGGCAACGTGCTCGCCCTAGTACTGCGAAGCGGGATGGTGCTTACCGTGCTTGGGTTGGCTATTGGCCTCCCCGTTGCATTCCTGCTGGCGCAGGCTCTTTCGTCGCTTCTTTACGGAGTGCAGGTTGCTGACCCAGCGACCTTCATCGGGCTGCCTTTGCTGCTGCTCGCAGTGGCCGGAATAGCATGCTACCTTCCCGCGCGACGGGCAGCGCACCTCGATCCGCTCCGGGCCTTGCGGCATGATTGAGGTCCTGCGCGCCGCCTTCGGTCTGCTCTTGGAATAAACGGACCACTTGGGCTACAACAGAGAGAGGGGCAAGGACCTGTAGTGCCGCAGCCCAGATTCCCTGCAATGAGGTAAGGAGAAATCGTGGAACCTTTGATTCAACTGCGAAACCTGGAAAAAGTGGTGGAGGCTGGTCCGAATAAATTTTATCTGTTGCGCAGAATCAATTTGGATATTCAACCGGGCGAATTTGTCACCATCATGGGGCCTTCTGGAGCAGGAAAGTCCACGCTGTTGAGCATCGTCGGAATGCTTGATGGCGCGTGGACCGGAGACTACTACTTCCTTGGGGAACCGGTCCACAAACTCAACGTCAAGAAGCGCAATGAGCTGCATAAAGCCAATATCGGGTTCGTCTTTCAGAGCTATCACCTGATCGACAATTTGACGGTCTTCGAGAATCTAGAAGTACCACTTTCCTACAAGAACGTCCCGCACAAGGAACGCGTCAGCTTGGTTTGCGACACGCTCGATCGCTTCCACATCGTGGGCAAGAAAGACTTATTCCCGAGCCAGCTCTCCGGCGGACAGCAGCAGCTTGTCGGCGTGGCGCGCGCGGTAATCCTTAGCCCCAAGTTGATTCTCGCCGACGAGCCGACGGGGAATCTGCATTCCGCGCAGGGCGATGAGATTATGCAACTCTTCAAGAGACTGAATGATGCGGGGACAACAATTATCCAGGTCACGCACTCAGAGAGAAATGCCTCCTATGGAAGCCGCATTATCCAGTTGAAGGATGGCTGGGTTGTAGGTGACACCGCGACGGCCGGCGCACCAGTTGGCGCGGCCCAACCCGCGTGAACGTGCCGTGGTAGCTGCAAGAAGGAAATGAATTGACGACTTTCTTCCATGATCTCCGATACGCCCTGCGGATGCTGAGAAAGAGTCCTGGATTCACAGGTGTGGCCATTTTGACGCTAGCTCTAGGCATCGGAGCGAACACCGCAATTTTTAGCGTCGTCAACGCGGTCTTGCTTCGCCCTCTTCCCTACCCACAGGCGGATAGACTGGTCTTCCTCAGCGAGTCGTCGGACCAGATACCCGATATGAGTATCGCCATGGCCAATTTCAATGACTGGCGCGCGCAAAATAAAGTATTTGAAAGCACGGTGGCCTATCAAAATGACAACGTTGTTCTGACGGGCAAAGGTGAACCGGAACGATTACGGCTCCGCCGCATCACTGCAGGATTCTTCCCAACTCTGCGAGTCAAGCCTATCCTGGGCCGCGAACTTACTCCCGACGACGACAAGGTTGGCGCCGCCCGGGTTGTCCTACTGGGAGAAGGATTTTGGGAGCGCCGCTTCGGCCGCGATCCGAACATCATTGGACAACAATTTAATCTGGACGCGGAGACTTACACGGTCGTCGGAGTCCTTCCCGCCCAACTCCATGGCAGCCTGCGCCAGACGGATATATTCACATCTCTTTGGCGGCTGGAAGATCAGCTCGGCGGGGAAACAAATCGCGGCAATCATCCAGGAATTTACGCTTACGCGCGGCTCAAGCCGGGCATAACCGTTGACCAAGCGCATGGTGAGATGAAGGGAATAGCGCAACACCTAGACGAGTTGCACCCTGATTCGAACGGCAAAGACAGCGTTACGGTGAAACCTTTGCTGGATGCCATTGTTGAGGACGTGCGCACACCCCTGTTGGGCTTCGTTCTTCTGATCGCCTGCGCAAACATTGCAAATCTGCTCTTGGCACGCGCCACCGAACGCCACCGCGAGCTTGCAGTGCGTGTAGCTCTGGGTGCCACGCGCGGCCGGCTCATCCGCCAAGTGCTGACAGAGAGTGTGCTGTTGTCGATCGGCGGGGGAGTCTTGGGATTGTTTCTAGCGGTGTGGGTTACAGCCGCGCTCGTACATGCTACGCCCGCTGGCGTGCCCCGGATAAACGAGGTCTCTGCAGACGGCTCGGTGCTTTCTTTTACCCTTGGGCTCTCCATTCTGACCGGGATTGTCTTCGGCCTCTTCCCCGCTCTGCAAGCCTCGCGCGCGGATGTACAAGTCACCCTGCAAGAAGGCGGCAGGACTGGAACAGCCGGGAGCGGTCGCACTCGCTTGCGGGATTTTCTTGTGGCGGCGGAGGTCGCCGTTTCCCTGGTGCTTCTGGTGGGCGCGGGTTTGATGACCAAGAGCCTCTTTCGCGTGCTGGAGGCAGACGGGGGCATCAATCCGTCGAACGTTCTCACAGCAAGATTTTCAACGCCGGATGCGAAATACTCTGACGATGCGAAGCGCCGCACCTTCGTCACTCAGCTCATAGCGAAAGTTCAGTCGCTTCCCGGGGTTCAAGCTGCAGGCTTCAAGAGCCCTCTGCTGGGCGGTTGGCAGAACGCCTATTTGCTTGAAGGACGTCCAGCGCCGCAACCAGGGCAATACCCTTCCACGGATATGGGCCGGGTAACTCCTGATGCCATGCGTGCGATGGGCATGCGCTTGCTTCGCGGGCGTTTCTTCGACAATCATGATGATGAAAAATCCCCGCGCGTTTGCATCATTGACGAATCCTTCGTAAAACTAAACTTCCCGGAAGAGGATCCGCTCGGCAAACAACTTTCCATCGGGGGACCCCCGCCTCCAGGAAGACAACCGGACTGGATGACCATTGTTGGCGTGGTGGCACACGTAAAAAACTATGGCGTGGATCAGCCCTCGCGCGTCGAAACTTACGTGCCAGAAGCGCAGATCCCTTCTGGAGGCGGTACGATGGTGATCCGCTCGATGAGCAACCCCGCTACGCTGACGTCCGGCATTCGAGCGGCCGTTGCTGCGCTGGATGCGGATGTTCCGCTCTATGAGGTGCGGCCGCTGGAAGACATCGTTAACGAAAACACGGCCTCCCGGCGTCTTTCCGTTGTTCTGCTCGGGTCGTTTGCGATGCTGGCCCTTGTGCTTGCTGGAGTTGGTGTTTACGGCGTCATGGCCTATGTGGTTACGCAGCGTGGACAGGAGATCGGCATCCGGATGGCACTTGGGGCGCACCACAAAGATATCCTTGGAATGGTGCTCCGGCAGGGCTTACGTTTGGCGCTGATCGGTATCGCGATCGGCTTAGGTGGCGCACTCGTCTTGACACGCGTGATCGGCAGCTTGCTATTCCACGTGAACGCGCTGGACGCCGAAACGTTTGCCTTGGGTGCTGTGATGCTCAGTGCGATCGTCCTGCTGGCATGCTACCTGCCAGCGCGCCGCGCTACGCGCGTGGATCCGCTCGTTGCGTTGCGGTATGAGTGAAGCGGTGCGCAGCGAGCGGCGCATCGACCCTTTCTCCCTGTGCCCGAAAAATGGCAGTAGGTTAAACTCCGTGAATACATTCGAATGAAGCCGACTAACCCGCACCCTTATCGAGTTCTTTTGGCCGACGACCAACAGGACATCCGTGACGCACTCCGTTTGCTCCTGAAGCGCGAGGGCTATGAAACGCAGGCCGTCGCTTCTCCGGCCGAAGCGTTGAGCGCCATCGAATCGCGTGAATTCGATGCGGTTCTGATGGATCTGAATTACACACGAGACACAACGTCGGGTCAGGAGGGCCTCGACCTGCTCACACGCATCCAAATGCTGGATAGCACCCTGCCTCTTATCGTCATGACTGCCTGGAGCAGCATCGAAGTGGCGGTGGAGGCAATGCGCCGCGGCGCTCGCGACTTTATCCAGAAGCCCTGGGAAAATACTCGGCTGCTCGCCATTCTTCGCACGCAAATTGATTTGCGCCAGGCGCTAAGGCAGGCGTCACGCCTGGAAGCAGAAAACCGCATCTTGCGGGCGGAATCGCGGCCTACTTTCCTGGCGAAATCCCCGGCAATGGCCCCAGTCCTGGAGCTGATTGGACAAATCGGCCCATCGGACGCAAACGTTTTGATTACTGGGGAGCACGGTACGGGTAAAGAGGTCGTGGCTCGAACGCTGCACGCATTGTCAACGCGTACGTCAAAGCCGATGGTGACGGTCAATGCGGGCGGGCTTTCGGAGGGGGTTTTCGAAAGCGAGCTTTTTGGCCACGTAAAAGGCGCGTTTACCGATGCTCGCGCCGATCGTGTCGGAAGATTCGAACTCGCCGATGGCAGCACGTTGTTCCTCGACGAAATTGCAAACGTTCCGCTGAATCTGCAGGCGAAACTGTTGCGCGTGCTGGAAACGGGAGACCTCGAGCGCGTTGGCTCGTCAACCACAAGGCGCGTCAACGTGAGAGTACTGGCGGCAACCAACGCTGACGTGAATGCGGAAGCGGCTGCGGGCCGGTTCCGTCAAGACCTCCTGTTTCGCCTGAATACGATCGAGATTCACATTCCTCCGCTGCGTGACCGCCGCGAGGATGTAGATCTCCTTGCGCACCATTTTCTCCACGGTTACTCGCAGCGGTACCGCAAAAATATTTCGGGCTTCGACACCGCGGCCATCAAAGCCCTTCACGAGCATCCGTGGCCAGGAAATGTTCGCGAGCTCGATCACGCGGTGGAACGCGGAGTGCTTCTCTCACCCGGCCCTGCTGTTCGAGCCGCAGACCTCGGTTTGCGCACGCAAACCGCCGGCGGCGCCGCCAAGCTGGAGGAGATGAGCCTCGACGAAGTCGAACGGTACCTCATCCAACGCACTCTTTCCCGCCACGAAGGAAATGTCAGCCAGGCGGCTAAGGCTCTGGGATTGAGCCGAAGCGCCATGTATCGCCGGCTGCAAAAACACGGACTGGAATGAAGCAACTGACCTACGAGCGCCGCATCCAGCTCCTTGCGCTGGCAGCGGGTTTTCCAGGCTCGCTGATCGCCATGATTCTGCTGTGGCACGGAAATTATTCCTCCGGCGCGGTCTGGACGCTGGCCTTTCTGATTATTTCGCTGTGGCTGGGCTTCGCCTTTTCTCTGCGGAATCGCGTTGTTTTTTCGCTGCAAACACTTTCGAATCTCTTGGCGGCCTTGCGCGAAGAAGACTTTTCGCTGCGCGCTCGCGGAGCGCGAAGCGACGATGCCATGGGCGAGGTCATCATTGAAGTAAATGCTCTCAGTGAAACTCTGCGGCAACAGCGCTTGGGGGCGTTGGAAGCCAATGCGTTCCTGCGGACCGTCATGGAAGAAATTGATCTGGCCATCTTTGCTTTCGACCACGACGCCAAATTGCGGCTGGTCAATCGCGCTGGCGAACGCTTGCTGGGCCGTCCAGAAGAGCGCCTGCTGGGATTTACCGCGCTTGCCTGGAGGGCGAACCTGCGCACACCATGGAGCTGACTTTTCCTGGCGGCTCCGGTCGCTGGGGGATGCGTCGCGGAACTTTCCGCCAAGGGGGCGTGCCGCATCAGCTGGTGGTCCTGAGCGATCTCAGCCGCACGCTCCGCGACGAAGAACGCAAAGCGTGGCAGCGGCTCATTCGAGTTCTTGGACATGAGTTGAATAATTCGCTGGCGCCCATTCAGTCCGTTGCGCAGGGCCTGGAGAGCGGACTGCTGAGCGCGTCGAAGTCTTCTGACTTGCAGAATGAATCCACCGCTTCGATTCTGGATGATCTGCGGCAAGGCCTGGGAATCATTCGGTCGCGAACGGAGGCCCTTGGGCGCTTCATGGCCGCCTACGCACAACTCGCGCGGCTGCCACAACCGAAATTGTTGCCTGTAAAGGTCCAAGAATGGATCAGCCGGACCATCAAGCTCGAGACGCGCGTAAAAGTTAGCCTATTGAACGGTCCGGACGTGGTGATTTCGGCTGATGCCGACCAACTAGAACAGTTGCTGATCAACCTGATTCGCAATGCCGCGGACGCCACAATCGAAACCGGGGGCTGCGTTCAAGTTGGCTGGTCCCGGCAAGGCGCGCAACTCGACGTCTGGGTCGTTGACGAAGGTCTTGGCCTTCCCAATACGTCAAACCTTTTCGTGCCCTTCTTCACCACCAAGCCGGGTGGTTCCGGCATTGGCCTAGTCCTCAGCCGGCAGATCGCCGAGGCTCACGGCGGTGAGCTCACCCTGAAGAATCGCACTGACAAACAGGGTTGCGAGGCCCGCTTGCGCCTTCCTATCTAATCGTTGGCACACAACCTCATCTATTCGCGACACTTTTCCCTTCTTGAACGCGAATTTGATGGTGATGCGTGGTGAGACAAAAGTACCCCCCTACAATTTCCATTCACACTGTCACGAATTGCCAGGCGAGACGGATTCCCGTGGCTGCAAGAAATTTAGGCGAACCCTGTCCCCGGTGCGCCGTAACTAAACGTGCGAACACCTCTGGATCGTCGGCCAACGCTCGCAGCACGCGCCCTCTTAAGGACTGGTATCGGTCCAACAGCAGCAAAAGCCGTCCCATGATATTCGGCCGCCTGGCAAGCCGGCGGTGCGCCTGCTCGTAATTCTCAAGATGCCCAGTCTCCAATGCGTCGGCGAGCGCAATTGCTTGTTGGAAGCTCAGGCAAAGTCCCTCCCCAGTGATAGCGTCAACACTTCCGGATGCGTCGCCGATCAATGCGACATTTCCCTTGTAGACGCGCTCCAATCTGCGCGTCGCGGTCACCGCGCCTCTTTCGGCGCTGCTTGGATTCGCCGTACGCAAATTTTCGGCCAGGTTGGGAAATTCCCGCCAGGCATCTTCAAGACGCATCCGTGGATCCCGCGAGATCAGAGCGACACACGTCTCGTCGTTTCCGAGTGGCGTTACATACGCCTGCATTCTTTTGCCCCAGTGAACCTCCGTGCAATCGGTCCAAGCTTTCACTCGATAATGCCTCCGCTGTGCGAATCGGATTTCTTCCTGCCCATGCGACTCCAAGCCGCACCAGCGTCTCACGCGGGAATGGATTCCATCGGCCCCGATAATCCACTTTGCGCTCAATACATTCCCACCAACGATGGCGCCATCTTCGGCTAAGCCTGTAACGGGCGAGTTCCATAGCAGAGTTATCCCGCACTCTCGCGCTCGCTCCACCATCCTCTGGTGCAGCACCGTTCGGCGCACGCCAACAGCGCCGGCGCCGGAAAAGCTTGCTTCCGCGCAAGTCCCGCCGTTCACGAAGCGGATTCCACGAAAAACCTGTCCATCGCCGGGACAAATCGCCACGCCCAGTTCCGCCAGGACTTCCAGGGTATTCGGCATCAGTCCTTCGCCGCACGCTTTATCTATCGGAGGCTTTGCACCGTCCGCGACCGTTACCTCAAACCCTTTTTTGCGCGCCGCAATGGCCGCTGCCAACCCGGCCGGTCCTCCGCCGATGACCAGCACATCTGTGCTCACGTTCACGAAATCTCCTTGGATTGACTCAGCGCTTTTGCCCGACGCACCCGTGATTAGATGTCGAGACGCCGCGAAGGATGCCCAGCGGCCAAGGACTTCCGCTACCTATGCGTTCAGAAAGCAGGCAGTATCTTCGGAGAAATAAATATCCATAAGTCTTGTTTATTTGATTCAGCACAACTATTAATTTGACTCATTGACTTCCGGGGCCCATGCTGCTAGCTTGGATGGCGAACACCCATGTGGACACGAGCCATCGTCACTGATCCGACGGATACGAAGGGCAAAACTGCCCGAGTCGTAGACCGGATCGTTGTACGAATTATTCCCGTACTCGTACGTGGGACAACAGGCGGATGATGGCGGCCTAAGACAGCATCGCCGGTAGCTTTCGGGGCCATCATCTGAGACTCGATGATGGCCTTCGTTTTTCCAGGACTTTTGATTTCAAGATGGCAGCAATGGATGAGCATCGAAGGGATTCTGCAGTGAGCAACTCTCTCAAACCGCGCAGCCACACCTTGACCGATGGGGCGCATCGCGCGCCGGCCCGCGCCATGCTGCGCGCTTCCGGTCTCCGCGACGATGACTTCAAGAAGCCTCTCGTGGGCGTGGCAAATACCTGGATCGAGATCGGTCCTTGCAACTATCACCTTCGCGAGCTTGCGCAGCATGTAAAGGAAGGCATTCGCGCCGCGGGGGGAACACCACTCGAGTTCAATACCGTCTCGATCTCCGACGGCATCACCATGGGCACGGAAGGGATGCGCGCCTCTCTCGTCAGCCGAGAAGTAATCGCTGATTCGATCGAACTCGTCACTCGCGGCAATCTGTTTGACGCCCTGATTGTCCTGGTTGGCTGCGACAAGACCATCCCCGGCGGCATCATGGCCTTGGCTCGTTTGAATATTCCCGGGCTCATTCTATATGGCGGCTCGATCGCTCCCGGCCAGTTCGAGGGCCATTCCGTCACCATTCAGGACGTTTTCGAAGCTGTCGGCATGCATGCACGTGGAGCAATGACGGACGCACGTCTCAGCTCCCTCGAATCCGTGGCATGCCCCGGAGCAGGCGCTTGTGGCGGACAATTCACAGCGAACACCATGGCCCTGGTGTGCGAGTTCCTGGGAGTCGCCCCCATGGGACTCTCCAGTGTTCCCGCAACAAATGTAGGAAAGGCCGCCGCCGGCCGTCGCGCCGGCGAATTGGTCCTCGACCTTCTGCGTCGCGATGTTACGCCCTCGAAAATCATCACGAAAGCTGCGATTGAGAATGCCATCACCGGTATTGCCGCAACGGGCGGTTCGACAAACGGAGTTCTGCACTTGCTGGCCATCGCCAACGAAGCGAAAATTTCACTTTCCATTGACGATTTCGACCGCATCAGTTCTCGCGTTCCCATTCTCGCCGATCTCAAACCTGGCGGACGCTTCGTCGCCACCGATCTCTATGCCGCAGGAGGCACTGCGCTCGTTGCCAAGCGCCTTCTTGAGGCGGGCTTGTTGCGCGGCGATTGCATCACCGTCACCGGGCGCACTCTCGCCGAAGAGGCCAGTGCTGCCAAGGAAACGCCGGCGCAGCAAGTTGTGCGCAAACTCGACGCGCCGCTTAAGCCCACCGGCGGCCTGGTCATCCTGAAAGGAAATCTTGCGCCGGAAGGCTGCGTGGTAAAAGTTGCCGGCCACAATCTGCTGAATTTCCGTGGCCCGGCTCGCGTGTTTGACAACGAAGAAGCGGCTTTTGCGGCCGTCGAAAATAGCTCCATCAAGGCTGGGGATGTAATGGTCATTCGTTATGAAGGCCCCAAGGGCGGCCCGGGCATGCGTGAAATGCTTGCCGTTACTGCCGCTCTCGTTGGGGCCGGCCTCGGCGATTCCGTCGCTCTGCTCACCGATGGCCGCTTCTCCGGCGCCACCCACGGCCTGATGGCCGGGCACGTCGCTCCCGAGGCCGTTAACGGTGGCCCGATTGCCGCCCTCGCTGACGGTGATATCGTTGTGTTTGACATTCCCAACCGCCAATTGAACGTCGAACTCAGCGCCACCGATATCCAGAAGCGTCTCGCCTCGTGGAAGCCGCCTGCGCCCCGCTTCTCAAGCGGTGTTATGGCCAAGTACGCATTGTTGGTATCTTCCTCTTCTCTCGGCGCGGTAACGTCCGTGCCTGCATCCTTTTCAGCGGCACCTCAACCAGTCTTGAACGCGGTGACCGCTTCGCGCTTGCCCGAAACGAGGACTCTATGAAGCTCACCGGTGCGGAAATTCTTTGCGAGTCGCTCACACGTCTCGGCGTGCGCGAAATCTTTGGTTATCCCGGTGGCGCCATTCTTCCTGTCTACGACGCGCTCGGTAAATCGAAGCTGCACCATGTCCTCGTGCGTCACGAACAGGGCGCCACACACATGGCGGATGGTTACGCGCGAGCCAGCGGCGGAATCGGTGTGGCCATGGCCACCTCCGGTCCGGGCGCAACGAACATGGTTACCGGCATCGCCACCGCCATGATGGACTCGTCCCCAGTCGTCTGCATTACCGGCCAGGTCAGCAGCAAAGTTCTGGGCTCCGACGCGTTTCAGGAGATCGATATCACCGGCATCACCATGCCCATCACCAAGCACAACGTGGTGGTCACTAAAGCTGAGGACGTTGCGCGCACCATCCGCGAGGCCTTCTTGATCGCCAATAGCGGACGCCCTGGCCCCGTTCTCGTTGACATCACCAAGGACGCACAACAGGCTTCCGCGGAATTCAACTGGGAAGCGTCTGCGCCAAAACTTCCGCCCAAGCGCGTCCGAAGCAATCATGATCAAGCCGAATTCGACCGCGCCGTGGAAATGTTGAATACCGCCAAGCGCCCCATTATTCTTGCTGGCCACGGCATCATGGTTTCCGGCGCGATGCGCGCGTTCGAGCAGTTCGTCCGCGCCGGTAATTATCCCGTCGCCATGACGCTCCTCGGCATCGGCTGCTTCCCTGCCAACGATCCACTGAACCTCGGCATGATGGGCATGCACGGCGAAGCCTGGGTTAACAACGCCATTCAGGAGGCCGATCTGCTTATCGCGGTCGGCATGCGTTTTGACGACCGCGTCACCGGCGACCTTCGCACCTACGCCAGGAGCGCACGCAAGATCCACATTGAGATCGACCGCGCGGAGATCAACAAAAACGTGCCGGTTGACGCCGCCCTCGTCGGCGATGCGCGCGAGGTGCTCGAACGGCTAACGCCTCACATAAAGACCTCCGATCACAGCGCGTGGGTTCGTCATATCAGCGAACTGAAGGGCGATTCCGCGGTGCGCGACATTCAGAGCCTCCCCGATAGTGGCCACCTGTACGCCGCGCATGTCATCAACGACCTGTGGAAAGAAACTCGCGGTGAAGCCATCATCGTTACCGACGTCGGCCAACACCAGATGTGGGAAGCGCAGTATTACCACCACAATCAGCCGCGCACGCTGATCACTTCCGGCGGACTCGGTACCATGGGTTTTGCTCTTCCCGCCGCCATCGGCGCGAAATTTGCCAAGCCCGATTCCGAAGTCTGGGTGGTCGTCGGCGATGGCGGATTCCAGATGACCATGAGCGAACTTGCTACCATCGTCCAGGAAAAAATCAACATCAAGATCGCCATCATTAATAACGGCTATCTCGGCATGGTCCGCCAGTGGCAGGAATTCTTTTACGACAAGCGCTACGTCGCCACGCCGCTGGTGGCTCCCGATTTCGCCGCGCTTGCCAACGCCTTCGGGATTCGTGGCGAACGCATCACCAAGCGCGCTGAGGTTGTCCCCACTATCCGTTCCGCGCGCGAATCAGCCGAAACCGTGCTGATCGACTTCCGCGTCGAACAGGAAGACTCCGTCTATCCCATGGTTGCCGCCGGCGCCTCTTTAAGCGATATGATTCGCCGCCCGAATAATCCGCTCGTCGAAACGGCGACTGAGCCGTAGGAGAAATCGAGAAAGCCATGCAAACACTTGTCGCCTATGTCGAAAACAAACCCGGCGTGCTGAACCGCGTCTCTTCCCTGGCGAGGCGGCTGGCCATCAATATCGATTCGCTCACGGTCGGCCCAACCCAGAATGAAGAAATCGCTCGCATGACCATCGTGGCACATACCGATGAAAGAGGTGCGCATCGCCTGGAAGCCAGCCTCGAAAAGCTCGTTGACGTGCTCCTGGCCGAAAATATCTCTACTCGGGCGCTTCTTGAGCGTGATCTGGCCTTGATCAAAGTTTCTGCCGATCAACAGAATCGTCCCCACCTGATGGAGTTGATCAAGGTTTTTCGCGCGCGCGTTGTGGATGTCGCGCCGGAATCGCTCATTATCGAAGTTTCGGGCACCGTGGACAAAATCGATGGCCTGCTCGAAGTGCTTCGGCCTTTTGGCGTGCTGGAAATGGCCCGCACTGGCCGCATTTCCATGACCCGGGGCGGCGATTTGTTGCAGCCACCCCCTGCTCCGGCTGAATCGCCCGAAGCAGTGGAATCAAAGGCAAAGTAGGACAGGCATTCTGCCTGTCTCCTGTGAGTGCTGGCGCACGCTAACAAGCATCAAAGTATTTCTGAAATAAATCGTCTTTCGACCACAAACCGGTCACGAGAGGAAGCAAATGGCAAATCTTTACTACGACAATTCCGCGGACCTTTCCCTAATCCAAGCAAAAAAAGTCGCCATTATTGGCTACGGCTCGCAGGGTCATGCGCACGCGCTGAACCTGCGCGATAGCGGCGTTTCCGTCCGCGTCGGCCTCCACGAAGGCAGCGCCTCGCGCGCCAAGGCCGAAAAGGAAGGCTTGATTGTTAACTCACCCGCGGAAGCTGCCGCATGGGCTGACGTCATCATGATTCTTGTCCCAGACACCAAGCAACCCAAGCTATATCACGACGCCATCGAGCCGAATCTCAAGCCCGGAAAGACTTTGATGTTTGCGCACGGATTCAACATCCGCTTTCGAACCATTAAGCCTCCGGCAATCGTCGACGTTTCCATGATTGCCCCAAAAGCCCCCGGCCATCGCGTTCGCGAAGTCTTCACGGAAGGTGGAGGAACACCGGCGCTCCTGGCTGTCGAACAGGATGCCAGCGGTTCAGCGAAAGCTCTGGCCCTCGCTTACGCCAAAGGACTCGGCTGCACGCGCGCCGGCGTTCTTGAGACCACTTTTACGGAAGAAACCGAAACCGACCTTTTTGGCGAGCAGGCCGTGCTCTGCGGCGGCGTGAGTGAATTGATCAAAGCCGGATTCGAAACACTTACGGAAGCGGGCTACCAGCCAGAGGTCGCCTATTTCGAATGCATGCACGAGCTCAAACTCATTGTGGACTTAATTTACCGTGGCGGCCTCAGCTATATGCGTTATTCCGTCAGCGACACAGCGGAGCAAGGCGATTATTCTGCTGGGCCGCGCATCA
>Ga0209648_10002840_pt1 | contig 14416 bp, 9 predicted proteins | sample GraSoi2013_115cm_FD_185830 | JGI IMG/M metagenome (GOLD analysis project Ga0209648, IMG submission 185830) | Grasslands soil microbial communities from the Angelo Coastal Reserve, California, USA - Sample 9_17_2013_115cm (SPAdes) (version 2) | ecosystem: Environmental > Terrestrial > Soil >...
AATCGCGGCGCTTGTAGGCTTCGCGGCCCTCGCCAAAACATTTCACTAATTCCACCAGGTCCCCAGCAATATCGCGGCGGCCCAAGAGCTCATGGATCTCGACCGGTTGTGCTTTGCCCTTGACGCGAATGTAATCGAGCCCCCGCAGCAGAAAGGCGTCACTCGGCAGGGCCAGGCGCGTAGATTCACTCAGGATGATGCGAGTCGCATATTCCTTATTCAGACCTTCCAGGCGGGAGGCCAGATTCACAGCATCGCCCATGGCGGTGTACCCGTAGCGGAGCGTCGAGCCCATTTCGCCTACAGAGGCGACCCCGGTATTGATACCGACCCCGATCTCAAGCGAAGGAAGACCCACAGATGCCCACTTCTGGTTGAATTGGTGAAGCTGGGCAATCATTTCCAAAGCCGCATCGCAGGCGCGTTCCGCGTCATGCGCCGGATCTTCCAGGGGCGCACCCCAAAACGCCATGACCGCATCGCCGATGTATTTATCAAGCGTCCCGCGGTGGCGAATGATGATTTTGGTCATCTCGGTCAGATAGTCGTTGAGTAGATGGGCGAGCACCTGGGCATCCAGTTTCTCGGAGAGCGTGGTGAAGCCGCGAATGTCTGTAAACATCACGCTGATATTTCTCTTGCGAGGACGTATTTGCTCCGGGTCGTCGAGCAGCAGGCGGATGACTGCCGGACTAAGGTACTGCTGGAAAGCTCCCCGCACTCTGCGTTTTTCTTTTTCTTCCACCAGGACGCGATACAGCGCGACTAACCCCACATTAGGCACTAGAGTGAAAAGCGCAGGCGTGATGAAATTCAGCCACCAGTTGTGCAGGAATGCCCAATATACGAGGGCAGCAAAGGGCACCAAAAACAGAAGTCCAGTTGCCAGCCAGCGAGGCTTCACAAGGGCCATCCAGACGCCGAGGGGAACGCCAAAGAGCACAATAAAAGCAAGATCGGTGAGCTCCTGCTTATGCCCACGTTGCAAAAAATTCTGGTTCAATATGTTGTCAATGATGTTGGCATGAATCTCAACCCCAGGAAAATCTGGGCCACCAAAAGGCGTGGTTTTCAAGTCGCCGATTCCGGTGGCCGACGCGCCTACGAGTACCAGCTTGTCTCGAAAAGTGCCAGGAGGAAAGTTCTTGCTGACTACCTCTGCGATCGAAACATCGGGATACGTTCGCACACCACCCTGATAATTAATAAGCACTCGGCCGATAGAGTCGGGGAGAACTACGTTTTTGGCTCCGAATTCCAGGCTGGTAATACACGCAGGGCTGAATTGCGACGGGCCGAACTCAAGCACGGTGTGTTCACTGGGAAGATCCAGATAAAGACGAATTGCCTGGACATCAAGGGACGCGTACATATCCCACTGCGTGCGATCTGAACTTCTGCCATAAGGCAGCGCCAGGACTGCGCGCCGCACTGCGCCATCCGGGTCTGGCTTAACGTTGAAAAAACCTGCGCCAGCCTTGTCTCCATCGAGCGCGTGTGTCAGCAATTCAATGTTGGATTCGGCGCCTCTTGGCACCAGGCCAAAACCTTCATAGTTACGAATCATCTGCAGGTAATCCTGTTCACCGCCGGAACCTACAGCACGCACTTCGGGATAAGGGAAATAGGCGAGTGACGTCGCGTAGCTGTCGAGCGCGGTATCGCTGACCCCTTCGAGATCTGATTCGTAAAGGAAGTAGTTCCCCAGGACCACTTTGCCGAATTGGTGAATGCTCTCTGCAAATTCTCGGTCGGGGTTGTATATCTGTTCGAGCTTTGCTACCTCTTTGAAGGCCTCTGGGTCAACCGGAGCACCCTTTTTCTTACGTTCGGCAAGTTGATCCTTTAATGGACCCAAGGGCTCCTCGGGCCTGCTGAAAGTGACGTCGAAGGCCACAACACGCGCGCCATCTCCACGCAGGTTGTCGAGCATGCGGGCGAAGTAAAGGCGGGAAAATGGCCAGCGCCCTAAGATTTCTTGTGAATGCTGGTCAATATCAACGATGATGATGCGTGGGTCGGGATGAACACGGCCGCGCAATTGGAATCGTGTATCGAGTGTGTTTAACTCTAGTCGGCTGATGAATCCAAATAGTGGCTTGGACCCCTCGCCTACGAACGTTGTCACATAAATCAGGAGTGCTGCCAGTGTGACTGCGAAGCTGATGGCCAGCGAGCCCCTGTGTTGCTTCCAGGCCCGCAGAACATTGGACAGGCCGCCGGTGACACGGTTCATATCCCCACCCGGCTACGGTCCTGGTTGCACTGGAGTGAGCGGATTCGTGGGCTGCTCCAGGGCCTCGTCCAATTTATTTTCAACACCTAAGAGAAACTCGCCTCTTTGGCGGCCGCGTCCGGTGGCGTCTAACCGCACCATCCCTGAAGCATCCACGTTATGTGCTCCAACACGATAGGTGATAGTTTCGCCGTGGGTGCTGGCGCCAGGAGTTTGGCTGCGTAACCCACCGAGAATTTCCGGAGTATTGTTGGTGAGGTTGGTGACCTCAATCGGCCGGCCCTGAACAAACTGATCGAGTCCGGCCAGTCCCCGCAGTTCGATCCCAATCTTGGTCGTCTGTCCGCGGAGCAGGGCGGGCGGACTGGGTAGATCGTAGGAGGCCTGCACCAGGTTCATTTTCCCGTTCGCTACCACCTGCCCGCCGATGGACAACGCAACCTGGTACGTGCCACCGGGGATGGTGGGAGAAAGAAGCCCTATTCCGCATGGCCCCATCCACAAAACCGATGCAGGTTGACCGTTGAAGGTGAATGCCACTTGCCGGACCATGCCGATAGGCCCCAGAACGGAAAAACTATTCCCCACAAATGTGGCCCGCGACGTACGCCAGCCCTGGCCTTCGGCAATCTTCATCGCTGCCCATATCTTGACTGGAATAGAAACTTGCTTGCCTTCAGGGGCAAACGTTCCAACTTGCGCGCTACCTCCTGATGTATTTGCCACGGTGGCACGGCCGCCTTCGACGGCCACGGTCATACTGCCGAGAAGCAGCTTTCCGGCAATCAACTCTGGGTCAACCGGTGCTTCGATCTCTTTGCCATTTTGGACCTGCTTGGACCAGGCGCGAACCAGGAGCGTGGGTTGTTGGCCGCAGCTCGCCGGCGGCAAACTGACCTCCACGCGTGACAAATCCATTGGCGGAGTTGGGATGGATGTCGCGTCTTCGCTTTCGCGGAGTTGCTCGGGCGAGGCAGGGCTGGGAGCAGTAGGCGGCATCCCGTGCTGCACGCGCGTAAACTCGCCCACGTGGAGAGTGACTTCGCCCACGATACGATCTACCACGTTGCGCACACGCACCATATCCTCGAGGCAAATGACTTCAGTGGTATCGTCCGTTGTCGCGACGTTGAATTTAGTTCCCACCACGCCGATAACCGCCACGGGCGTGCGTACCTTGAAACTTCCACCCGGCTGCACGATATGCACCGCTTTGGCGCGGATGCGGCCGTAGGTCAATTCAAGTTGCGTCTGCTGGGTTGCCGGGTCATGTTGAGTGATGGTCAGACTCGACTGCGATCCAACATTCAGAATCGAGCCGTCGAGCAGGCCGATGCGGATTCGGCCTCCGCTTTCGGTGCGGACCGTATCCTGCCAGTAGAGTGGATCACTGCGCTCGGCCGGAATGGCTGGAGCAGTGCCGCGCAGAACATTGCCTACGGGAACCACGAAGCGGATTTCACCCGCTTGATTGGGTTTCGATTGTGCTAGACAGGGCGATGCCGCGCAGGCCAGGGCCCAGAGCACGAAAGCCAGGATGTGCCAGTGAGCCGCCATCCCGGGTATCACCTTCACGAATCGCTTCACGAACATCCAAATCATGTGCGCACCAGTCTGGTAGAGATTCCGACCGAGAGAATAATCAGAAGCCAAGTGAACAAAAGAATTGTACCCGAATGCCATGGCGGCAGAGAAACTGATACTACACGTCAATCCGTACTGCACATCAAATGGGTGCAAAGTTCAGGAATTTTGCACTTTTCAGTTGCTATCGAATAGATTAACGCACAGTTGAATGTCTCTCGTAAAGCTCTTCTGGTCTGTTCTTCTCATCCTTAAATATATTGGCTCAGGTGCTCCGGTTCCTCCGCAAACTGATCCGCCGGATGACTAAGCAGAATCCTGGGTGGGGGAGAAGAGCGGATTACGTCCACCGTCTGGACAGGCCCGCCCTTGTATCTTCCATCTCGAAACGTAACTCTTTAGGTGTGTGACGCCACCCCACCTGAAGTAATATCACTCGCCCTCGTGCCTGTTTCCTAAATTGATCCCGCAGGTTGTACAGACAAGGTGGTCCTTTGTGCCCTTTGTGGTTAAGTCTTGCGGATGTTCAGCGCTGCTTCAGAAATTTGCCCTGCTCGAGCTCCTCGAACGCCTGCTGGAGCTGCTCCTGCGTATTCATCACGATCGGGCCGTACCACGCCACCGGTTCCTCGAGTGGCTTGCCCGAGACCAGCAGAAACCGGATCCCATCGTCGCCGGCTTGTACCGTGACCTCATCGCCGCGATCAAAGAGTACGAGTGAGCGATTATCCGCCTCTGCAGGAGGCGCGGTGTCGGCCCACTGGATTCCTTCGGTTGGAACCGCAAGCGGACGAGACGCGTTGCAGAACTTTCCACTGCCTGCGAAAACATAAGCAAAGGCGTGGCGAGTGGTCTCGACCGGCAGAGTCTTCCTCTTGCCCGGAGACACCGATACATCCAGGTAGATCGGGTCGGCGGCAATGCCATCCACGGGGCCGCTCTTTCCCCAAAAATTTCCGCAGACGACCCGAACGTGGGTACCGTCGTCGTCCGTGATCTCCGGGATGTCCGGAGTTTTCACCTCCTGGTAGCGCGGCGTTGTCATTTTGAGCGACGCCGGAAGGTTGGCCCACAACTGGAAGCCGTGCATCCGGCCCGCCTGGTCGCCCTTGGGCATCTCCTGGTGTATGATCCCGCTCCCCGCCGTCATCCACTGCACATCGCCCGAGCCGATGACGCCGCGATTCCCCATGCTGTCGCCGTGCTCCACGGTTCCAGCCAGGACGTAGGTAATCGTCTCGATCCCACGATGTGGATGCCATGGGAAGCCGGCAAGATAATCCTCGGGAACATCATTGCGGAAATCATCGAGCAGCAGAAATGGATCGAAGTCGGTGGTGTTGCCGAAACCGAATGCGCGGCGCAGATGCACACCAGCACCTTCACGCGTAGGCTTGGACTTGATGAGCCGCTTGACGGGTCGAATGGACATATTGGCCTCCGATACGAAAATCATTGTCAGGGCACGGCTTTAATTCGTGCCGATAAGTCATTTAAAATCCACGGCCTTTTACAGGTTGCGGATTGCGGGAAAAGTCCTCGTGTGTGAAGACGTGTATCAGGGCACGAGTTTACTCGTGCCGTACGTCGCTGAAAAATACAATTCCTTGCTGCCGCCGGCATGCGCGCAGCGAAGCGGAGCGCACAGAAGAAAGGTTTTTCGCAACCTCATTTAACTCTTTTAACTCTCCCCATAAACCGGCACAGCCGCACCGTGAATCAGCTTGGCATCGTCGCTACACAAAAACAAGATCACCCGCGCGATCTCCTCTGGCTTGGGCCACTTTGTGAAGTCTGCGTTGGGCATCGCCTTTCGATTGGCTTCTGTATCAATGATGCTGGGCAGGACCGAGTTCACTCGCACCCCGGTGCCCTTCACCTCTGCGGCGAGGGAATCCATCAGGGCCAGCGCAGCCGCCTTGGACGCAGCGTATGCAGCAACGCCGGCGCCGTGGTCCAGTGCTGCCTTGGATGCAACGTTTACGATCGCTCCGCTTTTTTGTTTGAGCATGACCGGCGCCACTGTGCGGGCCAACGCGTACCCGGAGCGTACATTCAGTGCCATCATCAGGTCGAAAGCCTTTGTATCCAGCTCCCATAACTTCCCGGCGGCGAAGCCGCCAACCGCATTTACTAAGATATCGAGCCGGTTGTGTTGAGCAAGAATACTTTCGATGAGTTGGCGCACCGCAGCTTCATCGGTGACGTCAACCCGGCGCCCTTCGAGCGATGCGCCATTTTTGCCGGCAGCGCTCTTTACCGCGTCGAATTCTTCCTGCTTCTGGTAGGTGACCACCACCTTGGCGCCTTCAGCGAGAAACGCCAGGGTGACCGCGCGTCCTAACCCGCCCGTGCCACCGGTGACCAATGCTAACTTACCTGAGAATCTCATATTCATTTCGTCCCTCGTGTACTTAGAAGTGAGAGGGTGTGTGCCCGAAGGAACTCGGCCACGCCCCTCTCGAGTTGGATAATCTGTTCGCTTACGCGGCTATCTCCTGCTTTGTAGCCGAGCTGAGAGCTTCAGCAAGCTTCTGCGAAGCCAGAAGAACCGTTGCCTTGGTCGCGGGTGTATCGGCCAAAGCATTCAACAGGGCGAAATCGTGATGAGTAGCGAGAACGCGTACTGCGGTTACGTCAACGCCAGATTGGATAAGCTTCCTGGCATAGGCCTCGCCTTCATCGCGCAGAATATCGTTCTCGTCCACAATGAGCAGCGCCGGAGGCAGGCCCTTCAACTGTTCCACGGTTGCCGATAGCGGAGAGGCCGTAGTTTTCTTGCGATCTTCCTTGTTGGGAGCGTATGCATCCCAAAACCATTCCATCGCACGCTTGGTCAGCCATGGACCGTCGGCGAATTCTTCGTAGGACTTCTGCGACAGGCTCGAGTCGGTCACCGGATAGAAAAGAACCTGGCAGCGGATCGCCGGCCCTTTGCGCTCCTTCGCAAGCTGCGTGACCACTGCCACCATGTTGCCGCCTACACTGTCACCGGCCACCGCGAGCCGGCTCGAATCTAGGCCGAGCTCTTTGCCGTGCTCGGCGATATATTTGGTCGCGGCATAATCCTGTTCAATGGGCACTGGAAATTGCGCCTCTGGAGACGATGTGTAGTTCACAAATACGAAAGCAGCGTTGCTGCCGTTGACCAGATCGCGCAGCAACCTGTCGTGCGTATTTTTGCTGCCCAGTATCCAACCACCACCGTGGAAGTACATCACCACCGGCAGAAGGCCTTTAGCGCCTTTCTGCCGATAGATGCGAACGGAAACTTCTCCGCCAGGACCAACCGGTAGAATTTTTTCTTCGACATCAGCGGGTAGTTTCCTGACTTCGATGGCTTGCGCATCTTCCAGCACTTTGCGAGCGTCCGCGTAAGAGAGCTCATAAAGCGGCTTTCCTCCCTGCGCATTGAGGGCATCCACAAAAGCTTGGGTTTTTGGTTCAAGAATTGACGTTTTTTGGTTCGTCATCACAATCTCCTTCGCTTGTTATGAATCTTGTTTGTTGGTATCTGCACTCTCGCAAGCTCTACATACTTCAGAGAGCAAATTGGCCATCCGGGTTTGGGCGAATGGCGAACGGGAAAATACCACTGATCAAGCCGTACGGACCGGCTGCGGGCGGAACTTAATCGCCGCGACAATAGTAAGCACGACGAAGAGCACCAGAACGGTGATCTGCGCCACCTGGAACGGCGGCTCGCTCTGGGTTGGAGCCAGTGCTTTCAAGGCCGGCACCTTCTCAAAGGCCTGGAAGACCCCAACGAAGACATTAAGATAGAGGGCAATCGAGGCCGTAACCACGTAGATCCAGCGCCAAGCGCCGGTGAGGTGCTTGCCGTAGCGCGCCAAGATGGCAATGGCCAGCACCACCAGCGATATGATGCCGACCTTATGAGACGGCAGCAATTGGTGAAAGGGAAAGAGGAACCCGGTCGCGCTTGTCGCCACCGTGGTTGCCAGAAACAGCGCTGTCCAGCCGTCGAGACGTTTCCCGGCCAGCATACCGAACAGGACAACAAACCCCGAGAAGATTCCCACGAGGCTCAAGGCTACGTGTACAAGGGTGATGCCGAAAAGCATGATGTGCTCCTTTGAAATTAAAACCAAGATGTAGCAAAAGCTACAAAGCTTAGCTATAGACCAAGATCACTCAATCCGGGATGGCCATCAGGACGCCGCCCCAGCGGCCAATGATACTTACGCTCGGACTCTTTGATGGATAGATCATTGATAGATGCGAACCTCAACCGCATCAGGCCGTGCTCATCGAACTCCCAATTCTCATTGCCGTAGGAGCGGAACCAGTTTCCCGAGTCATCGTGGCATTCGTAGGCGAAGCGCACCGCGATGCGGTTCCCGTCGAACGCCCAGAGCTCTTTGATTAGCCGGTAATCCACTTCCTTCGCCCACTTGCGCTTCAGAAATGCGACAATTTCCTGCCTGCCATTGGCGAACTCGGCGCGATTTCTCCAGCGCGAGTCTATGGTATACGCCAGAGCTACCTTTTCAGGATCACGAGAGTTCCAGCCATCTTCCGCCAGGCGAACCTTCTGAATGGCAGTCTCACGAGTAAATGGAGGCAATGGGGGACGTTCCGACACAATGTCAAGTTGAGCCATACGATCTCCTTTTTTAGACTGGAGCTTCGGCCAACGGGAGCCACACTTGAAAACGCGTGTCGCCCGGCTTCGAACTCACCTGAATACTGCCTCTATGTTTCTTCACAATTCGCTGGACTGTATCCAGGCCGAGCCCGGTTCCTTCTCCGACTCCCTTGGTCGTGAAGAACGGTTCAAAGATGCGCGACTTGATCTCGGGTGGAATCCCCGGACCGTTATCGCCGATCTCAACTACAACGCAGGAATCTTCGCGGTAGGTACGTACTCGCAGCTCGCCTTTTCCGCTCATCGCGTCAATGGCATTGTCAATGATGTTGGTCCAAACCTGATTGAGTTCGCTGCCAAATGAATTCACCAGCAGAGGAATGCGCTGGTAGTCGCGCTGAACGGCCACGCCGCGCTTGAGCTTGTGGTTCAGGATGGTAAGCGTGTTCTCCAGGCTCTTTACGATGTCAACGTTTTGCACCGGCGCCTGGTCCATGAAGGTGTACTCCTTGATCGCACCCACCAGGTCAGAAATGCGTGACGTGCTGTTCTCAATTTCGCTCAGCAGGTTTGCAATCTCAAGCGAAGCTGCGATCCTCACCAGGGCTGCGCGGGCAGTGTCGGCATCGAGTGTTGCGAACAGGGATTCCAGTACCTCTGGTTTGATGCCCTTTCGCGCAAGATCGGCGGAGAGCTGCCACAGATCGTCGAGTCCACGGCCGCGCAAAAAGGAATCAATCTCCTCTTCCAGGTTGCTGACGGCGAGCGCATCGGGCGGCGGCTCATCCCGCTGAACGATCGCGGCTTCCAGCTTCTCGATCTCTGACTTCTGTGCAGGCGTAAGCTCGCGCGCACCCAACTCGTGGCTTGCATCCCGGATGCATTTCAGCGTGTCGCGGAGCTGGCTGGTGGCGCGTTTGGCCGCAGAGGCAGGATTGTTGAGTTCATGAGCAAGACCCGCGGAAAGCTTTCCCAGGGCCGCCAATCGGTCTCGCTGTTGTTCCCGCCGCGTGGTTTCGCGGATCCTGTCTGACATAAGGCCCACAAGGCGCTTGGCCAACTCCGGCATTTTTTGTACGAGCTCGGGGAAAAGTGCAGCAGGAAATCGCAACACTCGGGCGTCGGTTAGGGCCCGACCAGTCACGGTAAATTGTTGCATCCTGGAAAAAGGCAGCACTCCGGTGACGTCGCCCGGTTTCGTTGAAATTACGATGGTTTCTCCGCCCAGTTCGCCCCGCACCTGCAGCTCGCCCTCAAGAATCACAAACATTGCATCTGCCGGGTCGCCCTGGCGCGCGTATATGTTCCCCGCTTTGAGCGCGAGCTCTTGCGACTGGCTGAGGAACCAGGCGATCTGGTCGTCAGGCAAATCCGCGAACACAGGTACACGAAGTAATTCCGATTTCTCGGCCATGTTATACCTTGCTCAAATACTGATGAATGAACTGTACTGCCACAGATCCTTCGCCAACTCCGGAAGCTACTCGCTTCACCGAGCCATGGCGCACATCGCCCACTGCGAAAATTCCGGGAATGTTCGTTTCCAGCAGGAAGGGATCTCTGTCGAGCGTCCATCCTTTCGGACGCCGCCCATCCCAGATGAGATCGGGGCCGGTCAGGAGAAAACCGCGTTCGTCTCTCTCCACCACGTTCGCCAGCCAGTCGGTTCGTGGCAGCGCTCCAATAAAGATGAACATGGCGTTTGCCGGAACGCGCTCAACCTTATTCGTATCCGAACAGAGGACCGAAATTTCTTCCAGGTGAGTTTCTCCATGCGCTTCGGCTACGCTGGCATGGGCCCATAGTTGAATGTTGGGCGTCTGTTGAATCTGGTCAATCAGATATTGCGACATGGTGCTGGAAAGTGAATCTCCGCGCACCAGAATGACAACCCGCTCCGCATACTTGGCGAAGTTCATTGCCGCTTGCCCCGCTGAATTCGCGCCTCCCACCACGTAGATGATTTCACCCTTGCACGAAAGCGCCTCGGTGGCGCCACCGCCATAATAGATGCCGGCGCCCTGTAACTTGTCTACTCCTGGCGCTTCCAAGCGTCGCCACTGCACTCCGGTGGCGATCATCAAAGCATGACAGGAGATTTCGTTTCCATCCGCCAATTTGATAATCCGGTAAGGACCCTCCGTTCGAACTCCGACGGCCTCCTGCGACAGAATTTCCACTCCGAAGCGCTGCGCTTGCACGACAGCGCGCCGGGCCAGATCTGCACCACTGAGTCCGGTGGGGAATCCGAGATAGTTCTCGATGCGTGAGCTCATTCCCGCCTGGCCGCCGGGAGCTTCTCGCTCCACGATCACCGTGTGCAGACCTTCCGATGCTCCGTAAACGGCGGCGGCCAAACCGGCCGGCCCTCCGCCTAAGATCGCCAAATCATAAAAGCTGGTTTGTGCCCGTGTTCGCAACCCGACTTTTTGTGCGACCTCGGCCGGCGCGCTCTCCAAAAGCTTCGTCCCATCCGGGAAGAGCACGACCGGGAGGCTGGCGGCTTCCGGGCCAAGGGCCTCCACCAGGCGCTTGGTTTCAGGATCGTTGGCAGAAAACTCAACATCAATCCACTGGTATGGAACGTGATTGCGCGCCAGGAAGTCTCGCAGCTCATACGACCGGCGTGACCAACGCGTACCCAACACCCGGATTCCCTGAAACGTCGGGCGGTAGGAAGCTTGCCAGTCATCGAGCAGATCATTCAATTGCGGATAGAGGTGCTCTTCCGGCGGGTCCCAGGGTTTTAAGAAAAAATAATTGATGCTGACTTCATTGATGGCATTGATAGCAGCATTGGTATCGGCATATGCGGTGAGCAACGCCCGCTTGGCCTGAGGGAAAATCTGCATTGCTTCCTGCAGAAACCCCACGCCATCCATCTTGGGCATTCGTTGGTCGGCCAGCAGCAAAGCTACGCTGTCATTGCGTACCTTCAACCGCTTGAGAAGGTCGAGCGCCCCTTGGGGAGAATCGCTCGCCAGGACGCGGTATTCCGCGCCATATTGCGAACGCAGATCGCGTTCAATAGCCCGCAAAACATCCGAATCGTCATCCACACTGAGTAAAATCGGTTTCGCCATGTTCACTCTTAGTGCATAGGGTTAGGGTTTAGGGGTAGGAAATTGTTTCAGACTTGCGCGATAACGCACAAAACAACTTAGATGCTGAAAATTATACTTGGTCGCACTTTTATGTCCACAATTCTCTGTTTTCCTGGTTCTCAGCTATTCAGACCTGTCGTTATCACCTCACTCTATTGCTGTAGCGCCTGTATAGCCGAAGGATGTACTTGCTGGTTTTGGATCTGAGATGCATCCCATCCGCCGCCAAGCGCTTTGACCAGATAAACGGAAGTCACCATCTGCTGGCCCAGTAACTGGGTCGCCAGCCGCTCATTCGAGAGCAAAGTAGTTTGCGCAGTGATGACGTCGAGATACGAGGTCAGCCCGCCAACGTAACGGTTGTTGGCAATTTCCAGAGCGTGACGCGAATCTTCCACTGCGGCATTCTGAGACGCGGAGGCTTGCGACAGAGCATTCAACCCCGATAAGCCATCTTCCACCTGCTGAAAGGCGGTCAGCACCGACTGACGATAGTCAGCCACCGATGCGTTGTACGACGATTTTGCGGCGGCGAGATTTGCGCGATTGCGCCCACCATTCAAAACGGGTTGTAAAAGATCTCCGCCAACTGCCCAGAATGCACTGGGCGCGGAGACCAGCGAGACCAGAGCGCGGCTTTGCAGCCCACCAGCTCCTGAGAGCGTAATGTTGGGATAAAAAGCCGCAGTTGCGATTCCTACCAGCGCGTTCTCGCGGGCCATACCGCGTTCGGCGGTGGCAACATCAGGCCGGCGTTCTAACACGTCGGATGGAACTCCCAGCGGGATAGGTGGAGCTGCCGCATTGAGCGGGGCGCTGGGCACACTGAAACCAGAGGCTGGAGTTCCAACCAGGACAGCAATCGCGTGCTCATACTGATCACGCTGCTGTTGCAGCAGATGCAACTGCGAGGCGGTAGAGTCGAGCACAGCCGCTTGCTGGGCGACCTCAAGTCCGGATGCGATGCCGCCGGTGTGGCGGTTCTGCACAAGCTCCAGGCCTTTTTGTTGATACTTGATTGCCTCTTGTACAACTTGGATTTCGGAATCAAGTTCGTGGATCGTGAAGTAGTCGGCTGCGAGTTCTGCCGTAAGCACGAGCTGAATATTTTCGAGGTCCGCCGCCGTCGCCTGCAGGGAAGCATTCGCGGCTTCAAGATTGTGCCGTATGCGGCCAAAGAGATCCAACTCGTAGCTCAGAGAAAAAGGAAGTTGAAAATTGTTCTGTGTAACCGGCACGGTCGGCACAACCGTACTCAAAGCAGGGCGGTTGCCAGAGAGGCGCTGCCGGGCGCCGCTTGGGTCGGCATTGAGCTGCGGGAAGTATCCGGCTGATGCAATCCTTGCCAGCGAGCGTGCCTGGTCGAGCCGTTGCCGCGCAGCTTCCAGCGATTGGTTTGCTTTCAAGAGCTGCTGTTCATAATCATTCAGTTGATTGTCTTTGAAGATCTCCCACCATGCTCCCTTTGGAATGGAGTCTTTCGGAGCGGCCGTTTGCCATGGAGGCCCAGTCTTCCAGGCAGTAGGTACCTGTGCAGCCGGTCGCTTATATTTCGGCCCGACAGCATATGCGGCCAGAGATGTGCCGATGAATGCCGTTATGATTGCTACCGACCGGCGCCTCATTTCTTTTGTACTCCATTCTTTTCTACTCCACCGCTGGGTGCAACCGCGTTGACCTGCTGCCCGTCTTCCAGCGAATCCGAAGGATTAATAATGACCCGATCGGCTGCGCTCAAGCCATTCACAATCTCCAGTGTGGCGCCATAATCGCGGCCAATCGAAATCGGGCGCAGTCGCACTTTGCCGTCGTCGCCTATCACTGCGACCCGCGGGCCCTCTGAACGGAAGAGCATAGCGTTGACAGGGATGGTGACTTTTCTCGCCTCTGGCGTGTAGTTTGCAACTCCAAAATGGACTTGTCCGAATGAACCCGGCAGCAGACGTGCGTCTGAATTGGGAACGTCCACCTCCGTGAGCAGAGTGCGCGTAGTCGTATCAATTGCATTGGCTGTGCGCGTTACTTTTCCTTCAAATTTTTGTCCGGGCAATTCCTGCAGTGTGACATTTGCCGTGGTTCCTGTCTTGACCGCCAGTGCGTACGTTTGCGGCACGTCCACATACACGCGCAAAGTATCAACCTTGGCCACGTCAAACATCTCACGCCCACCCGCGCCTGCGTTGATGAGTGTGCCTATATCAATATTGCGTTTGGTTAGAACGCCTGAAAAAGGAGCATAAACATTCTTGAATGATTCGAGCTGCTCAAGCCGGCGGACGTTGGCATCGGCGGCGGCGAGGTTGGCCTGGCTTTGCTGATATCCGCTGGTTTGCTGGTCTGCTTCCTGTTGCGAGACCGAGTCGCTCTTGCGCAAATTTTCCCAGCGCTGGGAAGATATCTGGGCCAACTGAAGCTGCGCCTGGGTCTGTTGCCGCGCCGCCCGTGCTTGTAATAGTTCCTGGTCCACCTCGGGTGTATCAATCTGGGCCAGCAGCTCACCTTTATTGACTTTGCTGCCGATGTCCTTGTACCAGCGCAGCAGATATCCGTTCGTACGCGCGTAGATGGGCGATTCCTCGTAGGCCTGCAATGTGCCTGGCAGCACAAGCTCTTCATCCGCTGGCTCGGCAACAGGATGCACAAACGCAACCGTTGGCACCGAACTCCTCTCGGTCTCTTTCGCGAGTGCGTACCGTTCCGAAAGCCGCTCCAACAGTGTGATCAACCCCGCGACAAAAAGCACTGACAGGACCACCGCCACAATCAGCCTGGCGCGGCGCGGAGAGGCCGGCGGCAGATCGGGACAAGGCTCAATCGAGGGCGGAATGCGATGTGGCTCTGTTTCGTAAGACTGCACGATATTTATTTCCGGTTCCATCATTG